>ENA-OQED01001098-OQED01001098.1-human-gut-metagenome-genome-assembly--contig:-NODE-1098-length-10303-cov-0.942119_pt1 | contig 10303 bp, 13 predicted proteins | sample MGYA00242790_ERZ504625 | MGnify/ENA primary metagenome ERZ504625 (study PRJEB26092, sample SAMD00036345) | human gut metagenome | host: Homo sapiens | study: EMG produced TPA metagenomics assembly of...
AAATGGTTTCAGGTACCTTTTTTCTGTTGCTCAAGATTCTGTTTTAAAAAATTATTCCGACAATCGCCCATAAATCCTGACATACATCTTGTCAAAAGTTGGGGGATGGAACTTTTTACACTGTATAGAGTACAGCTGCTTAAAAGCTTTTTGTGAATTTACTCTTCTGCGAAGTCGAATTCGTCTTTAAATTTCTCTTTGAAAATGTCAAAAACAGCGGTGAGAATGTCATCGTCATCAACGAAAACATAGCTCTCGTTTTCTTCATTTCCGTCGTCCTCAACCTGAAGAATCAGTACTTCTTCATCTTCGTTCTCGTCCTCACCTTCCACGTCCTCTACAGGTGGGAGAAGAACTGCGTAGCGCTTTCCTTCATACTCAACAAGGTCCAGGAACTCAAAATCCATGTCTTCCCCGTTTTCGTCGGTGAGGGTGATGATCTCGATTTCCTCTTCTGCTGGGGTACCAATGTTCTTTTCGTCTGCCATTGTGATTCTCCTTTCAAGTTGACATGCCAGCCCGGCTGTCATATTTGTTGAAAATATTATATCAATTGTGAGAGCTGTTGAATAGATGGAAAATATAGAAAATTTCGAAAATATTTTTGCATAATGTCAGAAGAAAGACTGGAAAAGCGGTTTTCAGTAGAGATATAACAGGATTGCAAGGTTGTTTTGGGAAAATATAAAAAACCTGTTGACAAGTAAAGTTGTCAATGATATTATGCAAATACAAGGAATGACAAATAAACTTGTCATAATGACAATGAAATAAGTCATTTCAAAAAAGTGAATACACTACGAATGAGAAAGGAGCCTTTGAAATGGCGCTGGAGAATCGATTGAAGGAATATCGTGCCAGGCTTGGAATCAATCAGGCGGACATGGGGAAACTGGCTGGTGTGTCCAGACAGACGATCAGCCTGATTGAGAGGGGAGACTATTCACCTTCAGTGACGCTGGCTTTGAAGCTGGCGAAGATCTGTCAGGTGACAGTGGAAGATATTTTTACTTATACGGAGGATGGAGAAGATGAATAAGGGAAAATCTAAGAAGAAAATGAATTCCTATTTAAAAATGGTACTGATTATGCTGGCTGGTGGTGTTGTTGGAGGAATTTTTGGCTTTGTTACATCATACACTGGGGAGAATTCTATAGCAGCTATTGGGCATGGGATGAATGCATTTCTTTTGGCTGTACGTGATCATACAGTGCTGCTGGAATGTATCTGCGGTGCGATCTGTATTATGATCTGTGAGATCCATTTTGGAAAGATGAAGAGAATGGGAAGCCAGATACAGGATGCAGAGGATGAAGAATATCATGAATTGCAGTATCATATTGAAGTGTCCTCCAGCTGGGGGATGATTGCGAGTACAGTGGGAACTGTTCTTATGATGCTGCTTATTTCACCAGGATACTCTATGAAATATATTGAGAGCCAGAGTGACGGTGAGATATGGATGTTCTTAGCAGGACTGGTTGTGTTTGTGGGAATGGTTGGATATTTTGGTATGTGGCAGATTCGCTATATAAAGCTGGTTCAGAGAATTTATCCGGATAAGAAAGGTGATCCTACTTCTATAAACTTTCAGGAGCAGTGGCTTGCAAGCTGTGACGAAGCAGAGAAGGAAGAAATTTACGAAGCAAGCTATAAGACTTATCTGCTGACTGGAAAGGTACTTCCTTTTTGCACATTGGTAGCCATGCTGCTTCATATGGTATGGAATACGGGCGTTCTTGCTATTATCATTCCTGCTTTTCTCTGGATCTTATCGGCGTCTAATTACTGCCGGTGCTGCGTTACGAAAAAAAGCGAAAAACTTGCGAAGTGAATGAATCTTTGAAAAATACATATAATACTATTATGGAGGTGCCTGCTGCAAGTGCACCTCCTTTTCTTCCCGGGAAGGGAGCATCCTTTTGGAGTCTGTCAGAACATCGATTGGCTTAGAGCGTGTTTGAAAAATCATTCCTGCAATCTGCACGCCCCCACTTTGCGGTATATTTCACTCGAATTCGGTTGCCGTAGCCCGCTACGGCGCCCTCATCCGGGCGAAATCTCCCACAAATTGTGACGCACACCTTGCAGAAAGCCTTTTTCAAACACGCTCTAGAGAAAGAATCTGGAAGTATAGGATAGTTTATGGAGGTATTGTATGTGGGGATTTCTTGTAGCGTTGATATCTGGTGCATTGATGAGTATTCAGGGTGTTTTTAACACAGAGATGACTAAGCAGACCAGCTTGTGGGTATCCACCGGCTGGGTACAGTTTTCGGCGTTTCTGGTCTGTGTGTTGGCGTGGATTTTTACCGGGAGGGACAGTGTTGGCGCGTTGTGGCAGGTGGAGAATAAATATACTTTACTTGGCGGTATTATCGGAGCATTTATTACCATAACTGTCATTCAAAGCATGGGAAGTTTAGGTCCTGCAAAGGCTGCTATGCTGATTGTAATTTCCCAGCTGGCAGTTGCCTATATAATTGAATTATTTGGTCTGTTTGGTGTAGAAAAAGTGGATTTTCAATGGCGGAAACTGATTGGTATGGCTGTGGCTATTGTAGGAATTGTCATATTTAAATGGGAGAAATAAGGCAAATAGATAAAAGACTGATAAAATTTAGAAATGGTATTGTAAAAAATGTAAAGTTTCGTTAAAATAGATTAGGTAAAGCATGAGTGGAGGGGAACCTGCGCATAAAGCGAAAGGGGAACCTGCATGGGAAGAAAAATAAAATACAGATGTGGAATCTGGACAGTTTTGTTCTTTCTCTGGACGGCGTCTGCAATGACAGGCTGCGCACGTCGGGAAGAGGTTTTTCTGGAAGAGATGGATTCAGATGAAGAGAACTCGAATAGAAAAGCCGGAGAAGAGAGCACTGCGTATGAGAATAACGTGGCGGCAGGGGAAAATCCCAAAAAACAGTCTGCTGTTTCAGATGCAGGATCAGAGGGAAATACAGAAAATTCAGCTTTGGATTTGCTGCCAGAAACGCCAATTCCACAGAAAATATTCGTTGATGTATGCGGAGCTGTTGTAAATCCAGGTGTTTATGAGCTGGATGAAGGAGCGCGTATTTTCCAGGCTGTTGATGCAGCGGGAGGATATTTGCCAGAGGCAGCCATAAATTATCTGAACAGAGCCAGAAGTATTGGAGATGGGCAGCAGATTTATGTGCCTACTGAGAAAGAAGTGGCTGAGAACCTGGAACTTGCTATGGCGAAAGTGCCAGAGGCATTGAACGATGGTGACAATTCTGGGAATTCAGGATTGGAAGAAATTCAAGGCAGCTCAGTGGAAAATCCATCGGGAACTGTTGGAAGAGATACAGGAAGTTTCGGAGATGGCGTAGGCGATGATACACGAATTAATCTGAATACTGCAGATGCCGGACAGCTTTCCACTTTAAGCGGAATCGGGCAGTCAAAGGCAGAAGCCATTGTTGCATACAGAGAGGAGCATGGAGACTTTGCTTCTATCGAAGAGATTATGAATGTAGAAGGTATCAAAGAGGGTACCTTTTCAAAGATAAAAGACAAGATATCAACTGGATAAGGGAGATTCTTAAATGAGCAGGAAAGTTTTGGTAGTAGATGATGAGAAACTGATAGTAAAGGGTATCCGTTTCAGCCTGGAACAGGATGGAATGGATGTGGATTGTGCCTACGATGGCGAAGAAGCCCTGGAGATGGCCCAAGAGAAGAAATATGACATTATTCTTCTGGATCTTATGCTTCCCAAGATGGATGGCTTTGAAGTATGCCAACAGATCAGGGAATTTTCAAATGTTCCTATTGTAATGCTTACAGCGAAAGGTGAGGATATGGATAAGATCCTCGGCCTTGAGTATGGCGCGGACGACTATATCACCAAACCATTTAATATTCTTGAGGTAAAGGCAAGAATCAAGGCCATTATGCGCCGTGCAGGCAGCAATCAGGAAGAAAAAGACAAAGGCGAAGACAATAGAGGCTGGTGACTGAAGATGGATTGTGAGAGCCGTCGCGTGTTTATTTCTGGTAAGGAAATCAATCTGACTGCCAAAGAATTTGATGTGCTGGAACTTCTGGTGTTTAATCCCAATAAAGTGTACAGCCGTGAGAACCTGCTGAATATTGTATGGGGATATGAATATCCTGGTGATGTTCGTACAGTGGATGTACATATCCGTCGTTTACGTGAAAAAATTGAGGCGAATCCCAGTGAGCCCAAATATGTACACACCAAATGGGGTGTGGGATATTATTTCCAGGCATAAGCCATGCCAGAGAAAAAGAAACCAAGCTTTTTAAAAAGTCTGCGTTTTCGTATTCTGATCATTCTGGTCATTCTGGGAATCGTACCAAGTGTCATTGTTGCTCATGTGATGGTGGCGGCCTATGAGAGCAAGGCTGTGGCTGTCCGTAAGCAGACTGTTGAGAAGCAGTGTGACATTCTGTGTAACCTGTTAATTAAAGAGAATTATATGAATGACTCCAGCTCGCAGAATGTAAACAGCAAGCTGGAGTTGTTGTCTAATGTGTATGACGGCAGAATTCTGTTAGTTGACAGGGATTACAGGATTATCAAGGATACCTATGGCGTAGATGAGGGAAAAACTTTGATCTCCACTATGGTGATCAAATGCTTCAAAGGTGAGGAAGCCAGCCGCTATAATAGTAAGACACAGAAGATTGAGATGGCTCTCCCTGTGAAAAGCCCGGAGGTGAAGCAGCTTCAGGGTGCTATGCTGATCAGCTTTTCCTCCAATGAAATTGCAGAGAATATTCTGGAGCTGGAACAGAAGAGTCTTCTGATCACAGGAATCATTATTGTGCTGGCGGTCCTTCTTGGATATGTGCTTTCTACGGTTCTTGTAAAGCCGTTTGCCAGAGTTACCAAGTCCATTGAGGATTTGACTGATGGATACCAGAATGAGGAGATTTCTGTCCCGGATTATACAGAGACAGCACTTATTACGGATGCGTTCAACAAAATGCTTTCCAGAATGAAGATTCTGGATGAGTCCAGAAATGAGTTTGTTTCCAATGTGTCCCATGAGCTGAAGACACCGCTTACCTCCATGAAGGTACTTGCCGATTCACTGGTGGGCCAGGAAGGGGTGCCGGAGGAGCTGTATCAGGAGTTTATGGGCGATATCACTGCAGAGATTGATCGGGAGAATAAGATCATCACAGACCTGCTTTCTCTTGTAAAAATGGATAAGAAAGCAGCTGATCTGAATGTGGAGCACCTGAATATCAATCAGCTTCTGGAGGATATCCTGAAGAGACTCCGTCCAATTGCAGATAAGAGGCACATTGATCTGATCCTGGACAGTTTCCGCCCTGTTGAAGCAGATGTGGATGAGGTAAAGTTTACTCTTGCCGTGAGCAATCTGGTTGAGAATGGTATTAAATACAATGTGGATGATGGCTGGGTTCGTGTAACCCTTGACGCTGACCATAAATATTTCTATGTGAAGGTTGCAGATTCCGGAATGGGCATTCCGGAGGAGTCCATCGGAAGAATTTTTGAACGTTTTTACCGTGTGGACAAATCCCATTCCAAAGAAATTGGCGGCACAGGTCTTGGACTTGCGATTACCAGAAGTGCTGTGACCATGCATCATGGAACTATTCAGGTGGCAAGTAAGGAAGGCGAGGGAACTACCTTTACTGTCCGCATTCCTTTATCATATATTCCGTAGGAGGTGCCAGATGAAGAAATTGTTGAGTACAGCGATGGCTCTGGTTCTGATCATTGGCCTTCTTACCGGATGCTCGGTGGAAAGCCAGGGAGAGAAGACTGAAAGTGTCAGCAATCAGTACTATCTATATTACTTGAACAAAGATGAAACGAAAGTAACAAAGACAAGATATTATCCGGAGCAGGAAAGTGCAGAATTTATGCTCCAGGATTTAATGGGAATCCTGAATGGACAGGAGAGCAGCGGAGAGAACCTGCCTTTGCTTCCAGCAGGAGTTCAGCTGGTGACTTACCGCTTAAATGAATCCCTTCTGGAATTGGAGTTTAATGCTGATTACAGTAATATTTCCCGAACCAGGGAGATTCTGGTGCGCGCAGGTGTGGCAAGAACTTTTCTTCAGATTCCAGGAATCACCGGCATAAAGATTTTTATAGGAAATCAGGAGCTTACCGATTCCAAGGGACAGGCTGTAGGCTTGCTTGATGGCAACACTTTTGTAGAAATGTGGGGCTCTGATAAAGATGCGTATCGGTATGATACTTTTACTCTGTATTTTACAGACAAGACAGGAGAGCATCTTGTGGCAGAACAGAGAAATGTATATTATAAGAGAATTCTGCCAAGAGAGAGAGTAATACTGGAACAGCTTGCCAAAGGACCGATGGTGAAAGGGCATTATCCAACAATTCCGCAGAATACGGATATTCTGGGAATAGAGGTGTCTGATAATGTGTGCTATGTGGATTTTAGTTCCGCTTTTTCAGATTCAGGAATTGATATCCCGGTGAACACCATGATCTATTCCGTGGTAAATTCTCTTCTGGATACGACATCTGCTGATAAAGTGCAGATTTCAATCGAAGGTGATACAGAGGCTAAGTTAAGTGATGGAACATCTTTGTACAGTCTTTTCAGTAAAAATACAGATCTGATCCTGAAAGAGAATTAGAGCGTGTTTGAAAAAATCAATCAATAACGCTTATAAAATGAAATACTAAAGGAGTTTATAAATGACGAAAAGACCGCTTTGCATGGTGTGTCTGGTCTTGATGCTCCTTATGTGTGTGGCCGACCGGGCAGGATTTCCACTGATCAGAGGGAATCCTGTTCCGGAAAATGTGGACTCCTGGATCCGGGAACATCCCAAGGTCACAATCTGCGGAGAAGTGACACAGACCACAGAAAATGAATTTTCACAATCTGTTTATCTTAGCAATACATATCTGATTTATCAACCAAAGAAGAATCAATCAAAGGAAAATCAACCGAAGAAAATATCTATTGAAAATGTAAAAGTATTTTTAAAGAAAAAAGAAGATGTTCCGGCAGGAACTGTTGTTTTGGTGTCTGGAAATCTGGAGAGAGTAGGTGAGATGCGAAATCCAGGAGAATTTGATGCCAGACAGTATTATGCCAGCCAGCATATTTTCTATTTTATGAAAAAGGCGGAATTGTTAAAAAAATCGGAAAATTATTCTGCTTATCGACAAGGTATGAATGATCTAAGGAAATATCTCAGTAAAGTTCTGAATGGAATTGGTGGAAAAGAAGCCGGGGTTTTTCAGGCAATTGTTCTCGGGGATAAAAGCAGTCTGGATGAGGAAGTAAAGCTTCGCTACCAGATGGCTGGTATTGTGCATGTTTCTGGGCAATTTCGGGGCTGCATATCAGTGTGATTGGGATGGGAATTTATAATCTTCTGATGAAGACTGGAATGGGAATCTGGCCGTCTGGGATAATTGCCCTGCTGATTTTGCTTCAATACGGCGTGATGACTGGTGGAAGTGTGTCTACTATGCGTGCAGTCTGTATGTTTTTGATATCTGTAGGGGCGAAAATAACCGGAAGGATTTATGATCTGCCAACGGCGCTGGCTGTTTCGGCTATGTTAATTCTTGGAGATTCAGGAGCATATTTATATAACAGTGGGTTCCTTTTGTCATTTAGCGCGGTAGCAGGAGCTGGCGTAGTGGTTCCTGCATTAACAAAGAGTATGGATTTATCCCGTATTGAAAAAGGGGAAAATGTGCGGAGAAAAAAGAGTGCATGGAAAAGACATGCTGGAAAAAAGTTTAAAAATATTTGCTGTATGATTTTAGGAAAACATACAGGGCAAATATATGAAAAATTTGCCGGAGGTTTTTGCAAAGCAAATCTGGCTTTAGGCGCATCTATAGGAATACAGCTGACCATGCTTCCTGTTTCCTTATATTTTTTCGGAGAAGTTTCACTGGTTGGAATTTTTTTAAATTTGCTGGTGCTTCCTACAGTAGGAATTGTTCTGGGAAGCGGAGTTACTGGATTGCTTGCAGGGTGTGTAAGCTTTTCCGTTGGGCGTGTTGTGATTTTGCCTGGAAAGGTTCTTGCTGGAATTTATGAAGAGTTATGTAAACTATCTGGGAATCTGCCTTTTGGTATCTGGATCACAGGACAACCAAAGCTGTGGCAGGTGGCTGTATATTATATTTTGTTTGCAGGAGCAGTCTGGATACTTACACAGAAAGGGAAGAGGGAGAGAAAAATAATTGCTTTCGTAGTTGTATGCCTTGCCATGTCTATTCTTATATGGCGTGAGCCGGAACCATTTTCTGTCAGCTGTCTGGATGTGGGACAGGGCGACGGGCTTGTGCTGCGGACGCCGGAAGGGAATTGCTTTCTGGTGGATGGTGGAAGCACAAACAAATCAGGTGTGGGACAATATCAGGTTTTACCGTATCTGAAGAATCAGGGGATTTCTCAGATTGATGGAATTTTTATATCTCATACAGATCAGGATCATATCAGTGGTGTACAGGAAATATTGGAGATGGCTGTAAAAAAACTGAATTCAGTAAATTGGGATGCTTGTATCTGCCTGAGTGGGAAAATCCTCCTGCTGCATGGGAAAAACTGAAACAGACAGCAAAAGCGGCCGGAATTCCAGTGAGAACCCTGAAGGAAGGAGACTGCCTGAATGCAGGTAAATTGCAATTGCAGATAATTGCTCCTGCTGTCAGCGCTTCTGGCGCAGACGTAAATGAAGATGGTATGGTGATTAAAGTAAAATATGAGGAGTTTCTTGGCCTTTTGACAGGTGATATCGGGGAAGAAACGGAAAAGAAATTGCTGGAATTGGGAATGTTGGAAGATGTGGACTTTTTGAAGGTGGGACACCATGCTCCCATTACTCTACCTGTCAACAGTTTCTTGATACAGTGCGCCCGGAATATGCTGTGATTTCCTGCTCTTCTACCAATACCTATGGCCACCCGTCACCGGAAATTACGAAACGCCTGGAAGAAACCGGGTGCCAGACCAGTTTTACTATGGAGAGCGGTGCTGTGAAAGTTTGCTGGGAGAAAGAGGGGATAAGGATTAAGAAATTTTTGGAAAAGGGAAATAGTATGTAGAGCGAAAAAGGCACTTTTATAAAGACACAATTTGTGGTATGGTTTAGTAGAATGTCGAGTACAGCTCTATCACCCTGGCTGAAAGAGTCTGGGGGGCTACTGGTTAGATCGTGAATAGTAACCTTTGGGGAATGTCCTGACCGACAAGAAGATGACAGGAGCGTATATTTTGAAGAATATCCAGGAAGATATAAAGACGGGCAATTTTAAACAGGCGTATTTGCTGTATGGTGAGGAAGCTTACCTGAAACAGCAGTATAAACATAAACTGGTGCAGGCGCTGAATCCAGAAGATGACACCATGAATTTTAATCATTATGAGGGTCGGAACATTGATGTGAAGGAACTGATCGACCTTTGTGAGACCATGCCTTTTTTTGCAGACCGTAGGGTGGTTTTGTTGGAAGATACCGGCTTTTTTAAGAATAAATGTGATGAACTGGCTGATTATATGAAAGAACTGCCAGACTATCTTTGCCTTATTTTTGTAGAAAATGAGGTGGATAAAAGAAACCGTATGTATAAAGCCGTAAAGGCAGCAGGTAGAATCGGAGAATTTGTGCAGCAGGATGAGAAAACGCTAATGCGCTGGGCTGCCGGACTTCTGAAAAAGAAGGCAAGATGATCACCCAGCGGGATATGGAACTCCTTCTTACCATGACTGGCGTGGACATGGGAACCTGCGGATGGAACTGGAAAAGATAATTTCCTATACCGGTGACCGGGATGTGGTAACGGGAGAGGATATTCAGCAGGTTTGTACCACTCAGACCCAGAATAAGATTTTTGATATGGTCCGGGCAGTAACTGAGAAAAAATCAGAAGAGGGCACTGGATCTGTATTATGATCTTCTCACGCTGAAGGAGCCCCCGATGAGAATCCTTTTTCTTTTGGCGAAACAGTTTCGCCAGCTGCTTCTGGTAAAAGAATATGCAGAAGAAGGAATCCCTCAGCCGGTGATGGCATCAAGACTGGGAGTGCCGTCTTTTGTGGTGAAAAATATTGCAGTCTGTGCAAGATCCTATAGAATCAGTGAACTTCGTCAGGCAGTGACGGATTTTGTGGATGCAGAGGAAGCTGTGAAGACAGGCAGATTGCAGGATGTGCTTAGTGTGGAATTACTGATCGTGAAGTATAGTTCAGCCAGAAGATGACGTTTTGGTGCAGGCTATGATGTTTGCAAAAATAAGGCGAGTGGGCTGAACTAGTACTTCACGATCAG
>ENA-OQED01001103-OQED01001103.1-human-gut-metagenome-genome-assembly--contig:-NODE-1103-length-10294-cov-0.939805_pt1 | contig 10294 bp, 10 predicted proteins | sample MGYA00242790_ERZ504625 | MGnify/ENA primary metagenome ERZ504625 (study PRJEB26092, sample SAMD00036345) | human gut metagenome | host: Homo sapiens | study: EMG produced TPA metagenomics assembly of...
GGCACAATACGCGCCCTCATTCAGGGAAAACACGATAACTGCCGCCGGAAACGGATCAAGCAAAATGCCGACGCGGGAAAGGCCGAAGAACACAACGAACAGCTGCACGAGCAGCGGCGTACCGCGGAAGATCCAAATGTAAAAACGCGCGATCTGCTTTAAGACCTTCACATTTGCGAACTGCACCAGCGCCATAATGACCGCGATAATGAGTGCAAAGGTGAACGAAAATGACAGTGAGCGGAATGGTGACCGTCAGGCCGGGGATGAGAATTTTCGGAAAGGAGTCTATAAAAAGCTCCCATAAACGTCCGCTGAACATAGCTTTTGTTCTTCCCTCTTTCTGAAAACGAATTTCAATATAAATATACGCCCTGTACTTTACTTGAAGTTTAGTATACCCGTGATGGGGTAAAATGTCAAATACCTATAATGGATTGAACCACATGCTTTTCGGGCATAGTATACCTTTTTCGTATGGTTTCAAATGCAACTGAAAAAACCGGGTCTCCCAAACGGCAAGCAAAGCGACCGTTAGAAAGACACACATGCAAAAAGGGACAGCACAGCGCTATCCCTTTTCGAGTATTCAACTTTTGAATTTAAATCGGTTCAAAACTCACACCGTGTAAAAGCGGAACCATTTTAAGGACGTCTGTTTCGTGAAGACAATGCGCAGCTCGGTGAGGCCGGCTTCGGCGGTGACATCGCACGTAAACGATGTGAACTTTGTGAGGCTTCCGGTACCTGTGCCGCCCGCTTTGCCGAGAACTTTTCCGGTCTTGTTATCCGCAAGGAGGATCTCCACGTCGCCGGAGGGCGCGCTCATGGCGCACTCGAACGCATTGCAGCCGGTGAGATCCATGTTCTTATACACGAGGAAGCTGCGGAAATCCTTCGCTTCCACATACGTTTCGCCGTCGCGCTTATCCGTGAGGAACGTGACGCCGCTGTAATCATCGGCATCGATGGCTTCCTGCTTGAAGAAGCCCGGTCGACCCGGGAACGCTTCGCCTGCAATCTCCACGTCGGCGGTAAGGCGAATATCGTCGCTCGCCGCGCCGACTTCCATTTTGTACACGCCGCTTTCGACCGTGTAGATCTTTCTGCCGTTGCACCAAATGGCAAGGTCGTCGATCTTGAAATTCAGCGTAACGGTGACGGTCTCGCCCGCCTTGATGTGCACGCGCTTGAAGGCTTTGAGTGCATGGATGGGACGCACACGCAGGGAGCCCGGCAGGCTCATGTAAAGCTGCACCACTTCGTCGCCGTCAAGAGCGCCGGTGTTCTGCACGTTTACAGTCGCGATGACTTCGCCGTTTTCCTGCTTAACGGTCAGATTGCTGTATGCAAAAGTCGTATAGCTGAGGCCGTAGCCGAACGCGTAGAGCGGCTTGCCCCTAAAATAGAGGTACGTCACATGGTTTTTCGCGATGTCGTAATCGTCAAGCGCGGGGAGATCACGAACAGAACGATACCACGTGGTCGGGGTGCGGCCGGCGGGATTGTTTTCGCCGAAGACGGTCGCGGCAGCAACATGGCCGAGGCACGGGCCGAGGTGCGTGGAGCACAGCACGGCTTTGGCGGTGTCCTTCTCCTTGTTGATGGCGAACGGATAGCCCGTGACGAGGTACAGTAAGGTACTCTCGTTTGCGGCTGCTGCGGCGTTCAGGAGCGCGGTCTGGGCTTTCGGCAGGCGGATATCCGGACGGTCATACTCCTCACGCGCGTTGATGAGCGGCTGGTTACCTGCGCAGACGATGACGTGGTCGGCGCGTTGCGCGAGCTCTGCCACACGCTCTACGCCGGAGGAGACGACTTCCAGTGTAAACTGCTTGCAGGGGCAATCGCCGGAGACGACCTTTGCAAGGAGCTTATTTTCGTCGTTTACGGCCACAGCGCGGTGCTGCCAGGTATCGAGGTACAAAACGCCGTCTTCTTCCTTGGCATACAGCAGTTCTTTCACGAACCAGCCGAATACCACGTCTGCCGTACAGTTCATGCCGGGGTCGATGGTGACGGCGTTTTTGTCCTGCGGGGTCTCGTCGAAGAAATTTTTGTCCTCGGTGAGGTACTTGCCGGTGCGCACGCTGCGCAGCGTCCATGCGCCGAAGTCCCAATCCGCGCGCTCAAAGAGGTCGGCGGTGTTCTCGTCGGCATCGGCATATACCGCGCCGTTTTCGGCGATGCGCAGGTACTTGCCGGTTTTTTCGGAGCGGATACGCACGCGGTCAAAGCCTTCATCGAACAGTACGCGGTCTTCGCCGAGCTTTTCTCTGAAGCCCTTGACGACCGGCGTTTGGTTCGGTGCATAGCCGCAGTACCAGCAGGTGTAGTTTTCATTTGCGAGCGGGCCACGACCGCGACGGTGCACTTGCCGTCATCCTTTAACGGCAGCATGCCGCGACTTTCAAGCAGGATGACGGACTCCTTTGCCGCTTTTACGGCGAGCGCCTTGTGCGCGGGGCTTGCGAGCTTTGCGGGGTCAATGTGCGCATAGGGGTGGTCTTCATCGAAATCGCCGAGCTTAAAGCGCATCAATAACGTGGAATACACGGCTTTATCGAGGTTTTCCTCGGTGAGGTAGCCTTTTTCGAGCGCTTCGCGCACGGCAGGGTCAACCATGGAGCGGCTGTCGAGCATCATATCCGCGCCGACACCGAGGATGTCGCCCATAGACTGCGCGTGGTTTTCATACGTACGGTGCGCGGCGACGTTCTGGCCGAAATCGCCGCCGTCACTGACAGCGAACGTCATGCCCCACTCTTTTTTACAGATTTCCGAAACGTCCGGGTTGTTGACGCCCTCTACGCCGTTGATGCAGTTGTACGCCGTCATAAGGCCCGGCGCGCGGCCTTCGCGCACGGCGGGCTCAAACGCTTTTAAGTAATACTCGTGCTTTAAGCGCGGGGTGATGTTCGCGTTCGTCGTCTGGCGCTCGTTTTCGTAGTTGTTGGCGTAGAAATGCTTGAGCAAAGGCGCGGTCTTCAAATATTTCTCGTCCTTGCCCGTAAGGCCGCGGCAGTAGGCGGCGCTCATTTTACCCGTAAGGCACGGGTCTTCGCCATAGGCTTCTTCGTTTCTGCCCCAGCGCGGGTCGCGCTCCATATCGATGGTGGGTCCGAAAAGCTCCAGAGAGGACGGCCTTTCTTCCATATCGTGCGTGATGCGCGTTTCGTCGCCTGCCATGTCGCCAAGCTGCTCCATGAGGGCATCGTCGAACATGGCCGCCATGCCCCACGGCTGCGGCAGAATGGTGGTCTCGCGCTTTTGGTCGCGGTTTACAACGCCGCGCGCGATCTCGGTGCCGATATGCGTCTTTTGAATGCCGAGGCGCGGAATAGCATCGAGCTGCGACGTGATCATGCCGACCTTTTCTTCGCGCGTTAAGCGGGAGAGCAGGTCTTTTGCGCGCTCTTCAAACGGCAGGGTGTTATCTTGAAAACGGTATTTCATGCGAAACTCCTTTCAAAACTCATTATTTTATAGAAAGCATGCCGCACAAAGCGGGGCTCTATGCGGCAGCATTTCAGTACGTATCAGAACCAGGAATCCGTATAGCTGGCTTTTTTCGTTTCTTCGCTCGGGGCGGGTGCGGCAACGTGCAGCACAGGCGTTTCCGTGCAGTTTTCCACACGGAGCGTCTTCGGCTCATTCGGGTAGAGCGTAACGTAGTTATCATCGTAATGCACACGGTCATCGCTCGTCATGAGGTACGCAAACGGCGTGTACACGCTCGCGCGGATCGTCACGAGCAGATCGTTGCCGTCCTGCTCCACCTTTTCCATCTTCGCGTCACTTTCCGGGAAGACGTAATCGCGGTAATACGCACGCAGGCTGTCGGCGGTGTCGAAGCCCTCGGCGCTTGCAAAGAAGAAGCCGTGCTTCAAATCATTGCAGACGGAAATGTGGAACTGCTGCATGGCGTGCGGAGCGACCTTGAGCGTCTTTGTGCAGAGGCTGTCCGTCTCGCCGGTGAAGGTCATATAGCCGCAGTGAATATCCGCCGTGAACGCTTCGGGCGTTTCGTTGATGACGGTCACTTCTGCGCCGCCCTCACACGCGCGGATGATGAGCTTTTTCGTTGCAAACGCGCGCTTTAAGAAATAGAACGAGATCTTTCTCGTCAGGTAATAATCGATGATCGTCCAACCTGTCTCCGGCCAACAATCGTTGTACATCCAGATGAGGTCGCCTGCGCCGTACGGCTTGCGGCGCATGGCTTCGGCAAGCTCGGCGTACAGAAGGCCCTGCATGATGCCGCTGTACAGCAGATAGCCGTGTTCATCGAGGGTTTTGAACTCCGTCAAATGGCGGTCAATCGCGCCGTCGATGTTGCTGCGCTTGCGGTCAAACTCGCCGTGGTGCTTCCAGATGGGGTTATCAAAGCGCATTTCGGTGCCGTCGAGGTAACGGCGAACGGTGCTTTCCATCTGTGCGCCGAAGAAGCCGTATTCACTGGAGAAGCGCGCCGGGATGCGGTCGAATGCCTCAAGCTCATAGACGAACTTGAACTTCGTTTTCGGGTGACGGCCGAAGAACGACCATGCGTGTACGTCGCCCTGTTCGCTCTCGTTGGCGCGGTCGCCGAAGTACGGCGAGGACGGCATATACGGAACGAGCGGGCTGTTGCGGTGCACGGCACGCGGCTGAATATAGTTGAATATTTTCTCGCCGTAGAAGCGCTCCGGCTTGATGGGCGCCGGGAACCAATCGGTGTAGGATTCCCGCAATCTCGTTGTTGCCCGTCCAGATGGCCATGCAGGGATAATGTGCAAGGCGCTTTGTCTGGTACTCGGCTTCGCGCTCCGCCTCAAAGAGGAAATCGTTTTTGTGGTCGGGGTAGAACGCGCAGGCGTACATGAAGTCATGCATCAGCAAAATGCCGTACTCCGAGCAATATTCATAGAAGCAATCCGGCTCATACGTGCCGCCGCCCCACATGCGGAACATGGTGAAGTGCGCCGCCGCGCCCTCGCGCACGAGGGTCTCGTAGCTTTCCTTCGGGGTGCGCAGATAAAGGGAATCCGTCGGCACCCAGTTGCCGCCCTTGCAGAAGATGCGCACGCCGTTCACCTTAAAGAAGAAGTTGCGGCTGCCGTCTTCGAGCTTAGAGGTATCGAGCTCCAAGGTGCGAATGCCGATCTTCTTCGGCTGCATCTCGTGCAGGATGCCCTTTGTGACGCAGCAGGCTTTAAAGGTATAGAGGTTCTGCGCACCGTAGCCGTTCGGCCACCAGAGCTTCGCGTTTTTGATTGTGACGCGTTCCTCGGCGAAGTTCACGCCGCCGCCGAGCACGAGCGTTTTTTTGCCGGTGTAAACGGTTTTACCCTCAAATTCGAGCGTATAGGTAAGCTCGCACTCGGCGCTTGAGACCATGTCGGATTTTTCGATTTCGAAGTGGAACTCCACTTTCGGCGTCATCGCCGTCGAGCTTTAACGTATCGACGCGGGACGCGATGACCTGCGCACCGCTGAACGCTTCAATCTCGATGGAGCGGCCGATGCCGCAGGTGGGCACGGGCTGGCACCAGTCCCAGCCGTAGGTAAACTGCGGCTTTCGGGCGTAGACACGCTGGTCACAGATGGCGTTTTCACTTGCGCAGTAGAACGAAACGGCGTCGCGCGGATAGTGCAGCTCCATGCCGGAAGTGAGGCGAATGACGAGCTGGTTTTTGCCGACGTGCAAAAAGCGCTTAATGTCTTCGCTGAACGCACAGAACGCGTTTTCGTGGTGCGCGGCAGGCATGCCGTTTACGATGATATCCGCGTTGAAGTCGAGCATTTCGATGTTGAGGCGCACGATGTCTTCGTTCAGCATCTCCTCTGTGACGTCAAAATCGCGGACGAGCCACCAGGAAAGATCCTTGATCCACTGGTTTTTCTTTGTGTTTTCCTTCAAAAAAGGTTCTTCTACGATGCCGTTTTCGATGAGGGCGGTGGTGACGTCGCCCGGCACGGTCATGGGGATAAAGCCGTATTTAGACGGGAACGCGTGATTCGATTTATCCGTCATCACGTGGAAATGCGGATTCGGCTCTTTAAAGAACTCTGCCCGTTCTTCTTCGGAAAGGTCTTCAAGCTTTAAGAACGCCGGCAGCGTTGCGCGCACGGGGGCTGCGTCCATTTTACGCAGCACTTCGTTGTAGCGCTCTGCCGTAACGTCCATAAATTCGCCGCGCAGCTTCCACGCGCCGGCAAGAGACAGTTTGCTCATTTTTTTTACAACTCCTTCGGGGGATTTTCATAGGCGTATATTTGCCTTTCTTTGCATTGTAGCCGATGCAAAGCGAGAATTCAATAGCTTTTTGCAAATTTCATACAGAGAAAAAAACACACATTTTCTTGCAAACATGCACAGTTTTTTCGCGGCCTATTTTTGCATAAGAAACAAAAATGGGAGAAGCCCGAAAGCTTCCCCCATCTGTATACATTTTAATCGAGATCAGATCAATCGATTACGCTTCGCCGTGAGCAGCGAGGTACTCTTCCATCTGAGCGCTGAGCGTTGCATAGTCCTCGTTTGCTTCAGCAAGAACGTCCTCGAGGCCGAGGCTGTTCAGCGTTGCAACATAGTTGTCCCAATCGTCGATGGATTCCTGACCGGCGATGACACCCCAGAGGTACTGATCCTTCTCAGCCTCGATGTCAGCGCTGCACTCCGTCCAGGACTCGAAGGAAGCCGGATCCTTCCACTCAACGAGGTGAGCAGCAGCATAGCGGCTGTTTTCGCCGGACTTTTTGAACAGAGCGGTCGTCTCCGGAGTATTGGAGATGTTGCACTCGTCCTTACGGTTCATGAGGTTATCGAACAGCTTGAGGCCGATATTCTTAGAGGTGTTTTCCTCGGAGTCCGGGCCAACGATAGCGACATACTGGCCGTTCTCGTCGTACTTGTAATCGGTGCCTCGATACCAAAGCGGCGTGCGATGTAGTTATCGGAATCGCACATGTCGTCCCAAGTTGCATACAGTCTTTCCGGATCGGAAGCTGTGTTGGTGATTGCGAAATATGCCCAAGCAGCGCTTGTAGCCGGGTCTTCCTGCGGGTTGCCGTTGGAACCCTTGACCATGTCGATCGGTACCCACTTAGCATCCGGGTTGGAAGCATAGAAGGACATCATCGGAGCAGAGTCCGGGTTGTTCCATGCGCACCAGCTGTACGTTACGCCAAAGCCGCCGTTTGCCATCTGCTCGTCACGGTCGGTATCCTGCGTGATATTCGGGGTGATGTAGCCCTTTGCATACAGATCAGCAACGTCGCTAACCCAGTTCTTGGTGCCCTCGTTAGCCGGGCCGTAGGTGACAACGCCGTCGTCATCTACGCAGAAACGGCTGTAATGGGTCTGGTCATAGGACTGGATCCACGGCCAGAAGGAACGGAAGTCGTAACCGTCGCCGCCGAGGCCGTAGGTGTCGTTCTGACCGTTGCCGTCCGGATCGTCCTCCGTGAAAGCGCGGAGCACTTCGTTGAGCTCTTCGATCGTGGTCGGAGCCTTAAGATTCAGGTTATCGAGCCAATCCTGGCGGATCCAGAGGTTCTCGCAGGACGGTTCAGCAACGTCGCCCGGGATTCTGTAAATGGAGCCGTCGGCCTCAGATGCATAGAAGAGGGTCTTCGGGTCCATCTTGTTGTAGTAGTCGCGGATAACGGTGTACTTATCCATGTAAGCGGAGACATCGTCCAACAGACCTGCCTTCACCCACTTGTTGTACTCGGTATCCATGGTCCACCACCACATGATGTTCGGCATGTCGTTAGATGCCATCAGCAGGGAGATCTGGGACTGGCCGTCAGCCCAACCCGGGAGACAACGAGATTGAACTTAACGTTGTACTTTTCCTCAAGTTCCTTCTGAACGCGGCTGTCAGCTGCGGTGAAGCCGGTCATAACTGCAACGGAAACGTCCATCGTTTCGCTCTGGTTCAGAACGTCGATCTTATCGCCGGTCGCAGCTGCGCTGCTGTCAGTAGAAGCAGTGCTGCTGTCGGTAGAAGCAGTGCTGCTCTCGGTGGAAGCCGTAGAGCTTGCGGAAGAATTGCCGTTGCTGCCGCACGCTGCAAATACGCTTACGCTCAGTGCAAGTGCCAGAACAACGGATGCGATTTTCTTCATGTTCATGACTAAAATCCTTTCTTTGGAAATATGATAATATAGTTTTCCGAAGCCATGCTTCGGGACAACCCAAAAGAGTGCGGGCTTAGCCCTTAACGCCGCCGATCATAACGCCCTTAACGAAGTACTTCTGCACGAACGGGTACACGATGAGGATCGGCACCGTAGAAACCACGATGGTACCGGCCTTGATTGTCTGTGCGTTGGTATTCGTCTGCGCCATAACGTTGACGCCTGCCTGCTGCATTGCCTGCTGTGTATTCGTCAGCATGTTGCGCAGAACCGCCTGCAGAGCCCACTTATCAACGGAGCGGATATAAAGGACCGTGGAGAAGTAGTCGTTCCAGTAGCCAACCGCCGTGAACAGCGCGATGGTGGCGATGGTCGCCTTGGAAAGCGGCAGGATGATGGAGAAGAAGATGCGCAGGTCGGTTGCACCGTCGATGCGGGCAGATTCTTCAAGGCTTTCCGGAATGGAAAGGAAGAAGCTCTTCATGATGATGCAGTTGTATGCGCTTACGAGACCCGGCAGGATCAGCGCGAGGATATTATCCATAAGGCCGATATTCTGGATGAGCAGGAAGCTCGGAATCATACCGGCGGAGAAAATCATGGTGAAGAGGACAAGCGTCATCAACACTTTGCCGCCGCGCAGTCTGGACTTAGAAAGCGGATAAGCGGTCATAGCGGTGAGCAGCGTGCCCAGTGCCGTACCGGCAATCGTGACGATGATCGTGGTACGGAAGCCCGTGTAGATGTTCGGGTTTTTAAATACGGATTTATAAGTATCCAGATTAAAGCCCTTCGGCCAGAGGAAGATGCCGCCCTTCATGGATGCTTCAAGGGAGCTGAAGGAAAGCATGATCTCATGCCAGAACGGATACAGCATGACGAGGCAGAGCAGCGTAAAGAACGCGTAGTTGAATACGGTAAAGATCTTTTCGCCTGTGGAGGTTTTGATTTTGTTCTTTTCCATGTTCATAACCTCCTTACCAAATACCCTCGTTGCCGGTCTTCTTGGCAACAAAGTTGACGATGAGGATCATGACGAGAGCGATGACGGATTTGAACATGCCCGCTGCGGTAGAGAAGGAGTAGTCTGCCTTCTGGATACCGATACGGTACACATACGTATCGATGATATCGGCTACGTCATAAACCAGTGCGGAATACAGCATGAAGATCTGGTCGAAGCCTGCGTTTACGATGTTGTTGCAGTTGAGGATCAGCATGATAACAATCGTCGGGGTAATCGCCGGCAGCGTGATGTTGATCATCTGCTTCCACTTGCGTGCACCGTCAATCTCGGCTGCTTCGTAAAGCTGCGGGTCAACACCGGACAGCGCCGCGAAGTAAATAATCGTGCCCCAGCCCATCGTCTTATAGATGTCGGTGATAATCAGCATCGGGACGAAGAGCGCCTTGTCGGTAAGCACCTGCAGGTCCTTGCCCGTGATGCTCTTAAGGAGCGCGGTGATGAGGCCCGTGGACGGATCGAGGAAATTCATGATGAGGCCGGCCATAACAACCCAAGAAATGAAGTGCGGCAGATAAAGGAGCGTCTGCGCCACTTTCTTGAACTTCATGTTGCGCATCTCGTTCATCATTAAAGCGAGGATGATCGGAATCGGGAAGCCACATACCATCTTCAAAATGGAGATGTAGAGGGTGTTGTAGAAAGTCTGCATGAACGCCGGCTTATTGAAAAGCTTGATGAACTGGTCAAAGCCTACCCATGTGCTGTTCCACATGTTGTAGGGGTTGAAGTCCATAAAAGCAATCACATTGCCGAAGATCGGGATATAGCGGAAGATGAGCATGAAAAGCATGCCGGGAAGAATCAGAAGATACAGCCACTTGTCGCGGACAACATCTTTTTTAAAGCGCTCCCAGCCGCTCAGCTCATACGCCGGCTTTGCCGGTTTAGCTGCTGCTGCCATACGGTATAACCTCCTAAAAATATTGTGATGACCGCGCTTTCAATAAGAAAACACAAGACTGTTTTTGCCGAGGCAACACCCGAATAACAGGTTTCCCCCGTGACGCTGAAACATACCGAAACTTGTCCCCTTTTCTGTGGAACCGCTGCCATAGAAAAAGAGACACGAACAAAACAAGTTAAACGATTTGCTTTGTATTTGGTGCATCTTACAAAAAACGCGGTATATCATTTTGTTTG
>ENA-OQED01001104-OQED01001104.1-human-gut-metagenome-genome-assembly--contig:-NODE-1104-length-10290-cov-0.968218_pt1 | contig 10290 bp, 8 predicted proteins | sample MGYA00242790_ERZ504625 | MGnify/ENA primary metagenome ERZ504625 (study PRJEB26092, sample SAMD00036345) | human gut metagenome | host: Homo sapiens | study: EMG produced TPA metagenomics assembly of...
GAAATTTTTTCGGATTCGCCATGGCTACGGCGATGCGCCCGTTGACGATGGAAAGCGGCGAGAAGCTGGTTGCGTCGGCACAGATCGTCGGGAACCATGCTGATGACTTCTTTGTCGATCTGGTATTCGTTGAGGTCCACGAACGGCAGGCTCATGCCTTGCGCCAACGCCATGGCATATTGGCGTTCGGTCTGTTCGTCCATGCCTTCGGTGGACGTTGGCATGGCGGGAAAATCTCCGGTGACGTCGCTTGTCGTTGCCGCATGGCGTGGTGTGCTCGGCGCGAACACCTGATGGATCTCGCCGGTCGTCGGCGCGATCGGATCCATACTTTGCGGGAAAGCGTTCGGCGTGTCGCTGTTTTTGTTTCGCCTGAGGAAGGGGAAACGGCCTCCCGAACCGGCGTCGCTCATAATGACCTCCTGCACCGCATGCGCGCTTATGCGCCTGTCATACGGCATAACATGAAACCCCAAGCAAACGGCAGCATTTGTGGGGTGGCTGATGTTCAGTTGTTCGAAGTCATGTGAGCTACAACGATTGCAGTATTGTGTACTGCTAAATCAGCATTGTAGCCGCAAAAACAGGTAAAAGCTAATCGGGGCAAAGTTTTTTGAGAAATATGTTGCTGTGAAAACGTTGGCAGAATATCGTGATACAGTAACTCATGTTTATGGCACCGCGTTTGGTTGCGTGCCGAATTCCTGCCGCTTCCAATGATGGGGTGGCATCTTGTGAAGGAGCTGCTCATGGAGTACAGCTTGCGCACAGCGGGAGACGCCCCCGATTCAGGGGTTGCGGCGAGTCGCGTCAATCGATTGCCAAACGTGGCGAGTCCGGCTTCACGTTGGTGGAAGTGCTGGTGGCGATCGTGGTGTTGAGCATTACGGGACTTGCCGCCGCACAGTTCGCCATTACGGCCATTCGCACGTCATATGCGCAGCAGCAGCGGTCCACCGCCGTGTCGCTGGGCGACGACGGCATGGAAAGAATGCGTGCGCAGATCGCCAATGTAGACGCCAACCAATATCTCGATGAACTCATCAAAGGCATGGGGGAAACGTCCGTCACCGCCGCGCAGAAGAATCTTTCCGACGTTGGCGCCATCGCGTCGCAATTGGCGGATCTGAGCTATACCAGTTCGCCTGATCCAGACAAGAGCAAGTATATTCAGCCGGTTCGTGCCACTGCGGGCAAGGACGCCAAGCATACCGAATATACGGTGAACACGGTGGTGGAGCGCTGTTTCCGTGCCAGCGGCGAGATCTCGTGCAAGACCGCATCTCAGCTGGGCATTTCCCGTAGTTCCGCAACGAGCTATACGGCCAATACCTCAACAAGCGCTACGGCCGACATTCTGGATCCGGGCAAAACGGTATCGGGCGCGTTCACGTTCGGTGCGCACACGTATATGCCCATGATCCGCGTGGTGGTGGGCGTCACATGGGACGACAACATGCATCAGGGCAAAACCTGCCTGTACACCACGTCGGAACTGCTGGATATTGGTGTCGACAACAAGCTCATCATCTAGTGAGGGGTTGCAATGAGCGGAACAACAAGCGGAAAACTGCGTATTCGCGCCGTCGCGCAACGTATGGCGCGCGGTGAAAGCGGCGTCACCTTGGTGGAGATGATGGTGTCGCTGTTCATCTTCGCCATCGTCTCCACCATGTTCACCACGGCGATCGTGCAATACCTGCATTCCACCAGTGCGGATGCGATACGAAGCAGGTCTTCCACGGAAATAGCCACGTCGGTGCAAAGCCTCGACCGGTATGTGCGCTACGCGGAGGGTGTTGAGTATGACGCCACGAACCATACGATCACCATGGTCACTCCGGGGGATTCTGGTGCGAAGCAGTGCGTGGTGATCACGTACCAGGACGCCACGTGGAAGAACGGTACGGTAAGCGATTACGGTAGCGTGAAGGTAAAAACGAAGCCGTATGATGCGTCCGTCACGTCATGGAGCACGCGCGCGGTGTTGGGGTCGGTAATGAACAACGAGTCGGGAGGCACGTCTGATGATTCGCTGTTCGCCTCGCGATTATTCACGGTGGATGGCACCAATCGGGTGGTGCGTTATTCGCCGGTGACGGGGTCGTATGTGAGCGGCAAGCCGGTCACGTCGAATACGTCCACGTCGTTCACCGCACGCAATGTGAAATCGGGTGGAACTGCAATCGATTTCACTCCGTGTGGCTGAGTGTTCCGCTAGGTCTTGCGGCAGACGGCTGGTTCCTTATGGAGCCAGCCGTTTTTTGTCGCCCCGTCAGCACCCTGCGACACGCCCGAAAAGGGTGGTTATTCCAGTTTTTTCAAAAAAAACGTGACTGCAAAGATTTGCTGAGCGATTGTACTGAAAAACAAGCTATTTGTGGTGTTGTATTTTTTGTTGCACGATTTTGGTTTTGTGTTGTACCTTTTGTGTCCGCTTGAAAAAGTGTGATTTGCTTGATGGTTGTGAAGGGGGGTTGTGGGGGTAAACTAAAAGCGCTTTTGTGCGGATGAAGGATGAGGGGAAAATGAATCGAAAATGAAACGCTCGTAAAAACGATTGACGCCGGAATAATGGTTCTGCAAACGATGTCAATGCGGATAAAGTTAGGACTGTTGGTTATGTGAGCCAGCAGCCCCCACAAGGGGACGATCGATAGAAGAACGCCGCGAAGCTCCATCGTGGGATGCGAGCGGAGACCTTTCCCGAAGGAAAGAAGGATTCAATTATGAAGAGCGTGCGCAACGCACTCAACCGCCGCGCCAAGGGCGAAAAGGGCTTTACCCTTGTCGAGCTGCTCGTGGTGGTCATCATCATCGGCATCCTCGCCGCCATCTCCGTGCCGATCCTACCTGAACCAGCGCAAGTCGGCCTGGAACTCCCAGACCGAGTCCGACGTCAAGAACGCCAGCCTCGTGGTTGAAACTGCGTCCACTGCCAACAATGGCAAGATTCCTACTCTGCCGGGCACGGATTGCACTCACACTAGTGCCTGCGACATTGATGGTAATAAGGTTACCGTCACGGAAGGTGTGAAGCTCCATTTCGCCACGACTGCAAATGGTGATGGATACATCATTACCGGAACGAACTCAAATGGAAAAACAACTTCAACATTTGTCTACGATTCAACCAATGGCACCGTCTCTGAAATTAAGCCTGCGAAGAATTAAGGCTAAGTGAATTCAGAAGTCAGAGTCTAAAGGTATCGGAGCGTATGAGGTATCGCTCCGATACCTTGTTCCATATCCATATTCGTTCTATTGTTCGTCAATCATTCCATGGGGGAGTAATGGCCAGGGAACAGGCGCAAGTGGCATTTCAAAACGGCACCAAGAAGTGGCGTTACAAGGGTGTTTCCGCTGACGGCCGCACCAAGCAGAAGGGCGTTATCGAAGCGCAGACGCGAGATCAGGCCATCGATCGCGTGAATAAACTCGGTCTGATTCCAACGGAACTTGTTGACGTGAACGCAGGCACCGGTCTCAATACCAATATTGAAATCAAAGCATTCGAAAAATATCCAAGCAAAAAAGACTTCGCGGTTATGTCACGTCAGCTTGCCACCATGGTGGCGGCAGGCGTCTCCCTGATTCGCGCACTGAATATCGTTACTGAACAAATCGGAAATGTGAAACTGCGCAATGCGGTACGTGACTGCATGCAGCAGGTTGAGGCGGGATCATCGTTTTCCGAAGCAATGGACAATAATCCCGACCATCTGTTTCCGCCCATTATGATCAACATGGTGCGGGCCGGCGAAACCGGCGGCTTCCTTGACAAATCCCTGATTACCGTGGCCGACAGCTTTGAAGCGGACGTGCGTTTGCAAGGTCAGATCAAAGGCGCACTGGCTTACCCGGTGGTGGTGCTCGGCATTGCTGTGCTGCTGGTGGGCGTGATGCTGCTGACCATCGTGCCCATGTTCGACAGCATGTATGCGTCGATGGGCGCGGAACTGCCATGGGTCACGCAGATCATGGTTGATATGGGCAAGACCGCACCGGTTGGCATTCCCGTGATCATTGTGTGCGCGGTGGCGTTCGTCATGTTTTGGAAGTGCAATCGCAACAAAGACATCATTCGTACCTGGTGGGATCCGTTCACGTTGAAGGCGCCCGTGTTCGGCAAACTGACCACCAATGTGGCATTGGCGCGATTCTGCAACAATTTCGCATCCATGCTCGCTTCGGGCGTGCCCATTCTGCAGGCTCTTGACATTGTCGGATCCACATCCGGCAATTATGTAATCGACGAAGCGTCCAAACGAGTGTCTCGACTCGTGGAACGCGGCTATAGGCTGGCGGACAGTATGGGTACCGAAAAAGTGTTCCCGAACATGATGGTGCAGATGGTGGCGATCGGTGAGGATTCCGGCGCCATCGACCAGATGCTCGCCAGCGCGGGCAAAGCGTATGACGAAGAAGCGCAATCCATCGCCAAACAGCTCACTTCGCTGCTGGAACCGTTGATGATTCTGGTGCTCGGTAGCGTGGTCGGCTTCATGGTGGTGGCATTGTATATGCCGATGTTCTCCATGTTCGACGCCATTAACGGGCAAGCGTAAGCGAAAGCGGGAAGGTTGAACATGAAGAACGGATTGTGGGCCGGACTCAACCGCAGGTATCGTGCCAGATTACGCCAACACATGGGGGAGCAGGGCGCGGCCATGATGCTCGCGGTACTGTTCGTAATGGTGGTGCTCACCACGTCGGCACTGGTAATGACCATACTGATTTCGCAAGCATTGCCGTACAGGAATAATAAGGAGAACGCGCAAGTCGGGTATGCCGCCGAATCTGGACTCGAAGTGGCATTGAGTTTCCTGCGCGAAGCGGAAGCAAGCAAGGACTATAAGAAACTGCTACCGTCGACCGCATCAAACACTGGCAATGCCAGCTTGGATGAGACCTTCACTACAGCATCGGACGGGTCGGTGCTGCTCAACAATGCGGAAGTCAACAACGACGTGTCGGCAACGGGCGTGAGCTCGTTCACTCCAGACGATATCTCGTACCGAGTGCAAATCGGATATTATGACGACGATCCAAGCTCATCGCCGGCCAAACGACTCACATCCGAAAGCGAGCTGAAGAACGCGAAATATGCGTGGGTGCGTTCCTACGGGTATATCAACAGGTATCCGAATGGGCGAAGCGCTGGTACGGAAACCAGCGCGCGCCGAGCCATGAGCGCCATCTACCAATTCGAGACAACGAGCGGTGATGACAGCTACGTGATCTCCACCAAGGGTGGGCGTCTCGGTATGGGCTTCTACGCGGCAGCGCCAAACAACGAGCGCCGTACCAACCAGCCGACCTGGAAGGAAATCGCCTCATATGATGTCGATGAGAACGGTGATCCGACCGGCATGGTGGACTATGTCAACAAGCCTGGCTCCAAGAATGCGGCCGACGCCATGAGCAATACCATCACTATGAATCCGGCAAACCAAACTTGCATGCTTGCCACCACCAAGCCTGTAGACAAGGTCGAAACGCTTGACGCCATGCTTGACCCGAACGGCAAGCCGGTGGAAGGATCGGCGTTGGTGATTCTTATGCAGGCACATAAGAAAGACTCCAGCAGCGACGACCTGTATTACACGGAACAGTGCAAAGCCAACGGCGCCTACAAAGACCTGAACACATGGGTGTATTGGAAGGATGATTCCATTCGCCCCGCATCTAATCTGACATTGTGCGTTACCGGAGCTGACATTACGCATGTTGGCGGAGGCACTGCAGGAGCCGCCACATTGCAGAAATGCGGCGAGTCGTACGGTCCCAACTACCAAAGCGACTATTACACCGATCCTGACAAGAAAGCGCAGCAAGACGAAAAGAACAATCCGTCAAGCCTGCTCAACAAATACCAGAAGTGGGCGTTCTATAACGGTTTCATCAATGCGGGCTACTACAACGAGCTAGATAGCGTGCGCGATGAGGCGAACAAGTATGATGCGTCTCTACCGGAATCGCAAGGCTATGCCGTCGGCGGTGTGCAAATGCAGAAGAAGACCCGCTTCCAAGTGCTGGAAGTTTCCAACAAGGCGAATGTGGGCGTCACTATTCAATATCTGAGCGGCGGTCACTGGGCGTCCAACGTCGATGATGCTGCCGATTTGACTCCGCATTTCCTGATGGTGTCGAAGTGGAATTATTCGCTCACCGACGTGAAATCCTGGTTCGACGTGAACGGTGATTTCGAAGACGCCACCGCATCGTTCGGACAGGCGGGAGAAGCCGGCTATGCCACGAAGCAGATCGTCAATGAAACGTCCGGATTCTGCATTTCGTCATCGCAAGACGGATTCGACGCATACACGTCAACCTGCCGAGTGGGTGGCGGTGATTTCAACCCATACTGCTACCACAACACCATCAATGGCAATCCGGCGCAATCATCTTCCGATCTGCATCAGATCGACTACTGCGGGGTGTCCGATTCCACCAAGCGTAAAACCGATCAGGCCGAATATGTTGAAGACACGTCGAGTGACGGCAGTGGCGTGAACACGCAGATTTGGACGATGGTGAACGGGTCGAAGCGTTGCTATGGGTTCGGCGGTTCGGGCAAATTCCAACTTATGGAATGCTCGGCTGCGCCAACATTCACCCGATACAACGAAAAAGCGTCTGACGAGCACAGTAAAGGTACGTTCCAACTCAACGGTCAATGCCTGACGGAAGTGTATCCGGGAGACAAAATCGACGGCAATCCCTCATACTCCGGACGTATCGACGGGCATGCCGACGTGATTATGGCCAAATGCGGATCGGCACGAGACTTTTTGAACCGAGAAATCAAATCGCAGGTGTGGAATGCCTCGGTTAACCTCGGAACAGGCGGCTCAGGCGGCGGCGTGATTTATGGCGGTGGTAGTTCTACCACATTGGAGCCATCCTCCACCAAAGGCTACGTGACATCCAAAGAACTGAACCCGTCCACTATCGCATGGTGAGCGCTGCGCGAGATGGATGTGAACATGAGCATTGTGAACGATACGCCAACTGTGGTGCTGCTACTCGTGGCATCGCTGGTAATCGGCTGCATTTTCGGATCGTTTCTGAACGTGGTGATTTGGCGCGTGCCCAACCACATCAGCTTGGTAAATCCGAAACGCAGTTTCTGCCCGAACTGCGAAGCCCCGATCGCATGGTATGACAATATTCCCATCATTTCTTGGCTGGTGCTCGGCGCGAAATGCCGGCATTGCAAAGAACCGATCGCCGTACGCTACCCGATTGTGGAAGCGTTGGGCGGACTGTCGTTCCTCGCCGTCACCTTGGGGGGCGCTATTCGGCGCGTATTCGCCATGGATATTGCCGGAACTCTACGTATTCGCAGCGGTTTCGATCGTGATCGCATACATTGATTTCGACCATCATCTGATCCTCAATGTTGTGCTATTGCCAACGCTGATTGCAACACTGGCACTGCTGGCTTTGGCATCACTCGGTACGAATGAGTGGAACAGGCTCGGTCGCGCTGTGATATGTGCGATAGTGCTCGGCGCGTTCTACCTATTGCTTTCCATCATATGGAAAGGTGGCATGGGCGATGGCGATATCAAACTTGCGTTCATACTTGGCTTGATTACGGGCTGGCTCGGATGGTCGCAATTCATCATCGGGGCGTTCGCAGCCTTCTTTATTGGAGGATTCTTAAGTCTTGTGCTGATTATCGGCAAAAAAGTCGATATGCATGGAGGCATACCGTTCGGACCGTCCATGCTGCTCGGCATATGGCTTGGCATATTCGTCGGGGCTCCGATCGCCACACTGTACTTGCAAGTGACGGGACTCGCCTGAACCAATCCCCAGCCAACCTGCAACACGTTATATATAAGGAGAGAGCATGAGATCAATAACGGCGCTGTCGATCGCGAACGACGCCATCCGTGCGGCGGTCATAGCAGACCCGTATTCGGATCTGCCCACCATCAAGCATTTCCAGGCGATCCCGTTGCCGAACGGAGCCGTAGTGGATGGCGAAGTGGTCGACCATGATGTGGTGGCCGGACTGCTGAACACACTGGTGAAGCGATTCAAATTCCCCCGCGAGGACACGGCTCTCGTCTACTCCAGCCGACGCATGGTGTTTCGCGAGGCGGACTTTCCCTACATGTCGCTGAACGATCTGAAATCCACCTTGCCTTTCCAAGCCAAAGGCATGATTCCGCTGCCTATTGAGGAATCCGAGCTCGACTTCGTGCCATTGAACGTCATCGACAGCGAACAAGGCAAACAGTTGCACGGCATACTCGTGGCGACATTGCGTAACGGACTGGAAAAAACCGCGCGCACAGCCGAAGACGCGGGATTTGTGATCACATCGATCGATGCGGGCCCGTTCGCGCTTGCCAGACTGTTCGCCGACACCAACCAGCAGCAGACCGAAGCGGTGGTCAACATCAGCGGCAACGGCACCGACGTGATCGTGCTCGAAAACGGGCAGCCCGCCTACATGCGCGTCGTGCCATCCGGCGCGGATGACGTGACTGACGCCATCGCCAACGCGCTCAGTATCTCATTCGAAGACGCCGAACGCATCAAAAACCAGATCGGCCTGCAAAACGTGACCGGCGACGAACGACTCGAAAAAGCCGAGGAAGTCATCCGCGAAACCACGGCGCAGCTGATCGTCGGCATCCGCAATACGCTCAACCTGTACGACGTGGACCATGCGGGCGGCACCATCAGCGGCGTGGTGCTTACCGGAACCGGCGCACGGCTGATCGGACTGCCGCCGGTGTTGGCCAGTTCCATCAACAAAGTGGTGCGGATCGGCGACCCCTTCATCCGTTTCCGGCTTTCCAAAGAAGTGGAACGGCAGAACATCATGGCGCACGCGATCGATTTGGGCGCAGTGCTTGGACTGGTAATCGGAAAGAAGCCGAGGTGAACGGACGATGAGCAGAAAAAACAACGGAAGCATGAAGCAGATCGGCAGCTCCCACCGCGGTCGACGCGGCAAAATCAAGGATAATCCGAATCCTGAAACCAGTGATGGCGAGAAAACCTCGATTTTGTCGATGAATATTTCCGACATCGGCAAAGCGCTGCGTGCGAGCAGTTCGAAAACCTCCAAAAAGGCTGATCTGCCCGCCGAATGGAATGTGCGCGCCAACCTGCTGCCACGTTCCATCGTGACGCTCAACCGTGATCGTGCCATCAAATACTTGCTGTCATACGTGCTTATCGTGGTGGTGGTTGCGGCCATTGCCATCAGCGCGGGCATGGCGGTGCGCGTGAGCTGGGCCGACCATCGCGTGGAGGAGGCACAGGCGAAAACCCTGTCGTTGCAGAAGGAAAAGGCGGAATTCAAAGACGTGGAAGACACGTTGAACTCGCTGTCCGATTCGCAAAGGTCACGTATCGCCGCGCTCTACGACGAAATGGATTGGATGAAGGTGGTGGATTCGCTCAATGGCGCGCTGCCAGCCGGAGGCCAGTACACGAACCTGTCGTTGAGCAGCTTCCAGATTGGCGGGTCTGACGCTTCTTCGCATAGCGCTACATCTTCAGTATGGTCTGGGAATGGTGTGATTTCCGTTGATTTTACCGTTCTTTCTCCAGATTTCATATCTGCAAAAGATTTTATCGGTAATTTTGCTGCAATTCCTACCTATAAAACAGGCTATGTGAGTTCCATTACCGAAAACAGCGATGAAAACGGCACCACCTATACATACACGGGAACGGTGTCGTTGAAGATGGATACCAATACCACGTCACGAAGCGACAACGCGGCCGGTGCTGACGAAGCCAACCGAGCATTGCAGCAGCAGCTACGCGACAGCCTGAACAAAGCCGCGGCAGGGGAGTCGACTGATACTACCGACAGCGCGACCGCAACTGACGAAACATCCAATGAATGATCGGGAGCAATCATGAACAAGCATAAAATCGCATGGATCGCATTGGCCGCAGGTATTGTCTTCGTCATCATGCTGACATGGCTGGTCGGCGTTTCCCCGCAAATCAGCCATATCAAATCATCCGACGCGCAAACTGCGCAAATCGATGAGAACAATAAGGAAACACGCGACGAAATCGAAACATTACGCATCGCCAGCGAAACGATCGGCCTGCAGAAAGACCGTTTGCGCCAGTTGCAGCGGCAGATTCCAGACGGCTATAACCAGCAGGAATTCATCAATTCGTTGGATGCGTCCGCTGCGGGAACCGGCGTCGCCATCAAATCGGTGAATTTCGATGATGCGGTCGACGCCGACATTCCAGCTGAAATGCAAGGTACCATTCAAGCCGGTCAGCTGGTGCAGG
>ENA-OQED01001105-OQED01001105.1-human-gut-metagenome-genome-assembly--contig:-NODE-1105-length-10287-cov-1.531791_pt1 | contig 10287 bp, 11 predicted proteins | sample MGYA00242790_ERZ504625 | MGnify/ENA primary metagenome ERZ504625 (study PRJEB26092, sample SAMD00036345) | human gut metagenome | host: Homo sapiens | study: EMG produced TPA metagenomics assembly of...
CTCGTCACACTGGTGGACCGGAAAAGCCGGTACTTGCTTGGTGGAAAGCCATGAGCAAGACCGCCGCTGCAGTCAACAAGGTGATGTGTGAGGCGCTCTCTGGGCAACCGCATCTGTCGGTCACGCCGGACCGAGGAAAGGAATTCTCGAAACATGCTCTGCTCAAAAAGGAGCTGAAGCGTGTGACATTCTACTTTCCTGCTCCGCACCACCCATGGGAGCGCGGGACCAATGAAAACACCAATGGCCTTTTACGGGAGTTCTTCCCGAAAGGCAAGGACATCACGGATACGCCAGAGGATTACATCCAACGGAAGTACCATGAGTTGAACCTGCGCCCCAGGAAGTGCCTTGGCTACAAAACACCATATGAGGTCTATTTCTCAAAGGTGTTGCACTTAGCTTGACAATTCGCCTCTTTTTTGCAAAAAGCTGTTGACAAGTCATCTTGTATACTGTATTCTTAATACAAGTCGCTGAGAGATACGGCTCCTGCAATCCCTTGCCAATCAAGGCTTCTGGGCGCTTGCCGGTGCCGTATCTCTCAGCGACTTGTACTATATTACAGGATGGCGGACGAGTTGTCAACAGCTTTTTTGAAAAAAATGCAAAAAGCTGTTGAATCCCTCATTTCTCCGCCCGCTGCGCGCTCTCGAGCAATCAGAGATACGTGTAGAGCAGCACAGCGATGACGCCCGGCACGCCGAAGAAACCGGCGACGAGCGCGCTCAGGAAGGTAATCTGCACCTTGACGGCCACGAGCTTGACAAACCAGAGCAGGATGGCGCCGACAATGCTGTTCGTGATCAGCTTCCAGACGAGATGAAGCGGCAGGGAGACAACTTTGCCGACGAGGCAAAGCACCACCAGGCCGATGGCAAATGCCGTTATGAACTCAAACATCAGATTTCCCTCCGATTCTCCATGGCCTTCGCGAGCGTCACCTCATCGGCGTACTCCAAGTCGCCGCCGATTGGCAGGCCGTGCGCGATGCGCGTGACCTTGATGCCGAGCGGCTTCAGGAGCTTGGCGATGTACATGGCCGTCGCCTCCCCTTCGACATTCGGGTTTGTCGCCATGATGACCTCTTTGACCGCATCGTCCTGCAGGCGGCCCAGGAGTTCCTTGATGCGGATGTCGGACGGTCCGACACCCTCTAAGGGTGACAACGCCCCGTGCAGGACATGATAGACGCCCTGGTAGTCGCGCATGCGCTCCATCGCCGCGACGTCCTGCGGCTGCTCGACGACGCAGATGACGGAGTGGTCGCGCTCATCCGAGCCGCAGATGGCGCAGGGATTCTGGTCACTGAGGTTGAAGCAGGTATTGCAGTAGCCGATCTTCTCCTTGGCATCGACGATGGCCGCGGCCAGCGACCTCGCCTGAGCAGGGTCCATGTCGAGCACGTGATAAGCAAGACGCACTGCCGTCTTCTGGCCAATGCCCGGCAGTGCGCGAAAATGCTCGATTAAGTTTGCCAAGGGTGCAATGTACTGCATCAGAGCAGTCCCGGCGGCAGACCGAGGCCGCTCGTCAGCTTGCCCATCTCCGACGCCATCATCTCGTCGACTTTCTTCGTCGCCTCATTGAAGGCAGCCGAGATGAGATCCTGCAGCATCTCGACGTCTTCCGGGTCGACAGCAGCCGGGTCGATCGTCAGGGACTGAACCTGCTTCTCACCGTTCATGACGATCTTGACAGCGCCGCCGCCAGCCGTGACGTCGACGGTCTTGCGCTTGAGCTCGTCCTGCATCTTCTTCATCTCGTTCTGCATCTTCTGGACTTTCTTCATCATGCCGGCCATGTTGCCCATGTTGCCCATTCCACCAAACATAGATTACACCTCTCGTTCTCATGCGATCTGCATGCATCTTGATTATTCTCTAGATTAGACTACCAAATTAACGTCCTGCCGTCAACTCAAAACATCCTCATTCGTCTTCCTCCGTCGGCAGTGGCACGTCGCTGTCTTCTGGCAGGGGGATGGCGCCGTCCCCGTAGATGTCGGCACCATCGTCTGGTATTGGTGCGTCTTCCTGCGGCGCGTCAACCATCGCCATGCCGTCCACACCGACGACATTGGCACCGAATACGTCAAAGGCTTTCTTGAGTGAAGCGCGCTCGTCGGGCGCGACTTCCTCGAGGATGGCGGCAGGCTCAGGCTTCTTCGCTGCCATCTCGCGCTTTGGCTCTGGCTTCGGCACGGCGGCAGGGCGCGGGCGCGGCGGCGTCCTCATCGGCGCATCTTCACCCGAGCAGACGAGGCGCAGTTCGCGACCCGTGAGTTCCTGCAGGATGCGCTCGATGGTCTTGCGGTAATTGCGCATGACGAGCGAGGCCATGAGGCCGCTCTGCATGCGCATGTGGAACTGGCTGGCCGTCAGCCCCATGAAGCGGGCATTCTGGATGCAGGCGAGTATTGGCGCCTTGTGCTGGTCGCGAAGCGCCTGGAAGAGCTTGTTCCAGACCTGGAGCCCTGCTTCGTCAACAGAGGCGGGTTCCTCGGCCACGGCTGCCGCTGCCGGAACGGCGGCCGGCACGGCAGGCGGCACCGTAGATGGCATGCTCGCAGCAGGAGCCGCTGAGGCAGGCTGGACGCGCCCCGCGCCTGCTGTCGCCTGCTTGAGCAGGGCTGTGACCTCGGCGAGCGCGGCCTCGAGCTTGGCGATGCGCGCCTCGTCAGCAGGATTGCGCGCGACGGCCTGCTGCACCTGGCCTGCTGGCTGCTCCTCTCTCTCTCCCTGCGAGGCGAGCTCGGGCCGACAGAGTTCCATCAGCGCGACCTCGACAGTGATGCGCGGCTGTGGCGACCACTTCATCTCCGTCATCGCCTCGTGCAGGCGCGCAATCATGCGCGGCAGGACAGCAGCATCAAAGAGTTTGCTCTGTTCCTGCAGGACATCCTGCGGTTCTGCATAGAGATCCATCGCCTCGACGGTGCCGGCCGCCTGGAAGATCATGAGGCTGCGCAGGTGCAGCGAGAGCTCAGAGAGGACCTGCTTGAGGTCCTTGCCGTCACGCAGGAGCTCCGCGAGAATCTGCAAGACATCCTGCACATTGCGTGCGGCGAGCGCCTGCGTCATCTTGTAGATCCAGTCGTGGCCGACGAGGCCGAGGATCTGGCGCACGCGCTCCGCTGTAATGGTGCCGTCTGCAAGCGCTGCGCACTGGTCGAGGATGGAGAGCGCATCGCGCATGCCGCCGTCAGCCTGGATGGCAATCATAGAGAGTGCCTCATCCTCAGCCTCCATCTTCATCTCCTTGGCAATGTAGCGCAGGCGGCTCTCGATCTCCCCGACAGTGATGCGCTTGAAGTCGTAGCGCTGGCAGCGCGACTGGATTGTCGGCGGCACTTTATGAGCTTCTGTTGTCGCGAGGATAAAGACGACGTGCGCGGGCGGCTCCTCGAGCGTCTTGAGGAGCGCATTGAACGCCTCCGTCGTCAGCATGTGGACCTCATCGATGATGTAGACCTTATAGCGGCCGTCGACCGGCGCGAACTTGACCGTCTCTCGCAGATCGCGGATTTCGTCGATGCCGCGGTTGGATGCCGCATCGATCTCGAAGACGTCCATCGAAGAGCCCTCTGTGATCTTGCGGCAATGCTCGCACTTCCCGCAGGGCTCCGGTGTCGGCCCGTGCTCGCAGTTGAGCGCCTTCGCGAGGATCTTCGCCGTACTCGTCTTGCCCGTGCCGCGCGGGCCGGCAAAGAGGTACGCATGGCCGATGTGGCCGCTCGTGATGGCATTTGCCAGCGTCCGGCTGATATGTTCCTGCCCCACGAGGTCCTTGAAGGTCTGCGGCCTCCACTTCCGATACAGCGCAATATACGCCATCGCAATCCCTCTCCTCTCTATGATTAGCACGATCTTTTGGCAGACATCGAAACACTGAGGCCCGGCCGGAGATAGCTGACCAACGCTTCGCATGACGTTCTGCTAAACCTGTTTTTTGCCTTTAACGCAGCCTTACCGGAAAGCTAAACGCGCTTCGCTTGAACGACGCTTTCCGGCAAGGATTCTCGTGGGCAAAAAACAGGTTCTTCACGCAGAGCGTCAAAGCTCCGCTTATGGTCAGCCATCCCCAGCCTTGCTGCGCGGAACACCGACTCAGCCCCACGCTCTGCCTTGCGAGCAGCTGCGATGTCTGCTGTTCATCCATCTATTGCTGCAAGCCAGCGCCGAGGGAGGGTGTCTATAAGTGAAGCTTCAGCCTGCTGCGCGGAACGTTAGACACCCTCCCTCGGCGCCTCGCCTCTTCGAACAATAATGATATCATTATAGTAAAAAAGCAGCCGTTTCTGGCTGCTCTCCATCCTTTTCCACGTCGAACCGCAGTTCCCAGGCGACCTCGCGGCACATGGAACGATTCGCTTAACGCTGCTTCCTTCCGGACCTGACGTGGTTCACGAGGCTCCATTGCGCAAGACCCAGGCACTGCGGCCCGACCTGAAAAAGGATATAAAAATGGCGGAGAGTGAGAGATTCGAACTCTCGATACAGGTTTCCCCGTATACACGCTTTCCAGGCGTGCTCCTTCAACCACTCGGACAACTCTCCACAATGCTCTACTATAAGAAGCTATTCAGTTTTGTTGCCCTGCCGCGTGATTGCCGCCTGCAACGATATATATCTTACCATCTCAAACTTATCCTGTCAACACCCTTTTTTATTTTTTCACAGAAAAATCTCCGCAGAACAATCTGCGGAGATTCTTTGTATTACCAGATGAAGAGGCCAGCGAGGCCGGCGGACAGCAAGGAGACGAGGATACCCGAGAGCAGCATGTAGCCGACGTTGCGGGAGATCAGGTCGTTCTTGTTGTCGTCGACGAGGCCCTTGAAGCAGCCGATGATCATGCCGAGCGTCGAGAAGTTGGCAAACGACGTGATGAATACGGTCAGCACGCCCTGCATGTGGCGGCTGTAGGTGCTCAGGAGATCCTGTACGCTGAGCATGACGACAAACTCATTCGTGACGAGCTTCGTGCCCATGTACTGGGCCATCGCGAAGGCTTCCGTCGAATCGAGGCCGAGCAGCCAGGCAAACGGGAACATGATGCAGCCGAGGATGTTCTCGAGCGTGATGGCCGGATGGATCAGCACGAGCAGCATATCGATGAGCTTCGCGAGTGCGACAAACGCGATGACGTTCGCGCAGATAATCAGCACCAGCTTGCCGGCGCCGAGGATGGAGTTTCCGAGGAACGAGAAGAACGGCTCGCGCTCCTTGCCGCCGTCATCGAGACGGGCGACGGTATCCTCTTCCTCCGTGATCTTGACCGGATGCAGCAAGTTCGTGACAATCAGCGCATTGATGACGTTCAAGGGCACTGCCGTCAGGATGAACTCGGCCGGCATCATCTTCGTGTAGACGCCGATCAGGGCGGCCGTGACGCAGCTCATGGACATCATGGCGAGCGTCAGGCAGCGGTCTGCCTTCATGCGCTTGAGCTGGAGGCTCGAGACAGCCAGCGCCTCGGTGTTGCCGAGGAACATCATCTCGATGGCGAAGAAGGACTCGAACTTCGGTTCGTGCGTGAGGAAGGCAGTGCCTTGCCGATCCACTTGATGACAAATGGCAGCAGGCCGATGTACGTCAGGATATCGAAGAGCGGCACGACGAGGAGGATCGGCAACAGGGCCGAGGTGAAGAAGTTCATCTGCGGCACGTGAACCCAGTCCGGGAAGGCAAAGGCAATGCCTCGTAGGCGACGCTGACGAGCCAGGTGAAGCCTGCGGCTGCGCCCTGGACGATGTCGCGGCCAATCGGGAAGGAGGTCAGGAACCAGGCGATGAAGACGTTGAGCGCGAGCAGCGAGCCGACGCCGCGCCAGTGGATGTCCTTGCGCTTCTTTGAGAGAAGCACGCCGACGGCTAGGAAGACCAGCACGCCGATGAGATTGATGACGAAATACATAAAGTCTCTCCTATTCTTTTGCTGAAATGAGATCGTCGCGGCCACCGACCAAAAAGAGACACGTGACCGACTTTTCCATTATATATCAGAGGTCATTATCCGTAAAGGCAAACGGGAGGATTTCCGCGAGTGTCGCCACCTGCACGGCTCCCTTGAGGTTTGCCATGATGATGCGCGGGATCTTGAATTCGCTGATGGCCTGGCGGCACATGCCGCACGGTGAGCACGGGCCCGGCGTGTCGGCGACGATCGCGATGGCCGCAAACTCCCGGTATCCCTCGGAGACGGCCTTGAAGATGGCCGTACGCTCCGCGCAGTTCGTGACGGGATAGCTGGCGTTCTCGATGTTGCAGCCGCCGAAGACCTTGCCGTCTTTCGTCAGCACGGCTGCACCGACCTTGAAGTGCGAGTAGGCCGCATAGGCGCGCTCGCGATAGGCTTTCGCCACTTCGATGAGTTCCTGATCCGTCATTTCTCTTCCCTCTTTCCGTATCAATACTTCTCGACTTTGTCTTTCTCGACGCGCGCATAGACGAGCGGCTCTTTTGCGGGCTGGACGTCGCCGATGGCGATGGCATCGCGGTACATCTTCTCGGCGTCAGCGAGAGCCGACTCCTTCGAGGTGTAGAGTGTGACGAGCGTGTCGCCTTCCTTGACTTCGTCGCCGTACTTCTTGTGCAGGATGAGGCCTGCCGAGAAGTCGATATCGCTCTCCTTCGTCTCGCGGCCAGCGCCGAGCACGACGGACGTCTCGCCGATCTCCTCGGCGTTCATCTTCGTGATGAAGCCCGAACGCTCAGCCTTGATCTCGGCGCGGTACGGTGCCTGCTGGAACTTCGTGTAGTCGCGCAGGACGCTGTCGTCGCCGCCCTGGGCGCGGACCATCGTGCAGAACGTCTCGAAGGCACTGCCGTCAGCAATCGACTGCTCAGCCAGCGCGCGGCATTCCTCCGGCGTGCCCTTGCCGACGAGATAGAGCATGTTGGCGGCGAGCTGCAGCGATACCTCGCGCAGGTCAGCTGGGCCCTTGCCCTTGAGGACGTCCATCGACTCCATGACCTCGATGCTGTTGCCGATGCCGTAGCCGAGCGGCGTATCCATGTCGGTGATCAGGGCGACCGTGCGGCGGCCGGCGAGCTCGCCGATGGCGACCATCGTCTGCGCGAGCTTGATGGAGTCATCGAGCGTCTTCATGAAGGCACCACTGCCCGTCTTGACATCGAGCAGGATGCAGTCGGAGCCGGCGGCGAGCTTCTTGCTCATGATCGACGAGGCAATCAGCGGGATGCAGTCGACCGTCGCCGTGACATCGCGCAGCGCGTAGAGCTTCTTGTCGGCCGGCGCGAGGTTGCCCGACTGTCCGATGACGCTGACGCCGCACTTGTTGACCGTGTCGAAGAACTTCTCGCGCGAGAGCGCCGTCTGGTAGCCCGGGATCGACTCGAGCTTGTCGACTGTGCCGCCCGTGTGGCCGAGGCCGCGGCCGCTCATCTTGGCGACCTTACCGCCGCAGGCCGCGACAATCGGCGCGCAGATCAGCGTCGTCTTGTCGCCGACACCGCCCGTCGAGTGCTTGTCGACCTTCTTGCCCGCGATGGCCGAGAGGTCAATCATGTCGCCAGACTTGGCCATGACCTTCGTGAGCTCCGTGATCTCGTGATCCGTCATGCCCTGGAACCAGATGGCCATGAGCATTGCCGACATCTGGTAGTCGGGGATATCCCCCTTGACATACCCGTCGATCATATAGGTGATTTCAGCGTCCGTCAGGACTTCTCCGTGCTTCTTCTTCGTGATCAGATCGTACATGCGCATAATAATATTCCCCTTATTCGATATATTTTGATTTATTCCCCTCTACACCTCCCCGAAGGGAGGTGTGTATCATCCGATGATGCGCGGCAGCAGGCTCTCGCCCTTCGTGTAGAGGTCTGCACCGAACATGTCCGAGATCGTCGCACCGATCATCGCAAACGTCGGATACGTGCCGAGATTGAGTCCCGCCTTGACGTGCTTGCCGTACATCAGGAGCGGCACGTACTCGCGCGTGTGGTCCGTGCCCGGAGCACACGGATCGCAGCCGTGGTCCGCCGTGATCATGAGGATGTCGTCGTCCTTCATCTTCGCCATGAACTCGCCGAGCTGGCGGTCAAAGACGGTCGCTGCCTTCGCGTAGCCGTCGATATTGCGGCGATGGCCGTACTGCATGTCGAAGTCGACGAGGTTGACAAACGCGAGCCCCGTGAAATCCTCATCCATGAGCTTCAGTGTCTTCTCCATGCCGTCCTCGTTGTTCTTGTTGATGCCGAGCGTGCGGCTGATGCTGCGGCCCGCGAAGATATCGGAGATCTTGCCGACGCCGATCGTCGCGAGTCCCTTGCGCGCGAGCGCATCCATCATCGTGTCCCCCGTCGGGTCGAGCGAGAAGTCATGGCGGCGCGGCGTGCGCGTGTAGTTCGGATATTCGCCGACATACGGGCGCGCGATGATGCGGCCGACGCCATGCTCACCCTGCATGATCTTGCGCGCCATGCGGCAGTAGTCGTAGAGCTGCTCGACCGGCACGTCATCCTCGTGCGCCGCAATCTGCAGCACGCTGTCAGCCGATGTGTAGACAATGAGCGCTCCCGTCTCCTTCTGCTCGCGGCCGTAATCGTGGATGACCTGCGTGCCCGAATACGGCTTGTTGCAGATGATCTTGCGGCCGAATGCCTTCTCAAGCTCAGCGATGACTTCCGGCGGGAAGCCGTCCGGATACGTCGGCATCGGACGCTCCGAGACGATACCCGCAATCTCCCAGTGGCCCGTCGTCGTATCCTTGCCGCGCGAGAGCTCGCGCAGGCGGGCGAAGGCGCCGATCGGCTGGGCCTCCGGCGTGCCGCAGCCGACACCGTCGATATTGAAGAGGCCGATTTTCTTCATATTCGGCGTATCATACTCCTTCGAGGCGACGATGGAGCGCAGCGTGTTGCAGTCGCCGTCGCCGAATTCCTTCGCATCCGGCTCCGCGCCGATGCCGAAGCTGTCGAGAACAATGATGAATGCGCGCTTGAATGCCTGCATGTCTGTCATTCCTTTCTACAATATATCCTGAACAACCGAGTCATCAATCAGAGCTCGTCCTTGAGGACGCTGACTGCCGCACTGGCACCGAGGCGCGTGCAGCCCGCTTCGAGGAAAGCTTCCATCTCCTCGCGCGTGTGGATGCCGCCCGCAGCCTTCATCTGCACCTTCGGGCCGATGTGCTTCTTGAAGCATTCGATATCCGAGAGCTTTGCTCCTGCCGAGCCGAAGCCCGTCGACGTCTTGATGAAGTCCGCACCGCCTTCCGTCACGCAGTGGCAGGCTGCGACCATCTCATCTTCCGTCAGGAAGCACGTCTCGACAATGACCTTGAGCACGCGCTCGCCGCAGAGCTTCTTGAGCGCGCGGATCTCGTCGGTCACATAGTCCGTCTCACCGGCCTTGAGCATGCCGATATTGATGACCATGTCGATCTCCTGCGCGCCGTCCGCGAGCGCCTGTGCCGTCTCCGCGATCTTTGCTGCCGTATTGCAGTTGCCGTTCGGGAATCCGACGACCGTCGCGACTTTCAGCGCATCGCCGTACTTGGCCACGATGCGCGGCACATAAGCCGACGGCACCATGACCGTCGCCGTGTGGTACTTCACCGCCTCATCGCAGACATGCTGGATATCGCTCCAGGTCGCCGTCTGCTTCAGGAGCGTGTGGTCTACATGTGCCAGGATCTCTTCTGCTTTCATGATAAATCCTCCTAATCATCAGGTCAATGCATAAACTCTGACGTTCTGTTCACTCTGTTTACAATCATCAGATTTCTTCTGTCAAGCTATCGCTTGTTCTTGTTTCTATTGTAATCAATACCAAACGAAATAGAAAGGACATCTGTCTTAAAAGATGGCCCTGCCTAAAAAAATCTCGTCCTAAAAAGATAGAGCAAATTGTTCTCACACCCCGAAAAATGATATAATGGTATAAAATAATAGCTAGAACGTGATACCTATATCGGGGAAGGGGTACACAACATTGGACAACACCATACTCGACTACATTGCGAGTCATTTCAAAGAGGCTCTGCGCAGCGGCTGCATCACCGTCTGCTACGAGCCTGTCTTACGTGCCTTAACGGGCAAGATCTGCGCCTTTGAGGCGCTGGCACGCTGGCATGATGCACAGCACGGGGATATTCCCCCGCAGGATTTCGTGCGCGTGCTCGAAGCACAGAACAGGATTCACCTGCTCGATTACTTTGTCGCCAAGGCGACCGTACAGAATCTCCACACCCGCCGGCGACAGGAACTGCCGATCGTGCCGGTCATACTCAATCTGTCACGGCGCGACTTTCTCG
>ENA-OQED01001106-OQED01001106.1-human-gut-metagenome-genome-assembly--contig:-NODE-1106-length-10274-cov-0.851483_pt1 | contig 10274 bp, 11 predicted proteins | sample MGYA00242790_ERZ504625 | MGnify/ENA primary metagenome ERZ504625 (study PRJEB26092, sample SAMD00036345) | human gut metagenome | host: Homo sapiens | study: EMG produced TPA metagenomics assembly of...
CGAAACACCCGACGCCAACCCCCGTCCGAGACACCGGCGCCGACAGAACTCCGGTTCCAACTGAGACACCAACACCAACGCCGACCGAAACGCCAAAGAGCGATGAAACACAGGCGGATGACTGGATTCAGACGATTGATTATGGAAAATATATCAGCGCCATGAAAAAAGATCTCCGTGCAGGCTTTGCGCAGATCGATAAAACATACGCCTACGCCAAGGTCGACACGAAGTTAAATGTCCGTGAGAGCGGTTCCACCAGTGCACGGATCGTCGGGAACCCTTCCGGCAAAAGCACTCTGCTTTGTGATTGCTGATGCAGATCAGGAGTGGGTTTACATCGAGTCCGGTGATGTCCGCGGTTTTGTCCGTACGGATTATCTGCAGCAGGGAAAGGAAGCCCTGGAATATGTGACCAGCACTGGAGAAGACCAGATGAAACTTGCGGATCAGATCATCGATCCATCTGAAAATGAAGCATTCAACTATAAAAAAGAGACTATATATGAAGTAAAAACTTCAACCGGAAACGGTATCATTACATTTGCAAAACAGTTTGTCGGCAGACCGTATGTCTGGGGCGGAAACTCTCTGACGGACGGCATTGACTGCTCCCACTTTGTATGGCAGATTCTGACACGCTGCGGCGCATACGATGGTGAATATACAACATCCGATGGCTGGCGCAGTCTTGGAACCGAGGTTACAAGCCTCGATGAAGCGCGTACAGGCGATGTCATCTGCTATAACGGCCATGTCGCACTGTACGACGGCGAGGGAAAAATCGTGGAGGCACTGAACGAAAAAGCAGGCATCACCTGCAACCGCCCGGTAGACTGCGACACGATTCTGACGATCCGCCGCTTTGCAGCCGATGATGAAATCGGCGGAACAAACGCCGAAAAGATCTGGAATTACTTCCTGATGCACGGCTTCACAAAAGAAGGAGCCGCAGGAATCATGGGAAATATTGCAAACGAGGCATCTACAGACCTCAATCCGACACTGCTTGAGTACGGCTCCACCAGCCGCACGAGCCTCAGCGGAGAGCAGTACACCAATCTTGTCGATGCCGGAATCATCTCACGAGATGAAGTCATCCGCAGCGCCCGCTTCGGCCTTTACAGCGGCGGAAGATACGGTTACGGTCTCTGCGGATTCACGGATCCGACCATCAAAGAGTATCTGTGCCGCTATACCATCGACCTCGGAAAGAGTCTCGGAAGCCTGTCCGGACAGCTCGACAGTCTGCTCGCTTATCTGAACGATTACAATCCGAATCTTCTGGACCGCCTGAAAAACGCAGAAGATGTCGACACAGCAGCGACATCTTTTATGCGCGAATACGAAAAATGCGCAAATCAGGGTACGCAGCAGAAACTCCGCACAACAGCAGCAGAGCAGATCTACAATGTGATGGAATCGTACGATTCACCGGTGGATGTGGAATAAAAGAACAAAAAATTTATCAATAAGAAAGTGCTGTCAGGCTGAAAAACACTGACAGGCACTTTCTTTACGATTGATTATTTTTCCTGTGAATCCAGAATAATTTTCCTGCAGTCCAGAAGCGACGGACTCACATGATCACAGATCGGCGCGAGTTCTTCCGTATACGGTGTCAGATCCGGGATCATGCAGGAGACAGCGCCGGAGGCGCGGGCAGCTTTGAGACCGTTGATGCTGTCCTCGGCTACCATGCACTCTGCAATCGGAACCTGCAGAAGAGAAGCGGCCTTTAAGAAAATCTCCGGGTCCGGTTTGCTGTTTACAACCTCATCTCCACAGACCGAAGCATCGATATACTGGTCAATGCCGGACTGTTTCCAGTATCCTTCCGCAACGCGCCGTGTTGTGGAAGTGGCAACCGCAACTTTAATCGAATGTTCCTTCAGCCAGGAAAGAAACTCGTGAAGTCCCGGCTTTTCCGGTACACCATTTCGCTGAATATAATCATTCAGATACGCCGAGCGGATCGCGCGTCCCTCATCGTATGTCACCTTTCCGTGAAACCACTCCTCAAACAGCTTTCTGCTCCGTGGAAGCGCGCTGCCGCGCATCTGTGAGAGATGTTCCTCCGTGAGCGTAAAATTCAGCTCCCGGGCAGCTTTGAGCCAGCCCTCTTTCATTACAATCTCGGTATCAAACAGGATACCATCCATATCGAATAATACTGCCTTTATCATAAACATGACCTCCAAAGCACTTCTGTATTTTCAGTTGCTTAAATACTATGTTCAGTATACGAAAAATCCCGAAAAAAGACAAGTCCATGAGACAAACAGAAGACCACAAATTATACTTGACTTCAACCTGGCTTGAAGTGATATGCTGTCAAAAAACGACAAATCAGGAGGAATGACAAAATGGAAAAGTCAACGGTTTATTTTACCGACTTTCGATGTCCGGTTGGAACGAGTCAGCTTGACAAGTTGAAAAAACTCTGTATCGCTGCCGGCATCAAAGATATTGATATGGAAGGGAAATTCGTCGCAATCAAAATGCATTTCGGCGAACTAGGAAACATGGCGTTTCTTCGCCCGAATTATGCGAAAGTGGTTGCCGATCTCTGCAAAGAGCAGGGCGGTCTTCCGTTTCTGACAGACTGCAATACGCTGTATCCAGGCAGCAGAAAGAATGCGCTGGAACATCTTGACTGCGCAAATCTGAATGGATTTAATACCATTACGACCGGTTGTCAGATTATCATCGGAGACGGTCTGCGCGGAACCGATGAAGTAGAAGTTCCGGTTGTCAACGGAGAATACTGCAAAACAGCATTGATTGGCCATGCGATCATGGACGCAGATATCTTTATCAGCTTGAGCCATTTCAAAGGCCATGAGGCAACGGGCTTTGGCGGTGCACTGAAAAATATCGGTATGGGATGCGGAAGCCGCGCCGGAAAGATGCAGCAGCATGCCAGTGGAAAACCGGCGATCAATACGGATGTCTGTCGTGGCTGCCACCGCTGTGCAAAAGAATGCGGAAGCGATGCGATTTCTTATGTAGATAAAAAAGCAGTCATTGACTATGATAAATGCAAAGGCTGCGGCCGCTGCATCGGTGCCTGCAGTTTTGATGCGGTTTACAATCCAAACAGCAGTGCAAACGAGCTTCTCGACCGGAAAATGGCGGAGTATGCGCAGGCTGTCTGCTATGGACGTCCGTGCTTCCATATCTCGCTGGTACAGGATATCAGCCGAACTGTGACTGTCATGGGGAGAACGATGCTCCGATCCTGCCGGATATCGGAATGTTTGCAAGCTTCGACCCGGTTGCTCTTGACCAGGCGTGTGCCGATGCCTGCCTGAAGGCAACTCCGATCGAAAACAGTCAGCTTGGCGAGCACCTTGCAGAGCGGGATGGCACTGTCACCACGACCATTTCAAGGATTCCAACCCGAACATTGAATGGCAGGCAACCCTCGACCAGGCGGAGAAAATCGGTCTTGGTACGAGACAGTATGAACTGAAACGTGTAAAATAATGCTTAAAAGTAATAGAAAAAAGCGCTAAGTTCCATTTTTGCCCGGCAAAGCAGAAAAATGCGTTAAGGACAGGTAAACAACAGCGAAAAGCTCCAGCTTCCCGGATGAAAAATCAGCGAGAAGCTGGAGCTTTTTATGATCAGATTTTTGCATTGCTTTTTGAGTCTGCTATTGTTTTATCCGTCTTATATCATCTTCAAAAACGCCTTATGAATCCGCACATCCGGGTCGAGTTCCGGGTGGAAGGAGAAGGCCATCTGGTTTTTGTGTTTTACACCGACGATCCGCTCTTCCACAACCGCGAGCACTTCCACGCCGTCCCCCACAGATGCGATATACGGCGCACGGATAAACGTCATCGGCACTGTTCCGATGCCTGCAACCTGTGCTTCTGTGTGGAAGCTGCCTAACTGACGGCCGTAGGCGTTCCGCCTGATGCACATCGGGATCGTACCGAAATACTGCTCCGGCTGTCCCTTAATCTGTCCGTCGATCGTTTCTGCCAGAAGAATTGCACCGGCACAGGTTGCGAGGACCGGCATGCCGTTTTGAATCTGGCTTTTGATCGTATCGAACATGCCAAGCTCTTTTAAAAAGCTTTCCCTGAACGGTACTCTCGCCGCCCGGTAGTACAAGTGCATCGTAAGGCTCGGCAAGATCGCGGGCCTGACGCAGTTCGATGCATTCGGCGCCAAGCTGCTCTAATACTTTTTCATGTTCTGCAAACGCACCCTGCAGTGCAAGCACTCCAATTTTCATTATTTTCCTCTTTCTGCCATCAGTAAAGCGATTTCCTGCTCGTTGATGCCGACCATAGCCTCGCCGAGATCAGCGGAGAGTTCTGCGATCAGTTTCGCATCGGTGTAGTTGGTAACGGCTTTTACGATGGAAGCCGCACGTTTTGCCGGGTTGCCGGATTTGAAAATACCGGAACCAACAAAAACACCCTCTGCTCCGAGCTGCATCATCAGTGCTGCATCGGCAGGAGTTGCCACACCGCCGGCTGCAAAGTTGACAACCGGGAGACGGCCGTTGTCATGAACATACTGAACAAGGTCGTACGGAACCTGCAGGACCTTGGCTGCCTCAAACAGCTCATCCTCACGCATCGAGGTCAGTTTCTGGATTTCGCTGTTCATTTTTCTCATATGGCGGACGGCCTGTACGATATCGCCGGTTCCCGGTTCACCTTTGGTACGGATCATGGATGCGCCCTCATTGATCCGGCGGAGTGCCTCACCGAGATCCTTTGCACCGCAGACAAACGGTACTTTGAAGCTTCGTTTGTTGATATGGTAAACATCATCTGCCGGAGAGAGAACCTCACTCTCATCAATGTAGTCGATTTCGATGGCTTCGAGTACCTGCGCCTCTACAAAGTGCCCAATACGGCATTTTGCCATAACCGGGATAGAAACGGCTTCTTGAATGCCGCGGATCATCTTCGGATCACTCATACGGGAAACGCCGCCGGCTGCACGGATGTCTGCAGGAATCCGCTCCAGTGCCATAACGGCACAGGCACCAGCTTCCTCTGCAATATGTGCCTGCTCCGGAGTGGTAACATCCATGATGACGCCGCCCTTTAACATCTGTGCCAGTTCTTTGTTCAGCTTGTATCTCTCGTTTACTGCTGTCATAATAATCTCCTCCGTGTCTGATAAATTACAGGTGATAAATTTTAGTTCCTGTTTTAGCTTTACTTTTGCTCTGCCACACAGTATACTGGTAAAGTGACTATAAAAAAATTGCCAAAACAAATATATTCAGTAAGGTCAGATGAGAGGAGAACGGTCGGATGCTGACGTATAATTTTGCGAATATAGGGTCAGATTCCCTGTATGAATATTTATATAAATGTATCAAAAATGACATATTGCTGGGAAATATCCGCCCTGGAGAGAAGCTGCCGTCGAAACGGACGTTCGCGAAAAATCTGGGTATCAGCGTCATTACCGTCGAGAATGCCTATGCGCAGCTTGTTGCGGAAGGCTATCTGTATTCCATGCCAAAGCGCGGATTTTATGCAGCTGATCTGGAAATTGAGGATTCCATGCGGGATGCGGTGCCAAAAGAGATCCTGCAGGTGGCAAACGGGGAGACTTCCTATTTTGCGGATTTTTCCAGTAACCAGACGGACAGCGAGATTTTTCCGTTTACAATCTGGACGCGGACGGTGCGTGCTGTCCTGAATGACAACCGGATCCAGCTCATGATCAATTCCCCGTGCGCCGGGATTTTAAAGCTGCGCAGTGCGATTGCAAAATATCTGCGAGAGTTTCGTGGAATGCAGGTGCTGCCGGAGCAGATTATTGTCGGCGCAGGAACGGAGTATCTGCATAACCTTCTGATTCAGCTTCTTGGGAACGATCTTGTTTATGGAGTAGAGGATCCCGGGTATCACAAAATTGCGCGGATTTATGAGAGTATGAAGGTACGGTACGAGCCAGTGCCGCTCGATCAGGACGGTGTTTCGGTGCAGGAGCTGGAAAAAGATCGGTTGATATTATTCATACATCCCCGTCCCATCACTTTCCAACCGGGACAGTCATGCCGGTCAGCCGCCGTTATGAACTGCTCGGCTGGGCGGCAAGATCAGATCATCACTATATCATTGAGGATGATTACGACAGTGAGCTGCGTCTCGGCGGAAAGCCGTTTCCGACACTGCAGAGTATCGACGTTTCGGACAAAGTTATCTATATGAATACCTTTACGAAAACACTTGCCTCCACGGTACGGATCAGCTATATGGTGCTGCCGCAGACACTGGCAGAGAAATTTTACCGCGAGCTGTCGTTTTATTCGTGTACCGTTTCCAACTTTGAGCAGTACACACTGGCAGAGTTTATTGAGAACGGCAGTTTCGAAAAACATATCAACCGGCTGCGGAACTATTATCAGAACAAACGCGACTTAATTCTGCAGGCGCTCGAAAAGAAACCGCTCGGAGATTACGTGACGATCGAAGAGGAAGAAGCGGGCGTCCATTTCCTGATGCATCTTTGCACCGATCAAAAAGAAGAGGAGATCGTCACGCAGGCGAAATCCCGCGGCGTAAAATTAAAGCCGCTCTCCGGCTATTATGCAGACACAGCGGAGGCGGCAAAGCAGGAAAATACGTATGTCATGAATTATTCCTCCATTGATCCGGCAGCAATGGAGCGGGCAGCGGGAGTGCTGCTTCATATTCTGCAGATACCTGGCAGATGATCTGCGAAACGAAAAGAATCGGAAGGATTGAGTGGCTGGATGCAGAGAATGATAGACACTGTTTCCAAAATGGACATGTCTGCGCATCCCCAAGTTACTGAACTGATAGAATGGAGAAAAGCATATGACGAATCGTGAAATGATGGAGATTGCCATGAGGCAGTCTGCGGAAGATATGGGATGCCTTGTAGAAGATTTCAAGGCGGACAAAAATGTTGTTGTTCCCATAAATTTAGGGAAGAAGGCCCGCAAATATTTGAAAGAGCCTATTACCTGCAATCTGGATTTCCTATGGAATAATATCATGGCGGCTTCCATACCGGAGACGATGGATCTGATGTCTGCGTATGTAGACAAATTCGAATTTTACCACTGTTTTGAGACACCAAACATGCATTGGCTGAATGAACGTTTAGCTGAAAAAGGTCACAAAATATGTTTCATGGCAGAATACTATCTGCCGGACATCAGCCGAATACCGACTCTTTCCTGTGCCTATGTGACACGAGTATTAACACAGGAAGCTTTTGCGGATTTGTATCGACCGGAATGGAGCAATGCGCTTTGCGAAGATCGGAAGAAGCTGGATGTACTTGGCGTCGGCGCATATGACGGAAGCACGCTGGTGGGACTTGCCGCCTGTTCTGCCGATTGCGACGATATGTGGCAGATTGGTGTGGATGTCTTGCCGGAATACAGACGACAGGGGATTGCCTCTGCACTGACAAGCAGACTTACAAAAGAGATCCTAAACAGGGGCAAAGTACCGTTTTACTGTACCGCCTGGTCTAATGTCAGATCTGTAAGAAACGCTGTCAAAAGCGGTTTTATACCGGCATGGGTAGAAATGACTGCAAAACCGGCAAATATTGTTGATGAGATGAACTTATAGAGGGATCTTCCTTGTCGATTCCCGCTGGATTAGCTGTGCATGCAGCAAATACGTACTGATTGGGATGTGATTGAGAAGACTTGACAATGCAAAAAATCCACTTTTTCCAAGTTCCAGCCGATCTTGTCTGATGGTCGTAAGGGGCGGTGACGTACAAGCAGCAATCGGCAGATCATCAAATCCAATAATGCTGATATCATCAGGAATCTGGAATCCCAGCTGCTGACATTGCGTGAGCGTTGCACTTGCAAGGGTATCCTGGTTGCAAATAATAGCAGTGATTCCGTTTTCCAGAAAACGGGGAAGGTGCTTTTCCATACATTCTGACAGATAATAAGAACAGCCGATCGCAGCAGGAGAAGTCTTCAGTCCATGCTGGTGCATGGAGCGGAGAAAGGCAGCATGGCGTGCCTGGAGAACCCGGGCACCGAGGGAGCTGCTCAGATAGGCGATCTTCCGGTGTCCAAGTCCGGCAAGATAAGAGACGGCAAGCTCCATTCCCTCCTCATTATCAATACCTACATAAGCGGTGGAAGGATTCCCTACTATATAGTTGTCGAAAAGAACAGCCGGTGTGCGGCTGATTTTAAAGTCCTGAATCCAGGGATCGCTCAGGGAAAAGCCGACCACAAAAGCTCCTATATAATCATGCTTCAGCATGAAAACATCATAATGCTGGCTTCTTTGGGTCTTAATATCAACAGGCACAATTTCAACATCAAATCCGGCCGGTTCTGCCATCTGACGAAAACCCACCAGGATATCATAGGCAAAATGATGCGGTTCCTGATACCGCATATTCTCTTTTTCTATTATAATACAGACTTTTTTTGTCGGTTTCTTATAACGCCGCAGCTTCGTATAACCCAGAGCTACGGCAGTTTCCAAAACCTGTTTCCGTAAAGCTTCGCTGATATCAGGCGCGTCATTGAGCGCTTTGGATACCGTGCTCTTGGAAACTCCCATTTTATCAGCAATATCCTGAATGGTAGTCATAATCGGCAATCCTTTCACAAAACAAAAAATGTAACTCCCAGCTATCATAGGTGTTAAAAGATCTTTGATCCCGGTATCATTATATAAAATCATAAGATAAAAAGCAATCAATACCTTGAAAAAGAAATGTTTCGTTAAGTTTCGAAAAAAGAAAGCATCCTGCACAAAAATCATCCTAAAAATTATCTGAATTTTACGAAAGCGCAGGGAAAAATGGAAATTGGTTGACGAAGAAATAAAAAAGGCTTATAGTAAAGTTACGAAACAATACGAAACAAAAAAGTGATCGTGTTTCTTACAAGGATGCAAAAAACAGTTTTAGAGCTATGCGGGAGGAAAATGAGATGGAATTTAGCGGTGTATACCATAAAACTTCAGAACAGATGAGTTATGCCCTGGATGAGGACAGACTGATTGTCAATATCAAGACAGGATATGATGTAAAACAGGTGTTTATCCATTACGGAGATCCTTATGAAGCCGGAATTTTGGGCGGAAAAGAAAAGTGGATCGGAAAAAGAGAGGAAATGATATATAAAAAAACGTCTGCCTTATCAGATCTGGTGGACAACAACGCTTCTTCCGGAATACAAAAGATGCAAATATTATTTCGAGCTGCGGACGGAAAAGGAAGTCTGGTATTATTTTGAGGATGGTTTCCTGACAGAAGAACAGCTCCGGATGGATGGCCGTATGCAGCAGTGCTTTATTGTACCCTGGATGAACCCGGCAGATATCAATCGCACACCGGCATGGGTAAACGAAACGATCTGGTATCAGATTTTCCCGGATCGGTTCTGCAACGGGGACACCGGAAAAAAACGGAGATGATATCACACCCTGGAGAAATCACGGAACCGTAACAAACGAAGAAAAATTCGGAGGAAATCTGGAAGGGATCCGTCAGAGATTATCGTATCTGCAGGAACTTGGGATTACCGGTATTTATCTGAATCCGATTATGAAAGCAGAGTCCAACCACAAATATGACACGACCGATTATACAAAAATAGATCCGTTTTTTGGCGATGCGGATACAATGAAAGTGCTTTGCAAAGAAGCACATGAAAAAGGAATCCGCATTATGGTAGATGCAGTGTTTAATCATAGTGGAAGAAAATTTGAGCCGTGGATAGATATCCTGGAGCATGGAAAAGAGTCTCGTTATGCGGACTGGTTTATGGTAGAGGACTGGGAACAGGTTCAAAAAAGGGGAGACACCAGAGACCGACGGTTCTATTCCTTTGCATTTACAGACGGGATGCCAAAGCTGAACACAAACAACGAAGAGGTGATACAGTATTTCTGTAAAATCTGTGAGGACTGGGTACGGGAGTTTGATATCGACGGAATTCGTTTCGATGTAGGAAACGAAGTGGCGCACAGGTTCTTAAAGCGGATAAGAGAGCATTTAAAAACGATAAAGCCAGATATTTATCTTCTGGGGGAAATCTGGCATGATGCAAGCCAGTGGCTGCAGGGAGATGAATATGATTCTGTCATGAACTACCCGCTGCTGAGTGGAATCCATGATTTCTTTCTTGATAAAACAATGAAAAAAGAAGAATTTGAATATATGGTAAACCGTTGCTATACCATGTATATGCAGCAGAATAACGATGTACTTTTTAATCTCCTGGATTCCCCAGATACCGAGAGCTGATGAACCGTTTTCACGATCTG
>ENA-OQED01001108-OQED01001108.1-human-gut-metagenome-genome-assembly--contig:-NODE-1108-length-10268-cov-1.212898_pt1 | contig 10268 bp, 13 predicted proteins | sample MGYA00242790_ERZ504625 | MGnify/ENA primary metagenome ERZ504625 (study PRJEB26092, sample SAMD00036345) | human gut metagenome | host: Homo sapiens | study: EMG produced TPA metagenomics assembly of...
ATAGGAATTTACAAAACTGCTGGAAGAAAGAAGAAGCATCCGCGTGTTTGATCCGGAGAAACACGTAACCGCAGAGCAGATCCAGGAGATCGTACAGGCAGCGATTCAGGCACCATCCTGGAAAAACTCACAGACAACACGGTACTATGCCCTTGTAACACCGGAGAAAGTCGAAGAATTTTCCGCAAAATGCCTTCCAGAATTCAATCAGAAGAGTTCAAAGGGAGCCGCACTTGTCGTAACAGCATTCGTAAAAGACCGCTCCGGCTTCACGCAGGACGGAACACCGGACAATGAAGTCGGAAACGGCTGGGGCTATTACGATCTTGGCCTGCATGACGAAAACTTCATTCTGCGCGCAAGAGAACTTGGCCTCGACACCCTGATCATGGGTATCCGTGATGAGAAAGCTATCCGTGAAGCCCTCTCCATTCCGGAGAATGAGCTTCTTGGTGCTGTCATTGCTGTCGGCTACCGTGCCATCAACCCGGACAAGCCGAAACGTAAAACCGTGGACGATATCTTAAAACTGTTCTAAATCCGGCGCATCCGTGTGAAGACGTGCGCGGTACTTTCCAGGTGGGAATCCAAAGAACCGGGAAAACTGCTTGCTGAACGCATAGACATCGCCATATCCGACAAGACCGGCAATTTCCTTCATCGGTACGCCGCCCTCGAGAAGAATACAGGCCTGCTCCATTTTCTTCCTGGTGCGGTACCGTGCAGGAGAGACGCCCGGTCTGTTTTTTAAATACTTTTCGAAACGTCTCATAACCGATCTGGAGTGACCGGGCAAGCTCTTCGAGAGAAATTTCTTCATCAAGATTCTGCGAGAGCATATCGCAGGCGGCCTCGATCGGATCCCGCTGCAGATTCACCCGGTGCGCATGGTAGCCGTACATTCGCAGAATCTCTTTTTCCATCTCCGGAATCCGCAAAGGCAGCAGACTGTCCGGTGTGGCCTTTAACGACTGCAGAAGCTTCTGATACCGCTCGAGATCGCCGGGAAGCAGCTCTGCCTTTAGCACCGGCTCCCGGTTCAGAACCGAAAGCGAGCAGAAAAAAATCAAAAAACGGTTTCCCAATCGAGATAAAAAATTCCAGCCATTTCCCATCGGGGTCTACGCGTGTGGAATGCGGCACACCCGGCAGACGCTGGACCAGACTTCCCGCCTGCAGCGGATAGGAGGTGCCGTCCTCGGCAATATATTCCCCGCTCCCGCGCAGCAGCACGAAACAGCTGTAATACTCGTTCGAAAAATGATACTGCGAGCGGTCCGCCGTCTCTTTCCGCATAAAACCGCACGCCAGAATCCCGTTCTTCATTTCATTTCCAATACAGCGATAGATAACATCGCTCTTTTCTATTTTTGCAAGCAGATATTCCGGTATCATACGACTTCTCCTTTGCTTTCCCATTTTGGATAAAAGAAACACCAGATCAACTATTTCTCATCCACGTGCAGTGTTTTATACTGAATCATAAGATAACTGCATAAATCTTCTGATAATCACAGATGTATTATATCACAGGAAAGCAAAAAAGGAACACCAATCTGGATAAAAAGAAGAGAGGCGGTCGGAAAATGCGAAAGCAAAGGCAAGGAGGGTTTCAAGAACATGAGACAGACAAGAGACTGGGAAAATCAGTATATAACGCAGAAAAATCGTTATCCGATGCATACGCCGTACGGTGCGTATGAGACGGTAGAGCAGGCGCTCGCCGGAAATCGGAACGCGTCCCGCTTTGTAATGGATCTGAACGGAGACTGGAAATTCAAAATGTATCCGTCACCGGAAGCGGTGGAAGCATTTTATGAAGAGAATTTCGATCACGCAGCATGGGATACGATTCCGGTGCCGTCCAACTGGGAATTGCAGGGATATGGAAAGCCGGTTTACACCAATATGCTGTATCCGTTCAAACGGGAGGCAAACGGCGAAGCATTTGAGATCGAGATTACCGAAGGCACCTACGAGCTGAATGCGCCGTACGTACCGGAGAAAAATCTGACTGGCTGCTATTTCAGAACCTTTGAGGTTCCAACAGACTATATCGGCCGACAGCTTCTCATCGATTTCGGCGGTGTGGAGTCCTGCTTCTATCTCTGGGTCAACGGAAAACAGGTGGGGTATTCCCAGGACAGCAAAGTGAACGCGGAATTTGACATCACCGAATATGTGCAGGAGGGAACGAACACCCTTGCTGTACAGGTGATGCGCTACTGTGACGGTACTTACCTGGAAGATCAGGATTACTGGCATCTGTCCGGTATCTACCGCGATGTCCGCCTCGTATCGAAACCGGTGCAGCACATCCTGGACTACAAAGCAGAGACACTGTTCACACACCCAGATTACACGAAAGCTACCCTCTCTGTCACGATCTGGCCGGACAACTCCAAACCGCTGTACGGCGAGTATCATGCCAAAGTGACGCTGTATGATGCAGAACAGAACAAAGTAACCGAGATGGCTTCGAGACCGTTTGCTGAGTGCGGCTTCTATCTGATGCCGAAATTCATCGCAACCGTTACTGCTCCGGTAGAGAACCCGGCACTCTGGACTGCAGAGACCCCGACACTTTATACCCTCGTTGTCGAGCTGCAGAACAAAGAGAATGAGACGGTTGATATCGAGAGCTGCAAGGTCGGCTTCCGCCAGGTGGAGATCAACAGCCGCGGCGTTCTGACCCTGAACGGCAAGCGCCTTGTGATCCGCGGCGTAGACCGCCACGATTTCTGCGCCGAGACGGGACGTACCGTTTCTGAGGAGCAGATGCGAAAAGAAATTGCTGTAATGAAACGTCTCAATTTCAACGCCGTCCGCACCAGCCATTATCCGAACGCGGTGAAATGGTATGATCTGTGTGACGAGCTCGGCATTTACCTTGTCGACGAGGCAAATCTTGAGACGCACGGTTACGGCGGACAGCTCAGTGCATCCGCCGAGTGGACAGCCGCTTATCTGGAGCGTGCAACCCGTATGGTACTGCGTGATAAAAACCATCCTTCCATCGTCTTGTGGTCCCTTGGAAATGAATCCGGTGCCGGGGCGAATCATGCCGCGATGCACGGCTGGATCCGCGAATACGACAAGACAAGATACGTTCAGTATGAGTCCGGCAACCCAAAGAGTAATATTTCCGACGTTATCTGCCCAATGTATCCGACGATGAGCTGGCTTGAGGATGTGATGGCAGACGATTCCGATCTCCGCCCGTTCATCATGTGCGAATATGCGTATGCAAAGAGCAACAGCAACGGAAATTTCAAGGAATTTTGGGACTATGTCAACAAATACCCGCGTTTTCAGGGTGGATTTATCTGGGATTTTGCAGATAAGGCGATTGCGATTCAAAAAGAAGACGGAAGTATCAAATACGGCTACGGAGGAGCGTTCGATGAGGACGTGACCGATCCGGTTCCGGATATGTGTCTGAACGGTGTTGTTTTTGCCGACCTTTCCTATAAACCGGGCGCATATGAGGTGAGAAACGGGCAGTCCCCGGTAACGATTGAACAGGTGAAAAATCCATATACAGGCGAAACAGTATGGGTTCTGGCAAATCGCTATCATACGCTTGATCTTTCGCATCTGAAGGTGCGTTATGAAATTGTGCAGAACGGCGAAATGCTTGCCAAAGGCAGCTATCCGGCATTTTACACGGCACCCGGAACAACAGAGACGCTTCCGCTTCCGGAGCTTCCGGCGAACTGCATGGCGAGGCTATGTAAATTATTACGTTGAGCTTGCCCAAGATGCCTTCTATGCACCGGCGGGAACAGAACTATACCGCCGTCAGATTCCGGTTACTTCAGGTGTTTATCTGGCAGATGAGAAAATGATTGTCGGGAAACCACTGACCGTATCGGAGGATGAAAATCATGTTCGCATCACCGGCGAAGAGACCGAAATTATCTTTGATAAAAAGACAGGAGAATTTACCAGATATCAGGCAAAGAGCGTTTCTTTTATGACCGGAGGAAAAGATGAGTTTTACCGTGCTCCAACCGGTATTGATGAAGGAACCCACGAGAGTGATTACGATGATATCTGGCGCGCGGAAGGTCTGGATCGTCTGAAAAAGGAAGTACAGTCAGTATCGGCTGTCAGTGCCGAAAATCAGGTGCTTCTTGAAGTGCAGGCTTCCTATACCGCTGAGCCGGACAACGCAGTACTCTTTACCGCTCATACTCTGTATCGCATCGGCAGTGAGGGAATGGAGCTGAAAAACGAAGTAACAAACAACAGCGGCCTTGAGACCATCGCAAGAGTCGGACAGTCGTTCTGCCTTCCTGCAGCGTTTGATACGCTCACCTGGTATGGAAAGGACCCTGGGAGACGTATGCAGACCGAAAGGATGCAGCTTTTACCGGATTTTACACATCTTCTGTAGCAGAACAGCACGTTCCGTTTGTAGTACCATGCGAATGTGGTGGCCATGAGGACACGCGGTTTGCCATTCTTTCGGATGGAACACATACCGTTCAGATTGTAGGCAGTGATGATTTCCATTTCAGTGCGCTTCCATATTCTATGGCAGAATATCGAAAAGCCGCATATGAGGAAGAACTTCCGGAGCATACGACAGGAACCTGGCTGATTCTGGATGCAGCACACGCAGGCCTTGGCGGAGATACCGGCTGGACGAAAAATATTCACCCAGAATATCGTGTATGCAAGGGAAGATACAGCTATACGTTCCGTTTCCATTTCGCATAAAAGAAAGAAATCGGCCAACTGTTTATTTTTCGGAAGGCAGACGGCCGATTTTATTTGCTCATTCGCAGCCATCATGAAAAATTTTGCTTCGCAAAAGGAGAACTGCACACGCCTGAAGCACTTTTTTGCGCACCGGAGCAGCAATCATTTTGCCTGTTTTATTTAGTAGCGTTAATAATAAATGCTTGACAATTTATAAGGAGTGGTGTAGGGTAAAGGTGTCAAAGGAATTTCACCGGATCGGGTGTAATTCCGTTCACTATCCTATACGAAAAGAAGAGGTATTCATGATGAAAGAATTAAAGCCAATCAAAGAGGGTAAGGTACGCGAGATTTATGATAACGGCGACAGCCTGATCATGGTAGCAACCGACCGTATTAGCTGTTTTGATGTCATTCTGAACAATGTGGTAACAAAAAAAGGTACCGTTCTGACCCAGATGTCCAAATTCTGGTTCGATCTGACAGAAGACATCCTTCCGAATCATATGATCTCTGTAGACGTAAAAGACATGCCGGAATTTTTCCAGCAGGAGAAATTTGACGGAAACAGCATGATGTGCCGTAAGCTGGAAATGCTTCCTATCGAGTGCATTGTCCGCGGCTACATTACCGGAAGCGGCTGGGCAAGCTATCAGAAAACAGGAAAAGTATGTGGCATCGAGCTTCCGGAAGGATTAAAAGAATCTGACAAGCTTCCTGAGCCAATCTACACTCCGTCCACAAAGGCTGAAATCGGAGATCATGACGAAAATATCTCTTATGAGCAGAGCATCGCCCATCTGGAAAAATACTTCCCGGGAAAAGGAGCCGAGTATGCAGAGAAGCTTCGCGACTACACCATCGCTCTGTATAAAAAATGTGCTGATTATGCTTTAAGCAAAGGCATTATCATTGCAGACACAAAATTTGAGTTTGGTCTCGATGAAAACGGAAATATCGTAATCGGCGACGAGATGCTGACTCCGGACAGCTCCCGTTTCTGGCCTGCAGATGGTTATGAACCAGGCCATGGTCAGCCATCTTTTGACAAACAGTTCGCGCGCGACTGGCTCAAAGCCAACGATGGAAACCACGACTGGACTCTGCCGCAGGAAATCGTAGACAAGACGATCGAGAAATATCTTCAGGCATATGAGATGCTGACAGGAAAACCGCTGGCATAAAGAACATCATAGTGTTAAAAAGCTACAGGAGGCAGGTTCTGCCTCCTGTTTTTGCATATTTTGTGATAAGATCAGTTGATAATCTGATACTCAAATGCGTGAAACATGTGATATAATGGGAAGAAAGACAGGATACGAAGGAGGAAATACGATATGAAAATTGCTACTGCAATTGAAAAAATGACAGATTTTTATAAGGGAAATATTCATGATATTTATCATTTTCCGAAGGTATGGGCCTTTGCAAAGAACATCGGCGAGGCGGAAGGACTGGATCCAAAAACACAGGAAACGCTGGAGATGGCAGCTGTTGTCCATGATATTGCCTGCCCGCTGTGTCGGGAAAAATACGGAAATACCAGCGGAAAGCATCAGGAAGAGGAAAGTGCGCCGCTGGTTGCAGAATTTTTCAAAGATGTACCGGCAGGAGAACTGGATGTCGAACGCATCACATGGCTGGTTACGCATCATCATACCTATACAAATGTAGAGGGAATGGATTACCAGATCCTGCTGGAAGCCGATTTTCTGGTCAATGCCGGCGAGAGCGAATATTCAAAACAGGCGATTGAAAATTTCTGCAGAAAAGTATTTCGGACGGAAGCGGGAACGCATCTGTTGAAGAGTATGTTTCTGGAGAAGGAATAAGGTCATGAAGTGTGACATCCTCCCCCACCTCTACAGGTGGTGGAGGATGCCACTTTTACAGCAGGACAGCCGGGGTCATTTAACCTTTATGGCGGTCAACCGGGAGATCCCGAAGTATCTGGATGCTACCTTATGGAACAGGGGATTTGTGGATGCAAACGGCAAATACTATGAGCTTTGGAATGCGCAGGCACAGTATTATACGGAGTAAAATTTTGGCAATCTGTCGGCAGAAGCCATTCACAGAGAGATTGACGGTACACTGAAACGGCTGGGAACAGATTATCTGGATCTGTATATCATTTACCGTTTTGACTACGAAACTCCGATTGAGGAAACAATGGAAGCCCTGAATGTATGACCGCACTGGCATGGCAATGGGCGAAGGGAGTCAGCTCCCCGATTATCGGTGCGACCAAAGCGGCGTATCTGGAAGATGCGGTAAAAGCCTTCGCTGTAACATTAACCGATGACGACAGCGCGTATCTCGAAGAACCGTATATACCGCACCGAATCGTTGATGCCGTTGATCACAATCTGGCAGATGGGGTTATGCTGCTGGATGAAAAGAAATAATTGTTTCGTAAAAAACTATGGCATGTAAAACGCGTCAGACTTGTTGTAGTCTGACGGCGTTTTGCGTTAGGAAGCTCTTTGAAGAAACATCTATATTATTTCGTTTCCTGTCCCGCTTTCTTCCGGAACAGTTCTTTTCCACAGCTGATGACAATGATGACACCAAGAACCATCAGCAGAATGGCGATGATGAGCTGCAGTCCCTCAACGAGGAAGACAGCGGTTCCTGCTCCATACGCTTTTACAAGTGCGATGACACGCTCTACCAGTGCGGTAAAGGTGACGCAGAGCATGATGATAAGCGGCGGGAACAGGGTTCTGTTTTCACGGCCGGTGACTTTCAGGAAGACACAGAGCGTGATCAGAACGAGTGCACTCAGCATCTGGTTTGCACTTCCGAACAGCGGCCAGATATTGGCATATCCGATCTGGGTCAGGATGTAGCCGCAGAGCAGAGTAACAATGGTAGAGAAATATTTATTACAGAGCAGCTTTCTCCATCCGGCAGCATGTTCCATATCATCGACAGTGAACAGTTCCTGGAAAGACATACGGCCGATTCGTGCAACGGAGTCAAGACTGGTAAGTGCCAGCGCCGATACACACATCGTCATGAAGCACTGTGCTCCGTATACCGGGATGCCGAACATTTCCAGAAATCCGGCAACACCGGAAGAAAAGATCGCAAATGGCGTTCCGACAGCAGCCGTACCGTCTGCAGAAGCAGCAGCACCGGCAACGCAGAGGGCAAGGACGGCAAGCAGGCTCTCCAGAACCATAGCTCCGTATCCGACTTTCTGCATATCTTTTTCATTCGCAATGGTTTTTGAAGAGGTTCCAGACGATACCAGGCTGTGGAATCCGGAAACAGCACCACAGGCAACGGTGACAAACAGGATCGGGAACAGATCTCCGGATGCCGCATTGTGGAATCCGGTATACATTGGAAGGTTCATCTTCGGGTGCGCAACAACAAGTCCGACAACAGCGCCGAGAATCATACCGGCGAACATAAAGGTTGTCATAAAGTCACGCGGCTGCATCAGAAGCCACATTGGAAGGACAGCGGCAAGAAAGATGTAGGCAAATACCAGATAAGTCCAGGTTGCTTTGCTTGTTACAAGCGGTACATTCATGCCGATTGCAAAAGCTGCAACGGTGCATGTAAGGCCGAGTACCATTTCTTTCCAGCCTTTCCACTGCAGTTTTTTCTGGAGCAGTCCGAAAACAACAGCAAAAGCGATAAACAGCAGGGAGATGCTTCCGGCAGCGCCGTTTACAGTTGCCTGGGCAGAAAGCTTTGTGACGCCGTCAACCGTTTCGTAAGCATTAAATGTTCCGGCAACCATATCTGCAAAGGCGGCGATAACGATCAGTGTAAAGAGCCAGCAGAAGAGAAGAAACAGTTTCTTTCCTGTTTTGCCGATGTATTTTTCAATGAGAAGTCCCATGGATTTTCCTTCATTTTTGACACTCGCATACAGCGCGCCGAAATCAGTAACAGCGCCAAAGAAGATGCCGCCGATCAGGATCCATAAAAGGACGGGAACCCATCCAAAGACAGCGGCCTGAATGGCACCGGTGACAGGGCCTGCACCTGCGATTGAAGAAAACTGATGGGCGAATACGGTCCATCCATCGGTAGGGACGTAATCCTGACCGTCATTTTTTGCAACGGCAGGTGTTTTTGCTTTAGGATCGATGCCCCATTTCTTTGCCAGCCAGCTTCCGTAGAAGGTATAACCTGCTATCAGACATACGGCGGCGATCAGTACAATAACCAACGTGTTCATAATAAAAATTCCTCCTCGTTCAAAAATGATATTTCCAGTTTACATGGATTCCAAATGGAAAAAGAAAAGGGAAAAGGCAATTGTGTTGGTATGCTTGGAAACAAAAAAAGCTTCGTCTCCCTGACTTATGCAAGAAGACGAAGCTTTCAAAAACGCTCCGCGTTACCACTTCTAATTATCGGCTGTTTCTTTTGGTCGATCACTCAGACAAGATCCCCGATGATACACTTTCCGGTGAATCTCTTCTCTGCTAACGGTGAGAGGCCGGTCCGGACTACTTTCCATTTCTGGTTTCGTCTGTACAGCTCACAGGGGATTGTTCTTTGGGATGCCTGCCATCTCGCACCAGCCGATGGTTCTCTGTAAAGGCTCACCCGAAAAATGTTGTCCTGCTCATTGCTTTTTTCTGATCCCTTTTTTCTTTTGAACACTTTGCATTATAGTCTCATTTTTCGGTTTGTCAAGCAATTTTTTTAAAAATATCATGTTTTTTCCCTGAAAATAGTAAAAATTTATTTCTTGACACAGAAAACCAGAATTTTTATAATAGAAGAAAAAGCGCAGAACCAGAAGGCTTCTGCGGAAAGGTGGTATTTTTGTATGGGGTATTATGACAAAGAACGTGTAAGGGGATTTTTGCACAATCAGGACGGTATTATGGCGAATGATTTCGGATGTTTCTTCTGACGGAAGAGTTTATGAGAAGATACAAAGACCGCTGGATCATCGGCGCATATGACTGTATCAACGAGCCGATCTCCATGACGCCGCGCCGCGAGGAGCTGACACCGAAGCTGGTCTATTTCTACGAGGAAATTGTGCAGACAAAGAGGTTAAGGTACAGGCAGCTATTCAGGGAGAGACTCTTTTTGAAGGGGTAATGCCTCCTGCCGGTGAGAAAGTAACTTCGGATGTTCATCCATATTTTGCATATGAAACAGCACCGAACACACTCGAACGGTTCACACTCGGTACCGTTACAGGAGAAGGCATTCTGAAAATAGAGGTTCTGGACGGATGTGCACGGTTCGGACAGATTGTGATTCGGAAAAGTGAAAAATAGCAGAACATAACGTTTCTTTATGAGAAATAAATAACAGATCTATCTGCCCGCAGGAATCAAAAAATCCGACGGGCAGATTTTTTGATTTTTTCAGTTTTCCATTGACAATTGCATCACTGGTGCTATAATAAAAACAAACATATGAATAAATGTTCATATGAACAGTGAAAATGAAAAAGGAGATCAAAAGCGATGAAGAAAACGTATAAGATCGATGTTGACTGCGCAAACTGTGCAAACAAAATGGAAGAGGCTGACAAACACAGCAGGTGTAAAGGATGCTACCGTAAACTTTAT
>ENA-OQED01001109-OQED01001109.1-human-gut-metagenome-genome-assembly--contig:-NODE-1109-length-10261-cov-1.039274_pt1 | contig 10261 bp, 14 predicted proteins | sample MGYA00242790_ERZ504625 | MGnify/ENA primary metagenome ERZ504625 (study PRJEB26092, sample SAMD00036345) | human gut metagenome | host: Homo sapiens | study: EMG produced TPA metagenomics assembly of...
GCAAAATAGCAAATGCATTTTGCAACAGCCCCTTTCATGATGCATCAATTTTTAAATTTTTCTTGACAATCTGATCAATCTTGTTTATTATGTGATTAGTTAATTAGTTGAGTAGTTAACTAATCATAAGAAAGGGAAGTGGGTGTATGCCAGGTGGATTTCAGGAAGACCGGCCGATCTTTTTGCAGATCGCCGAGATGCTGGAGGATGCGATCCTCACCGGCGCCTTCCCGGAGGGAGAGCAGGTTCCCTCCACTACGGAAATATCCGTGCGTTATCAGATTAACCCTGCAACGGCGCTCAAGGGAGTGAATCAGCTTGTTGAAGCGGGCATTCTGCATAAAAGGCGCGGCGTTGGGATGTTTGTGAGCACAGGAGCGATCCAGCAACTGCGGAAAAAGCGCCGGGAGCAATTTTACCGCGCCCATGCGCTGCCGCTGGCTCAAGAGGCAGTCCGGCTGGGAATTAGCCGGGAGGAAACCAGTTCAATGATAGAAAGAGGGTTTATAGAATGCAGGCAATCGAAGTAAAAAGTGTGACAAAGGCCTACGGTGAGGTGACCGCCCTGCGCGACGTTACCGTATCCTTTGGGGAAAACCGGATTTACGGCCTGCTTGGCCGCAACGGGGCGGGGAAATCAACGTTGCTGAAAATCATCGCTAATCGGATTTTTTCGGATCAAGGTGAGGTGACAGTTGATGGGCTTCCAGCCCGGGAAAACGACGGGGCACAGGCGAAGCTCTATCTGATGAGCGAAGAAAATCTCTATCCGGAGACGATGCGGGTGAGGGATGCATTCCGCTGGAGCAAAGCCTTCTATCCGAGCTTTCAGGAGGAGAAGGCCCTTGCGCTTGCACAGCAGTTCGGGTTGGATACTCGGAAGAAGGCCGTCACCCTTTCCACTGGATACAAATCGATTTTTAAAATCATCCTTGCGCTCTCGCTCGATGTGCCTTATCTGCTCTTTGACGAGCCGGTTCTGGGGCTCGATGCAAACCACAGGGAGTTATTTTATAAGTTGCTGTTGGAATCCTACGGAGAAAAGCCGAAAACGATTCTTATTGCCACACATCTCATTGAGGAGATCGCCCATGTGATTGAGCACATTGTCATCATCAAGCGGGGTGAAATTCTGCGTGACGAGCCAGTGGAAACGCTTTTGGAATCCGGCTATACCGTAACAGGAGCGGCGGCAGTAGTGGATCAATTTCTCCAGGGCCGGCATCCAATCGGCTGCGATACGCTCGGCGGGCTAAAAACAGCCTATTTTTTGGGTGTCAGGCCAGATCAGCTTCCGCATGGGTTGGAAATCACGCGGCTCGATCTTCAAAAGCTGTTTATCCAGCTCACGAACGCATAAAGGAGGGTTTTATAGATGAAACGAAAAGCGGCGGTGCGGTATTTGCTTCATAGCTATCGCAACCCACTTCTTATTTTTTATGGGATTATTTTGCTGGTTTCTCTTTTGGTATGTACACTGATGGAGGTTCAAGTGGCAGGGGAGGGGAAAGTCAGTTCCGTCAATGGAGCTAGTGTGATTTTTTTATTCGTCTGCGGGCTGAACGCTTTTAAGGAGGATTTCTGTTTCTTCCTACAAAACGGCGTATCTAGGAAAACGCAGTTTTCCGCAACTTGCATTGCGTTTTTGCCGGTTGCACTTCTAATGGCGGTTGTGGATTCTCTGATGACTGCCTTGTTCTCCACCCTTTTCTCCTACGAGGGAATCCTTGGCCTGATCTATGGCAGAGCGATGGAAACCGGCTTCACCGGCTTTCTGCTCCAAATTGGCTGGCTGTTTTGCCTGTATCTATTCGCCTTATTGTTGGGCTACCTGATCACTACGCTGTATTATCGGATGGACTCCAAGCGCAAGGTGCTGGTGTCGGTCAGTGTGCCGGTTCTGCTTGTCTTGGTGCTGCCGCTCATAGATACTGAGCTGTTTCAGGGGCGGATTTCCCAAGCTCTGTCGGAGGCGCTGAAAGCGGTATTCGGGCTGCAAAACGGGCCGAATCCAGCTTTTGGCATGCTGTTCCTGCTTATCTGCTGCGTGGCTTGTGGGTTATGCGCCGCGGTCTTGCAACGAAAAGCGGTATTGAAATAACACACGCCTTTTATGTAATAACAAGATAGGCCCGGCAGCGTGCTGCCGGGCCTGCTATTATCTATCTTCTTTTGGGCCATACATCAATTCATCAACGCTGACGTGAAAGATCTTTGCGAAAACATCCAGCTCAATGTCTTTGACCATCCGCTTGCCGCATTCAATGCGCTGTATGGCGTTTTTTATTAATGTTAAGCCCTTCCAGCTGCATTTTGGCGGCCAGCTTTTCCTGTGAGGGTGAACCCGCGAGCAAATTTCTGAATTTCGCAACGTTTTTACCGCAGAGATTACGGCTTTCCATAGGTGACTTTTCCTGCGTCATAGCTGAAACACCTCATTTTTTCACAATATTATAAGAGATAGCATAAGTATATTATATAAATAGGTGTTTAGTGACACTTTTCATATGTCGATTTTAACGAAAGCATTGCTATTGATCCGCTTCTTTTTTACCGAGCAGCACATCTGAAGAAACGCCAAAAAAATCCGCAAAAGCCGCTAGTTCAATATCTGTAACAAAGCGGTCTCCATGCTCAATTCGTTGAATCGCGTTCTTATCCATGTCAATTCCTTTTTCTTGCATCCGGTCGGCCAGAATTCTCTGTGAAGTTTTGTCGGGTAATTGCTTTCGAAGTTTCGCAATCTGTTCCCCACAACGATTACATTTTCCATCGATATGCTTGTTTTTAAACATGACATACTCACTCCATTCATTTTCTTTTGACATTTATAACTTGCCAATGGAACAAGTATATGGTATAATTCAACTGAATTTGACATGTTGAGCGTGTCAATAATGGGAAAATTTCAACAAATTCGAAAACTCGATAATTTAATTCAGAAATACGTAGTAATTTTCAAAATTATGATTCTGATAAGGCGTTATGAGATCGATTTCGATCCATTTTTTCGCCGGTCAAGCAGCGATGTTGCCTGCACAGCGCTTTTCCTATTTTCCACCCCAATTCCGTCCGAAAAGTCATCAAATTACCGCAAATAAACGGTGGCAAACAAGGCAAATTAATAGGGCGGCAGTTTCAATTTTGCCGCGCTATGGAGGTGGATAATGCGAAAATTTTTCAAAGCATTGACCCTTCTGGGCTTTGTCTGTGCGGCAGTGATTTTTGGTATGCTTGGCTTTGCTGAGCGCACAGTGCCGGATGAATTATATGTCGCGCAGGATCGTTCACCATGGGTTGGGGGAATTATGCGTTGCCAGAGCGGAGGATGAGGCCTCCCAAGCACAGCTGCATTTGCAGAGCAACAATGTGGCCACTCAGGAGCAGGGCTATGATGTTGAGGTAAAGCTGCTGAATCTCTTTCCCGTCAAGAATTCTCATGTTACGGTAACGCAGCGCAGCTACGTGATTCCGGGTGGGACACCATTTGGCCTGCGGCTTTACACCAACGGCGTTGTGATTGTTGGAATGGATTCCGTGGAAACCAAAGAGGGCAGTGTTAATCCGGCAAAAGAGGCCGGGTTGAAGGAAGGCGATGTGATCGTATCGATGGACGGCCAGCCTGTTAGCCGGAATGAAGATGTTTCCCGGATTTTCAAAGGCTGCGCAGGCCATGCGCTCAAATTGCACATCCGCCGGGGGGCACAGGAATTAGACGTGACGTTCCAACCGGCTTGTTCCATTTCGGATGGCAAGTTTCGCGCCGGGCTTTGGATTCGGGACAGCTCTGCCGGCGTTGGCACACTCACCTTTTATGAGCCGGAAAGTAGGGTGTTCGCCGGGCTTGGGCACGCTATTTGCGATGTGGATACAGGGGAAGAAATGCCTTTGCTCGCGGGTGACATCGTGGATGCGCATATTAACGGCTGCTATAAAGGCACAAAAGGCGCGGCCGGCGAATTATGCGGCGTGTTTGGCAACCGCGTGATGGGATCGCTTGCGGTCAATGGCAACACGGGCGTGTATGGTGTGATGAATGCGGGAAATGCTCCTCCGGGAAGGCAATTCCAGTTGCGCTGCGTCAGGAGGTGAAAACCGGCCCGGCGCAAATCATCTCCACTGTCGATGGAAAGGCGCCTCAGTATTATGATGTCGAAATTACAAAAATTTATTCCGGGCCTGACACACAGGTTAAGAATATGATTGTAGAAGTGACCGATTCAGCGCTGATCGAAAAAACAGGCGGTATCGTGCAAGGGATGAGCGGCAGCCCAATTATCCAGAATGGGATGCTCGTCGGCGCAGTCACACATGTGTTTGTCAACAATCCGCTGCAAGGCTATGGCATTTTTGCGGAAAGCATGCTGCATACCGCAGAAAACGTTGCGGCTACGCAGGAAAAGCAGGCTTCCTAACTCCTTTAAAACCGCAAAACATGCGGGCAATAAGTGTTTTCCATGTTTTACCAATTATTTTTGCGTTTTCTCTTGACTTTGGAATACAAACTTGTTAATATATGGTAGAAGTTGAAAGGAAGGTAGATAAAACATGGAAAAACCAATGAAAGTAATGCTCGCAGAAGAAGGAAGCGAATATGGACAGACCTGCGCTAATGTGCTGCGTTCCTATGGCTATGAGGTAACGCTTGTGCCGAAGGATGGCTCAGAAGTCATTTCACGGCTGCCGATTCACACGCCGGACGTGCTGCTGATGGATATGTTTATGCCTCACGTGGATGCACTCGGCGTGATGAAAGCGTTGCCAGAGCTCAAGCTAAGTAAACGCCCGCTCATTATGCTAACGTCGAGTGTGGATAATGCTCGGTTTGAGCAGGAAGTTTTGGCAGCCGGAGCAGATTACTATTTTCTTAAACCCTTTGATCTTGACATCTTGGCAGAACGGATTTCCCAGCTGACCGGCTGGAACACAGCCGGTCAGGAGAACATACGCAAGGTTTCAAGCGATGTGCAGGGAAACTTGGAAGTTGTGGTATCAGAAATTATGCACCAAATTGGCGTGCCTGCGCATATCAAGGGCTATCAATACCTGCGAGAGGCGATCATCCTTTCGATTAACGACAGTGAAATGATGAATTCTGTTACTAAGCTGCTCTATCCTACTGTTGCCAAAACCTTTAAAACCACTCCTTCCCGCGTGGAACGTGCAATTCGCCATGCCATTGAGGTGGCATGGGATCGCGGCGATGTGGATGTGCTGAGCTCTTACTTTGGCTATACCATTCAGAACTCGCGTGGCAAGCCTACAAACAGTGAATTTATCGCTATGATCAGCGATAAGCTCCGCCTTCGTATGAAGGTTTCCTAACATTTGATTTTTTCTGTTCTCATCCCACTCCTTTTACAGGGGCCGCTGCTTTGCAATTGCTTTGGCAGCGGCTCCTGCTTTATTTTGATTGGGATTGCAGCTGATGTGGAAGTATGGTATGCTTTTTATCGTAAAGAATATTGCTAATCCAATGAGATTAGAGGAGGGGGTTTTTATGGAGCATCCCGTTGTTCTTGCCCTGTTAGGCACGAGCTTTACCTTCTTGGCAACGGTTGCCGGAGCGGCAATGGTCTTTTTTGTGAAAAAAGAGGCGTCTATCAACACGCATAAGGCGTTTCTCGGTTTTGCGGCCGGCGTGATGATTGCTGCGTCTGTCTGGTCGCTTTTAATACCAGCAATCGATATGGCGCGTGAGCAGGGAAAAAACGAATGGCTGCCCGCTGTAGCCGGATTTTTGGCCGGCGGCGTGTTCCTGTTTTTGCTTGACCGGTTGCTGCCCCATCTGCACTTGGGGGCGGAAAAGCCCGAGGGTATGAAAAGCTCGCTTAAGCGCACGACAATGCTTGTGCTGGCCGTTACGCTTCATAATATCCCGGACGGTCTAGCAGTCGGCCTTTCCTTTGCCGCTGCGGCAGAGGGCGGGTATGCTGCGGCTGGCGGGCGCGATGGCGCTGAGCTTGGCATGGCGCTGCAAAATGTGCCGGAAGGGGCGGCCATTTCTCTTCCGCTGCAAAAGAGGGTGTGTCAAAGGGCAAAGCGTTCTTATACGGTGGGTTATCCGGCGTGGTGGAGCCCGTGGCAGGTGTGTTCGGCGCGCTGCTTGCTATCTTGATCGCCCCGATTATGCCGTTCACCCTGTCGTTTGCCGCCGGCGCGATGATCTATGTGGTGGTAGAGGAGCTGGTGCCGGAAATGCATATGGGAGAACACAGCCATGCCGGTACGGCGGGCGCGATGCTAGGCTTTGCAGTGATGATGGTGTTGGATATTGCGCTGGGATAGTGAAAACCTGCTGTTGCTTGAGCTCTCGGATCAGTTTAAAAATCAACCGGCCTGATTGGATGAGATAGAAGGCCCGATAGCAGTCGTTTTGTTCGATTTTTCATTAGAAAGAGTGCGCCTTCCCCTTCACTTTTCTCTGATATCATGTTAAAATATGACGCATACCAACAAAGGGGTGGGAGGATTGAAAGAAACAATTGCCATTGTGGATTATGGAGCTGGCAACCTGCAAAGCGTGAAAAAGGCGCTGGATTTCATCGGCGCACCGTCGGTGATCACCAAGGACGCCGAGGCGATCCGCTCAGCGGATGCGGTGATCCTGCCGGGCGTTGGTTCATTTGCAGATGCGATGGATTCCATGCGGGCCAGCGGCCTGACGGACACGGTGATAGAAGCGGCGCAGAGCGGCAAGCCTTTTTTGGGCATTTGTCTGGGGCTTCAGCTTCTGTTTGAGGCTTCTGAAGAGTCCCCCGGAGTGGCAGGGCTTGGCGTATTACAGGGCAAAATTTTACGCATTCCACAAAAGGATGGGCTGAAGGTGCCGCATATCGGCTGGAATTCTCTTTCCATCACCCAGCCGGAAGGGATTTTCCAAGGGATCTCGCAGGACGCTTACGTTTATTTTGTCCATTCCTATTATTTGCAGGCAGCGGATGCTTCCGAGGTAGCGGCGCGCACAGAATATGGCGCATTGATTGACGCGGCGGTTCAAAAGGGCGGCCTTTGCGCCACCCAGTTCCATCCGGAAAAGAGTGGTCGGGTTGGCCTGCAAATCCTGCGCAACTTTGCCGCTATGGCGGGAAAGGAGAGAGGCTAATGTATGCGAAGCGGATTATTCCCTGTTTAGATGTAAAAAACGGGCGCGTTGTCAAAGGCGTGAGCTTCGTCAATCTTCGAGACGCAGGTGATCCGGTTGAATGCGCGATTGCCTACGATCAAAAGGGCGCGGACGAGCTGGTGTTGCTCGATATCACGGCAACCCATGAGGGGAGAGGCACCATGGTGGAGATCGTCACACGCGTGGCAAATTCCATTTTCATCCCATTCACGGTTGGCGGCGGCATTTCGAGTGTGGAGGATTTCACGCAGCTTCTGCGTGCGGGTGCGGATAAAATCAGCGTCAATTCCGCGGCGGTTCGCAACCCGCAGCTCATCAGTGATGCGGCCTATAAATTTGGCAGCCAGTGCGTTGTGTGTGCGATTGATGCAAAACGGCGCGGTACGGGCGGCTGGGAGGTTTATCTCAATGGAGGCCGGATTCCGACGGGGATCGACGCAGTCGCATGGGCTATGGAGGCCGAGCAGCGCGGTGCGGGTGAAATTCTCCTGACCAGCATGGATTGTGACGGCCAAAAGCAGGGCTATGATCTTGCGCTGACGCGTGCGGTCTCAGAGCGGGTCGGCATCCCGGTGATCGCATCCGGCGGCGCGGGTGCAAAGGCGCATTTCTATGATGCGTTTACACAGGGGAAGGCTGATGCGGTGCTGGCCGCGTCGCTGTTTCACTTCAACGAAATTCCGATTAGGGAGCTGAAGGAATATTTGGGCGGGCGCGGTGTGCCAGTACGGATGGATTAAATAGAGAAACGGCCCGGCGGTCATAGACTGCGGCCGTTGGTATTTATTTTTAAAAGAGGGAATATGTAGATTGATGATCTGAGCTGGCTGTGTGATACGTTTGAACAGGGGGAGCGTCTAAAAACCCATCGTGCAAATATCGCAGCCATATCAAAAATTAGGAGAGCAATTCATCAGGCGTTATCCGAAATATTTTTGATAATAGAACCGGATTTTTGATCGAAGGCCTAAAAATGCCGCTCTCATGCTTCATGTAGGTATCTAACCGATACCTGTTAGTTGGGCAACTTGCTTTTGAGATAGATTTTACTTTTTTCGGTATAATGATATTTTGTCCCCTAATCATGTGGTTTTCATGAAAATACTCTTTTCTATTCTTTTTGTATCACTTTTATAACCGATCTTACCACTTCAATCGCGTAGAATCAATAAAAAGTGCAAAAAATGATACAAACGCTAGAATGGAGAGAACAATTATGCCAAAGCCGCGTGGACAATTGGGAGAGAAAAACTTAATTGGTTCCCGGCTAAAGGAGCTGAGAAAGAGGGAGCATCTATCTCAACGGGATTGGCACAGATTGTACAATTAAAAGGGTTTGATATTGATAAAAACGTCATTACTCGTATTGAAACCAATAAACGTTTCGTAACAGATATTAGGTTGCGCGCCATTGCTGAAGTATTTCAAGTGACCTATGAATTTTTAATGGATGGGAAAGAAGATTCCTAGGCTTATAAAAAAATAGCCGGTAGTTAACTGCTTACGTAAGAGATGCGTATCTCTGTGATTTATGTGGTGATGGCTGGTATTGCTTTGTTACTCGCTTCGCTTCGTAATAAAAAATAGTAGAATAATCTGCTCACCATGCCGCAAAAAATGAATACCAGAAACGCCGCAAAGCCGCATAAACACTATGTTTTTGCGGCTTTGCCCGTTCCTGTGGCTGCGGTAAAAAAATCTGTTTTGACGCCCATTTGACGCCCTAACTCGACGGACAGATATAAGCCGCCATAAGAAGCAGTAAAAAGATATGCCCGTCAAAGCTCTAAATCAGTGCTTTTTTTCTTTGCCTTGCCCTTTGCTTTTTTCGGCTCGGCTTCCTTTGCTTTCGGCGGTTCTGCTTTCTCTACTGCGTTATGGTATGCGTCAAGGACTTCTTTCTTCCGTTCAAGCCGCACGTCCACATAACGCGCTGTGACCGCTTCAAAGTTCATAGACAGCCCAAGCGATACGCCGATACCCGCAAGCGTGTGTCCCAAGACTTCGCCCACTGTGTAGAAGTCGCCCGTCAGTTGGTGCATATTCGTAGCTGCCGTATGCCTTAAATCATGGAAACGGATATGCGGCATTTCCAAATCTTCAAGCAGCTTTCCAAACTGTGAAGATACCCACGACGCGGCAATCGGCGCACCGTCGGCTTTCGCCACAACAAGGTCATTGTCATAGTAAGGCTTCCCGTCCTTTGCCGCCTGTTCTTTCTGTGCTTCTTGCATGGCAAGCTGTTTGAGGAAGAAAGGGCGGGCAAGCTCTGTGATAGGCAGCTTTCGCCCGTTGGATTTCGGCGGTGCCATTTCCTCAATGACTTTTGTTTTCGGCGGTACCTTAAAGGGGAGCTGCTCGGAAACGTCAAAGGTATTGTTTTCCAAGTCAACATTGCGCCAACGTAGCCCCAAGATTTCGGAACGGCGCATACCGTAAAGCCCGCCCAGAATGACGGGCATTTCCCAGACTGTCCCCTCGACGCGCTGCATGAGGGCTTTTACCTGTTCCGGCGTGTAGGGGTCGGGGGTCTTGTCGCCCTTGCCAAACTTTGTAAGCGTGTCCTTTGCCGCGTTGGTTTCGATATAGCGGTATTTCCGGGCATGGCTCAACGCCACGCTCAACACGCGCTTTGCCCCGGCTGCGGTGGACGGTTTCAAGCCTTTGTCGATAATCTGCTGAAACATCTTATCTACCATAGCGGGGGTAAGCTGATTAAGGGCAACGCCGCCGATATAGGGGTTGATATAGTTTGCAATGGTCTTTTTGTACCCGTCATAGGTGGACGGTCGCAGATTTACCCTTGCATAGCTTTCTACCCATTCATTAAGATAGTTGGCGACGGTCTGCTTGCGCTGTGAAGCAATAGACGCAATCTGTCCCGGATTTTGGAGCTTCGTCCGCATTTCCGCTTCATGCTGTGAAGCGTCGCGTTTGGTTGCAAAGCCGCGTTTCGTATAGGTTTTCTTTGCCCCGTCCGGGGCTGTGTACTTTATATCAACATCATAGACAGTGCCGGGTCGTCCGGTCAGAACGCCGTTACTGTCACGTTTGTTTTTGACCTGTCTTGTTCTGATAGCCATAGCTTAACCCTCTTGTGCCGCCGGGGGCTTCGCTGCTATTCTTTGCTCTCTG
>ENA-OQED01001110-OQED01001110.1-human-gut-metagenome-genome-assembly--contig:-NODE-1110-length-10260-cov-0.581269_pt1 | contig 10260 bp, 14 predicted proteins | sample MGYA00242790_ERZ504625 | MGnify/ENA primary metagenome ERZ504625 (study PRJEB26092, sample SAMD00036345) | human gut metagenome | host: Homo sapiens | study: EMG produced TPA metagenomics assembly of...
CTCACAAAAACTTGATTGACCAGCAGGTTCTCCGCGGAATCAATCTGGACATCTATGAGAACGAGTTTCTCACCCTTCTGGGACCAAGTGGCTGTGGAAAGACCACAACCCTTCGTATTATTGCAGGCTTCGAGGAGCCAAGCGGCGGCGAAGTATTGTTTAACGGAATTGAGATTTCCAAGCTGCCTCCATATAAGAGAGAGGTAAACACCGTTTTCCAGAAATATGCCCTTTTTCCCCATCTGAATGTGGCAGAGAACATTGGATTCGGCCTGAATCTGAAAAAAAGTGGACAAGGACGTGATCGCCCAGAAAGTCACTAGAATGCTGAAAATGGTAGGTCTGGAGGGTTTCGAAAAAAGAGATGTCACCCTGCTCTCCGGCGGACAGCAGCAGCGAGTGGCCATTGCCCGTGCGCTGGTAAATGAGCCGAAAATCCTTCTTCTTGACGAGCCTCTTGGCGCCCTGGATGCGAAAATACGAAAACAGATGCAGATCGAGCTGAAAAAAATCCAGCAGGAGGTTGGAATTACTTTCATTTATGTTACCCATGACCAGGAGGAAGCCCTTTCCATGTCTGATACCGTGGTCGTTATGAATAACGGTGAAATTCAGCAGATCGGTTCTCCTACCGATATTTACAACGAGCCGGAAAACCGTTTCGTAGCAAGCTTCATTGGAGAGTCCAATATTATAGAAGGAATTATGATCAGAGATTATCTGGTTCAGTTTGACGGATTTGAATTCGAATGTGTGGACAAAGGCTTTGAGGATAATGAAGAAATCGAGGTTGTGCTTCGTCCTGAGGACCTTGACATTGTGGAACCATCTCAGGCGAAAATCAGCGGTGTTGTCCGAAACGTCACCTTCAAAGGCGTTCATTACGAAATTCTAGTAGAAACAGAACTGCGCACCTATAAAGTTCAGACCACCGATTATGCGGAAGTGGGCCGCCAGGTAGGACTGAAATTCGGACCGGAAGACATTCACGTCATGTACAGAATGGGAGCCTATTAATGAAACAGTTTAAGCGCCTGATCATCCCTTACTTTATCTGGGCAATTGTTATCCTTGTGATCCCACTGTTTCTCATTGCCCTGTATGCGTTCACCACAGAAGGAAATGAAGTAATGACACTTTCCTTCACCTGGGGAAATTTTGCCAAATTCCTGGAAGCTACCTACCTGAATGTGATCCTGAAATCCTTCTGGCTGGGACTTCTCACCACCTTTATCTGTCTGGTGCTTGGCTATCCCCTTGCCCTGATCATTGCGAGATGCTCTGAGAAAGTCCAGGGACTTCTCATTATGCTGGTAACCATTCCAATGTGGATCAACATGCTTCTTCGTACCTATGCGTGGATGAATCTTCTTGCAGATAACGGAATCATCAATAACCTTCTGGCAAAAATTCGGACTGGGACCTATCAGGCATGATGTATACGGATTTTCCGTTAATGGTAGGCCTGATCTGCAACTTTATGCCCTTTATGATCATTCCTATCCATACTTCCTTAAATAAAATGGATAAATCCCTGATCGAGGCAGCCTACGATCTGGGAGCCAACCGTTTCCAGACCTTCTGGAAGGTAATCTGGAAGCTGTCCCTGCCAGGGGTGGTAAATGGTATTATGATGGTTTTCCTTCTTGCCATTTCCTCCTTCGTTATCCCGAAGCTTCTGGGAGGCGGACAGTACATGCTTATCGGAAACCTGATCGAGTCCCAGTTTATCTCAGTTGGAGACTGGAATTTCGGAAGCTGCCATTTCCATGTATTCTGGCGGTGATTATTTTGATTTCCATGAGTCTGATGAAGCGGATGGACAAGGAAAAAGGAGAGTAGGAGAGTATCATGCAGAAAAAACAAGCTTTTTTCAGAGATTTTATGTGGCCATCTGTCTGGTATTCTTTTACCTGCCAATCCTGGTGACCATGATTTTTTCCTTTAATTCCTCCAAATCCTGACCAGGTTTACGGGATTTTCCATGAGATGGTATACAGAGCTGCTGCATAATACAGAAGTCAGCAAAGCGGTTTACGTGTCTGTGACCATCGCCATCCTGGCAACTGTGATCTCCACAGTGCTGGGAACCATCACTGCAATCGGTCTTTCCAAGTCCCGGAAGGTGTTAAAGGAAACACTTTTAAAATATCAACAACCTGCCCATTTTGAACCCGGATATTGTTACTGCAATCGGACTGATGCTTCTGTTTTCTTCACTGGGCTTTCGGAAAGGGTACTTTACCATGCTGCTGGCGCACATTTCCTTTTGTACGCCATATGTGATCATCAGTGTTTATCCCAAGGTGCGAAGCCTTGACCCGAACCTGGCAAATGCAGCATGGATCTTGGAGCAACCCCGTTCCAGGCGTTGACCAAGGTAATCGTGCCCATGATCAAGGATGGCATTTTCGCCGGTGCGCTACTGGCATTTACCATGTCCTTTGACGATTTCGTAATTTCGTACTTTGTATCCGGAAACGGTGTAAAGAATATTCCATTGTGGTCTATAATATGACCAAACGAATCAACCCTACCATCAACGCCCTGTCCACAATTGTAATCCTGGTCATTGTGCTTGTCATGGTTTTTGCCAACGTGCTTCCAAAGCTCCTGGAAAAGCATGCCAGCAAGCATGCGAAAAAGATTCAGCGCGTGATCGCCCTTCTGCTGGTTTTCGCCCTTGGCTTCGGACTGATCAAGTGCGGAGGCGGTGCAGCGGAGAACCATGTCCTGAAGGTTTATAATGCAGGAGAATATATGGATCTGGATCTTCTGACACAGTTTGAGCAGGAATATAATTTGTACTGTAGTTTACGAAACCTCGAATCCAACGAAATGATGTACACCAAGCTTTCCGGCGGTGAGTCCTATGACGTGCTGATCCCTTCTGATTATATGATCGAGCGTCTGATTAAAGAGGATTATCTACAGTATATTGACTGGGATCTGATCCCGAATAAGGGCAGCCTGATGGATGAGGTCATGAATAAAAGCTATGATCCGGGAAATCGTTATTCCTGCCCGTATTTCTGGGGAACGGGTTGGTATTCTTTATGATACGACTGTGGTTGATCCGGCAGATCTTCAGGAAGGCTGGGATCTTCTCAGGGATACCAAATATAAAGGAAATATTTACATGTATGATTCTGAGCGGGATTCCTTTATGATCGCACTGAAGGCTCTTGGATATTCCATGAATACTACAGATGAGAATCAGATCCAGGAAGCTTACCAGTGGCTGGTTGACCAGAGAAATACCATGGATCCGATTTACGCCGGTGATGACGTCATTGACAATATGATTCCGGAAACAAGGCTATGGCAGTTGTTTATTCCGGAGATGCTTCTTATATTATAAGCGAAAATCCGAATATGGATTACTTCACACCGAGCCAGGGAACCAATAACTGGTATGATGCAATGGTTATCACAAGGGACTGCAGTGAGACAGAGCTTGCCCATCAGTTTATTTAATTTTATGCTAAATGAAGAATCTGCTCTTTCCAATACGGAAGAAGTAGGTTATACTTCTCCTGTAAAGAGTGTTTACGAAACTATGATCGAGGGAGACTACGAAGGTGTTTTCTTCTTTACATTCCGGATTTCGAAAATCCAAACAGTGAGATTTTCCGTTATCAGGAACCGAAGATCAAGCAGAAATATGCGGAGCTGTGGACGAAGATCAAGGCAGAGTAAACATGGAAATTTATAAAAACGGAAACGTGGCTGGCAGAAGCCGGCTGTGTTTTTGAAGAAGAGGAGAATGATTATGAAGAAAAAGGTATTTGCGGTAATTCTTGCTGCAGCAGCAATCTGTGGCAGTCTGTCACCTGTATACGCAGCTGACTCCGAGCTGGTCCTTTATACCTGGGGAAGGAATGTTCCCGCAGGAGGTTCTGGACGGATTTGAGGAAGAAACCGGCTGTAAGATCGTATATTCCAACTTTGACACTGACGAGACCATGCTGGAGAAGGTTTCCATGGCAAAAGGCGGAGACTATGATGTGGTAATCGCAGATGACTACATTCTCGAGAAAATCGTGGAAGAGGGTCTTGCCACCAAGCTTGACAAAGACAAAATCTCCAATTGGGAAACATCAATCCTCTTTATCAGGACAGTTCTATGATGAGAAGGACGAGTACACCGTACCATATGGTGCAGGTATTCCGCTGATCGTATACGATCCGGAGGAGGTTGATCTTGACATTAAGGGCTATTCTGATCTGTGGGATCCGTCTCTGGAGGACAGCATAGCGCTGATCGGCAACTATCGTGTGATCAACGGCATTACTCTTCTTACCATGGGTAAGAGTATGAATGAAGAAGACGTGGATACCATTGCAGAAGCTGGTGAAAAGCTGGTAGAGCTGGCACCAAATGTGCGTATGATCCAGGATGACAACACCCAGAATGCACTGCTGAACGGAGAGGCTTCTGTAGCGTTCCTTTACACCTCCCAGGTAACTGCAGCTCTGGCAGAGAACCCGGATCTGAAGGTGGTTTATCCGGAGGAAGGTCTTGGCTTCGGTGTTATGGGAATGTTTATTCCAAGCGAGGCTCCCAATGCAGATGCAGCTTACCAGTTTGTAGATTACATTTTAAGACCGGAGGTTGCTGCACAGTGCTTCAATTATATCGGTTACTACTGCACCAACAAGGCAGCAGACGAGCTGGTAGACGAGAGCCTGGTGGTTCCGGACAGTGTAACAAGCGGTGAGAGTATTAAGAATGTAAGTCAGGAAGCTGAGGAACAGTATAATAAGAACTGGACTGAGTTTAAGGCTGCCTGCGATTAATTGAATTAATTCAGTAAAAGGATAACATCAGGAAAGAGCCTGTGAGTGAACCATTCGGGAGAAAAAACGGATAAATCACTGTGCAGGCTCTTTTTTTATGTAATAGAAAAGTCCTACCGGGCAGGATTGCACTGCGGAGAAAGGAGAGAGGTCGCTGGAGGTGGAGAATGCTTGCACATATATGTTTCCGGGGCCAGAGAAAACAACACGGATATTGACAAAGTTTCGCCAGTGTGTGATTATTATTTACAGAAATAAATGAGTTTTTTAGAGGAGAAACAAAATGGAAATATACAAGGGAGCTTCCGCCTTTGCGGGGATTGCCATTGGGAAAATCAGGTTTTATCGGAAAGGTGAATATCAGATCCGACAGCATCAGGCAGATGATGTAAAAAAGGAACTGAAGAATTTTGATGTGGCTCGTCGGCATGTGATGCAGACCTTGAAGGAAGAGTATGACAGAATGTCAGAAAAACAAATGGACACAGCTGATCCTGAATTGGATATGGAACCCCAACCTTTGGATAGAATTGTGAAAGTGAATGGGGAAAATGGAACAAACCAGATCCTGGAGCAGGCAGAGCTTCTGGGCTCTGGCAGCTTTCTCCGTGCGGTACAGAGTATGATCACAGGGGAAAAGGTGACTGCTGCTTATGCAGTGCAGACCACAAGAGATGAGATGCAGAGTACTTTTTCCAGGCTGAACGATCCGACCATAAAGGAACGAATCCACAATGTAAGCCGCATCTCCAGTCTCCTTCTGGAAATTCTCGGGGAAGATGAGAACAAAATTGATCTGGGAGAGGAACCAGTCATTCTGGCAGCAGATGCCCTTTCTCTTGCAGAACTGATGGAAATGGATAAGGAGAAGCTTCTGGGTATTGTCACCCGCAAAGGTTCTGCTACCTCTCACGCTGCGATCCTTGCGAAAAATATGGATATTCCCTGTGTTACAGGTATTGGGATTCCACAGTCAGAAGAAGAGTGGGAAGACAGCATTGCCATTATTGACGGATATACGGGAACCATCTATCTGGAACCGGATAATGAGGTACGAAAAGAATACGAGATTCGCCGAAAAGCAGATCTGGTAGAGCGGGAATCCCTTTTGAAGCTGAAAGACAAGGGCGATATTACGAAAGATGGACGTGAAGTGGGAATCTACGCGAATATTGGCAGTCTGGATGATTTAAACAGTGCCCTTTATTATGGGGCAAAGGGAATCGGACTGCTGCGAAGCGAGTTCCAGTATCTTGGCAGGGAGAATTATCCCGGGGAAGAAGAACTTTTTCAGGCATATAAGAAAACTGCTGAGACTATGGGCGACCGCCTGGTAGTTATCCGCACCGCCGATCTCGGGGCTGATAAGCAGGCTTCCTACCTTGAAATTCCGGTAGAAACCAACCCTCTTATGGGAAATCGGGGAATCCGTCTCAGTCTGGACCGGAAGAACCTGTTTAAAACCCAGATCCGTGCCATTTACCGTGCGAGCTGGTATGGCAATCTGGGGATGATGTACCCTATGATCTGTTCGGAAGAGGAAATGGATGAGGTTGAAGCTTTGGTGATGGAAGTAAAAGAAGAGCTGAAGGCAGCAGGTGTACCATTTAAGGAAATCCGGACTGGAATTATGATGGAGACTCCGGCAGCAGTGATGATCGGGGAAGAGCTGGCGAAACGTGTGGACTTTCTGGGAATCGGAACCAATGACCTGACTCAGTACACCTTGGCCATGGATCGTCAGAATCCGCTTTTACAGAAGAAATATGATGATCATCATCCTGCAATTCTGAAAATGATAAAGATGATTGTAGATGCAGGACACGCGCAGAATTGCAAAGTATGTCTCTGTGGGGAACTGGCGGCAGATACCAGATTGACGGAGACATTTTTGCAGATGGGGGTAGATGCATTGTCTGTGGTACCGGCATGTATATTACCAGTGAGGAAGGCACTGAGGGCGGTTTGCATCGCAGAAATGAGATCTTAGCTTATCCTCTGCGACTGTATTGAGGCGTGCATGTATGTGTGAAGAATTGCAGAATAATTACAAAATAAAACGAGAGCACCAGACATGCAGATACAGATTACAGGCTGTATGTTTGAAAATATGGGTAGAAACAATGAACAACAAAAAGCAAAGTAATTGTGCTTCCCTGTGAAGTTTACGACGAAGAACGAATTTATACACCTTATGAAAAATGGTCTGTCTCAGCTGGGAGGTCTGGACAACCTTATAAATAAAGAAGAAAAAATCCTTTTGAAGCCTAACCTTTTGAAAAAGCAGAAGTGGAGAAAGCGGTCATCACGCATCCGGTTGTGGTGGGTGCCTTTGCCAGGATTCTACGTGAGGAAGGTTATAAGAATATTGTGCTTGCAGATTCCTGTGGCCACGGAACTACGAAACAGGTGATCCAGGGCACCGGAATGGACACTTATCTGGAAAAATACCAGATTCCGGCTATTGATATACGAAAGGCGTGCGTGTGGAAAATCCGGATGGTGTCCAGGCGAAAGAATTTATCCTTCCGAAAGAACTGCTGGAGGCAGAGTGTGTGATTTCTCTTTCTAAAATGAAAACCCACGCTCTGGAGCGAATTACAGGAGCAGTGAAGAACAGCTATGGATTTGTATATGGGAAAAATAAGGCCATTGGTCATACCAAATACCCCAGTGCGGACAGCTTCGCCCGGATGCTTATTGATCTGAACCAGTATGTAAAGCCAAGACTTTATATTATGGATGGAATCACTGCAATGGAGGGAAATGGACCGGGCTCCGGAGATCCGGTAGCCATGAACCTGATTCTGATGTCCACAGATCCGGTGGCACTGGACAGTGTGTTTGCAAGACTGGTTTATCTGAAACCGGAGATGGTTCCGACGAACTATCATGGCGAGAAAATGGGACTTGGTACATGGAAAGAAGAGGAGATTACCCTTCTGACACCAGACGGGGAGATTTCCATGGCAGAGGCAGTGAAAAAATACGGAAATCCGGTTTTTAATGTAGACCGCACAGAAGTGCGAAAGAATATCTGGACAAGAATGGCGGGAGCGTTAAACATTTTTCAGAAAAAACCATATATAGAAGCTGATAAATGTGTCCGCTGCGGGGATCTGTGTGCAGAGCTGTCCGGTTCCGGGGAAAGCTGTGGATTTCAGAAAAGGCAAAGGAAAGCCGGCCGGTATATGATTACAGAAAGTGTATCCGCTGTTTCTGCTGCCAGGAGATGTGCCCGAAAAAAGCAATCAAAGTGAAGTAAGATGAAAAGCAGATAATAAAAAGCGCAACTGTTTATAGAATTGCCATGGTATTTTCGCAGGATCAGGACAGAGGAAAGCCGGACAATTACCAAAAAGCACATAACAGAGGATGAGAATATCTCGGATTGAGACAGATTCTATCCTAAGTTATGTGCTTTTTTGAGTCATATCCCTCTTTAACCGAATCAGGAAAGTTCCCTGCTTTGGCTGCGAATATTCGTTATTCGTCTGACTATGGCTGTCGAAGATACAAAATCTATCTTCCGAGGCTTCTGCTTATCTCGCGGATGAATTCCGGAGTAGTACCACAGCATCCTCCGACAACAGACGCACCATTTTCGATCAGAACCTTCATATGTTCAGCAAAGCTTTTGGCGTCCATACTGTAAATGGCATTTCCCTGATCATCAATCGTCGGCATACCGGCATTAGGTTTGGCAATGACAGGAATGGATACGTTCTCTTTGATATTGCGGACAACGGATACCAGCTGGTCAGGTCCTACAGAACAGTTGATCCCAACTGCCACAGCACCTGCACCCTCAAGGGCAATCGCAGCCTCCACAGCATTTCCTCCGCTGAAAATGCTTCCGTCAGCTTCTACGGTCATTGTACACATTACAGGAAGAGAACTTACAGATGCGGCGGCATCCAGTGCAGCCAGAGTTTCTTCGATATTGATCATAGTTTCCGCAGCGATCAGATCAACACCTGCATCCTCAAGAACCTTAATCTGTTCACAGTATGTTTCATATGCCATCTCATAGGTGAGATCACCGGCAGGCTCCATCATCTTGCCTGTTGTGGTAATATCACCGGCAACATAGACCTTATGTCCTACTGCCTCTCTGGAAATATTTACAAGTGCATGGTTCATTTCCGCAAGCTTATCCTGCAGTCCGTGAAGTCCGAGACTGTAACGGTTTCCGCCGAAAGTGAGGTGCGTATACGATCTGGCTTCCTGCTTCAACATAAGCCTTTTGCAGATTCTGCAGAACTTCTTTGTGCTCCATGATCCATGCTTCTGTACAGATTCCTCTTGGCATTCCGGCGGCCATAAGATTGGAACCGGTAGCACCGTCGAGCAGTACAACATCCTGTGTCAGCTTCTGAAATTCTTCTCTAGTCATGGAAATTTCCTCCTGTGTTTTCTATGAAAGTCCTGAGTGGCTGCCATGAATCAGTCATGTCTGCATGGGTAAATTCGTGGATACCGGACAGGATGACTTTCATATACTGTGACATTATAGCACAGCTTTCAGGATAAATGGAGAAAATTAATAAATTTTTATTTCATATGATGCAGTAAAAATTTCATCCTTGTCCAGAGTGTTGATATATTTCTTTTCCGGAAGCTCGCCCTTAAATCCAAAATCATCACAGCGTCCCATCCATGGTTCAAGACATACAAAAGGAGAACCCGGGACGGACCAGATGCCAAAGCTTGGAAATCCATGACAGATCAGTTCCACATAAGGAGTTCCGTCAGGGAAAGCGATGCCGGCCTTTTCAATCTGGTCATCAAAAATAAGGGCATCTTTGTCAAACATGTGAGCATCGATAAGGCAGGAACCATTCTCAAGCTCCAGTGTATAAGCTTTATCTGCGACCGCGGTGCCTGATGACATGTCGATCAGCAGATAGGAGAGGGAATCCCGGCCGTCGAAAGTAAGATGATATTGCTCCTGGGAGCCAATTCCTCCGGCAGGTACATTGAATGCAGGATGGCCGCCAATTGTAAAATACATGGTTTCATCATTAAGGCTGATCACTTCCCCAGCATACACTGACCTGATTCTTCTCCAGAACATGCTTGATCTTCAGCTCAAAATCATATGGATAATTTTCTCTTGTGGCATCAGAAGATTTCAGCCTATGGGTGATGGAATCAGCAGTCATATCCACGCAGGTAAATTCGCTGTCTCTGGCAAACCCATGCTGACTGGAGGGATATTCGACTCCATTAATACGATAGTGATCCTCAAAATGACGTCCCACATTAGGGAAAAGAACCGGTGCGTGGCGTTTCCAGTAAGCCGGATCTGCCTGCCAGATCACTTCTCTGTTATGTACTTTATCAAAAATGCTGCATAGTTCAGCAACCGTGATCATCTACGGATACTTTCAGATAGTCGTTTTCAATTGTATGAATCATAAGTGTGTCCTCCTTGATATAAATATTGACAGGATGCCA
>ENA-OQED01001111-OQED01001111.1-human-gut-metagenome-genome-assembly--contig:-NODE-1111-length-10259-cov-0.773490_pt1 | contig 10259 bp, 11 predicted proteins | sample MGYA00242790_ERZ504625 | MGnify/ENA primary metagenome ERZ504625 (study PRJEB26092, sample SAMD00036345) | human gut metagenome | host: Homo sapiens | study: EMG produced TPA metagenomics assembly of...
TAACATAATAAATTTGCTCTAAATAAGTGCGTTTTTTCGCGCTTTTCTGTGTTTGTCAAAAACTCAGTTTTCATATTTTTCGTCAAATTGTCTAATTAATGACGATTTAATATCTATGCATTTCCTTTGGGATTTATAGATTCTTTCAGATGAACGCATTAATTCTTTACTATATTGATATTTCAAAGAAGTTATTTTCAGACCATGAAACATAAATAAAAAGCAGGAAACAATCTTCCGTCTTACCCCGGAAATCTGCTTCCTGCTCTTCCATTCTGTTTATTCAGTTATTCTATACATTGATCTCTGCTTTTACACCAAGCAGCTCTTTATTTTCATCCAGGATCGGCCGGATCACATTCTTAAGGAATGCTTCGACCTGTTCTTTGGAACGTCCTACATATTTGGCTGGATCCATTGTTTTCTGAAGATCTTCCAGACTCAGATTAAATGCATCATCTGACGCGATCAGTTCAAGAAGGTTGTTGTCCAGACCTTTTTCTTTAACATTCTTTCCTGCTTCCATCGAAAGTTCACGGATTCTTTCATGCAGTTCCTGACGGTCTCCACCAGCTTTTACTGCATCCATCATAATATTCTCTGTTGCCATGAACGGAAGTTCAGACATCAGACGTTTTTCAATTACTTTCGGAATATACAACCAGTCCGTCAACAACATTCAGGCACAGATCCAGGATACCATCGATTGCCAGGAATCCCTCCGGAATACTGAGTCGTTTGTTTGCGGAGTCATCCAGGGTTCTCTCAAACCACTGTGTCGCAGAGGTGATTGCCGGATTCAGTGCATCAACCATCACATATCTGGAAAGAGATGCAATACGTTCGCTTCTCATTGGGTTTCTCTTATAAGCCATTGCAGAGGAACCAATCTGTGATTTTTCAAATGGTTCTTCTACTTCTTTCAGATGCTGGAGAAGACGGATATCATTTGACATCTTGTGCGCACTTGCTGCGATTCCTGCAAGAATATTAGCCACACGAGTGTCTACCTTACGGGAATAGGTCTGTCCGGATACCGGATAGCATTCCTTAAATCCCATCTTCTCTGCGATCATCGGATCAATCTTGTCGATAGTCTCCTGATCTCCGTCAAACAGTTCCAGAAAGCTTGCCTGTGTTCCGGTTGTACCTTTGGATCCCAGAAGCTTCATTGTTCCCAGAACATACTCCAGATCCTCCAGATCAAGCAGGAATTCCTGTGTCCAGAGTGTTGCACGCTTACCTACTGTAGTAGGCTGTGCAGGCTGAAAATGTGTAAATGCCAGAGTAGGCTGATCTTTATATTTATCAGCGAAAGCAGAAAGCTCGGCAATAACATTGACCAGTTTCTTCTTCACAAGCTTTAATGCTTCTGTCATTACAATAATGTCTGTATTATCACCTACATAACAGGAGGTTGCTCCCAGATGGGTGATTCCTTTTGCTTTCGGGCACTGTACGCCATACGCATATACGTGAGACATAACATCATGACGCACCTGACGTTCACGTTCCTTTGCAACGTCATAATTGATATCCTCTGCATGTGCCTTCAGTTCATCAATCTGCTCCTGTGTAATGTTAAGGCCAAGCTCTTTCTCTGTCTCAGCAAGTGCGATCCAGAGTCTTCTCCATGTGCGGAATTTCATATCCGGGGAAAAAATATACTGCATTTCTTTGCTGGCATAACGTTCTGATAAAGGACTTACATATCTGTCTGTACTCATCTTCACTCTCCTGTTTTTTATAGGATATTATTTTTAATCCTTTTATTTCACTTCTGTACGTACGTTTTTCTCAACCACGTACGTTGAAATTATATAACATCATTCCTCTAAAAGCAACCACAAAAACTTTATCCCTGATGGAATTTACCAAGAAATTCTTTCATTCTCGCATGTTCTGATTCAAATACCTCTTTTGGACTCCCCTCAACTGCGATCAGTCCCTTATCCATAAAAATAATATGATCAGAGATATCTCTTGCAAATGTCATCTCATGAGTGACGATCACCATAGTGATGTGCTCTGCTGCCAGATCTTTGATTACCTTAAGAATTTCACTCGTAAGCTCCGGATCAAGGGCAGAAGTAGGCTCATCAAAAAACAGGATCTTCGGATTCATACATAATGCTCTGGCAATAGAGACACGCTGCTGTTGGCCGCCGGAAAGCTGAAACGGATATGCATTCTCTCTGTCTGCAAGTCCCATCTGCTTTAACAGAGTTCTTGCCTGTGCATAAACCTCTTCTTTCTTTCTCTTCTGCACTCTGATCGGAGCATCTGTGATATTTTTCAGTACGGAAAATGGGGGAAAAGATTAAAGTTCTGAAATACCAGTCCCACATCCCCCTGCTTGATGATCTCACCGCTGTCCGGTGTCTCAAGACCGGTGGCACAGCGGAGAAGTGTGGATTTACCGGAACCGGAAGGTCCGATAATACTAAGAACCTCACCCTCCTCTACCTGAAGTGAAATGTCTTTTAATACTTCAAGGCTGCCGAAGCTCTTCTTTATGTTTTTCATTTCAAATAATACCATAGCAAATATTCCTCTTAAATTAAATGATGTCAGAGTCAAAAAATATTTTATAACCCCAGCCGCCTGTCAGCGATAATAATTCAGTTTTTTCTCAATCTTATCCATTACAATCGCAACAAGAAGATTGAACACAAAATAGAAAACAGCAGCAATCACAAAAGGCATCATAGTCGTCTGTGCACTTGCAATCTGTTTTGCAATTGTAAACATCTCCGAAACAGCAACAACAAATGCCAGTGACGTATCCTTTACCAGTGTGATAACCTCATTTGTCACAGATGGAAGGATTCTCTTGATCACCTGCGGCAGGATGATCCTGAAAAATGTCTGGGCTTTGCTGTATCCCAGAATCTTTGCAGCCTCATACTGTCCCGCTGAAATAGATTCGATTCCTCCTCTGTAAATCTCCGCAAAATATGCAGCATAGTTAATACTGAATGCAATAAACACAGCGATCAGGCTGTATCCCATGGAAATACGGATTCCAAAAATAAAGTATGGTCCGAAATACACAACCATCAATTTGCAGCATTAACGGGGTTCCACGCATAACTGATATGTAGGCAGACACAATTCCACGTATCGCCGGATTCTTGGACATTCTGCCAAAACAGATCAGAAGTCCCAGCGGAAGTGAAAAAAGTAATGTCACTACAAAAATCTCTACAGAAACTACCATACCACTGGCAAGCTGCTGCAGCATTACACTTAAAGACATAAGCTTTCCTCCTGAAAAATTTCTCCTGTACAGTAAGAAAAGAGGGTGCACAAAATGTACCCTCCATTCCTTTATAATGCGGACAGCCTGCACAGATCTGTCCTCTTGTATCATAACTGTTTTTGTTCCGGCTGACTATTCAGCATCTTTCGCTGTATCAGCTGTATCTTCTTTTGCTGTGTCTGCATCGGAAGCATCATCCTCTGCTGCATCATCTTTTTTATCATCAGATTTCTTATCATCTCCAATGCAGAGCATATCTGCTACTTCATACTTCTCAGCAAGTTTATCAACTTCACCTGCATCATAAAGTTTCAGACTTCTTCCCATACAGTATCTTTCAGCTCATCGTTACCCTTCTTAAAGCCGATTCCATACTCTTCGCTCTGGATTGGCTCGTCAAGGATCACATATTTGCCTTCTTCTCTCTGGGAAAGCTGATATTTGGTCAACACCGATATCTACTGCGATGGCATCTGCAGCGCCGGAATCCAGATTCATGAATGCTGTATTGTAATCAGGATTCTCTGTCAGTGATGCAAAGCTTGCTGTAAGATCCTTATTATCATCGCTGTTTAATGCATCCAGTGCTGCGGAAGCGGCCTGAACTACTACATTCTTGCCTGCCAGGTCATCCAACTTCTCAATCCCTGAATCGGCTGCAACAACCATCACCTGCTCATTGTTCAGATATGGATCTGACCATGTATAGTCATCCTCACGTCCGTTAATGGTAAATCCGTTCCAGATACAGTCAATAGAACCGGAATTCAGTTCCATATCCTTGGAATCCCAGTTGATCGGTTTCTTTACAAGTTCCCATCCGAGATTGTCGCATACTTCCTGTGCAAGGTCAAGGTCAAAACCAACATACTCTCCATTATCGTCTTTATATCCGAAAGGAGGATACTGTGCATCAAATCCTACAGTTAATGTCTTACTGTCAGCATCTGCATATACAGAAACAACACCCGTCATCATAGAAGCTGCCATAACTCCTGCCATGAGTACTGCTAAAGATCTCTTTTTCATGATAAATATCTCCTCTTTATCTGTTTTGTTATTTATCACACAGCCACTCTACCATGTGAAAGTATGTGTTAATCCTATCACACACCTCCGCCTCTGTCAAGAGTAAGTTATGAACCTGTACTTCTGTGATAATCTTTCATAAGTCTCTCCAGAAGGGCATCCAGATTTTTTTCATCTGTTTTCTCTTCCGGTACAGACTCGAAAGCTTTCAGAGACTGCCTGATTTCTTCTTTTTATATCTTTCTTCAGTTCTTCATCTACTTCAAGTTCTTCCATAACCTTATCATAATCTGTCTTATCATGAACACTGCTGTATGCTATGATATAAGCTTTTAAGGCATCTTTTGAATGTGCTTCTCTGTATGATTCCAGAAAACATTCCTGTGCTTTTTCCATCTGAAAAAGATAACTGTATGCACAGCCAAGATTATAGCGCACTGAAGCTGCGAATCCTTTTCTCTGCTCAGACAGATCCTCTCTTTCCAGGAGTTTCTGGTATACCCGGATGGCGTTCACATACATTCCGTTTTCTGTCAGTGCATCTCCCTTTCTCTTCTGACGGACTGCCGCTTTTTCTTTTCCATAAGTCACAATCCTGCTGTTAAAGCCCTTCATCTCCTCATAGGTAAGGTAATTGATCTCCTTGAAAACAGGATAGATCATCTCTTCCACACTTACATTTCTCTCCAGATTCTGTTTCAGCTTTGCAGCCAGATGCACAAGTTCAAGCTCATCTCTGAGCCAGTTGCATAATTCTTCATTAAAAACAGTATGATCAGCAAGGTAAAGATTGTGGTACAGATAATAACAGATTCTTCTATAGAATAAATATTCATACTGATATTCTCTATAAAATAAGGACGCTGTGCTTTTTTTGTCTGACATAAAATATATCCGCTCATTGCTCCATCTCCTTTACCATTCTACTGTCTCTGTCCAGGTTTTCCCACTGGAAGGGAACATTTCTCCGAATCCCAGATCTGTAACCGTCACTTTACATTCTGTAGATGAGATATACTGTAATTCCAGCCGTAATCTGGTAGTCTTGTCCGGACGCAACGGAATACCGGGCAGCATCATTCCTACCCTTCTTTTCTCCGGTCTGTGGTACGTGCTTACAATAAACACAAGCTCCTCTGTATCATCAAGAATAAATTCACAGGATGCCTTACTGTCATACCAGTTATTTCCTGCCTCGATCAGCGGATAATAGGTAGGAGAACCCATCACTCTCATTTCCATCCCCACATCAGCCATAACCAGAGAATCGCTTAAAAAGCGATATCCCTTTAATGCCTTGTTTTCTGTTTTCTCTTTTCCTGCAGCGCAGGCACCCTTTGCAAAAAGATTATTTCCATAGAAAACCTTTCTTTTCTGATAACAGAGTAACCTTACAGACTGCTCTGCCCAGTCCTGTGAAAATCCATCTCCTGTGATCTGAATGCTGGAAAACAGATCTCTGCCAAGTGTTTTCTGGACAAACTTACCGAATTCTGAATCTCTCTCCTGTCCCTCAGCAGGAAGTTCTGTCTCCACAGCTTCTTCCAGTTTTACAGTGACAGGCTTTGTTGCACCGTTCATTGTCATCTTGCGAAAAGACACGTTCTCCGGTGTAAAGGCATACCATCCCACACTGCGGTTCCAGGTTTCTCTTTTCTGTGAGAGCACATAATAATAGAAGCTTTCCCCATAATCCAGCAGCATATATTTCTCATGTGGAAATCCAATTATCTCAAATGCTTTCTGGAAATTCTCAACCTGAATTTCCGTCAGCCCGGGCAGTGTCACCGCCACACATTTAGTGTTTTTGACCAGTTCTGCCACTCCCAGAAATTTAAGCATTCCCTGCAGAAACTGAGCCAGGATCTCCCATGGTGCAAGTTCCTGTCCTTCCACCAGCACAGAATCACTTTTTTCACAGATTCCATAGACATCATCGATCATGACTCCGCCCTTTTCCCGGACAAAGTAATCTGCTTCCAGTCCTACGCAATAGTCTTTCTGCTCCGGTCTCCAGCACAGAATACAGGGAGCCTCATACTGATTTCCACCCGCTTTCATAGAAAGAGAACGTGCCTCGTCTCCTTTTCTGTCATAATAACATATCTGAGAATACTCTTTGCCAAAATCAATTCCCACGATCAAATCACGAATTTCGTTCATTTGTTCCTCCCGGTTTCAGGACAATCTGTTCCTGCTCTTCTTTCTCGATCACAAACATCTTCTTCACATATTGTTCCTGGCGAAGATACTTCTTCACCTGTGAAAACACTTCTTTCTTTTTATCCAGTCTGCGTGCAGAGAGCATCTGATTGATCATATGATATTTGCTTACAGGTGTACCCTCAATCTTATTCATTGTAAGTACCCTCTCCTGTGTCCGATTTACCCGCTCTCCTGTTACTGATTCAAAATAATACCGCAATGTCTCCCCGTAGAACAATGTAAATGATTTTGCAAAAATACCTTCATATAGATCACGCAAAGGCTCTGTCTGATATTTCACCTGATTTCCGAGGCCTGCATCCAGTGCATAATAGAGTGTCACCTTTGCAGACGGATCTGCATGGTATTCCACAAAGGTTTTATCATCCAGCTGATAGGGACTTAAGACAGATACCGGAAGTTTCCCGAAGAACGCAAAGTACATTCCCTGTTTCACACATTTCTGAAGAATCTCCTCTGCATTGCAAAGCTGTTTTTTCTCCAGTTTTTTTTCTTTGGAATACGCTTCCAGAAGAGCAAGACTGCATACAAAATCAACCGGCCATTTCTCATCATAAGCCCGCTCCAGCAGACTTCTTACAAAAACACTCATCGGATATTCTTTTACAAATGCACCATATGCAGTCTGCGTAAGATATGCTCCTGTAATACGTTCCTTTCCGCTGTGATGAACATAATCCTCCAGGATCTTCTCTCCCTCTTTCCTGTAATCAGAAGTAAACATCAGAGGCCAAGAAGCTTCTCTTCCAGTTCATAAGTATCCATCTCAAAGCCCTGCGCACTTTTCCATACAGATATCAGTTCATCTACAGGACCAAATCTGTATTCCATAAGATACTTCAGGATCACTTCATCATATTTTCCGCGTCTGTATACATCCGATGCAAGGGCAAGCAATTCGTCATCCTCCTCCATCTCACATCTTGTCAGCATTCTGCTGGTCAGCTTCAGCTGGCTCTCTATGCGGATTCCTTCATATCCGAATTGGGAAACAATGGACATTGCCTGCTGATACATTCCTCTGGAGATCAGTACTTCCAGAAGAGCTGTTCTGTCTACAGCCGCATATTTCTTATAATCCATCTGTCTCAGATAATTATCTGCTTCTTCTGCTCTGGTGTGTTCGGAATAATAAGAAAGCAGCTTCTCTCTGATACATTTCTGATATTCATCTGAAAATTCCTCTGACTCCGGGATTCTCTGGAATGCCTGAAGATTCTCCGGTTTCAGTTCTGTATGCTCACTGCAGTGAAGTACCAGTCCCGGCTCTTCAATATGAAAACCAAGAACCTTATCTGTCAGTTCACGCTCATCAAATAATTTCTTGATATTATAATCTACTGTTGATACATATCTTCTCTGCTTCCCATCCTGAAACAGGATCACCGCATCATCTGTATAAATTCTTGGATAAGCTACGCCCTGGATACATGGGTAAATTTCTTCTTCCCTGAGCTGTTCATGGCGCACGATCACATAGCGTATCTTCTTATCATCACAGTACAGTCTGTGTGTAAACAGCTTCTGCGCGAGCAGTTTTGCCTGTCCTTCTGTTTTGGGATTGCTTAAAAATTCCTGATAAAGGACCGCATAATTCTCATTCATCCGTCCTTCTTTCGCCTTGCGCATGCAAAATCTTCATATGATCCCTCGTAATCCGCATATGTCTGTGGCTGACGGCCTCTGTTTCCCACAATACTTGCATAAATAAATGCCTTTTTATCATCTGCAAGAGAAGTATTATTATAGGTAAAATACATCAGAAGGGGCTTTGGAAGTTCTCTCTGATAAGATGTATCCATTGTTTCCACATAATATTCATATATCCTTGTCAGACGGATCCCTTTCTCCACTGCCAGGGAAAACCATCTGAAATATTCCGGTTTTCTCGGATTTCCAAGCATGATATATCTGCAGATTGCTTCCAGCGTATCATCGGATTCAAAAGCATCGTATCCCATTGCCAGTGCTCTGTACATACTGGTACAAAATTCTCTCTCATACCCTGTAAGATAGGCAAATCTCATCACCAGCTCTTCTGTCAGAAGACCTTTCTCTCCCGCAAATAAAAATACCTGTGTCCAGAAACTGCTCATTCTGTGAAGAAGTGTTGTATCACTGCTGATATAATTCCATGCTTCCAGATACAGAAACGGACTCCTGCAGCCTTTCTCAAAAAGTTCCTCCATCATAAATACCAGCCTTGAAGGGGAACCCTTATCCTCCGGATTCATCTCCAGCCAGAGTTTGAACAACAGGAAACTGTCTTCCTTCTGCAGAAAGAAATTGTACAGACGTCTTATCGCCTGTTCTCTGTCTTTGTGCAATCCTGTAAGAACGCAGAGATAAAGGTAAGCACCTGCCAGTTCCAGATTCTCTCTGACAAAGTTCTGATGTTTAAATTTCTTCAGGATTTCTCTTGCCTGCTCATCCTTTTCTTCCATATGAAGAATGTATGCTTCATACATCTGATATTCCGGATAATCACATCCTTCTTCCCTTAACTGATTAAGGACAAATCTGCTGCTGCCGATCCATGTCTTACTGTCCATTCTTTTGCAGGAGTATTCTGCAAGGTCACGTAACAGTTCCAGCTTATGCCGTTTCACATGAATCTCTGTTTTGAGCTGCACTTTCGATTCCATGGATGCAGTGATCTGATAAGTCAGCTGCTGATAAGGACTCTTCACAGTGATCTCACCCAAACTGATGTCCTTTTTTCAGCTTTTCTTTACGGATTACATTATTCCACCTGATAATAGCTTCCTATAAAATCCTCATCTGTGACCACATGCCTGGAAACTTCCAGAAAATCGCCTTTCGCCTCTACCTCCAGCCTGAGATGTCCCCATCCGCTCCTCTGGACTGCAAAAGTTTCGCGGACAGATTCACTGATATCATAAAAGCTGTTCTGATCTGCCTTCAGTTCAATTTTTACAGGATCCTTTTTTCCCGTTCCGATCAGAAACTCTTCTACATGCTGAAATGTCACAGGCTGTTTTGAGAGTCCCTTATAAAGAGCTTTCTCTTTCTGTCCGGCATTTCTTAACAGAAGTTCAAATCTGCGGTCTGTAAAAACACGATATGCTTCTTTAAAATCGTCCTTTGCAATATTCACAAAGGTATCCATATCCGGCACATCTCCGGCTGCACTTTTCAGTTCTGCTTTCTCTGTCTGAATAAGAAATGGCAGCTTATATTCTCCAATGTCTGTGGTGAAACAAAGCCATCCCTCATGTCTCTCACCCGGGTGCATCCCCGCACCGTCAATTCCCATACTGCAGTCTCACCGTAGTTCCCGAAAATTTCTCGGTTCCCGGTACCACGCGCCTGTTGGAAGATGTAATATATCCACGTATTTTCTGATTATCCTCTGTTCCGAAATACAGTTCCCCTTTGTACACATCACCTGCTTTCAGAGTCACTTCTATTTTGTCCTGCGAAAAAAGGAGCTGCGGATGTTCATGTCTGAAATTTCCACTTAATAGTTCTTCTATCGTCTTTTTCAAAATTGTTCACCTTATATCCTTGCTTAAATTACAGAGCTACTGTTCACAAGCCTATTGCATTTAATTATACACCACAAAACACATCCGCGCAACAATCCGCTCTTCAGCTTTTTCGTTACTGTTCACTCCGTTCACAGTAACGTAGCCAAAATTCATTCCAGATTGCCTGCGGCAATGGAATTTTGCTTGTATGTCTCGGGATTTTGGCATATTCATGCCAAAACACCTCGCGG
>ENA-OQED01001117-OQED01001117.1-human-gut-metagenome-genome-assembly--contig:-NODE-1117-length-10228-cov-1.410850_pt1 | contig 10228 bp, 14 predicted proteins | sample MGYA00242790_ERZ504625 | MGnify/ENA primary metagenome ERZ504625 (study PRJEB26092, sample SAMD00036345) | human gut metagenome | host: Homo sapiens | study: EMG produced TPA metagenomics assembly of...
CACGATGTGGGGGATTTTTCATCCTGTAACAAAACTGCGGTCTGTTCCGGAAAACAGGTCGCATTTCAGTGCGTTTCCATCCAGCCGCACATTTGCCGAACCGCCGATGGTTTCACAAAGGCTGTACAGCCATTCTAAGATGTTATCATAGCTGACCTGCATGCGTGCGGTTTTCTGCCAGCAGTCACCGGAAACCGTTCCCATGGAAAAACCGGGCAGATTGCGGATTCCGGCGGAGATTGCATTGCGGGAGAGCACCTTGCGGACGATGTCCTCATAACTGCCGTTTGCGGTGATGGTGGGATAGATGATCCGCCGTTCCAGCAGACAGGCAAGAAACCGTCCGGTGACAGTCAGATAATCGCCCTTTTCGGCATCGGTTTCCAATTGTAAAGATTCAATGATGCCAAAATGCTGTGCATCATCGCTCCTTGCCACAATTCTGCCACGCTGAAAGATGGATACATTCTGGGGACTGGCAGCGATATACACCTCAAAACAGCCGCACTGGTAGAACTCAATGTCCCATAAGAGCGAAGAATAACTGTCGCAAATGGCTTCCAGTGACACAGAAATCTGGTCTTTCATAGCCATCAAGCTGTAAATTTCCAACTGCATTTCTCACACTCCCAGATAGGAATTGCGGTGCATCAAGGTCACACGCAGCTTTTTCACACCACGGACTGCCTCAACCCGAAAGATATTCGTGCCTTCCTTCAAGGTCAGCCAAGTCGAACCGGAAACCAGCCGGTTCAGGATATTGCTGTCTACGCCGTTTCTGGTCAAGGTGACGGTCTTGCTTCCGGTTTTCGTGGTAACCGTAATGACATCGCCGGTCAGAATATCACCTTTGATTTGCAGATATTCGCCATTTTCGTTGTAGATGGTCGGTGTCACTGCCACCACTTCCTGCGGAATGTCGCTGGGCAGTGCCTCGATTTTCAGCGTGAATCCAGTTTCATCGCCATCATTGGTGATAGAGAACAGGTTGCTGTTGGAGTATACGCCCAAAGGAAACGGAGCATCACTCTCCGGAAAAGGAAAGTGAAATGCTCCGGTGATGCCGCTGTAGTAGGCATAGAAAATATCCCGGCTGTACCAGTAAATATCCGGACAGAGAATGGAGATCTGCCCGCTGATCTGCTGCTCGAAATTTGACACCTCGCAGGTTTCTACATACCCCTCGGCATAGACATCGATGTTCGCCGTCTTGTACCAAATCTTGATGTATCGGGACGGCTTGACCACATGATACAGCTGATGCCGCCGTTTCTCGATCCCAATGCCACGCATGGCAAAGGAGATGACCACGTTTCGCTTTTCGATAAAGGCGTTATTCAGGTAGCTGCCGTTCATGCCAGCATAGGAAGATGTGGAGATCGTTCCGGCAGGCGGATTCAGACCTCGATTTTGGAGGTCATGTATTGATTGGCAGTGGTGGATAGGTTTATTTGTTCGCCAGATTGGTTTTCTAAAATCAGGGTATAAAACATGGGTAGCACCTCCTGTTAAGTATTTGACCAATCACAAAATATATGATATACTTGAGACAAGACAAAGGGGGTTAATATCTATGATCTTCTCTTATGAAAAAGAAAAGCTACCTGAGATTTACAAGAGAGATGGAAAGAAATGCTATCTTGATCCGATTAGAAAAAAATTGATTTTAATCACTCCAGAAGAAACAGTCCGTCAAAAATGGATCAGTTTTCTTAAGGACAAACTTTCAGTACCCGAACAGTTAATTTCTGTTGAGGATCATTTGTCACATTATGGTGTTAATTCAAGAAGACGGGCTGATATAATAATCAAGGGCAATGATGATTTAGGCAATCAATATCCATTATGCATAGTGGAATGCAAGGCTCCTGATGTTCCACTAACTGAAAGTACACAAAATCAAGTTTTTGATTATTGTGATGAAATTGGTGTAGACTATGCAATTATGAGCAATGGTTACACTACTGATTGCTATAAATACAACGAAAAAAGTAATCAATATATTAGACTATCTGAAATACCGACATATCGTGATATTCTTGGTGGAAAATATATAGAGTATGATTGGGGTGAATATCCTCAACGTATGCCATTTGAAGAGTTAAAAAGAAGAGTAGTAGCGGGAGAAATTGACGAGTTTATTAGTGACATGACTATTCCAGAAATCGCCTTACCTGCCTATAACCTTTTAGAGTGTTTTTTAGATTATCGTGTTAAGATGCCAACAGGCGATTACGGTATGTTCAAACTAATACAAGATTATGGCGTTCGAATTTTAAGTTATGGAAATCACTCAGGCGGCGTATTTTCAGGTCCATATCGTTCTTTTCTAATAGACGTAGATGGAAGTACGGAAATTGTTTCGTTGGCAATCACTACTTGTTACAAATCTACATCTCAAGATTATATTCGTACTGCATTATGTATTGCCATAGATAATGAAGAAAGTTCACATCATGCGTTACAATTAGTTTTAGATGAAAATCTTGAGGTAAATGATGAAATATGTGATTTTTATCATCATGGCAGAATTGCAATTGGAAATATCGGTAGTGGAAAAATTTCTGAATTAAGAACATTTGTAGAAAAGTATTGTCCAGAGATGATTGATGGAAAAAAATTTTATCTTGGTACGTTAATCAATGACAAATTATGGAGACTTGATGATCCAGAGGTGGGTCATGTAATTGCTAATCTTATTTCTTATGCACTTATTCGAGATAAGTATCGTAAGTATAAAAAAAGTTTGAAATGATCATACATTCAGTGCATTTCTCGTCAACCGATAAATCTCCAACCGTGACAGTGCCTTTGGCGATTGATTGGTCTGATTCACCGTTTTCCGGTTGTCCGTGTTGTAATAATTGTTCACCGTTCCACCGGAACTGTCGGGCAGCATTGCTCCGGAAATCCCATGCAAGCTGTAATTCAAATCAGAATCCATAGTCAGCTGCATGGCTTTCGCCACACCGCCGACGGCTTTTTCCACATACTTCTTGCTTTTGTCGATGCCGTCTGCAAGCCCTTTCATAAAGTCCGGCATCCAGCTTTCGTAATCGGTCAGTGGACCTTTGTCCGGTACAGAGAAGTGCAGGAAATCCCGAATGGTATCGGCAACATTGGTGACGCAGTCCGCCAGCCAGCCGATGGCACTCTGAATGCCGTCAATGATTCCCTGAATGATGTCCCGTCCCCAGTTCCAGGCATCGGAGGCCAGTCCCTTGATATATCCCACAGCGGCATCAAACCCATTCTGAATGGTGGATTTGATGCCGCTGATTTTGTCGGAAACCGCAGAACGAATGTTGTCCCAGATGCTGGACACCGTAGAAGAAATGCTCTGCATCACGTTGGAAATGGTGCTCTTGATGCTGTTCCAGATGTTAGACACCACCGACCGGATGGCGTTCAGAACATTGGAAACCGCAGAAGAAATCTGATTCCAGATAGACGATACCACAGAAAAAATGGCATTCATCACACTGGAAATCGTGCTGGAGATGCTGTTCCAGATGGAAGAAACCACATTCCAGATCGCTGACAAAACAGACGAAATGAAACCAGATACAGCATTCCAAACCGTAGTCACCGCATCTTGAATCGCTGTCAAAACCGTGGAAATTGTAGTAGAAATGGCATTCCAGATGGTTTCAAATGTCGTTCGGATACCTTCTAAAATCGGCGTTAAAAATGCCACGATTGCATTCCAAATGGCACTGATCTTCTCCGAGATCCAGTCCATCACTCTGCCCACAATGATCTGGATGGCTTCAAAAATCGTCTGAAACAGATAGCCGAATGCCGTGATCAGCGGTTCTAAGGTGGTGTAAATGGCATTCCAAACGGTCGTAATGACGTTATGAATCGCCTGAAATACCGTAGAAACCACAGTGTAAATGGCATTGAAAATCGTGCTGAAAAAGTTGTAGATTCCAGTCCAGATGGCAGTGAAGAAATCCCGGATCGCTGTAAATACGGTCGTTGCCACCGTCTGAATGGCAGTGACAATGGTGGTGAAGGTATTGGAAATGGATGTCCAGGTGTTGACGAAAAAGTCCCGGATTCCGGTAACGATTCCCGTGAAGAAGGAGCAATGCTGTTCCAGGTATTCACAAAAATGTTTTGATGGAAGTCCAGACTTCGTTCCAGCTTGTTCCGAACCATCCCAGCACCACATCTGCAATGCCTTTCAGGGTATTCATAATATTGCGGAACGTGTTGACAATGAAGTCCCAGATAGACGTAAAAATACCCTTGATTCCATTCCAGCACTGTTCCCAGTCACCAGTAAACAGACCGATCAGAACATCCAGCAGCCCCAGAAGAACACCAGTAAACTCTGAAAAGATGTTGGAGATGTTTTGAAAGACACCTTCAAAAATAGGAGCCAGCAGATTGCACAGTCCATCCCATGCCGCTTTCAGCACATCGGTGAAACTCTCAAAGTCGAATCCCAGAGCATTTAGCCGGTCAGTGATGCCCTGTGTCAATCCAGTAAAGGTGCTTTTGATTTGCTCCCAGATGGCGATGATATTGCTTTTGAATTCGTCATTGGTTTTCCAGAGATGCACAAAGGCAGCCACCAAAGCGGCAACAGCTGCGATAATGGCGAGCAGCGGACCTAATGACACACCCAACGCTCCGGTAATGGCTCCGATGCCACTTTGCACAGCCGAGAAAAGGGCAGGCAGTTTGGACACTGCGGAAAAGACCGTCCCCACACTGGAAATGGTCTTTCCAAGCACCACCAGCATCGGTCCCAGAGTAGCAGCCACCAGTGCAATTTTCGCAATGGTTTCTTTTGTCTGTGGGTCTAATTGGTTCAGCTTGTCCACCAGTTCCTGAATGCGGGAAACAATGGAGCGAATAGTGGGCATCAGAATGTCAGAAAATGAAATCGCCAGTTCTTCCAGCTGGGACTTCAAGATAGTCACCTGCCCGGCAAGGTTATCCTGCATGACCGCTGCCATTTTTTCGGTCGTACCATTGTAACCGTCTACTGTATCCGAACAGGTGTCAATGGCATTGGACAGTTTTTCAAAATCCGCTGGAGAACCGTTGATGATCGCCAGCATACCGGACATGGCCTCTTTGCCAAACAGTGAGGCAGCAGCCTGTGCCTGTTCTGCTTCGGAAAGTCCGCCCAATTTCTGACGGAGTTGTTCCATAAGTTCTCGTAAAGAGTACATCTTGCCGGAACTATCCGTCAGAGAAATGCCGTACTGTTCCATGGCAGATGCTACCGTGCCTGTCGGCTTTGCCAGATTGGTAATGGCAGCACGCAGTGCTGTACCAGCCTGTGAGGATTTGATACCGGCGTTCGCCATCAGTCCGATGGCAATGGCAGAGTCTTCAGCAGAGTATCCCAAAGAACCCAGTACCGGAGCAGCATACTTGAAAGTTTCGCCCATCATGCTGACGTTGGTATTGGCATTGGAACTTGCAGCCGCCAGAATATCCGCAAAGTGTCCGCTGTCCGAAGCAGACAAACCGAAAGCGGTCAGAGCATCCGTGACAATGTCTGAAGTAGATGCCAAGTCTTCCCCGGAAGCGGCAGCAAGATTCATGATGCCTTCGATACCGCTGAGCATATCGTTGGTTTTCCAGCCTGCCATCGCCATGTAGTTCATAGCATCCGCAGCCTCACTTGCAGAGAACTTCGTTTTACTGCCCATTTCACGAGCCTTTTCCCGGAGAGCATCCATCTCTGAACCGGTCGCCCCCGAAACAGCTGCCACCTTTGACATGGCAGAATCGAAATCCGCACCAGTTTTCACGGCAATGGTTCCCAGAGCCGTGACACCAGCGGTGACGGGCAGCAGCTTTTGTCCCACACCGGAAATTTTGTCCCCGGCGGACTGCAGCGTTTCACCCAAAACGCCCATCTTTTCCAAGGCGGTGTGAGAATTGTTTGCTTCTGTGGTCAGACGTTTCAGTTCGTTTTCGGTTTCGATGATCTCCCGCTGCAAAGCATCATACTGCTGCTGTGAAATTTCACCATTTGCAAGAGCGGTATTTGCCTGTTCTGCAGCAGTTTTCAGCACTTCCAGCTTTTCTTTGGTAGCTGTCACCGCATCGGCGAGGAGCTTATGCTTCTGCGAGAGCAGTTCCGTGTTGGAAGGATCGAGCTTCAGCAGCTTCTGTACATCCTTGAGCTGCGTCTGCGTGTTCCTGATATTTTTATTGACACCCTCCAGAGCCTTTGACAGTTTGGTTGTATCGCCGCCGATCTCAACGGTGATGCCCTTGATTCTATCAGCCATACAATCTCACCCCCTTATCAAAATTTATCGAAGTCACTCTGATCCGCTAACATATGATATTTGTATTCATCATTCTCCCGTTCGGTGAACATATCATTCACCAGACCAATGGTCAAAAAATCCAAATCGCCCATTGACAAACCAAGCTGAACGCACCGCAACAAAAACAGCGGTGTGGTCATCGGTCGGTCAATCGGGCGATGTTTTTTTTAGACTTGACCTGTGTTTCTACATTCAAGCCCCAGAGGTCAATCAGCTGTGGCAGGATTTCGTAAATGCTGAACGTGTTGAACTGTTCCAGCCATTCATCCGGAGAAGCCGGTTTTGCCATGATGTAGGCGATGTTCTCAAACACTTCAAGGCTTTCAATATCCAGTGCGGAGGATTCCTCTGTATTTTCTCCCACAGACTTTTGCAGTGCTGCAAAATCCTGATAAATATCTCTGCGAAATTTCAGACGATACAGTCTGGGGACTGCCGCACTTGCCTTAAACGGCACATCAATCCCATCAATGGTGATGTTCTTCTGAATTGCCATACTGCACCCTCCTTACGCTTTCACAGATGCTACGGATGCTTTACCACTCTGTACAGCGGCAGCCAGATTTGGCATATATACCGCCTTGTACCAATTCTCATAAACCTCGGCATCCGTTTTCTCACAGGTTTTAGTTTTTACCAAACCACTGTTCAACGCCGTTGCGGTCAAAGACAGCGTTTCTGTTTTAACTTCCTTTTCGTCCTCAATGGTGCTGGATTCTGTTGCCGGACGAGAGGCGGAACAGCAGAACAGACAGTGCCGAATTTTATTCTTATCGCCGCTGAATTCAAACAGCAGGGCAAACTGCGATACTTCTGCAGTATTGGTTTCCGTGAGAACGCCCTTTTCATCCAGTTTCTCACCGAGAATGTCTGTCGCAAACTCAAGCGGAACCAATGCGATTTCAAGATCTCCAGTGTAACCGGAGTTATTGTTGATCACATAGTACACACCATCGTCAGCGTAAAAATTGGATGCTTCACCTTCTGCATCGATAGACAGCGACACTGCACCGGGAATGCGAACTGGCTTTGCAAAAGTCGGTACACCTTCTTCATCATAAGAAGTGATTTTTGCATAGTGAACTTTGTTCAGACCGAACTTTACCTTGTTTTTCTCCATTGCCATATAGATCAAACCTCCATCTCATAGAGTACTTCATACAATTCTTCCGAATCAATGAATGTTTCTGTTTTTGTATAATAAATCTCGTGCTGGGCAAGCACTGACTCCACCTGTTCTTCCAATTCCGGTTGCTTTTTGTCTGTGTACAATTCAATGTCCAGTTGTTTGCAACTAAAATATGCCAAATTATCCGCTGAAAATGTATTTTCTCCGAGAGATAAAAACAGCAAAAAAGGCGGTGCAGGGCTTTCGCCCTCGGCAAAATGGTGGTAGGCGAAAGGCAGTCCCATTTCCTCCATCATTTCTGCGATTTCGTTCGTAGGTCATGACAAAGCCCCCTCAATCAAATGCTCCAGCAACTGCACACCGTTTTCTTCCGCAGGAGCAATATGCGGTTTGCCGGATACCCGACCACCGCCACGCTTGGCATGGCCTTTCTCCAATAAATGTGCCAGTTGGTAACGATTCTTACTGTGGACAGTTATCTCCAAAGAGTGACTGTTTTCGCCAGTCTTTTTCGTTGCCCAGCTTTTTGCATATTTTCCGGTATCCTTCGGGGCATTGGCGGAGATCTCGTTTTTCACTTGCGTGGCGGTTTTCCGGACAGCCTTTTTCATGGCAGTATCCGCAAGGTCTGCATATTCCTGCAAGCCCTGCATAATTTCCGCTGCAAGATTGTCAATACTGGTCATTTTGTCCTGCCTTTCTGGCTTCTGCAGTAAGTTTCAGATAGTCCTTGTGCAAATAATCTGGTGTAACACTGGTGATGTTGTATGTAACATCCCGAAACAAGATTCGGTTGCCTGTTACAGACGGCATCCAGTGCTGGTTTTGCCGAATGAGGAATTCCAGTGTCTGTGTTTCTTTGGTCACACCAGCGTCCGTATCGCTACGCAGAGCTTTCAAAGTCACTTTTGCCCAGCAGGAAAAAGCTTCGTCCCACACAGCGGTGTGATTTCCGATTTCATCGGTAACGACACGATTCTCCAGAAAGGTGATTCGCTGATTCAAAGTTCCGATTTCCATTACATCACACCCTCTCGCTGTGCAAACAGCATGGCACGAAGCGTTAACGTCAGCTTGGAAAAGTCTGCGGTATTGCGGTTTTCATAGAGATAAGAAACCGTGTAGAGCATTGCTGTCCGTACCACATCTTCGTTTTCTGAAAAGCGTTCCTCGTCCATTCTTCCCACATCCATTACCAGCTGTTTTGCAGTTGAAATAAGGGAGAGAAGCAATGTATCATCATCTTCAAAATCAATCCGCAGATACTGCTTGACTTCCTGTAAAGTTACCACCCACTCCAACCCCTTTCTCTGATTACGCTTTCATGCCAAGTGTCTTTACGGCTTCGGTCAGAATCAGTCTGCCATCGACACGCTGAGATGCGAGGAATCCAACCTGACCATTCATTGCAAATACCTCATTCAGTCGCTTAAAGGAACGTCCCTGACGGTCGCCGATCCAGTAATAGCTGAAATCGCCGAAAGCGAGGCACTTTGCACCTACCTTGATTTCCGGCACATAGCTGGAAGTGTAGTACGGACGATTGAGAATGGTATCCGGTACGCCAGCCTGTACAGACGGATTCCAGATGTAATTGCCAGTGCTGTCCTTCAGCTTACGAAGTGCCTTTACTGTGGAATCGTTCAGTACCCATACAGCTTTCTTCCGATACGGGCTTCTCAGAGAATAGAACAGTTCCAGAACATCATCGAAAGTGATATTTGCAGTGCTGGTTGTTGCCCCGCTTTCTGCACCGCCCGTTGCAGCGAAGATACCGGTCGGCTTGCCCTTGCCATCACCAATGAAGAATGCCTCTTCTTCCTTTGCACCGATTCTTCTTGCAAATTCTTTTGCAATATAGGACGGCAGGTCAAAAGCAGCATCATTCAGCAGTTCCTCAGAGATCTTAATTGCTGTGCCAACCTTGTACGCACCGAGGGAAGCCTGTCCAAAGGTATCGTCAGACAGCTTATATGCGTCCTCCTCATCCATCCAAGCAGCTTCGCCCTTAGAAGTAACGATGGGAATCTTTCGATCACCAGAGGAAGTTTTGATGACGGTTGCCAGCTGCCGGAAAATGTTTTCTTCGGTCAGGGCTTCTACCAGTTTTCGTTCAAATTCATCCGGCACAAGATAGCCACCCTCAGTATCTGTACCAACCTGCAGGTCGTTTCGGACATCGTAAAAATTGCGGTTGCGAATGCTGTTCCAGAAGCAGTACGGTATTCGTCAGATGCAATCCCTGTCTTGGTATTCGCCGTGAATGGATGCGTTCGGCTTGTTCTGAATCGGCGTAGAAGTGGGCTTGTTCATTTCTGCCTCAATCTGAGCCTGTCGTTCCAGCCGCTGGATTTCCTTGCCGTATGCCACGATCTGCTGCTCCATGGCATCGTATGTCTTGCTGTCCTCTTCCGAAAGCAGACCGCTTTCATTTCGCTTGGAATCCAAAAAGTCACGGGCAGTATCCCATGCCTTGCTTCTTTTTTCTCTCAGTTCCTGAATTGTCATAGTATCAGTCCTCCTGTATTTTTAATATTTCAAAAGCTCCAACCGCTTGTCCAATTGGTTGATCGGCGTGCCTTTGGATGCAGTTGCAGAAATCTTCTGCAGAAAAGAATCCAGCGTTTTGGATGGTGTGTACAGCATGGATGCTGTGCTTTCCTTCTTTTTTTTCATCCGGATCTTCTTTAGGAGATTCCTCTGTTTCTTCTTCATCTGGATCTGTTTTTTCGGGTTCTTCTTCTGGCACAAACGGATTCTTTTTAGAAAAGAGAATGCCGTCTACAAATCCCAG
>ENA-OQED01001120-OQED01001120.1-human-gut-metagenome-genome-assembly--contig:-NODE-1120-length-10220-cov-0.918855_pt1 | contig 10220 bp, 8 predicted proteins | sample MGYA00242790_ERZ504625 | MGnify/ENA primary metagenome ERZ504625 (study PRJEB26092, sample SAMD00036345) | human gut metagenome | host: Homo sapiens | study: EMG produced TPA metagenomics assembly of...
ACAAAAAAATGTTCAGAAGTTTTATTTACCGGTCTGCTCGTGTGTCGAACGGATCAGCGCGATGAGAAGTCCGAGCACAACACCGATGCACAGTGCAATTACCGTGACAAGCAGCGTCGTCTTCAGACCGGTCAGCCACCACTCTGTAGCACCGTTGTCTACAAAGTAGCGGTTAAACTGATGCTGTAAATTTTCCATAGAATACATCTCTCCTTTGTGGTTCATTTCCTGCAAAAAGAGCGGCTGCACCATTTTGCCTGGCGGACAGCCGCTCTTTTTCCTCTTATTAGATTACTTTCTTACAATAACAACCTGCGTTGCATTTGCGTAAGTATCGGTGAAATCAACACTCTCCTCACGCTCCGGAGTAACGGTCATTCCGGCTGCGCCGAAATCTGCTTTTCCGCTGTTGACGGATGCAAGGATAGTTTCAAATGCCATATCCTCAATTTTCAGCTCATAGCCAAGCTTGTCACAGATGGCCTGGGAAATATCAGCATCGATACCAACGATATCGGTTCCCTCTTTGTACTCCCACGGCTCGAACTCAGCGTTGGTTGCCATGGTAAGCGTTCCGTTGGAACGGTCCACGTCTGCCGGGGACTCATACGGATGCTGGCCGACTTCATCACCAATGTAGTTGCTCATGATCTCATCAAGAGTTCCGTCCTCTTTCAGCTCTGTCAATGCAGTGTTGAACTCGTCTCTTAACTCATTTCCTTTTTTGAAGCACATCGCGTACTCTTCGGTATCAAAAATGCCTTCTACAATTTTCAGATCATCGTTTGCTGCAACGAATTTTTCTGCCGGCAGGGAATCGATGACAACACAGTCAATCTTTCCGTTTTTCAGTGCCTGAATAGCATCGGCGCCTTTGTTGTAACGCTGCATCTGGGAATCTGCATTAACGGCATCGCTCGCCTGAGAATCACCTGTTGTTCCGGTCTGTACACCAATCTTCAGATCTGCCAGATCCTCTACGGATGTTACTTCTACTTTCTTTGCGGTAGATGCAGAACTCCCGCATCCTGCCATCGAAACAGCAAACAGAACGGACATTGCAAGTGCTGTTGCTTTTTTTGCAAAATTCATTTTCATAATAATCTCCTTCTCTCCTCATGTGATGTATATTTATTCACTTTTCCTTATTATAACAGCATCTTTCTAAAAAGCAAGGAAAAACCGAAAAAAAAGCATCAGAAATGAAAAAGAGGGCGATGTTACCTTCCTGAAAGCCGATGTTTCTTCTGCAGATGACTGCCGCAATGTGGTTGAAACTGTTATGAAAAAATACGGAAGAATCGATGTACTCGCCAACGTAGCCGGTGTCGTCGGCACACGCGGCGCTTTTGTCGATCTCGATCTTGCTGACATCCAGAACACGATCTGATGTTGTCTGCAACGTAATAGAACGCTTCGACCATTTCCGACCTCATAATCATTTCCCAGCTCAATCACTTCACTTTCGTTTCGGCTCTGTTGCTCCCTGTCCTACGCTTAAATCTAACGTTACCGCTTCAATTCCAAGGACTCGGTACAAGGCGGTTGGTTAGACCTTACCTTGGTGGGTTTCCCACTGTATTTTATCAGCTTCAGGTGAGAGAAAAAACAGGCACTGATTTTCTGTCCCATTCCAAGCCATTTCCCCCTACATCGACGCTTATCAGTAGCGTGTGCTAATAATTTTTATTGAAGGATAACCTTTATTTCATGCTTTTTATTGTCTGCAAAATCCGGAATCCTGTTTCCTTTTATCTGTGTTCCGTCCACAAATAATTACGGATGTGACAGCCTTCCGACACTGCGGATTCTCAATTACAATATGATAATCTGCGTTTCGGAAATGTCTCGTCATCTCAGCCCGTTCCCATTCTTTCGGAAAACATGGGGTAATTTCCAGCCCGTCATATCCGCGTTTTACCCCCATAATGCCTTCATACAGTCCCTTCATGCACCATGCAGAGGTTCCGGTTGTCCAGGACCAGTAAGATTTGCCGTAATATTTCGGATGTGTGGAATAGCAGTTTGTAAATACATATGGCTCGGCGCCGGACTGCGTGGACGGATTCTTTTCACTGTCCGGCATGATTTTTTTCAGAGTACAAAGTGCCTTTTCAGCTCTGCCGAGTTTGCAGTCCATAAGGATCTTAAATCCCGTTGCATGGCAATATACTCCGCCGTTTTCAAACAGCCCCGGCAGCATTCCCGACATCCGTCCAACATTCGGAGAATATTTCTCATACGGCGGCATATTCAGAGGGAAACCAAAATCATGTTCCATACTGTCAACCGAAGTCAGAAGCTTCGGAAGCTTTTCTTCATCTACCACGTCTCCCAGAACTGCCCATGTCTGGGCGTTCAGATAGATTTTACTGCCTTCACTTGTTCTGGAACCAATGTTTTCCTTCTTACTGAGTGCCCGCATATACCATTCACCATCCCAGGCTTTCTCATTAATACTCTTTCTCATGGTATCATATTCTTTTTCAGAAATTCTGCATAATCAGTCTCCCCCGATTTTTTCCATAAGCAGCTTCAGTTCTCTGAAAGCAAGACAGAACTGATGAGAAAGCATGACGGATTCCGCTTCCGGATCGGTTGTGATATTCAGCGCATCATTCCAGTCTGCAAAATAATCCGGCTCAGCCCATTTCTTCCCTTATCCCGGATAAGACAATCTGCGGCTGCTTTTAAGTGCTCCACTACAGCCGCAGCACCGCCATCCTGCCACTCAATCTTCTTTTGCAGAATCGTGTAATCTCCCGTCTCCTTGATAAGTTCACACACCGCCCAGATAATCCAGAACGGCTGGTCTGAATACCTGGTGTCGTCATACGGATACCAGGTCAATACGGCATGACCATCCCGAAACTGATGGCGCAGACATTCCAGAATCTCCTCCCTGGCCTTCTCCTGACGATAATTCAGAAGTGCCACTGCAATCTGCAGATTATCCCGCACACCCTTTTTCCCAACAATACAGCAGTCTATCTGCTTCTTCAGCCACTGGTTCATAATATGATTGATTTTGCTGTCCGGTGTGGTGACGGACAGGGAACTGTATTTGTCCAGATTATACTCCACGGCCTCCTTACAGGCACTTTCCGTACGCTTAGCATCCGCATACATTTTAGCTGTCGCTCTTGCCTCATCCAGAGATTCACTGACGCCGAAGACCATCCTGATTTCCTTCGTCTCGCCCGGCTGCAGTATGAACTTATGCTGCAGCACACCGCCAAGAATAAACAGTGCCGCCTCCGAATTCTACAGTCACTGCCATTTACTACTACATCCGGTCTCTGAAACAGTGCATAAGCAGAAGCATCCAGTTTCGTGACAGATCCTGCCGCTCCACAGAATCTGGCCAGATCCCCGTCATAAGCATACACAGGCTCGGAAGCAGCCAGATAAGCATTGTACCGTTTATGCGGTGCAAACGGATGAGCGGATCTACAATATATTCCATTTAATTCCCTGTCAAAGGAAGTTTCAAGGCAACGGTACATTTCATAATAACGGGGGTATGAGAATCCCTCCAGCTCAAAAGTTACCGCTGAAAATGTGCTGAGTGTACGGGTTTTTCTACTTTTGTTCTTAAGCCGAAACGTCCACACTTCCTGAAATCCTGTCTGCGGCACAAAAATGCTCCATGAACTCTCTATCCCCTGACACTCCGACTGTAGTCTGGAAAATCCGATACTGTGCTCACACTGATAGCTTTCTACCTGTTCATTCAGCGGCGCTGCACCGATATTCCAGCTTTTATTCGTTTCATCATCCCGGATATAGAAATATCTTGCATCATTGTTATTGATCATGCACATATCTGCTCTTTCATTCAGGTAATAGCTGCGCCCATGCCCGTTCTGGGAAACCTGCGCACAGTAGCCGTTTTCATTCCACAAATAGTTAAACCAGTATCTTGGCGGCTTTGCATCATAAATCACACAGGAATTGCCGTCGTTTGTAAATTCATATATTTTCTTTTCCATTCTCGCCATTTCTCCCTTTCAAGCTCTCGATTACCTGCAGCAGGTGATGCACTGCTGTCTCCAGCTGCCCGCGTGTCACTCGCCCTTCCCGGTATCCGTTCAGGATCTGGTTAATCACCGGCGGCCCGCCGGGCATGACAACATCATTTCCGGCCGCAACTGCATCCGCGCCATCCACCACAATATCCATATCCCCCAGTCAGTCACCAGAAATCCTTCATATCCCCATTCTTCCCGCAGAATCCGGTTGCACAGGTCGCTGTTTCCACCTGCAAATATCCCGTTAATTTTATTAAAAGAAGTCATAATGCAGCGTACATTTGCTTTTTTTTACCAGCATTTCAAATGGTTTCAGATACAGTTCCCGGGCTGCCCGTTCCGTAATAACAGAATCTACTGCGTCATACTGTTTCTTTGCGTTTCCCCTGCGGTAGGTTTCCTGCTCATTAACTGCGAAATGCTTTGGACACACCAGTACCTGATGATTTTCCTGTACGCCTTTTGTAATTGCGCAGGCACACACTCCTGTAAGAAAAGGATCTTCTGAAAAATACTCAAAGTTTCTACCACACAACGGATTTCGGTGAAGATTTACTGCAGGTGCGAGCCACACATCAACCTGTGCTTCCTCACACTCTGCCCCCCACTGCTTCTCCAAATCTGTACCACGCCTCTTTATTAAACGCACATGCCAGCAGCATTTCCGTCGGCCACGCAGTTCTCCCGATTCCGGCAGGTCCATCCATATAGAAAACAGAATGGATTCCTTTATCTTTGATTGCTGGTGACACATATCCATTATGCCCTGCCGGATGATCATTGCAGGTCAAAGGCTTTCCTTCTTTATCACAGATGGTCTCCGGAAACGTTGTATCCAGAAATCCTGCAAAGGGAATTCCGGGACCGAAGCCTACGAGAAGTGCCGCAAGCTGTTCCTCTGTGAAATCTGAAAAATCTCTTACCTGCCTTCCCTGCCCCGCCTCTCTTTTCTCCGGTTTGACATCAATTCCTGAAAGCGTTAGTTTATACATTGGATTTTCTTCACAGACTCCGCCGCATGCATCACTCGGCAACTCCTGGTCTTTCAGGCAAATTTTTCTTTAAAAACGTAAGTTTCCATCATTACATGCTTTCAACCCAAGCGCTGAACGACAAATGCTGTATATAATGTCCTCCGAAACATCTAACTCACAGATGCAGACGGTCTCTTCCGAGGACGTTCCCATTCTGAGCTTATATCGTCCCTTCTCAATCAGCCATACGGAGGATTTTTCCTCATAACACGAAAGTCCATCCCATGGTATATGGATTGACACACTTGTTTTCTCTCCCGGTTTCAAAACTTCTGTCTTGGCGAATCCCTTTAATTCTCTCTCTGCTTTTTCTGTTTTTCCATCCGGCATAGAAACATAGATTTGCACGACTTCCCTGCCTGCACAGAGTCCGACATTCTTCACATCAATTATTATAGTTATCCCGTCTTCTTCTTTTGAAACAGCGGCCGCATCTAATGCAAATTTTGTGTAGGAAAGCCCATGTCCGAATGGAAATAATACCTCTTTCCTAAAAGAACTGAAATACCGGTAGCCGTTATAGATATCCTCCTGATATACGGTCACCGGGCTTTTTCGGAAACCGAAGCTCCCGTTTTCTTCCGCATCCAGTCCATAATCTTCATAAGTCAGAATATGTTCTTCCTTCTCCTTGTCCCATGAAAAATGCTTTGCAGAAGGATAATCCTCATACCTGTGTGCAATTGTAAATGCCAGCTTTCCGGAAGGGGAAACATTACCTTTAATGATTTCTGCAACAGCCTTTGCACCACCCTCTCCCGGAAGACCAAGGAACAGAATACTTTTTACGGAAGCATACTTTGTTGTCCATTCCAGGTCAATAAGTCCATTTACATTAAGGATTACAATGACTTCCGGGAAGTTTTCGCACACCTGGCTGACCAGCTTCTTTTCTTCTTCGGTAAGATAATAATCTCCTTCCAATCTTCTGTCACATTCCTCGCCGCCTGCATTTCTTCCTAGCACAAGAATTGCGGTATTTGTCCTGTCTCTCACATTGGTCAGCAGACATTCCGGAATCGGATACTCCGGTACCGGCGCATGGTACGTTCCAAATATCTCATACATCAGGCCGCTGTTTACTGCCTCCTTCATCTGGGAAAAATCGAATTTTTCCTGCGGATTCGCTGCTTCCGCTTCCCGCTGCTGCAGATAGTACTGTTTTAACTCCTCACATACAGAGATTCCTGCTTTCTCAAGTTCTATTATGATATTACTGCTTTCTGCTCCTCTTGCCGCTCCGGAACCATTTCCGGAAACATAGGTCACAAGTGCTGATCGTCCGAACACAGCAACTGTCTGTCCTTCCTGAAGCGGAAGAAGCTGATTCTCATTTTTCAGCAGAACAACCGATTCTTCTACCAGCTGCTCTGCAAGCAATTTTCTATTTTTAACCATTCTCTTTACTCCACTGTCACATCTGCATAAAACGCTCTGTCTCTTCCGGCAACCCATCCATTTTCTACAATCTCAAAAGCGCCGCTTAGTCTGATATCCTCTGAAGAGCCTCCTATTTCTGCCTCAATAGTTCCTTTCTCAATCTTCCATTTCATCCTTCTATCCAGAAATGCAAGCTGTGATGCTTTTATCTCAAAGATTACTTTTTTCTTTTCTCCCGGCACTAGCGTAATTCTCTTAAATCCCGCCAGTTCCTTGACCGGTCTTGCCATGCTTGCATGAATATCCTTCAGATAAAGCTGAACCGACTTCATCCCCCTTGTATTCTCCTGTATTTTCCACATCACACTGAATCCGGATACTTTCTGTCGGCATAATGCAATCCTTGGATAACTGCAGATTGCTATATTCGAATTTTGTATAAGACAAACCATGTCCGAAATAATACCTCGGTGTATGCGGCATATCCACATAATTCAAAAAGCCGATGCTTCCGGTCTGATGCCATGCGGAATTATGCGGGTGATTGTAATAAATTGGAATCTGACCGGAAGTATAAGCTGTCGTTACCGGCATTTTTCCTCCAGGATTATACCTGCCAAGCAGAGTGCTCACAACTGCCTCCGCCCCCATCTCGGACGGATTCCAAGCCTCCAGTATTGCATCCAGATGTGCATCTGCCGCATCACTGGATATAGGGCGTCCGTCAAAATGAACTCCGATCAGCGGTTTCCCAAGCTTTGCTGCCTTCCTGATAAATGCATCCTGGCATTCCGGAAGATTGATATTTGTCGCATCCACACCCTCTCCCATGGAGGCCATAGAACAGGTTCCGTGCTTTCCTCCTAAAGTAAGAATCACAATATCGGCATCCTCTGCAATTTCAAGCGCCCGGGCATAACCGGATTGATCCGCTCCTGCAATCGGGTATCCATAAGCATAACGAATCTCTGCATCCGGCATCTGAGCTTTCAGTTCCTCCAATATACTTCGGCAGTCCGGTTTCTGACGTTTCAGAATCACGTCAAATTCCGGCGTTTCATCTGACTGAATATTGGTTCCCGGAACAGTCACGATTTCTTTGTTGTCCACATTTTCACTTCCACTGACCCCGGCAATCGAGTTGGCAATTGCATAGGTAGATTCCATCATACACATATGCGTATATCCTCCGAAAAACTTTCTCGGACTGTCTGCGTGAGGTCCGATCAGTGCAATCTTTTTTACGGATTTTTGAATCGGAAGCACACCATTATTTTTAATCAGTACCATTAGATTCTTTTGCAGACTGCAGGGAAATTTCTTTATCCTTCTTATTCATAAAAACTCTGCGAAGCTCTTCTCCTTCCAAAGCAAAAGGATGTTCAAACAGCCCCATACGAAACTTTGCCGTCAGGACTCTTTTTACAGCCCGATCCAGAATGTCCATATCTGCCCTGCCTGACGCAAACAGATTCTTAAATGCTTCCCCATAGCCCTCAACACTTGGAAGCTCCATATCCATTCCCGCCTCCAGGCATAACAGTCCCTGTTTCCTCTTTGGTTTCCCCGATTCCCTGAAACATAAATGCATTATTAATGGCGCCATAATCACTGACGCAAAGTCCGTCAAACCCCATCTCTTCTCTCAGCAGTTCTGTCAAAAGATGATGCGATGCGGAAGCCGGCTCTCCATTGATCAGGCAATAGCAGGGCATGATTCCTCTTAAACCTGCTTCTGTAATGGCTGCCTGAAATGGCTTTCCATAGATTTCTTCTAACAAACGTTCCGGTGTATCACTATTGGCCCCATGAATACCTGCTGCTGAATTATGAAATGCCAGAAAATGCTTGGCTACACTTTCTGTTCTGCGTCCTGCTGTCTCATATTTCTGGCACCCTTTTGTATAAGCTGATCCCAGGCTGGCTGTAAGAACCGGATCCTCTCCATACGTTTCTCCCTGCCGTCCCATTCTGGAATCTCTGGAAATATCAAGCACAGGGGCAAAGACATGCGTAATACCACAAGCAGCTTCCTGACGGCTTACAATTTCTGCAATTTTCTCCTCCAACTTTGGATTCCATCCGGCACCCCTTCCAATTCCGGAAGGAAAGCTTGTGGAATCCTGAATAAATGCTCCACAGAGTCCTTCCATATGAAAAATTGCCGGAATACGGTGCGGACTGTTTTCCATAACGATTCTCTGCACCTTTCTCTGCCACCGGACCACTTCATCCAGACTTTCCATTCTCCGCATTTCCAGCGTACTTACCTGTCCGATTCCATGCTTTGTCTGTTCATTGATTCCGGCAAAATCATAACTCGCCTTGTCAAATGGAAAAACACAGTTCAACTGAGCCACTTTTTCATCCAGACTCAGTTCCTCTAAAAGATATGCCGCCCTTTCCTCCGGTATCAATTCTGTATTCTGATATTTGTCGCTCATTTTATCATCTCTCCACTTTCCATTTAATTTCTGATATAGCATGAAGCCAGTCATAAATGGCCGGCTCCATACCTGATATATTTTTATTTAGTTATTCTGACCCTTTCTACGTGCTTCAACTTCCGCTCTCATTTTTGGAAGCTTCTCTTCCAAATCAAACTTTGTAAATACAAAGAACATCAGCAAATTCATCACTAACGGCAGATAATTTGAGAACCCGTAAATTGCATATCTCATAGAAGTAGTTGCAACTTCCAATGTAGCATCATAGGCTCCGATTGCAAGAAAGACTGATAAAATAATGCTTCCCAGTCCGCCGCCTACTTTACTTCCAAATCCGATTGCTCCTGAAGATACTGCTACCAGCTTCTTGTCGTATTTCCATTCATTATAATCGACAGCCATTGCAAGAAGCACTCCATATAAGCACATCAGCGGAATCTGTACTAAACTTCCGATTAAGGACATCACCGTACATGCCATGAAATTCGTCGGAACGACACACCTGACCACACAGGTAATTGCCTGACCTAACACCCCAAAGTAAACCGTTTTCTTAATTCCGAGTTTAGAAATGATTGGCTTCGCAAGCACAAATCCAAGTAAAGTTGCCGCAAGCCCTGCGATACCTGTTATAGCCACCAGATTATCATTTCCGAAGATCCATTTACAGTAATAAGTTCCGGATGCCGCTGCAATCGCATTTGTAACATTTGTAATAATATTGAATAAGAGAACAATCACCCAGTATTTGTTTCCAAAAAGCATTTTAATCGCATCTTTAAACGGAACTGCCTCTTCCTCCTCTACTTCATTTAGCGTTTCTGTATCTTCTGAATACTTTGCCTTGCGTCCGTTGTTATAACAAATTGCAAGCAGCAAAAGAACAATTAACGCTAAAATCGCTCCAAATTTAATCCATGCACTCTGTGTTCCACCTAACATATTAGTAACAGGAATAATAATAATCGAAATGATCATCCCTGCCCCATAGTTTCCTACTGCACGGAAGATACCCATATTGCTTCGTTCTACCTGGCTGTTGGTACGCACAACCATAACTGCACCAAACGGTGTTGCAATCATCGTATAAATTACGGCTGTCAACAATACATTAGTCACAAGTACATAAATCATTCCGATTGTCTGACCTTTCGGCACTGTAAACATCAAAAATGTAATTACTGCCGCCGGAATCATCATGCGGAACATCCATTTGTAAAATTTACTGTTTCCGCCTTTTGAATGCTCGATTACATTTCCAAACCAGATATCAGTAAGTGCATCAATAACTTTAGCGATTGCCATCACAATACCGACACCGCCAACAG
>ENA-OQED01001121-OQED01001121.1-human-gut-metagenome-genome-assembly--contig:-NODE-1121-length-10219-cov-1.307967_pt1 | contig 10219 bp, 8 predicted proteins | sample MGYA00242790_ERZ504625 | MGnify/ENA primary metagenome ERZ504625 (study PRJEB26092, sample SAMD00036345) | human gut metagenome | host: Homo sapiens | study: EMG produced TPA metagenomics assembly of...
ATTAGATCCGGCCCCACGCCCGCCGCATCAAGCTGCTCGTCGGTGAGCTGGCGGTGCGTCGTGCTCGCGGGGGTGCAGCACACAGGTGCGCGCGTCCGCCACATGGGTGACGATGGCGGCAAGCTCCAAATGATCCATGAAGCGGGTTGCGGCTTCCCTGCCGCCCTTTACGCCGAAGGAGACCACGCCGCTCGTGCCGTGCGGCATATATTTCTGCGCGAGCGCAAAACCCTTGTTGCTCGGAAGACCCGGGTAGTTGACCCATGCGACCTTTTCGTTCTCCTCCAGGAATTCCGCCACCTTCTGCGCATTTTCACAGTGCCGCTGCACACGCAGGAAGAGCGTTTCCAGCCCGATCCCCAGCAGGAACGCATTGTGTGGGGAGGGGATGGAGCCGAGGTCGCGCATGAGCTGTGCGGTGGCCTTGGTAATATAAGCGCCTTTGCCAAAGCGCTCCGTGTAGGTCACGCCATGATAGCTCTCATCCGGCGTGGTGAGGCCGGGGAACTTATCGTTCTGCGTCCAGTCGAAATTGCCGCTGTCAATGATCGCGCCGCCGACACTGGTGGCATGACCATCCATATATTTCGTGGTGGAATGAGTGACAATATCCGCGCCAAATTCGAAGGGACGGCAGTTGATCGGGGTGGGGAAGGTGTTATCCACAATCAGCGGCACGCCGTGCGCATGTGCGGCCTTCGCAAACTTCTCAATATCCAGCACGTCGAGGGAGGGGTTGGAGAGCGTCTCCGCAAACACCGCCTTTGTGTTGGGGCGGAAGGCTGCGTTTAATTCCTCTTCGCTCACATCGGGGCGCACGAAGGTGAAATCGATGCCAAGCTTTTTCATCGTGACGGAAAAGAGGTTGAATGTGCCGCCGTAGATCGCGGTGGAGCTGACGATGTGGTCGCCCGCAGAAGCCACGTTGAAGGTGGCGTAAAAGTTTGCCGCCTGGCCGGAGGAGGTGAGCATCCCGGCCACGCCGCCCTCCAGCGCCGTGATGCGCGCCGCAACCGCGTCGTTGGTGGGGTTTTGCAGGCGGGTGTAAAAGTAGCCGTTTTCCTCCAGGTCGAAGAGCCGGCCCATCTGCTCGCTCGATTCATATTTATAGGTCGTGCTCTGCACGATCGGCAGCACGCGCGGCTCGCCGTTTTTAGGCGAATAGCCGGCCTGGACGCAGTTGGTGTTGATGTGGTAGTTCTTTTCCATCACAGTTCAGTCCTTTCGGGTTATCGTTTAATTGCCGTTTTAATCCTCTGTCAGGAATTTTTGCATGATGCCGGAGCCATATTCAATGAAATTGCCCGTTGCCTTGGCAGATTCTTCATTGATAGAATCAACTCCGCTGGATTTTTCCTTGTTTTTATGATAGATCATGTATGGAACCGGGTCGCCCGCATGCGTGCGCGTAACAATCGGCGTGGGGTGGTCAGGCAGGATCATCACTTTATAGTCGCCATACTGTTCGAGCGCAGGCAGGAGGACGGAGAGCACTTGCTCGTCGATCAGCTCAATAGCGCGCACTTTATTCTCCGGTTCGTTGCGGTGGCCGCACTCATCAGGGGCTTCGATGTGGATATAGACAAAGTCCTTCCCGCTCGCTAACGCATCCACGGCGGCCTGGGCCTTGCCCTTGAAATTCGTGTCGATATAGCCCGTGGCACCCGGCACCTCCGGCGTATCCATCCCCGCGCATTTGCCGATACCCTTGAGCAAATCGACTGCGGAGATCACGCTACCCTTCACGCCGTAGGTCGCTTCAAAGGAGGGAAGCATGGGCTTGCTGCCTTGGCCCCAAAGCCAGATGCTGTTAGCAGGGCGTTTGCCCGCGGCGATGCGGGCAAGGTTGACGGGGTGATCTTTAAGTAGCGCATAGCTCTCCTCCATCATGGCGATGAGACGGACGGTGTCCGGATGCCGGGAGAGGTGCTCGCCCACCACGCGGCCGGAGATATCATGCGGCGGCGTCATGTGGCCAAGCTCCAATTTACCGCCGTGCCAGACCATGCAGTGGCGGTAGCTCACGCCAGGATGGAAAGCAAACTCCGCGTTGCCGAAATGTGCCTGTACGGTTTTGATGATCTCAGCGGCCTCTTCACTTGAAATATCGCCCGCGCAGTAATCTACCATGGTTTTCTCCGCATAGTCCGCTTCGTCTGACAAGGTGACGAGATTGCAGCGGAAGGCGACATCCGTATCGCCAAGATTTACGCCCATGCTGACGGCCTCAAGCGGAGAGCGGCCGGTATAATATTTTTTCGGGTCATAGCCCATCACACTGAGGTTTGCAACGTCGCTGCCCGGGGTCAGGCCCTCGGCAACTGTGCGCACGAGCCCCACCTCGCCGCGTTGGGCGAGGGAATCAAATCGCGGTTTTTTCGCTAGCATCATCGGCGTTTTGCCGCCAAGCGCGGGCACAGGATAATCCGCCATGCCGTCATAGAGAACAACTGCGTATTTCATGTTAGAAACCAAGTCCCTTCATTTCATTTGGAATCAAACAGGCAAAGCGCCTTATTTAAAATATGCTACGCCGGAGGCAAAGATCTTCTGATCCTTCTCGCCGGGCACGTTTTTGTAGAGGTGGTCGCCCCTGCGCTCAATGTGCGCCATCTTGCCGAACACGCGGCCATCGGGGCTTGTGACGCCCTCGATCGCACAGATAGAGCCATTGGGGTTAAAGCGGATATCCCCTGAGGGCCGGCCTTCAAGATCAACATACTGCGTGGCAACCTGACCGTTCGCAATCAGGCGACTGAGCGTTTCCTCATCCGCCACAAAGCGGCCCTCGCCGTGGGAAACAGGGGTAGCGAACACTTCGCCCGCCTCCGTGCCTGCCAGCCACGGGGATTTCACGCTCGTCACACGCGTATAAACCATACAGGAGACGTGTCGGCCAATGTTGTTGAAGGTAAGCGTCGGGTCCGTTTCCTGCGTATCGGTGATTTTGCCGTAGGGGACGAGGCCTGTTTTAATCAGCGCCTGGAAGCCGTTGCAGATGCCGAGCATCAGGCCGTCGCGGTGGTCGAGCAGCTCAGTCACCGCGTCGCGCACGCGGGGGCTGCGCAGGGTGGTGGCAATAAATTTGCCGGAGCCATCCGGCTCGTCGCCGCCGCTGAAGCCGCCGGGCAACATAACGATCTGTGCCTGCTTTATGAGCTTTGCCAGTGCCTCGGTGGATTCATCAATCGCCTGCGGCGTGAGGTTGCGCATCACGATCACCTGGGCTTCGCCGCCTGCGCGCTCAAAAGCGCGGGCCGTATCATACTCGCAGTTGGTGCCCGGGAAGACCGGGATCACCACGCGCGGTTTTGCCATTTTGATCGCGGGCGCTCTGCCGGAGCGCTCCGTATAGAGCGGGATTTCCGCCTGCATGGAGGGCTCCTCCGCCTTGGTCGGGAATACGGGCTCAAGCGTACCCGTCCAAGCGTCGATGAGCGTATCGACTGGGAGCGTCTCCCCGTCGATTGCAAACTGGCCGTCGTCCGCCGTTACGCCCAACTCCGTAAACTGGAAGCCGTCGAGCGAGACGCCGTCGGCCAGCTCCGTCACAATGGAGGCGCATTCCGGCGCAAAGAGGGTTTCGGCGGTCAGGCCGTCCGCAAAGCGGAAGCCCAGCTTGTCGCCGAACGCCATGCGGCACACGTTTGCCGCCGCGCCGCCCTCGCGCACCACGCTGGCGGCGAGGATGCGCCCATCAGACACCATCTCGGAAACGCGGTTGAGGAAGTCTGTAGCATGATCCCAATCGGGCAGGAGCGTTTCTGCATCCACTGGCAGGTGCAGCAGCACAACGCGGGAGCCGCTCTTTTTAAAGATGGAGGAAACGGTTTTGCTCGCCCTTGTCGCCGCGACGGCAAAGCACACAAGCGTGGGCGGTACGTCGAGCTCGTTGAAAGAGCCGGACATGCTGTCCTTCCCGCCGATGGCAGGCACGTTGAAGTGCAGCTGTGCGGTCAGCGCGCCGAGCAAAGCCGCCGCAGGCTTGCCCAGCGTTCCGGCTGATCATGCAATCGCTCAAAATACTCCTGCATGGTGAGCCTGGCGGTAAAGGCTTCGCTCCAATCACAGCGAGCTTTGCCAAAGATTCCGTCACCGCGTACGCCGCACCATGGAAGGGGCTCCAGCGGCTCAAAGCCGGAATAAAGCCATAGCTCATGGCAGTGGCGGTGTCCGTTTCCCCCTTTAGAACCGGGATGCGTGCGCACATCGCGTCCTCCGGCGTGAGCTGATATTTGCCCGCGTAGGGCATCAACACCGTGCCCGCGCCGATGGAGGAGTCGAACCGCTCCACCAGCCCCTTCTGCGAGCAGACGGGCAGGCGCGCAAGGTTCTCCCGCAGCGCCTGGGGCTTCGGCTTCCCCGCAAGCTCGGCCGGAACAGCAGAACGATAGTTCTTCTTTGGGTTTACAGCCGCAATTTTCGCCTGCGCGTGCTGGGTAACGCCGTTGGTATCAAGGAAGGCACGGCTGAGGGATACGATGGTATCGCCGCGCCATTTCATCGTTAAGTAGGGTTCGTCTTTGACGACAGCCACCGGAGTTGCCTCCAGGTTTTCTTCTGCGGCAAGGGCGGTGAATGCCTCCACATCCTGCGCAGCGAGCACGACTGCCATACGCTCCTGTGATTCGGAGATGGCGAGCTCTGTGCCGTCAAGGCCGTCATATTTCTTCGGAACGGCGTCGAGGTCGATATCAAGCCATCCGCCAGCTCGCCGATGGCAACGCATACGCCGCCCGCGCCGAAGTCGTTGCAGCGCTTAATCATGCGCGCCGCGTCGTGGTTGCGAAACAGCCGCTGGAGCTTGCGCTCAGTGGGCGGGTTGCCCTTCTGCACTTCTGCGCCGCAGGTTTCGATAGAGGAGGTGTCATGCGCCTTGGAAGAGCCGGTGGCTCCGCCGCAGCCGTCACGGCCTGTACGGCCGCCAAGCAGAACGATCACATCCCCTGCCTGCGGGCGCTCACGGCGTACATTCTCCTTCGGGGAGGCGCCGATGACCGCGCCAATTTCCATGCGCTTAGCGGTATATCCATCGTCATATAGTTCTACAACCTGCCCGGTGGACAGACCGATCTGGTTACCATAAGAGGAATAGCCTTGCGCTGCGCCGACAGTAATCTTCTTCTGTGGCAATTTTCCAGCCAATGTATCCTCAAACGGAGTCAGCGGATTGCCGCTGCCGGTGACGCGCATGGCCTGATAGACATAGGCACGCCCGGAGAGCGGGTCACGAATCGCGCCGCCCAGGCATGTAGCCGCGCCACCAAAGGGCTCAATCTCTGTGGGATGATTATGCGTCTCGTTTTTAAACTGGACGAGCCAGGTCTCCGTTTTACCATCGATCTCCACGGGCACTTCAATTGAGCAAGCGTTGATCTCCTCGCTCTCGTCGAGATCTGGCACGAGGCCGCGCTTTTTGAGCACCTTGGTGCCAATAGTGGCCATATCCATGAGCGTCATGTCCTTTTTACGCTCCTGATAAACCTCTGTACGGGCGACAACATATTCGAGCCAGGCGGATTCAATGGCGCGTGCCAACGGGCCTTTTTCAATATCCACCGTGTCCAGCTGTGTTAAAAAGGTAGTGTGGCGGCAATGGTCAGACCAATAGGTATCGATTACCTTGAGCTCTGTCACTGCCGGATCGCGCTTTTCCGTATCTCGAAAATAATCGCGGCAAAACACAAGATCGGCAACACTCATGGCAAAGCCCATCTTCGCATGATACCGCGCAATCTCTTCATGCGTCCATTGGATAAAGCCGGCTACCCGCTCAATATCGGCAGGCTTGTCCGCATGAAGCTGCAAGCTCTCCGGCAGTTCCATGGCGGCCTCTCGGGATTCCACAGGGTTAATCAGGTAATTTTTCACCGCTTCAAACTGCTTGTCCGTCAAATCCCCCTTGAGCGCAATCACGCGCGCGGAGAGAACGCTTGGCCGCTCCCCCTGGGTAAGCAGGGCGATGCACTGCGCCGCGGAATCCGCGCGCTGGTCGTATTGGCCGGGGAGATATTCCGTCGCGAAAACTCGCCAGCCGGGCTCTACAGAGAGCGCGGCGGACACGGTATCCACATTCGGCTCGGAGAGAATGGTGCGGGAAGCACGATCAAAATCAGCCTCGTCGACCCCTTCCAGATCATAGCGATTGACGACGCGGACCGCCTCAAGCGCGGCAATCCCCAGATTCTCGCGCAGGTCGGCCAGCATATGGCGAGCCTCCACATCGAATCCGGGCCGCTTTTCCACAAAAAGACGTTTTACGCTGGACATTGGCAAAACTCCTTATCCCTAAATCATTCAGATATCCGTTCTTTGCGGATACCGATACTTAGATTTATCTTACCATATCGGGAAAAAATAAAAAAGGGCAAAATGTGCCCAGCAGAGGAGTAGGGATGAAAAAATTTTGTGGATAGCGCAAAAGCAACCCTTATGGAGAAAAGTCATAGCGGACGCAGCGGCAAATACGCATGAAAGCTTCTCATTTCGTTCATAATAGAAATGGCTGCAAGATCATTGAAAGAGAACGTTTGCAAACTGCCAGGAATCAGAAAGGAATGAGCATCATCATATGCACGAGGCCATGACAAAAATAGAAGCGCGCGCGCTCTTGGTGGGGCATAATGCATCGGCAAACGCCCTATGGCTGCTCTCCGGGCTGATTGTATTCCTGCCCTGGGTGCTGACGCCCTTGGCAAGGCGCGTGATTGCGCTGCCACAGGCACAGGAGGCCTTTCGCAGCATGGGAGGGGAAACAGCCGCGCTCATGATGGTGTTCGTCATATCCCTGCTCGCGCTGGCAGCCTGCGTGCTACTCTGCGCGCCGCTCAAAGCAGGGCGAATGGCTGGTTTTGGCGGCAGAGCGGCAGAAACGGGCGACATAACGGCATAGGCGCCCTGTTTTCCCCTTTCCGCCCCGCCGCGCAGAGCGATGCGGGCTGTAGCGCTATGGCTCGCACTGCTGGTTCGGAAACTAGGCTGGGCGCTTCTTTTTTGCGGGCCTGGGGCTATTTTGCTCGGCATCGCATGGTATAAGCTGGTGAATGGGAGCGAAGCAATCCTATTTTTAATTCCCTGTATTTCAGGCGCTGTTTTTTTGATCACGGGCCTTCTCTTCTTTCTGGTTGTGACACGGCGCTACTTGTTGGCTTTTTACCTGTTTGATGAATCAGACAAGGCCACAGCCTCCGCTGTCATCCGGGAAAGCGAACGGGTGATGGATGGGCAGATGGGCAGGGCGGCCGCCTTTGCGCTCAGCTTTGCGCCATGGATCCTATCCTGCGTTTTCCTGTTCCCTATTTTTTATGTTTACCCCTACTACCAGCAAGCACACGCTGTTTTTGCCCGTCAAGCACTGAATCTCGCGCCGCGCAGCATTGCACGGGACGCGGAAATTTAACCGATTACATGCTTTTTGATTGGCTCTAGCGCTATTTTTAGATAATTTAACAGAAATCTCTGCGTAAACTTCGCAATTTGTTTACAGTTCATCAACTTTTCTCTTCAAAAATAATGCTATACTCTCGTGTGTAAAGGTTGCAAACCGTGCGTTATGCATGCAGATTTTCACATGGGAGGCTTCCCCTTGGTACTGAACCGTAGGGCCATTAAGGCCAACGCCCGGCAGTTTCTTACAAACGGCCAATGGGTGCATTTGTTTTTAGCCGGCATTATCATCGAGGCCGTCAATTATATCAACTTTGGCACGTCGCTTTACGTCCAGCTGCGCAACACATTTAATGCGATTTATCAAACGCAGTTCATCAACGTATCGTGGAACATGATGTCTCTGATTGCACTGTTGCTGCTGCCGCTTGAAGTTTCAATCGCAGGGTATTATCTGGCTGCCTGCGTGGAAGAGCGCCGGGCCTCGGCAGTGTGTATGAGGAAGCAGCTGCGCATTACAGCCACTATTTTGGCACCATGCTGCTGCGTAGGATCTACACCGTGCTATGGACGATGCTTTTTATCATCCCCGGGATCGTCAAATCTCTTTCCTATTCCATGGCGGCTTTAATTCAACACGACAATCCAACGCTCACCGCCTCCCAAGTGCTCAATTTGAGCCAGCGGATTACAAAGGGGTACAAAGGGAGCCTCTTCCTCATGGAGCTGAGCTTTTTGGGGTGGTATCTGCTCGGAGCGGTCACCTTTGGCATTGCCTATTTATATGTGCATCCCTATCTTTACACCACACAGGCCATGTATTATGAGCTGCTGCGCCAGAATGCGCTCGACCGTGGAATTGCTTCCCCCTGGGAATTTGGCATGGTGCCGAACAACGCCTTTTCCCCCTATGGCAATGCGAAAAATCAGCCGCCCTATTGGCGGGAAACGCACCAGAGCTGGGATGCAAACCATGGCTGGCATCAAAACGATAACAGCTTCGGTTGGAACGACACGTCTTTCTATTCCCCGGGTGCATGGAAAGATGATGAGGATTTTTGGAATCCAGACCGGTGATCCAGCAAACGAAAATAGGAAACTGAGAAGCGGATTCCAACGAGGAAATCCGCTTCTTTCTATAACACATCAAAAATCGTAATGCTCACAGGCGGCGTGCCCGCCTGCCGCCACGATGGCCTCGGCAATCTGCCGTTTACCTGATAGGCTTGCAGTTGCCTGAGATAGGGCTTTCCGCGGCACTGCGTGATCTCCAGACGAATACCATCCGCTTGGAGGGGCTTAGGCAGGAGGGCAAACCGGCAAATGCCAACGGTCGTGCCTCATAAACTAACCTTTCCCGTCCATTAAGTCGCACGTAGATGCGGAAGGCTTCAATCCGTTGGGAAAACGCACACTGCTCTTTTAAAAGGACTTTATCAATCTTTTGTGCCCGCGCAAACTCCTGAATCACCTCATAGCGCCCGGCAACCTCCGTCGGCGTGTAGAAATCGGCTTCATTTGTGAGCAGATTCTCCGGGCCGTGCCCTGCTTCATGGGGTGCGGCGGAAACTTTGGAAACCAATGCGGGCAATTGGACTCCTTTTTTAATTTCGTCGCCCAGTTCTTTCAGACGCCTGACATCCATTTCATGCAGCAGGCCCTCCGTGTCCGGCGGAACGTTAAGCAAAAGCAGGCTGTTGCCGCCCACGGAGCCATAGTAGATACGCAGAAGGTTCTCCAGGCTGCGCACACGGCGGCTCTCCTTTTTATGATAAAACCAGCCGGGCCGAATAGATACATCCACCTCCGCGGGATACCACATAAAGGAATCGTAGTTCGCAAGGAAAGCGCGGCTTCCGAGATCCTCCAGATGACTATCAGAAGCCTGCTGTTTCATATCCTGCGCATCTGTCTGCTGGGAGTGGGAGGCGATATTCTGCGTTTCGCAGGAAAAGGCCGGCACAACGTTCCACTCGCTTTTTCTGGCGCGGCCGCTCTCGTTGCCCACCCAGCGGATATCGGGGCCGCAGTTTGATATAACCGCATCCGGCTGTAGCTCGCGCACGGTTTTGTAGACGCGATCAAAATCATATGGGTAAGGCTCTTTGCCGTCCATCTTCGCGCCGCACGCCCCCATCCAGCCAGATGCAGAAAATTTCGCCGTAGCCGGTCAACAGCTCTGTGAGCTGGCGGACATAAAAATCATTGTATTCCGGCGTGCCGTAGAGAGGGCAGTTACGATCCCAAAGCGAAAGGTAAATCACCGAATTTCAGCCCGTATTTTTTACAGGAATCACTAACCTCGCGCACTACGTCGCCGTGCCCCGCGCGGTACGGGCTGTTGCGCACACAGTATTCCGTTGTTTCCGTTGGCCAGAGGCAAAAGCCGTCGTGATGCTTTGCTGTCAGGATTACTCCCTTAGCGCCTGAGGCAGATACGGCTTCCATCCATTGATCCGTGCTTTGCCGGGTTGGGTTAAATAATTGGGCGGGAGCCTTGCCATCTCCCCATTCCTTATTGGTAAATGTATTGATCCCATAGTGAAAAAACACATGGAAACCGCCCTCCTGAAAGGCAGTCTGCCGCGGCGACGGCACAATGGAGGTGTAAAGCTCCAAACTTGATTGGGGCATTGGATTCCCTCTTTTCCTGATTTTAAATTAACATTTGAATCATAGGAACATCGCAACGCGAATGGTAGGGCTTTCACCATTCCTTTTTCTAACGAAAGAGCCTTGCATGTATTATAGTAAATAAAAAGGCCGAAAATCAAGCCGATTTCGTTTTTTCTCCGCCAAATGGATGGCGGAGGCAAAGGAAGGAAGGGAAAAA
>ENA-OQED01001123-OQED01001123.1-human-gut-metagenome-genome-assembly--contig:-NODE-1123-length-10209-cov-1.017953_pt1 | contig 10209 bp, 10 predicted proteins | sample MGYA00242790_ERZ504625 | MGnify/ENA primary metagenome ERZ504625 (study PRJEB26092, sample SAMD00036345) | human gut metagenome | host: Homo sapiens | study: EMG produced TPA metagenomics assembly of...
TCTGCCACGAATGCCAGCGTCTGGTCGTCCACCTCGAAGATGCCGTTCTTTGCGCCGGCCTCGATCGCCATGTTGGTCATGGTGAGACGGTCGCTCATGGACAGGGATGCCACACCTTCGCCGGTGAATTCCATCGAGCGGTACAGTGCGCCGTCTACGCCGATCTTGCCGATGATGTGCAGGATCACGTCCTTGCCGGAGATGTACGGGTTCAGCTTGCCCTTGAGGACAAACTTGATGGCAGACGGCACCTTGAACCATGCCTTGCCGATCGCCATGCCGCACGCCATGTCGGTCGAGCCGACACCGGTAGAGAATGCGCCCAGTGCGCCGTAGGTGCAGGTGTGGGAGTCTGCGCCGATGACAACGTCACCGGAAACGACCAGTCCTTTTTCCGGCAGCAGAGCGTGTTCGATGCCCATTTGTCCCACGTCGTAGAAGTGGGTGATCTCCTTTTCGCCGCAGAAATCACGGCACATTTTACACTGGGTAGCTGCCTTGATGTCCTTGTTCGGAGCAAAGTGATCCATGACCATGGTCACCTTATCCTTGTCGAAAACATTGTCCTTGTTCAGTTTGTTGAACTCCCGGATCGCAACCGGGGAAGTGATATCGTTGCCCAGCACACGATCCAGATTGACCAGGATCAGCTGACCGGGTTCAACAGAATCCAGACCGGCGTGTGCGGCAAGGATCTTCTGTGTCATTGTCATACCCATGGGGTGAGTTCCTCCTTTTATTTGATTTGCCTTAGTCCATCCGGTTGATGATCGCACCCTTATCCGCAGAGGAGACCATCTTGGAATATCGTTTCAGATAGCCGGTGAGGTTTTCCTTGACCAGGATCTTGGTGGTCTTTTTCCGCTCTGCCAGCTCCTCGTCAGAGACCTCCAGCTGGATGCTGTGGTTCGGGATGTCGATGGAGATGATATCGCCGTCCTGTACATAGGCGATGGTGCCGCCGTTGACAGCCTCCGGAGAAACGTGACCGATGGCTGCGCCACGAGTCGCACCGGAGAAACGGCCGTCTGTGATGAGGGCAACGTCCTTGTCCAGACCCATGCCTGCGATGGCAGAGGTCGGGGACAGCATCTCACGCATACCCGGGCCGCCGGCAGGTCCTTCATAGCGGATGACAACCACATCGCCCTTGACGATCTTGCCGCCGGTGATGGCTGCGATCGCCTCTTCCTCGCTGTTGAATACCTTTGCCGGGCCCTTGTGTACCAGCATCTCCTTGGCTACGGCGCTGCGCTTTACCACGCAGCGATCCGGTGCCAGGTTGCCCTTGAGGACAGCGATGCCGCCGGTCTCACTGTACGGCTGGTCGATGGGACGGATGATGTCGGTGTTCTTGTTGATACATCCCTTGATGTTCTCTGCCATGGTCTTGCCGGTGACGGTCATCACGTCGGTGTGGAGCAGGTTCTTCTTGGTCAGCTCGTTCAGCACCGCATAGATGCCGCCAGCCTCGTTCAGATCCTCCATATATGCGTGGCCTGCCGGAGCCAGGTGGCAGATGTTCGGGGTGCGTGCGCTGATCTTGTTGACCATATCCAGGTCGATCTTGATGCCGCATTCGTTGGCAATTGCCGGCAGGTGGAGCATACTGTTGGTGGAGCAGCCCAGCGCCATGTCTGCGGTCAGTGCATTTTCGAAAGCGTCTGCGGTCATGATGTCACGGGGACGGATGTTCTTCCGGTACATATCCATAACTGCCATGCCAGCCTGCTTTGCCAGCTTGATGCGCTCGGAGTATACTGCCGGGATGGTGCCGTTGCCCTTGAGACCCATGCCCAGGACTTCGGTCAGACAGTTCATGGAGTTTGCGGTGTACATACCGGAGCAGGAACCGCAGGTGGGGCAGGGCGTTGTTCTCGAACTCTTCCACGTCCTCCATGGTGAATTTGCCGGCAGCGTAAGAGCCGACAGCCTCAAACATACTGGACAGGCTGGTCTTTTTGCCTTTGACATGACCGGCAAGCATCGGACCGCCGCTGACGAATACCGTCGGCACGTTCACTCTTGCGGCAGCCATCAGCAGACCGGGGACGTTCTTGTCACAGTTCGGGATCATGACCAGGGCATCAAAGTGATGCGCCAGCGCCATGCACTCGGTGGAATCTGCGATCAGATCACGGGTCACCAGGGAATACTTCATGCCCTTGTGTCCCATGGCGATGCCGTCACAGACTGCGATCGCCGGGAAAACCACCGGTGTACCGCCAGCCATGGCAACGCCCATCTTAACGGCATCGACGATCTTGTCGATGTTCATGTGTCCCGGTACGATCTCGTTGTAGGAGGAGACAATGCCGACCAGCGGACGCTCCATCTCTTCCTTGGTCATTCCCAGTGCGTGGAACAGGGAACGCTGGGGTGCTTTGTCCACACCCTCACAGTAAAAATTACCGCTCATTTTTTCACCTCATATAATTTCGGAAAAATTGCTTTTCCGTGTGTCACAATGGATCTCAGATACAAAGCAGGCGCTTATGTGTAGCCAAAAACTGCTTTCCCGATATTGTGTCAGGAAAGCAGTTTCTGCGCTATAGTTTTATCCTGCGTATCCCATCAATTCAGAAATGGGGGATTGCTGTAACCAGATTAGTTGTTGATCAGCTTGTCTTCGCCGTTCCAGCTGTACAGCTTACGGATCTCTTCGCCGACCTTTTCAGACGGATGCTCAGATGCCAGCTTACGCATAGCACGGAAGTGTGCCTGGCCGCCTGCCTCGCTCATATCCAGCAGGAATTCCTTTGCGAAAGAACCATCCTGGATGTTCTTCAGGATCTGCTTCATGGTCTTCTTGGTCTCTTCGGTGATCAGCTTCGGACCGGTGATGTAGTCGCCGTATTCAGCTGTGTTGGAGATGGAGTAACGCATACCTGCGAAACCGCTCTGGTAGATCAGGTCTACGATCAGCTTCATCTCGTGGATGCACTCGAAGTAAGCGTTTCTCGGGTCATAGCCAGCCTCGCACAGTGTCTCGAAACCAGCCTGCATCAGAGCGCAGACACCGCCGCACAGAACAGCCTGTTCACCGAACAGGTCGGTCTCAGTCTCGGTGCGGAATGTGGTTTCCAGAACGCCGGCTCTTGCGCCGCCGATTGCCAGACCATAAGCCAGTGCCAGATCCTGTGCCTTGCCGGTAGCATCCTGCTGTACAGCAACCAGGCACGGAACGCCCTTGCCTGCCTGATATTCCGAACGAACGGTGTGTCCCGGTCCCTTCGGAGCGATCATGGTAACGTCAACATCTGCCGGCGGAATGATCTGACCGAAGTGGATTGCGAAACCGTGAGCGAACATCAGCATATTGCCCGGTTCCAGGTTCGGTGCAATGTCCTTCTTGTACATTGCTGCCTGCTTTTCATCATTGATCAGAATCATGATGATGTCAGCCTGCTTTGCAGCCTCTGCTGCGGTGAATACTTCGAAGCCCTGTGCCTCAGCCTTTGCCCAGGACTTGCTGCCCTCGTACAGACCGATGATTACTCTGGCCTTATCGCCCAGAGATTCCTTGGCATTCAGTGCGTGTGCGTGGCCCTGGCTGCCGTAGCCGATAACAGCGATGGTCTTGCCATACAGCAGAGACAGGTCACAATCTTCCTGATAAAATACCTTTGCAACATGATCCATTGTGAAAGACTCCTTTGAATAAATTTGGGTTTCAGAAATGACATTCCTGTGCATTTCTGGCGCAGTACCGCCGGTTTTCCGTGCAGTCTGCTGATCCATTTATATACGGCTGCTCACGCATCTTTCAGGCATGAGCCGCCTCTTTCAAGAGCGACCAGACCGGTGCGGCACATTTCCATGATGCCATAGGGTTCCAGAAGCTCAATAAAAGCGTTGATCTTAGAGGACTCGCCACGGATTTCGATGACCAGTGCCTCCGGGGAATAGTCGGTGATCTTTGCACGAAAGACATCGACTACGGACATGATGTCCTGCCGCTTGTCTGCTACATTGTTGATCTTGATGAGCAGCAGTTCACGGATGACGGTCTGATCCCGTTTCATGACCTTTACGGTCTTGACATCGTACATCTTTTCCAGCTGCTTGACGATCTGGTTGCAGATGCTGCGGTCGCAGTGGGTGGAGATGGTGATGCGGGAGAATTCCGGCGATTCGGTCTCGCCCACAGTCAGTGTATCAATATTGAATCCTCGTCTGGTGAACATCCCGGAAACACGGGACAGCACACCGGAATGGTTTGCAACGAGGACGGAAATAACAAAGCGTTCGATTCTATCCATGATGGCACACCCCTTTACATTGCAGAAATATCAACGATGATATCGTCGATGCAGCCGCCCGGCGGCAGCATGGGCAGTACGAATGCGTCGCAGTCGATGGCACAATCCACCAGGACCGGACCGTTTTCTGCGAATGCCTTGGGCAGGACTTCCTTCAGCTCCGCCATGTTCATGGCACGATAGCCCGGCATACCGAATGCCTCAGCCAGCTTGACGAAGTCGGTCTTGCGCTCCAGGGGTGGTGTTGGAATAGTGCTTGTCGAAGAACAGGGTCTGCCACTGGCGTACCATGCCCAGAACGCCGTTGTTCATGATAAAGACAACGACCGGGGTCTGGTTGGTGACTGCGGTAGCCAGTTCGTTCAGATTCATGCCAAAGCTGCCGTCGCCGGTGACCAGAACGGTCTTTCTGCCGGTGGCAGTTGCAGCGCCGATGGCTGCGCCCAGACCAAAGCCCATAGTTCCAAGACCGCCGCTGGAAATAAAGGTGCGGGGTGTCTCGAAGGGGTAGTGCTGTGCCACCCACATCTGGTGCTGTCCACGTCTGTTGCCACGATAGTGTCCTTGTCTGCCACGGCAGCGATCTGGTCGATGGCGGTGAACGGTGTCAGCTCGTCCGGATCCTGTGCCTCCAGCTTGGCAGTCTCTGCCTGGAGTTCTGCCACACGAGCCATCCAGTCCGGGTGGGTCTGCTGGGGCAGCTTGTCCATCAGACGGGTCAGGATCTCCTTCATCGAGCCGGCAATGCCCAGCTCCACGCTGATGTTCTTGCAAAGCTCGGATGCGTCGATGTCGATGTGGATGATCTTGGCGTTCCGTGCATACTTTGCGGTGTTGCCGGTGCCTCTGTCGCTGAAGCGTGCGCCGGCGGTGATGATGAGATCTGCCTCATTCTGTGCGATAGAGGAGGCATAGTGACCGTGCATACCCTCCATGCCCAGCCAGCGGGGATTGGAGGTGGGAACGGCGGAAATGCCCATCATGGTGCAGCCGATAGGTGCGTCGATCTTTTCTGCCAGTGCCAGAACCTCTGCGCCGGCGTTGTCGGTGATCGCACCGCCGCCGATGTAGATGTAAGGCTTTTCCGCAGCCAGGATCATTTCCGCAGCCTTTTCGATCTCGCTCTCGTTTGCTGCCGGAACCGGATTCTTTGCAGCCGGTGCCTGTGCGGTGTATTCATACAGTGCGTTCTGTACATCCTTGGGGATATCCACCAGGACAGGTCCGGGTCTGCCGGACTTTGCGATACGGAATGCCTCACGGATGGTGTCCGCCAGATCTTCCACACGCTTTACCAGGAAATTGTGCTTGGTGATGGGCATGGTCACGCCGGTGATGTCCACTTCCTGGAAGCTGTCCCGTCCGATCAGAGAGTTCGGCACGTTGCCGGTGATGGCAACCAGGGGAACGGAGTCCAGATATGCGGTAGCGATACCGGTGACCAGGTTGGTCGCACCCGGACCGGAGGTGGCGATGACTACGCCGACCTCACCGGTGGCACGTGCATAGCCGTCCGCAGCGTGTGCTGCGCCCTGCTCGTGTGCTGTGATGATGTGGTGGATCCGGTCCTGTGCCAGATACAGGGCATCGTAGATGTCGATGACCTGGCCGCCCGGATAACCGAATACCGTAGATGCGCCCTGTTCGATCAGGGTCTCTACGATGATTTGTGCGCCTTTCAACTTCATGTTACTTTCACCTTTTATTTTTGAATTTCAGATTATATAAGATACAATAGATACAGGGAGATACGGGACAGACCCGAAACGTATGCCGCCCGGCACGCTTTTCATAAAGAACCGCACCGCCGCCACTCCTGTCCGGCAGCTGTGCCTACAAAAAAAGCCCTCGGCTGCAAGTACCGAAAGCTTCCAATCTTCATGCAAGCGTTGCGGCAGAATAACAGCCGTTCGCACTTTTCTTTGGAACACCGGTGTGTGCAGCACAAATTCCGCTTCGGGTCAAAATGACTCGAGCGCCTAGTTCCACGATAATCACTCGTGCTGCCAACCGGCACATAGCGTCGCTGTACATCGCCGTACACTCCTTTTCCAAAAAAATCCCTGCGAACCCTGCCGCATGACGGTGCAGATACACCGCCGCTGTGATTCGTATGTGTTTAGTATAGCACTATGTTTTCGCAATTGCAAGTAGCTGTCTTTTATTTTTACATTTTAGATACGTTTTGTTCAATAAATTGACAGGATACAAAGAAAAAACCGGCGGTTTTGGTGAAATCGAAAGAAATTTCGCAAAATTGCTTGACAAACAAAGGGGAGAATGCTATAATGAAAATAATCACAGTGCCGGAGAACGGCGCTGGTGTATCATGAAGAAAAAGGCTTTGACAGGAAGATAAGAGAACGCAGACTGTGTTTCAGAGAGCCGGCGGCAGGTGTGAGCCGGCAGCAGGGCGTTCAGGATAACTGGTCCTTGAGCCGCAGGCGGAACATACGGGCGCTGTCCCGTGTCAGTAGGCTGTGCCGGACACTCCCCGTTACCGGAGTACACATTGTTAGATGTGATGAGCGGGCGCATCAGCTGCGTCAAAAAGAGTGGTACCACGGAGAATATGGATCTTCGTCTCTTTTGTACAGATAGGTTGTCTGTATGGAAGGGGCTTTTTTTGTAGACAGAACAGCCGCAGATCACACAAACAGGAAAGGAATGTATCTTATGAAAAACGTAGAACAGTACGCACCGCAGTTTTTTCCGGTAAAGAATCCGCCCATGCGCTGGCATCCAAGACCATGATCGAAAAAGCACCGGTCTGGTGCAGCGTTGACCTGCGGGACGGCAACCAGGCACTTATCACACCCATGAACCTGGAAGAAAAGCTGGAGTTTTTCCGTTATCTGGTGAAGATCGGCTTTAAGGAAATTGAGATCGGCTTTCCGGCTGCGTCGGAGACGGAGTATGAGTTCTGCCGGACGCTGATCGAGAACGATATGATCCCGGACGATGTAACCATCCAGGTGCTGACCCAGGCACGGGAACACATTATCGCAAAGACCTTTGAGGCGCTGAAAGGCGCAAAGCACGCCATCGTACACCTCTATAATTCCACCTCTGTGGCACAGCGGGAACAGGTGTTTAAGAAGAGCAAGGAAGACATCATCAAGCTGGCGGAGCTGGGCGCAAATCTCTGCAAGGAATACCGGGCAAAGACCGAGGGTCACTTCCGCTTTGAGTATTCGCCGGAGAGCTTCACCGGCACAGAGCCGGAATTTGCCCTGGAGATCTGCAATGCCGTATTGAAGATCTGGGAGCCGACACCGGAAGATCCGGTCATCATCAATCTGCCGGTCACCGTTTCCCACTCCATGCCTCACGTGTATGCGAACCAGATCGAGTATATGAACGACAATCTGTACCGGCGTGAAAACGTGGTCATTTCCCTGCATCCCCACAACGACCGTGGCTGCGCTGTGGCAGACAGTGAGCTGGGACTCCTTGCCGGCGGCGACCGTATCGAGGGAACGCTGTTCGGCAACGGCGAGCGCACCGGTAATGTGGACATCATCACACTGGCGCTGAATATGTACTCCCAGGGCGTCGATCCGGAGCTGGACTTCTCCAATATGCCGGAGATCGTGGAGATGTACGAGCGTGTCACCAGAATGCACGTGTATGAGCGTTCGCCGTACAGCGGTCAGCTGGTATTCGCTGCGTTCAGCGGCTCGCACCAGGATGCCATCGCCAAGGGAATGCACTGGAGAGAGGAACACGACTGCAAGCACTGGAACGTGCCGTATCTGCCCATCAATCCGGAAGATGTGGGACGTGTGTACGAGGCAGACGTAATCCGCATCAACAGCCAGTCCGGCAAAGGCGGCGTCAGCTACCTCATGGAGACCAAGTACGGCTATCACATTCCGCAGAAGATGCGGGAGTCCTTCGGCTATCTGGTCAAGGGTGTCTCCGACCACGCACACAAGGAACTGATGCCGGAAGAGGTGCTGGACATTTTCACCAAGCACTATGTCAATGTGGAAACACCGGTCTCCATTCCGGAAGTCCACTTCGTACAGAAGGGCGAAAACGCCATCGGCACAGAGGTCACCATCTCCTATAAGGCAATACCGAGACCGTACACGGAGACGGAAACGGCCGTCTGGATGCGGTTTCCAACGCCATAAAGGCACATCTGAACATGGACTTCGCACTGACCACCTATACCGAACACGCTCTGGAAGTGCGTTCCAGCTCCAAGGCTGTGGCATATGTAGGACTGGAAAAGGACGGAAAGACCTATTGGGGCGTGGGTATCCACTCGGATATCATCAATTCCTCTATTTCCGCATTCCTCAGCGCACTGAATGCCATGATCGCAGATCTGAAGAAGTAATTCTGATTTGCAATAACGCTGTTTTCCACATTTGAGTCATTCACTGTGGAAAACGGTACAATAGAAAGAGAAAGCCGCCGTGCAGTGAATGTTACTGCACGGCGGCTTTTTGTATTGTCTCAGCGTTTTTTAGAAGTAGGTCGCCATGGCTACCAGGAACATAGCGTCCATGCTGTACCACTTGCCCTTGTACTGGAACACGATGAAGTCCTCGGACTCGTTGTCCTTTTTCTCATCGGAGCGATAGCGTACTTTCAGCTCGTATTTCACGCCCTTTTTTACTTCCAGATCACTGGCATCCTCAAAGTCGAAGTAGTCGGCGAAGTCGTTCTTGTCCAGCTTTTCCTTGTCCTCAAAGGTGACCTTGATGTCGTCGTATTCGTCATAGTATTTGTCCAGATAGTCCTGCACATCGTTGGTCAGTTCCTTGCGGCTCAAATCGTTGTCATCCATCAGTTCTTTCAGATAATCCTTGGGTACGGTTGCCATCAGATCCTTGGCATCGCAATTCTCAATGGCTTTGTAATAGTCCTTGACCACGCTCTTGGAGCTGCTGCCGAAAAAGGAGCAGAGCAGGACGATCACCAGAACGGCAGTCACCACGATACAGCCTGCCGCAATGAGCAGTCCCTTGGTGTTCATGCCCAGGAACGGCTTTTTGCCGCCCGGAACGGCAGTCACTGCATCTGCGCCCATGCCGTCCGGCTGCTGGGGCTGTTGGGGTGTTTCGTTTTTCGTGCCGCAGTTCGGGCAGATTCGTCTTGCGGATTCAGTTTCGTTCCGCAGTTTTTGCAAAATGTCATGTGTTTTCCCTCTCCCTATCGTTTGTCGTTTTTCACCATTTGCCGCAGTTTTGCGAAGGCGGCATCCTCGCCCTGTTCCGCCAGGATGGTCAGCAGTTCTGTCAGCTGCCGCTCGGTCTCCGGATGGAGCATCCCACGCTTTTTGGAGGTGGAACGCTGGAAATAGTCCAGGGGACAGGTCTGGTCGTAGCGGTCTTGCAGATAGATCTTGCTGGCAGCCACCCGGTCACAGAACATCTCTGCCAGAAAGCGCACCGGCATTTCCACCGGCTCGACCCGTTTGGTTTTCGGGTTATAGTCCGACCAGTACTCGAAGTGGTGGCGGTTGCGCCCCTTGTGGTGCATCCACGCCAGAGAATAGCCGTATGCCTCACGTTCGGCTTCGTTGGGGCTGCGTTTGCCGTCCTCATAATAGCGGACACCCTGCCAGAACTCTGTGGGGCTGTACTTGGAAAGATCGTGGCGCAGTCCCTGCCAGAAGATCCCCGCTTTGCGGCAGTGCCGGATAACGGCGTGCCGGTGCCGGGTGATGGTGGAAAGATGTCCCCAGAAAGAATGCCAGCCCATAACAAGAACCTCCTCTGTGTGGAATACCTCTTTCAGTATACCGCTTTTGGAAGGAAAAGTCAAGGTTTATGTGGAAAGAAGAATTCACGCCTCAGTCAGCCTTACGGCTGCCAGCTCCTCTAAAAGAGGAGCCTGGAAAAAGTCTCCTCTTTTAGAGGTGATTCCCCACGGGGTGGGGAAATGTCACCGTAGGTGACAAAAGGGACCGCTCAGTACGAGATGCCCGACA
>ENA-OQED01001124-OQED01001124.1-human-gut-metagenome-genome-assembly--contig:-NODE-1124-length-10200-cov-0.918892_pt1 | contig 10200 bp, 14 predicted proteins | sample MGYA00242790_ERZ504625 | MGnify/ENA primary metagenome ERZ504625 (study PRJEB26092, sample SAMD00036345) | human gut metagenome | host: Homo sapiens | study: EMG produced TPA metagenomics assembly of...
GGCGTTCTGGCGGGCAGCGTGCTGAAAAAGCGGTTCCAGCCCGCCCATGCGCTTTTCATGGCCTACGGCGCACAGTGCACGAACCGCGAGGAGCTGACGCTGACCGACCGCGCACCGCCGCTTGGCTGCGGGGCGAGGAGATCGACGCCCGCCACCGCGCAAAACGGCTGGTCGCGCCGTGCTCGTAGACGGGTTCCCGCTCGGCGGCGGCAAGGTCAGCGGCGGACGCATCAAAAACCATTACCCGAAGGGCCTGCGCAATCTGCAATAAAGCGGGCGGCCCCTCTTGAAAAGAACGATTTGTTGTGCTATAATAATTTACTGGTAATTATCGGCTGCAATGCCGCTGCCTGTGTGAATACAAATTAGGGGGATTTTTCCATGTCCGGACATAGCAAATGGAATAACATTAAGCGCAAGAAAGAAAAGACCGATGGCGCCCGTGCCAAGGTTTTCACCAAGATCGGCCGCGAGATCGCTGTTGCCGTTAAGGAAGGCGGCGGCAACCCCGCTTCCAACTCCAAGCTGGCAGCCCTGATCGCTAAGGCTAAGGCGAACAGTGTGCCGAATGATAACATTCAGCGCATCATCAAGCGTGCCGAGGGCGGCGATAAGACCGAGTACGAAGCAATTACCTATGAAGGTTACGGCCCCGGCGGCATTGCCGTTATGGTCGAAACCCTGACCGATAACCGCAACCGTACCGCTGCCAACATGCGCCATTACTTTGATAAGTTTGGCGGCAACCTGGGCCAGATGGGCTGCGTTGGCTTCATGTTCACCCAGAAGGGTGTGATCGTGGTTGACCTGGAAGATGCCGACCCCGACCAGCTGATGATGGATGCTCTGGATGCCGGTGCCGAGGACTTTGATGCAGGCGAAGAGGCTGCACAGGTCACCACTGATCCCGATAACTTCACCGCTGTGTGCAACGCACTGGAAGAAAAGGGCTATAAGTTCATTTCTGCCGATGTGGCACAGGTTCCTTCCACCACCACCGCCCTGACCGATCCGGATCAGCTGGTCAACATGGGCAAGCTGCTGGACGCACTGGACGACGACGACGACGTGCAGAACGCATGGACTACCCTGGAGAATGAAGAAGACCTGGACCGCTGATTGGTAGCCAAGGTTTGAGCTTGAATGTTTAAGGAGGCGCGCAAAAGCCGGATATTTCGGTTTTTACGCGCTTTCTTTTTACACAAAGGAGCCATGTTATGAGCCAACTTCCCCTTTGCCCGCACTGCCTGGAACCCGTGCGCAGCGGCTACCATGGCAGTTGCCCCAACTGCGGCAAGTCCCTGGAAAACCATAACCCCGAGGCGCGCTACCCCTTGGCACCCAACTGGGCGGGCATTACACCGTGGGTGAATACCAGAGCGCCGACGGCGACGGCCTGTGCTACCGCGGTGTGGATAATGATGAACGTCGGTTTGTGCTGATCAAAGAGTATTTCCCGGTAACGCTGTGCAATGGCCGCAGCCCGGATGGCGACCTGATGCCCAAAGAGGGCCGGGAAGTGCTGTTCAAAACCAGCCGGATGGATTTCAAAGATTTGTACGATGACCTGCACCGCATCACCCCGGCAACCGGCCTTTCGCAGATTCTGGATGTGATGGAAGAAAACAACACCGTATACGCGGTGGAGGAAACCGAGAAGGGCATGACCCTGACCCATTACCTCAAACCTGCGCGCCCGCACCCTGACCCCCGTGGAGGCCCGAACCTTGCTGCAGCCCGTGATGGAAGGGGTGGCCCTGCTTCACAAGGCCGGCTGATCCACCGCGGCATCTGCCCGGATAACATCCTGCTGCCTATTGACGGTGCCGCCCGGCTGACCGGGTATGGCACGCTGGCCCTGCGCACGGCAGGCAGCGAGCTGAAAAGCCAGCTTTACCCCGGCTATGCGGCACCGGAACAGTATTCAGCGGCGGAATTCTCTGGACGGTACACCGATGTGTACGCTCTGGCGGCGGTCACTTACCGACTGGTAACGGGCCAGGTGCCGGTGGCAGCCCCGCAGCGCAAGGTACGGGACAGTATGGAGAACGCCCACAGCCTGGAATCTGGTGTGCCGACCTATTTTTCTCAGGTGCTGACCTGCGCCATGCGGCTGGACCCCGCCAAGCGGATGCAGACGGTACCGGAGCTGATGAGCGCCTTGACTGATCCCACCGTGGCGAATGCCATGTTTGAAAAAGGCGAAAACCAGGTATCCACCAAAAAGATTCTGGCGGCTTCCATGGTGGTCATCTTTGTGTTGGTGGTGCTGCTGCTGTGGAGTCTGCTGAAAGGCGGCAAGGGGAGCGATACAAAACCGGCAGTTTCCGGTGCGGCATCCACCGGCACATCGGCTTCCAGCACGGCCAACAGTGATGTGGAAGTTTACCCGGACCTTGTGGGAAAGAACTATAAGACCGATATCAAAAATAACACGCTGTATACCCATTACCGCATTGCCATGACGGAGGATTTCAGCTCCACTGTACCGGAGGGCTGCGTCATCAGGCAGGAGCCGGTGGCCGGAACGCTGGTCACGGAACAGGCACCCACCATCCAGTTAGTAGTCAGCAAAGGCCCCATGCTGGTGGAAATGCCGGACATCATCGGCTGGACGCAGAACAACGCCAGCAAAAAGCTGGATGAATCCGGCATCAACTATAGCATGCAGATCATTGAAAACGATGGCCAGTACGCAGAGACTGCGTTGTAAAATGCGATGTGAGCAAAGGTACCAAGTTTGATGCAGATGAGACTGTTGTGACGGTGTATATCGCCGGGGCACGCAACGATGCGTTTGCGGTGGATTCATCGCCCACACCCTCCGAACAGCCCAACTGGGCGGACAGCACAGACCCTGCTGCAACAGCAGCACCGTGACGCCCACCACAGAAGAACAAAGTGAATGCCCCCGGTACAGCAGGGAAAGCAGCCTGCAATATCGGGGCGTTGTTGTTTGATTAAAAATAATAATGAATAGAGAATAAAGAATAATGTCGGTGCGCCGCCCGCGGCGGCGAAAAATAAAATAGGCGAGTTGCTCTAGCTAGAATGTTTTTTCGCCGGAGTGGCTGACCTGATTAAAACGTGACGCCGCGGGCGTCACACGACCATTATTCATTATTATTTATTCTCTTTTAATTAAGCGTAAAAAATCCCCCGCCGCAGGCTTGCAGCCTAAGCGGCGGGGGATTGCTGTGCTTATTCAGCAGCCGTTAAAATCAATCGCTGACATACGGCATAAGAGCCATATGGCGAGCACGCTTGATAGCAACGGTCAGCTCGCGCTGATGGAAAGCGCAAGTGCCGGTGACGCGGCGGGGAATGATTTTGGAACGCTCGCTGACGTATTTGCGCAGGCGGGGCAGATCCTTGTAATCAATGCGGTCGATGCGATCAACGCAGAAGCTGCAAACCTTTTTGCGGCCGCGATGCATCGGACGAGAAGAACGATCCATAGCCATGATCCGGTTACCTCCTTGTAAAATTGGTATAATCGATTCAGAACGGCAAATCGCCCTCGTCCTCAATCAGTGCAAAGTCATCGTTGCTGCCAGCCGAATAGGCGGGAGCAGCGGGCTGCGCTGCGGGACGGGAATAATCAGCCGGTGCTGCAGGAATCGGAGCGGACGCCATCGGCGCGCCCATACCAGCAGCGGGATTCTGGGATTTGGGAGTAACAAAATTAATGTTACTGGCCACGATCTCGATCGCAGTGCGGTTGTTGCCGCTCTTATCCTGATAGTTACGGCTCTGCAGACGGCCATCAATGGCAATCATGGAACCTTTCTGGAAATAACGGCAGACAAACTCAGCGGAGCGGTCCCAAGCGACAACATCAAAGAAGTCGGCCTGGTTCTGGCCATTGGCATCGCGGCGCCCACGGTCACAGGCAACGCGGAACGAAGCCACGTTTTTGCCGGTCGTCGTCTGGCGCAGCTGCGGGTCCGCAACAAGGCGACCCATAAGAACAACCACATTCAGCATAATTCAGTTACTCCTTCCCAACACGCACACCAGGGTGCGTGGCGCTCAATCAGGCTTCCTCGGCAACGATAATGCTGCGGAGAACGCCTTCGGTGATACGGTAGTTACGATCCAGCTCTGCGGGGAAATCCGGCTCGCTGGTGAACTTGATCACGGTATAAACGCCCCTCGGTTTCGTCTTCGATGGGGTAGGCGAGACGGCGCTTGCCCCAATCATCGACAGAATCGATCGTACCGTTTGCTTCGATCAGGGACTTGAACTTGCCGATCAGGGCAGCGGAAGCCTCCTCATCCAGAGCAGAACTGGTAACCAACATGGTTTCATACTTAGCCATTTTCTGTGCACCTCCTTTTGGACTTTAGGCCCTTGCCTTTACGCAAGGGCAAGGATGTGTGTCTTGCTTGACACAGCAACTTATTATATCAAGCAGAATCGCCTTTTGTCAAGGTGTATTTTGCAGGATATCAAAAATATTTTGCCACTTTTGGCGGGAACGCGCATTTTATGCCTTACGGTAACCAATGCTTTCCATAAATTTCAGGAAAGCTGCCTGCCCGGCGGCATCCTGCTTGAAGACACCGGCGTTTTCAAGCACGTGGCTGAACACAATACCGATCTCATCCCGCAGAACAGCTTCGGCTTTTTCACGCCTTCAGCCGGTGCCGTACTTTTTTGATCAGACCATCGATCCAGTCAGCGTGTACAGCCAGCGGGCTGCCAGCTTCGCGGCTGGTGTTGGGGGCGGAACCGGTCAGGATATCGGCAATGGGCGGCGCTCTGATCTTTCAGGCGGGCGGGCAGGATGGCCAGGCCCATTACCTCAATCAGGCCGAATAGGGGGGGGTTCTCTTTTTTGATGTTGTGGTATTCCTTGTGCGGGTGGAAGATGCCGTCCGGATACTGTTCGGTGGTGCGGTTGTTGCGCAGCGCCAGATCCAGAATGTAGCCGTCATTCTCATCATAGTGCAGAATGGGGGTGACGGTGTTGTGCGGGGTATCGCCGGTGTGGGCGATGATATCTACGCTGGTATCGCTGTAATCACGCCAGGTGCGCAGGATGTCGTCCGCGGCACTCTGCACTTCCTGGGAACTACGGCCCACCAGGCGCACGGTGGAAACCGGCCAGTTGACGATACCGGCTTTCACGCCGGTGTAGCGCGCGTTGCGCAGCGGTACGGCGATATGCGCTTTCTGCATGGGGAAGACATAGCGCCCGCCCTGGAAATGGCTGTGGCTCAGGATGCTGCCGCCTACAATAGGCAGGTCAGCGTTGGAACCGCAGGTGTAATGGGGGAACTGTGCCACAAAGTCAAAAATTTCAGCCAGGGTATGGCGGTCCATCTCCATGGGCTTGTGGTTGTCGTTCAGCATGATGCAGTGCTCATGGAAATAGGCATAGGGGCTGTATTGCAGATAGAACGTTTCACCGGCCAGGTTTATGGGCACAATGCGATGGGTCTGGCGGGCAGGGAAGTTGATGCGCCCCGCATAGCCGATATTCTCCTTGCACAGCATGCACTTGGGGTAGCTGGCAGCGGGCTGCAGCCGCTCCATGGCAATCACTTTGGGGTCTTTTTCCGGTTTGGTCAGGTTGATGGTAATTTCCAGCTCACCGTAAGGGGTGGCCGTGTTCCACTGGATGTTCTTGGCAATTTGCGCCGTGCGGATGTAGTTGGACACAACGCACAGATCATAGAACCAGTCCGTGGCAGCTTTGGGGCCGCCCTTGGCATACAGTTTGCGGAACTTGCGGCAGACTTCGCTTTCGCGCGGCATCAGGGCACCCATCATGCGGGTTTCAAAGTTGATGCGGTACTGCGGCACACTGCCGTCAAACAAGCCCTTGGCGGCGGCAAGCTCCACCATCTCGTCCAGCAGGGCAGCGGGGGTGTCAAAATCCTCTTTGGGCACCTTTCCTCGCTGGGCTGGGCCAGACCCAGCAGATCCAGCAGGGTGTTGCGGGCTACAATGGCATCCAGCTCCTTGATGAGCTTGTGTTTGCGGCCAAAGCGCAGCAGGCGCTCCACATCCAGGGCAAGTGCGGCATCACGCTGTTCGGCAGTCATTGCGGAAATGTTCACGGCTTCGATGTTTTGTTTCGACATCTGTACATCCCTCCTACATTTACGATACCGCATTTTACCCTCACTTTCCATGGTGCAAAATCCCATGCTTTTGCAGTTTTCAATCAAAAGGGGTGAACCCGCGGAAAGATTTCTGTGCGGTTCGCACATTCTCTGGCTCCGGGATTCACCCCTTTGATTTATTTCATTCGGTTTGCAACGGGCGGGCTCAGTGCTTCAGGTCGCTGAACAGGTTTTTCTGGTAAACGCCATCGGCCACCAGCTTGGCAAAGCTGTCAATCACGGTCTGCTTGTCCTCTTTATAGGTAACGCCGAACCACTTGTCATGGGTGGGCAGCACCTGAACGGTCACGGCATTCTTTTCCAGCAGCTCGCCAATATAGATGGGCAGCAGGTACTCGGCCTCAGCGGGTTGGCGGGAACGCTCTTCTCAAAGAACTCCACAAAACCGTCCTCCAGCACCTTCACGAACTCCGGTGTCAGGCCCCAAAAATTCATCGAAACCAGGCTCTGCGGGTCAATGGCCTTGCCCTCAACGGCAGCGCCGTCAGCGGTCTTTTCAATGCCGGAAGTCTCCACAACATCGGTCAGGTAGCCTTCGGCGTTCATCTGGCAGACACCGCGGGTCACAGCGCCGTTGTCACTCAGGGTGTTCTTCAAAACAAAGCCGGCCATGGACAGGGCGTTCGGTTTGTCCGGGGTGTAGCCCTGCAGGAAGTTGTGAATCTGGACAAAAGCTCCTTGCCATAGTAGTCGTCAGCATTGATAACGGCGAACGGCTCCTTGATGACATTCTTGCAGGCCAGAACTGCCTGGCCGGTGCCCCAGGGCTTGCTGCGCTCAGCGGGAACTTCGTACCCGGCGGGGATGGCGTCCTTCTCCTGGAAAGCATAGGCAATCTCAATGCCCAGGTCGGCACAGGTCTTTTCAATGCGGTTGCCGATGGCTTCCTTGAAAGCCTCCTCAATGTCGTGGCGGATGAATAAAGACAATCTTGTCAAACCCGCTTCGATGGCATCATGGATGGAGTAATCCATGATGATCTCGCCGTTGGGGCCGACAGCGGCCAGCTGCTTGATGCCGCCGCCAAAGCGGGAGCCGATGCCGGCTGCCATAATGACCAATGCTGTTTTCATACGTTTTCCTCCTGAAATATCGCTTATCCTTACTTCTTCATATTTTTACATCGTCAAAAACCGGATTACGGCGTTCAGGTCCGGTCCCATCAGGAAAGATCCCAGAACCCCGGCTGCGATGTAAACACCAAGGTAGATAAAAACGGCTGCCCAGCTGGTGCCGCCGGTTGCGGCCAGGGCATCGCTGCGTTGCGGGCCTTCGGGGCAGCGGTCATAAACGCGGTGAATGCGGCGTTCGCTTTCTTTTTTATACCAGTACACAGCAAACAGGCCGCGAATAGCCATCTGGATAAAGTTCAGCACATAGCATACCTGCATGGCCGTGGGAATTAGCCGCAAAAACGGCATACCCACCATCCACTCCGCACCGGATACCGCCATCAGGTACAGCAGGGAGGGCAGCGTCACAATAAAATCCAGCAGCGCAAAAAGAACACCCTGCTTCCACATTTTGCGGTAGAAGAAATAGAAAGGCCCAAGGAAAAAGGCGGAGAACGAGATGACTGCTTTGCGCCGGGTTTCCTGCATGCGGAAGAACTGCATCATATAATAAATGCTGGATGGCCCAACATAGCTGGCCCAGTCCCGCGCCTTGATGCCGTCAATCGGGTCATCGGGGCCGACTTCCTTGCAGGTAAAGCCATCCGGCCCCATGCTGCCTGCACTGAAAAAGTCCTGGTCGGGTGCCTGTTCTTGGCGCGGTGCCTGGCGATACTGCGGGGCGCCGCCGGCCTGGTAGCTGCCGTTGGCGTACACCGGGCCGTTGCCGCCGGGGGCGGGGTGATCCTGCTGGTACTGCACGTTATCCGGGTGGTCCGGCAGCGAAACGCCGCAGTGGTTGCAGTATTTTGCGCCCAGCGGGTTATGGGTGCCGCAGTTGGGGCAGACGATATCATCCGGCCGGTCGGAAATCACGTTGTCCGGGGTCCATTCAAACCCGGCGGCGTGGTCTGCCTGATGCACGCAGACACCAACCTTTTTCCAGCATTCGCGGTGGTACGGTGTGCCGCAGTCCGGGCAGACAACGATATCATCTGCTTCTTTGAATTTTTGTTTGCATACGGGGCAGGTATTGCCCTTGTAATCAGCCATGTGTGGTCCTCCGAATTTTTCAGGGCGGGGAGTGTTAGCCTGCCCATCCATCTTGTTCCGCTGCGGCCAAAAAGGCGCAAACGAAATAATTTAGCCATATTATACACCATATGTCCATGGAAAGCAAAGAACTTTTCGTGAATAAGCGGGCAGAAAGCGGATTTTTGCAGAATATTTGCAGATTTTGGCCTGCCGATAGCTGGTGTGTATCAAAAAAGTAGAAGCCGATTTTAATCTGCACGCCTGTAACGTGCAGATCATGCTGTGTGTTTTATACCTCTTTACAAGAAATAAGATTTGCGTTATACTGATAACATCTTGATTTATGCGTATCTTTATTTTTAATGATTGACCAAGGGGTAGCAAATATGATCACCATTGACGAATTGAAATTTAAGCTCGGCGGGCTGGAAACTGCGGTAAATGACCTGCGCGATGCCCTTTCCATTGAAGCGAGCGAAAAGCGCCTGGCAGAGCTGGAACACCAGATGACGTTGCCCGGTTTTTATGATGACCAGGAAAAAAGCCAGAAAGTCATCAGCGAGATGGGCGAAGTGAAAAATAAGCTGGAGCGCTTCGGCAAACTTTCCACCCAGTACGAGGAAGCCCAGACCCTGCTGGAAATGATTGAGGAAGAAAATGATCCCTCTCTGGCAGCAGAAGGCGAAGAAGCTGTGAACGGCGTGGAGAAATCCATTGACGAACTGCAGCTGATGACCATGCTGAACGGCGAGTACGACCATTCCAACGCTATCCTGACTTTCCATGCAGGCACCGGCGGCACCGAAGCACAGGACTGGGCCGAGATGCTGACCCGTATGTACACCCGCTGGGCCGAAGCCCACGGCTACACCGTGGAAGTTCTGGACGTGCTGGAAGGCGATGAAGCCGGTATCAAGTCCGCTTCTATGATGATTAAGGGTGCCAACGCTTACGGTATGCTGAAAAGTGAAAACGGCGTGCACCGCCTGGTGCGCATCAGCCGTTTGATGCCAACGCCCGCCGCCAGACCAGCTTTTCCAGCCTGGAGGTTATGCCGGAACTGGATAACAATATTAAAGTCGAGATCAACCCGGCGGATATTGAAATGCAGGTTTACCGTTCTTCCGGTGCAGGCGGCCAGCACATCAACAAAACGTCATCCGCTGTGCGTTTGATCCACAAGCCCACCGGCATTGTCACTTCCTGCCAGACCCAGCGCAGCCAGCTGCAGAACCGTGAGTACGCCATGGAAATGTTGAAAGCCAAGCTGTACCAGATCGCTCTGCAGCAGCACAAGGATAAGGTGGATGACATCAAGGGTGTGCAGAATGAAATCGCCTGGGGCCACCAGATCCGCAGTTATGTGTTCATGCCGTACACCCTGGTCAAGGACCACCGTACCAACTATGAAAGCGGCAATGTGCAGGCCGTGATGGATGGCGACCTGGACGGTTTCATCTATGCCTACCTGAAAGCATCTTCCCGCGGTGAACTGCAGGATGTATAATTAAAATAGAATAAAGAAGAATAAAGGAATATCCATCCGGCGCGCATGGCCTGAACAAAGGGCTGTGCGCGCTTTGCTTTTTGGCGGGTAAAAACAGGTGAACCTGCTGCAAAAGCCGCCGCAGTTTTGCATAAAGTGACCAAAGTGTACGGCATACCCGGCGGGACCAGTTGCATTTTTCGGCAAGCCTGCTATAATACATGCAGTATTGCCAGCAAACATTAAAATTGTGTTAATATGGCCTTGGGGTGTATCTGAAAAGTCGAAAATATAGTCTATTTCTAGAAATGCAGCCGGATTTTACGTTAAGGCAATACCGCACAATTCTAAGTGCCGATACGGCGAGCGAGGCACGGCAGCTGCTAAGCCAAAAGCGCAGATAATACTTTGTGTATATCGAGCAATTTTGGC
>ENA-OQED01001129-OQED01001129.1-human-gut-metagenome-genome-assembly--contig:-NODE-1129-length-10173-cov-4.316544_pt1 | contig 10173 bp, 10 predicted proteins | sample MGYA00242790_ERZ504625 | MGnify/ENA primary metagenome ERZ504625 (study PRJEB26092, sample SAMD00036345) | human gut metagenome | host: Homo sapiens | study: EMG produced TPA metagenomics assembly of...
TCAAGTTCAGTGGGAAAATCGGTTCGGGCAGTTTGGGATGCTGTTGAATGTCCGGTAAAGCTCGCGTCCTGGTATCGTCCCATCGTTGACTTGTCGACTGTCTGCCTTGTATCAAATGGGCAAACGGCGCGAAGCCTCACGGCCAGAGCTGATGGAACTATCCGAGTGGCGAACATGGGAAACGTTGGCAGCAATCAGGATTGCGTCGGCACGCTTTGTTTCCCAATCCCATGATTTCTAGCTTTCCGTAGCCCTCACTGCTACCTTTAAGTTTCAGGACACAGGATCGTTTGTTGGCGCCCTATATGGTGGATCCAACACGATTACCGTCAAGGGCAACATGCTGTATGTCGATTTGAGCTCTTTCAAATCAACCGTCGAAGTCTCGAACTATAGGGTCTGGTTATATCAGTCAGGGATACGTCCATCGGCCACAATTGGACTGGGATGTGTTGGATCAAGTCTTGCGGATCCGCACTACAACAAGCAAGCGAATTGGAATCCAGATGGCAGTATTACGTTACTTGGCGGGGTTGGCAGGGATAACATCCTGATACAGCGTTTTTCCATGCCGATTCCTAGTGGAGTGACGTTCTCCTAGACAAGTGGCACCGTGATACAGCCTTCGACCCATCCCCCGTTTGCGCTTACTGTCATCTTTCCCGAGGAACGCAAGGCGATGGTGTGCTGCGCCACCTGCACTTCGACGCCATGCAATCCGATGCTCGAATTAGATACTGCGGCGCAATGCACCTCGAAAGCCGCCTCCAAACCGGCTGGGAGTGTGAAAAGCGGGGATGTCTCCCATTCTTTCGCCGCATTCCAGTCGCTACCGACTCGGATTGCGTGGAATGCGACGATCAACAGCTTGCCTACCAGCGCGGTACGGTAATTCACGTTCCAATTCTGGTTCGATCTGGTGAGGGTTACGGAAAGCTAGAAATCATGGGATTGGGAAACAAAGCGTGCCGGCGCAATCCTGATTGCTGCCAACGTTTCCCATGTTCGCCACTCGGATAGTTCCATCAGCTCTGGCCATGAGGCTTCGCGCCGTTTGCCCATTTAATACAAGGCAGACAGTCGACAAGTCAACGATGGGACGATACCAGGACGCGAGCTTTACCGGACATTCAACAGCATCCCAACTGCCCGAACCGATTTTCCCACTGAACCTGATCAAAATCATCCTGCCGTTACGCATGATGATCCAATTGGAATCCTGGTACAGGGTTACGGAATCCCACAGCTGGCTCATCGGAGGCAACTGCTTGACAAGCATGACAGGAGTTCCAGCGGTGATGCCACTGATCGGGATACGGGCGATCGGAATCCATACGGTGCCGGAATTGTTCAGGATACTACCCGACGGTACCGTGGGGTCAGCCGCCGTGCCACTGGTGGCGGTGCCCTTCAGCACCGCGAGCGCGATCGTTTCGATGTTGTTCGAGTCTCGCGTGTATTTCACGCAGATTAGGTCGTTGCGGTTCCGTCCTGTGACTCCGCTTTCGATGGTGACGGTTTCCGCCGCGGTGACGCGTGCGTATCGTCCTCGATCACAAGGTTGAGGACCGGGACGAGCGCCTTGTTTGCTGACTGCATGGTCACGGCGGGGAATTTGCCGTCGCCGCCTTGCAGCAGGTAGTTGCCGTTTCCGACCAGTCCGGCCTGCATGGCTCCTTGGTCGCTGGATGTGATGTGCGGAGCGCCGGCCTTGCCGGTGATGAGATTCATGGTCATGGTCATTCCTTCCTATCTGTTGTGTTGTTGAGGTATGCGGCGTAGGCGGCGTCCTGCGTGGCTGCCAGCGCTTTGAACGTCTGCCAGCATGCGGTACAGACGAGCGCGCCCTGTGCGACTCCGTCGACGGTGGTGTGGGTGATGTCGTGCCAGTCGCTGGAGGTGCGTGGGTCACCGTCGGCGAGGTATGCGGAGACGTGGCATCGGTCGCAGGTGTATCTGGTGATGTTCGTGGTTCGTGCCATTGATGTTCCTTTCTCTTTCAGGCTGTGCGCTGGTAGATGTGTCCAGGAAGCGTCGTGCCGCATTCCTTCCAAGTGCCTCCGTAGGTTGTTCCCGGATTGGCCGTGGAAGTGGTCCAGTAAAGGGAGCCCACGGGGTGGGCGGCGATGAATGCCTGGCTCACGCTCATGCCGTTGTCTCCCTTGTCACCCTTCGGCCCTTTGTGCACGATGTAGCTACCGACGCCTTTGACGGTCACATCGCTACCGTTGATGGCGGTGACCTGCCAGAACCCAAGTTCAAGACCATCTGTTTGTTGATATTGGTCAAAAATGGTGTCTCCGACCTGCAGGTTTCCATTTGGCTGAATACCAGATAGGGCAATTTTTCTCACTTCTCCGCCACTACCCGAACCGCTGATGTCGCCATTGAATTTCCGTAGGCTCAGTCCCCGTGGCCCAGTGGCTCCCGTTGGACCCTTCGCCCCGGTGGCGCCGGTCGCTCCGGTGGCCCCGGTCGGGCCTTGCGGTCCTTGCACTCCCTGCTTGCCTTGCGGTCCGGTATCGCCCTTGGGGCCTTTGACATTGCCAAGTAGAATCTTCGTCATGCGTACTCCTTACTTTCCGTCGTTGATCGTGTAGTACAGGTCTCCCGTCGCTTGATCGTAGGAGACGGGAGCTTCTGACGCGGTGGCCGTGTCCGCGTATACGGCGTACAGGTCTCCGTTCGGATCGACCTGCAGCGTGAAGAATCCTGATGCGGGTGCCGTCACGCCGCTGGCGCCCTGCGGGCCGGACGGCCCCTGTGACCCCTGCAGTCCCTGAACGCCCTGCGCTCCTTGCTTGCCTTGCGGGCCGGTGGCCCCGGTAGCTCCAGTAGAACCGGTGGGGCCAATGGGACCGGTAGGACCAGTAGGCCCGGTGGGACCTGCTGGCCCGGCCGGCCCGATATCCCCTTTGTCTCCCTTGTCACCCTTCAGACCTTCAGGGCCTTGCGGACCAGTAGGCCCGGCGGCTCCAGTGGCTCCTTTGGGGCCTTGCGTTCCGATGATGGATTGACGGGAAATCGTCTTTCCCGTGAATAGGCTGCCGGACTGTGAAACGCACTGCCAGACGATGCTGTATTTTCCGCCACCTGACAATGCGGTCGAATATTCGTTGGCGAGTGGTGTTCGGTTCAACCATTCGCTCACGTTCCCCGTGAAAGTGGATCCCACCGGATATTCGCCGACGAGGGATTTCTTCATCACGAGCGCCGGAAGGCCGACGTCGCCTTTAGCTCCCTGAACGCCCTGCGCTCCTTGCTTGCCTTGCGGGCCGGTGGCCCCGGTATCGCCCTTGTCACCTTTGGGGCCTTTGATGTTGCCGATCAATAGTCGCGCCATGTGTCACCTTTCCGGGATGTCCACGTACAGGTTCCCGCTCTCGGAGTCCCAGACGAACGAGGGTGGGTTCGTGTTGTCCGGATAGTTCACGTACAGGTCGCCGTCGCCTTCCATGCTGAGCGTGAAGAAGCCGTTCGAGGGGGCGGATACGCCGCTGTCGCCCTTGTCACCCTTCTCCCCTTGCGGGCCCTGGATGCCTTGGGAACCTTGGATGCCTTGTCTGCCCTGGGGGCCGGTCGCTCCCTGTGGACCCGTGGGACCCTGCGGACCTGTGGAACCCGTCGGGCCTTGCGGTCCCGCCGCGCCGATCGCGCCGGCATCACCCTTATCGCCTTTCTCGCCGCGTATCCCCTGCAGTCCCTGCGGGCCTTCGGGACCGGCGACGCCTTGCGGCCCTCGCTCCCCGATCGCTCCTTTCTCTCCCCGAGGACCGGTGGGTCCGGTCGCTCCGGTGGCCCCCTGTGGTCCTGCGTCGCCCTTGTCGCCCTTCTCCCCTTGCGGACCCTGGTCGCCTTTCGGAAGCCCCAAATTCAAGGTTTTGTCGCTGCCGGCGCCCGTAAGCGACGCGCTTGCCTGTGCACCGGGGGCGAGCGTGTCCACCGAACCGATTTTCAGGCCGGTGATGTAGTCGCCTTTCGGCTGTTTACCCGACAATGCGTTGTTGAGCGAGTCGATGTCGTTTCTGGTCACGTCGGCGCTGAACGTCCAGGCGTCGAGTTTGAGGCCGGCTCCAGCGTAGTAGGCGTGGCCACCATCCCCGATGGAGGATTCTCCGCTGTTGCCGCCGGCGCTGGCACCTCCGGATTCGTAGGTGACGGTGAGCACGCCTCCCGAAACCTTGACGATCTTCTTGGAGATCTCGGCAGTGACGACGAGGCCCGTGTTGTTGTCACGACCCGTGACCAGGTCGCCAACGTCCGCGTCGATGCCGTCGGGAATGTCCACGTCGATGGTGCTAGTGTTCCGAAGCTCCTGGAATTTCTGCCTGCCCTTGTCCTCGAGCTCGTCGGCTTCGGCGTTGGACAACTCGTATGTGGCGGTGCGTTCGTCAAGGCCTTTGAGGGTCTGCGTGTGGCTGAACGTGCCGTTCGCGTCGGCGTACCAGTGGATGACGGTACGGTCCTTGAGTTCGCCCTTGCCCAGGCAGATGAGATGGTTGATCGGGTGCGCCGCCTGTTTGGCGGTGAAGTCGATGAGGTCCGAGTCGATGCTGTCGCCGATCGTGCGGACGGGCATGGCGCTCATGGATACCTTGTCGCCGTCATTACGCAACCGGAGTTTGAGTCCGCTTGCCCTGAGCATCTTGACCAGACCGCTGTACAGGTCCACGTACCGGTCGAACTGGCAGGTGGTCTTGTGGTCGGCGCTTTCGTCGGTGACGGTGAACAGGCCTTGCAATCCCGCACGGCTGACGAGCGTGCGCATAATGACGGGAATCGTGCCGGACAGGGTGAGGTAATCGTTGTTCCTGTCCGGTTCGATGATCTTCGAGGCGAGCACTCCATGCCAGTCGCGGCCATGCCATGTGACGGTGGACAGGCCTCCGTCCACGTCGACATCCGTGTCGTCGATGATGCCGCCGTACTCGGTGCCGTCGATCATGATGCGGCTCCCCGCCTTGAGCGCGGCGTCTTCGACCTGCAGGTCGAAGTCGTTCTCCCCGCTACCGAACGCGAGGTCGAGCGTGTATGAGGCGTGGCTCGCCACGGGTTTGCCTGTGGCGTCGGTGACGATCAGGTCCATGGCGGTTCGCTCCTTTCCTCGCAGACCGTCAAGTCGAATTGGAATCCTCCCGGCCAGCTGATCGGCTGTGTTCCGGGCGCGAGCGGTTGGAACACGTACCGGCCGGAATCCTTGCCCGACCCTCGCACGGCCTGCGCGAAGCAGTTTGTGACGAGACCTGTGCCGCTGACCATGGTGACGGTCCTGACATCGCCGGTGCCGTCGATTTCCAGACGCGAGCCGGATGGCACGGTCACGTCGACCTCGTACCGGTTGTTTCCGATGATGACGTACGGTTGCGCGCATGGTCCGAATATCGTGAGCTTGACCGGCTGCGGGATGGACGTGTCGTTGACGATCTCGGCACCCAATGCCATGCCGGCGAAATCATGCGGATAATCATATGGATAGTCAAGGTCGGCGGTTCCGGAATCGTATCGCGGCGTGAAATGCGTCATGGTCGGACGGCGCCACACGCCATCGGCCAGCACGATGGTCAACTGCGTCTCGACCATCGTGGGCGTGATGGATTGCGGTTCGCTTTTCGTGATCCACGCTTTGGCTTCCCATTCGCCGTCGGCCACGAGCGTGCCCGGGTTCCCGGATGCCATGTCGGCGTCCGCGAGGCGGCGCAGTAGGTCGAGCGTGGCCGGAGAATCGTGGATCTTCACGGTGACTGTCGCCTCGCGTGCCTTGCGGGTGATGCCCGTCATGCCACGTGAGGCGAGGCTGTAGTCCCAGACGCGGGCTCGCAGTCCCGTGAGCGTCTCGCCGTACAGCGGCCCCTCGAAGCCGATGCGCTCACCTGTGGCGGCGCACACGTATTCAAGCGATTGCACTTCTCACCTTCCTTGCGAAGTCGCGGTCCCCTATCGTCGGCGTGTATCGGGCGATGATCGATCCGAGGTCGTCGTGCAGCGATTCGACGGCCGCGATGAGTTCCCGCAGATCGCCGTCGCCGGCATTGGCGCCGGTGCCGGCCGTGACGTTCAGCCTGCCGGTCTTCGACCAGTCCGCGTCGGAGAGGCTCATCGTGGAGACGAGCGAATCCATGGAACGGCTGACCACATGCGCGGAATCGTCGATGCCCAATGCCATGCCACGTCCGACCATCACGCCGACCTCGTCGCGGAACACACGCGACGGCGAGTGGATGCCCAAAGCGTTCTTGGCCTTGTCCACCAAGCCCGACAACGCGTTGGTGATGCTGGAATACAACGAGCCGACCATTCCTGTGATGCCGTTGATCAATCCCTGGATGATGTTGCGTCCCGCGCTGACGAGCCAGCTTCCCGCGCCGGACACCGCGCTCCGGACGGTTCCGCCGATCCCGCTCACGACGCTCCCGACACGGCCAACCATGTTGCTTACGGTGCCGACGATGCCGCCCCAGACGCTCGACACAATGCTTCCGACGCCATTCCACAACGCGGCCCACACGCTCCGGATTGTCGAGCATGCGGCGGATACCACTCCGCTGACCATGCCGATGCCGGCGGAGACGACGCCTTGGATGCCGCCCCACACTGCCGACACGATGCCCTGGATGGCCGACCACGCGGCGCTCCAGTTCCCGTTGACGACCGCGAGCGCCAGTTGGATGATGCCTTGGATGACGGCGAGTGCGGTGCTGATGACTGTGGCGATGATGGTCCATGCGCCTTGTACGACGGTGGATATGGTGTTCCAGAGTCCGTTCCAGACCGTGCTGATGATTGTGACGGCGGTTTGGAAGATGGTTTGGATGTTCTGTATTCCTGCTTGCAGGAGTGGTGTGATGGTGGTGATGAATGTTTGGATGCCGGTGATGATCGCGGTGAGCGCGGTCATGATGATGGGGCCGATCGTGTTCCAGACGTTTTGGAGGACGGTGGTGATGAGTGTCCATCCGGTTTGCCAGATTTGTTGGATTTGGCTCATGGTCTGGGTGATGAATATGGCGATGGCTTGCAGGATTGGCTGGCATGCGGTGCTGATCTGGTTCCAGATTCCCATGAACCATGTGGCGAAGCTGTTCCAGAGTCGTTTGCCCGTTTCGGTTTGGGTGAAGAACCATGTCAGCGCGGCCACGACCGCGCCGATGGCCACGACAAGCATGCCGATCGGATTCGCATCCAAGGCAGCGCTGAATGCCAGCTGCACGGCGGTAGCAGCCTTGGTCACCGCGCTCCACGCCGATTGAGCTGCCTTGACAATATTGAACGAGCCGGCGAGTTGCTTCAGTGCTCCAGCCGCGCTTCCCGCGTCGGAGATCTTGCCAATCAAATCGAACGTGGCCGTAGCGGTCTTCTCCACACCGGAGGCAGTCGCGGAAATGGCCTTCAGTCCACCGGAAACTGTCTTCAGCCCGGCCGAGACGATATCCCAGCCTTTGACCGCGAGCAATGCAATGGTGATGGCTTTCAACGCGCCGGATACCAGTGCGCCGTTCTGCTGCGCCCACTGTCCGACCGACTGCAGCCAGCCTCCCACCGTCATGAGCACGCCGGTCAAAGTGTTCAACAGTCCGGCGAAGCTCTGCGCCGCGGAACCGGCGGTGCGCGCGCTGTCGTTGAAGCCGAAGGCCTGCGAGACCGCGGCCGCCAATCCGGAAACCAGCGAGCCCAATCCGGAGATGACGCCGGTCAGGCTTTCAAGGAACGGCTGCAACGCGCCCGTCTCGATGAACGTGTTGACGAACGTCTTCGCCCATCCCGCCGCGTTCGACAACGCCTGCGCGACCGAAGCGACCACTCCCGCGAGCGCGCCGGCGGTTGTGGAGAACATTGTGGCGGCTTCGCCGCCATTGTTGAGTCCGCCTATGAGTGATGTGATTGCGTTCCAGAGGCCAGTGAGTTGGCTTTTGAGGCTGGCCGTCGCCGAGGCGAGCATCTGGAAACCGGGGATGTTGGCTAGTGTGTCGCTGAGGTTTTTGAGTTTCGCCTGTGTGGCGGGTATCGCGTTCTCGAGGCCTTGTTGGAGTGCCGCGCCGACCTTTTGCAGGGTTGGCGTGACGGCTGCGGTGAATGTGTCGATGAGTGGGATGGCTTGGTTGAACAGGCCGCGTAAGCCGTCGAGGACTGGTGTGGCGGCTGTTTCTCCGAGTCGGCTCAACGCGGCTTTCACGTTGGCCAGGGCGCCGGTGAATGTGGTGCCTGCGGATAGTGCGGCGCCGCCTAGGCCTTCCTGCATGGCGTCGGCGAAGGTTTGGAAGTCGATTTTGCCGTCCGAGACCATGTCGGACACTTCGGCGCTGGTCTTGTTCAGATGCTTGCCGAGCATTTGGAGGACTGGGATGCCGCTCGACATGAGCTGGAGCATGTCGTCGCCCTGGAGTTTGCCTCGGGCGGCGACGGAACCGAAGATCATGCCGATGTCAGTGAGGCTTCTGCCGCTGATCTGCGCGGTGTCGGCCACGGTCTTGAGGATCTTGGTGAGCTGGTCGCCTTCCTTGATGCCGGAGGCGGACAGGCTGGCCGCGACGGTCGCGGCGTCGCCCAATCCGAACGCGGTGCCCTTGACGGATGCGAGCGCGTCGTTCATGATTTCGGTGACGCTCGCGCTGTCGTGGCCGAGGCCTTTGAGTTTGGCTTGCGCGTTCTCGATGTTGAGGGCGCGGGTGAAGCCGCCTTTGGCGGCCAATGCGGTGATGCCGCCGGCGAGGGTGGCGATCGCGCCTGTGCCGACCTTGCCGATCTTGCCGAACGCGCCGCCGATCTTCGAGATGAGGGTGTTGGAGCCTTTCCTAGAGGCTTTGCCGACGGCGTCGCCGATGTCGCCTTCGATGCTTTTGCCGAATCCTTTGCCGGATGGTTCGACGTGGACGTATACGACGCCGATGTCCTGTGCTGCCATCGTGTTCCTTGCTGTTTGTCGGGATTCCGATGGCGGTCGGAGTCAGAGGTCGTCGTTGATGTGGAAGTAGGCTTTGAGCCGTTCCCTGTCCTCGCGTTGACGGCGGGTGAGGTTGTGCGTCGGGGTTGGCGGGCGGAGCGGGTCGTGCTCGTGGTCGAACCATGGGCGTTTGCGTTGTCCGGACAGCGTCCAGACCGCCTGTTCGGCTCCGTCGGGCGCGTAGACGGCGTTCTGCAACGCCATCCACGAGTGGCTCGTATGGTCTTTGAGGATTTCGCGGGTCAACGCCCAGGCGAGTCCCCAATCGACTCGTGGACGTTGGCCTTCAACCCATTCCCGGAAGCGTACGGGCCTGTATATCTGCCCGTACGCTCGGATCCAGTCGTAGGCTAGTGCCGCGCGATTGTTGTTCCAGAGGTGGGCGAGGTAAACGCTTTTGGGTCCAGTCCGGATTCCTCGGCCCACGCCTTGATGGTCGCGGTGAGGTAGGCCATCGGACGTTTGGTCTTGCGCAGCACGTTCCAGAAGTTCGGCTGCATCGCCTGGAAGTAGGCGAGGAACGTGCTCACGCAGGCCGTGGTTTCCTCGTCGGACAATGCGGGCTTGCTTTTGATCAGGAGGATGGCCTGGACGAGTTCGATGGGCAGTTCCGCGTTGTTGAGGTTCGGCAGGTCGAGTTTGACGCCGGCGACCTCGAGGTGCACGTCGGGTTTGAGCTCTTCCGCTTCGGTCAGGTCTACGTCCACGACATGGTATTCTTTGTCGCTCATGTTGGCTCCGTTCTAATGGTTGGCGGTTGAATGGGTGTCCCGTGCGGCCGACCGCCATCGGCCGCACGGGAAGAATCAATGGGTCACTTGGCGTCTTCAGTGACGAGGCCCCACGCGTGGAACTGTTCGCCGTTAGTGCCCTTGAGCATCTTGAACGTCATGCTGAAATTCATGATCTCGCTGGATTTCAGGCTCACGTCGTCACGGTCGCTCACCTTCGCGTTGGTGCCGTACAGGAGGAACGGACGGTCCTGCTGGTCGAGCGCGACCAATACGAGGATCCACTCCTTCTTCAATCCGGCGCCCTTGATGCTGATGCCGCCGTCCGAATCGACGTCCACGTCGAAGTAGGCCGACACCACATCCTTGCGGCCCTCCATCGCGGCGAGCTGCAGGGTCCAGTAGCCCGGATCCGTGTCGGACAGCACGATGTCGCCGTTGTGCGCCTTGTAGTCGGTGCTGTCGCCCGGCTCCGGATGCAGGACGGCGCCGTCCTCCGTGGAG
>ENA-OQED01001131-OQED01001131.1-human-gut-metagenome-genome-assembly--contig:-NODE-1131-length-10158-cov-0.648689_pt1 | contig 10158 bp, 9 predicted proteins | sample MGYA00242790_ERZ504625 | MGnify/ENA primary metagenome ERZ504625 (study PRJEB26092, sample SAMD00036345) | human gut metagenome | host: Homo sapiens | study: EMG produced TPA metagenomics assembly of...
CAAATGGGACAAGTGTCCGTACCCGACGAACGACTGACGAAGCTCGCCGAGCTGGTTCACCCGGGGCGTATCGTACCTGCCGTGTGCGACATCGTAGACATTGCCGGACTGGTGAAGGGCGCCAGCAAAGGTGAAGGACTCGGCAACCAGTTCTTGGGCAACATCCGCGAGTGCGACGCCATCATTCACGTGCTGCGCTGCTTCGACAACGGCAACATCGTCCACGTGGACGGTTCGGTGAACCCCGTGCGCGACAAGGAAATCATCGACACAGAGCTGCAACTGAAGGACCTCGACACGGTGGAAAACCGCATCAAGCGTGTAGAGAAGATTGCCAAAGTGGGTGGCGACAAGGCGGCAAAGATAGAGTACGAACTCCTGCTCCGCTACAAGGATGCCCTGGAACAAGGACAAAGCGCCCGCACCGTCATCCCACAGAACGACGACGAGGAACAATGTGCCAAGCAGATGTTCCTGCTCACCACCAAACCCGTGCTCTACGTCTGCAACGTGGATGACGTCAGTGCCGCCAGCGGCAACCAGTACGTAGAGCAGGTGCGTGAAGCCATCAAGGGTGAGGATGCGGAACTCATCATCATCTCCGCCCAGACCGAGGCCGACATCGCCGAACTGGAGACATACGAAGAAAAGCAGATGTTCCTCGAAGACCTGGGACTGAAAGAAAGCGGCTGCAACCGTTTGATTAAAGCTATCTACAGCCTGCTGAACCTCGAAACCTTCATCACTGCCGGAGAGATGGAAGTAAAGGCATGGACCTATCGCAAGGGCTGGAAGGCTCCACAATGCGCCGGCGTTATCCATACGGATTTTGAAAAGGGATTCATCCGGGCAGAGGTCATCAAGTATGAGGATTATATCAAGTACGGCAGCGAAGCCGCCGTGCGCGAAGCCGGAAAGCTGGGTGTGGAAGGCAAGGAATACGTGGTGCAGGATGGGGGACATTATGCACTTCAGGTTCAATGTGTAATGACATTCATTCCAGATGGCAATGTACTTTCTTTGTACATTGCCATTTTCTAATAAACTCCATACAATAACAATACTGTGAAACAGATTATCTTCCTTTTATTCCTATTGTTCTGTACTGCCGTTTATGCACAACAGCAAGACTCAGTAACCATTCACGGACGGGTGACTGATTACAACGGACAGCCGATAGACAGTGCCAGCGTCTGGTGGCAAAACCCGCAGTTCAATGACATCATAGAAGCCATAACCGACAAAGACGGGCATTACACGGCCCGTATACCCAAAGGGAAATATCAAAGTGCAGCCTCTATTTATCTGCCCTCCTATGCGCACATTGCCATGAAAAGCGGGCTGCCCGAAACTGAACACCGCCTGGAGTTCTGGGCCTGGGATTTCATCGCCGACCGCGACACTACACTCGACATACGTTATCATCGTATGGAAGCTTATGGTCTGCGTGCTTTCCGCATCCCCGGAGCCATGCCTACTTATCAGATATACGTCCGTCCCATGAGCTTGACACGTACCTACCAATGGATGAAAGAAACAAAGCCCGAGTCATTGGTACACGGTGAAAACCTGGGTGACATTGAGCAACAAGAACAAAACAAAGAAGCCAGAGAATGCCAGATGGCTCCCCGCCCCGGGCAACTGAAAGTCACCGTCTGGATAGACGGCGAGAAGGTCCCCCGTGCTGATGAAGCAGGAAATAAAAGAGTATTTCGACAGCAACGAATATGGCAACGCCTATCTATTGACAGTAGATATGCCCAAGCATCCCAGAAAAGACCTTCCCTACCGTATCTTCAAAGTAGAACTGGAAGACATGGAGAACGGTGACCGCGGCGAAGGGCTTTACTATATGGAAAAGAAAAACTACGTTCAATAACATTAACCATACACTACAAATGACAAACAATAATCTGAAATACCTCATAGCAGGTACCGGCGGCGTAGGCGGAAGCATTGCCGCCTTTCTTTCATTATCCGGCAAAGACGTCACTTGCATTGCACGCGGCGAACACCTTGCCGCCATACGCAAAAACGGATTGCAACTGCACTCCGATTTGAAAGGTGAACATTCTCTGAAAGTTGCGTCATTTACCGCAGAAGAATTCCAAGGCAAAGCGGATGTTATCTTTGTCTGCGTTAAAGGTTATTCCGTAGACTCCATCACTGAACTCATCAAACGTGCCTCACACGACCGTACAGTGGTAATCCCCATCCTGAATGTTTACGGAACCGGTCCCCGTATCCAACGGTTGGTCCCCGGCGTCACAGTGCTCGACGGCTGCATCTACATCGTAGGATTCGTATCCGGACGGGGAGAAATCACGCAGATGGGAAAGATTTTCCGGCTCGTCTACGGAGCACACCGCGGCACGATTGTTTCCCGTGAAACATTGGAAGCCGTGCAACGCGATTTGCAGGAAAGCGGCATCAAAGCCGAAATCTCCAACGACATCAACCGGGACACATTTCGTCAAGTGGTCCTTCATTTCTGCTATGGCCGTCACCGGAGCCTATTACGACGTACCTATGGGCGAAGTCCAGAAACCGGGCAAAGTGCGCGACACCTTTATCGGACTGTCACAAGAGAGTGCAGCTTTGGGCAGGAAATTGGGTATAGAATTCAAGGAAGACATCGTGCAGTATAACCTCAAAGTAATAGACAAACTCGCCCCCGAAAGTACCGCCTCCATGCAGAAAGATATGGCCAAAGGGCATCAGAGCGAAGTACAAGGCTTGTTGTTCGACATGATTACGGCTGCAGAGGAACAAGGGATTGAGGTGCCGACGTATAGGATGGTGGCGGAGAAATTCAAATAAACTGTCACGATGAACTGCCAAACGAGATAATTTCATACCTTTGTCCCGAACAACCCGTAATTCAGTAATTAATTCTTCATAAATATGCTATCATTACTCACCATCAACTGGAACCCCGACCCCGAACTATTCAACTTCTTCGGCATATCCATCCGCTACTACGGTTTGTTATGGATTATCGGCCTCGCTTTTGCCTACCTTATCGTGCAACACCAGTACCGCGACCGCAAAATAGACGAAAAGAAATTCGAACCTCTTTTCTTCTATTGCTTCTTCGGCATACTGATAGGCGCACGACTGGGCCACTGCATATTTTACGACTGGGCCTACTACCAAGACCACTTCGTTGAAATGATTCTCCCCATCAAGCAGACCGCCGCAGGATGGAAAATGACGGGTTACACCGGCCTTGCCAGCCACGGCGGCACGCTGGGCCTGATTATCGCCCTCTGGATGTACTGCCGCAAGACGAAGATGCACTACATGGACGTGCTCGACATGATAGCCGTTGCCACTCCCATCACCGCCTGCTGCATCCGCCTTGCCAACCTGATGAACTCCGAAATCATCGGCAAACCGACCGACGTGCCCTGGCATTCATCTTCGAGCGCGAAGACATGCTGCCCCGCCATCCGGCACAGCTCTACGAAGCCATCGCCTACTTCATCTTCTTCCTGGGGATGGTCTGGCTATACAAACGCGGACAGAAGAAACAAGAGACCAAGCTCGAAACAGATTTCAGCACCACCAAGCGGAAATCAACCACCGTGCAGGCCGAAGCCTCCCTGCCCTATCACCGCGGTTTCTTCTTCGGACTCTGCCTGACGGAGATTTTCACCTTCCGTTTCTTCATCGAGTTCCTGAAAGAAAACCAGGTGAACTTTGAGGACAGCATGACGCTGAACATGGGCCAGTGGCTCAGTATCCCGTTTGTGATTATCGGGGTATATTTCATGTGTTTCTACGGGAAGAAAGCTTCCAAATAAACATTTCAGCCCTACATAAGCAACATACCCACCCCTTTCATCTGTGTGGATTTCTCTACTTTTACGGCATCGAAACAGTAACCGTAAATCATATATTTATCATGAAAGAGAGACAACTGGTGGAAAGGGGCAGCTTTTATGCTGCTGGCAGCAACTGCCACCCCGCCTGCGCATGCCCAACTGAAAACAAATGCCGGCGTGCAATACCTGCTTTCCCAGTCGAAAGACATGAGCCAGGATTTTCTGGACCTCAGCAACACCTATTTCTTTGCCGACAGCCTGGTATCGTTCGACACCTCTACCGGTAAAGGGACTGTCCAGTGGAAACGCCAGCAACTGATGCCCCCGCCAGGCATTCAATGCAAACACCTACCTGCACCAGCCCCTCCAGTCGCTGGACTTCCCGGAGACCGCCTACGACAATAACCCGCAACTGACGTTCACCGTCGAGCCGGTCAGCGAACGTACCCTCCGCATCCGTATGCTCACCTCGCCCATCGTGCCGAAAGAAGATGCTGACGACCCCATGCTCATAGGAAAGCCCGCCGACGGACGCTCCTTCTGGAAAGCCGAGAAGACGGATAAAGGTACCCTGTACACCTCCCGATACGGCAGCCTGCTCATCGAGAATTACCCCTGGCGCCTGGTGCTGAAAGATGCCGACGGACGCCTGCTGACACAGACTCGTTGCTGGAGCGACAACGACTCCACACAGGTCAAGGTACCTCCATTCAGCTTTATCAAGCGCGGCTCGGACAACTCACGCAGCATCAATCCCGTATTCAGCCTCGCGCCAAACGAGAAAATCTACGGTTGCGGCGAGTCCGCCACCGCACTGAACAAGGCCGGACAAAAGGTCAACCTCTTTGTCACCGACCCGCAGGGCCCCGAAACTCCGGATATGTACAAGCCTATCCCCTTCTTTTTCAGTAACCGCGGCTATGGCATGTTTATGCACACTTCCGCCCCCGTGACCTGCGACTTCGGCTGCTCCTACATCGGAGCCACCAAACTCTTTATGGCAGACGAAGCGATGGACATCTTCATCTTCCTGGGTTCGCCGAAGGAGATGCTGAGCGAATACACCGCACTGGTAGGACGGCCCGAAATGCCCCCCTTGTGGAGCTTCGGCACCTGGATGAGCCGCATCACCTACTTCAGCGAAGCAGAGGGCCGCGATGTAGCCCGGAAACTGCGTGAGAACAAGATACCGAGCGACGTCATCCACTTCGATACCGGTTGGTTCGGCGTGGACTGGCAATGCGACTACGCCTTTGCCGCCGACCGCTTCGACAATCCCCGGCAGATGCTCACCGACCTAAGGTCACAAGGCTTCCGCACCTGCCTCTGGCAACTCCCCTACTTCACTCCGAAAAACAAGTTCTTCCCCGAGCTGGTGGAACGCGGTCTGTACGTACGCAACGGTAAGGGGCAGCTCCCCCTACGAGGACGTGGTGCTGGACTCACCAACCCCGAAACCGTGAAGTGGTATCAGGAAAAACTCGGCAATCTGATTGAAATGGGTGTAGGCGCCATCAAAGTAGACTTCGGCGAAGGTGCCCCACTGGATGCCATCTATGCCAACGGCCGTAGCGGACTATACGAACACAACCTCTATCCCCTGCGCTACAACAAGACCGTGGCCGAGGTAATCAAGAAGATACACGGCGAAAACATTATCTGGGCACGTTCCGCATGGGCAGGCTCACAACGCTACCCGCTGCACTGGGGCGGTGACGCCGCCACTACCGAAACCGGTTTCGAGGGAACCATCCGCAGCGGCCTCTCCATCGGACTGAGCGGATTCTGCTTCTGGAGCAATGACATAGGCGGCTTCGTGACCCAAAGCCCCGAAAGCCTCTACCGCCGCTGGCTGCCCTTCGGCTTCCTCACCAGCCACAGCCGCGTGCACGGAGCACCTCCCACTGAGCCGTGGTACTACGGGAAAGAGTTCACAGACTATTTCCGCCGTTGCGCCGAGCTGAAGTACAAACTGATGCCCTATGTATACGCACAATCCAAAGAGTGCACCGAGAACGGCTGGCCGATGCTCCGCGCCCTGCTGCTGGAGTATCCCGACGACCCGGGTGCATGGCTGGTAGAGGACGAGTACATGTTCGGCTCCAACCTCCTCGTGGCACCCATGCTCGAAGAGGGCAGCGGACGGGATGTCTACCTCCCCGGACGGCAGAAATGGATAGACTACCAGACCGGAAAGGTGTATGCTCCGGGATGGAACCATATCGAGTGCGGCACCCTGCCCATCGTCATTCTTGTAAAGGACGGTTCGGCCATCCCCCATATCCCCGTGGCACAATGCACAGACCAGATGAAATGGGACAAGATTACGTGGAAGAAGTATCTGGCAGACGAAAAGAAAGCCGAAGGGTTGCTCTGCCTGCCGCAGGACGGACGGTTGCAACGAATGTCCATCCCATAATCCCCCTATCCTTTCATGTATGAGATGCATATCTCGTGCAGACAAAAGGTATAGATTGAGATAACAACCAAGAATGTTTGTTATGACAACCCACTACATTGAATCCATTAAACCCTAATGAACCATGAGAAACAAGTCACTACTCCTCATTTTCTCTCTGCTGCTTTGCCTGCAGACAAGCGCACAACAAACACAAGCCTTCCAAGATACCACGCTCACCGACGAACAGCGCGTGGAACATCTTCTTTCCATCCTGACATTGGATGAAAAGATAAACCTTCTTTCCACCGACCTCGGTGTCCCCCGCCTCAACATTCCCCGTTGCGGACACTACGAAGGACTGCACGGGCTGACCCTCGGCGGGCCTGCCATGTGGGGCGGACGCCAAAGAACGGAAGACGGGAAAGTAGTCCCCACAGACTGCCCCACCACCATATTCCCCCAATCCTACGGTCTGGGCTCCACATGGGACACCGATTTGGTGCAGAAAGTAGCGGAACAAGCCGCTGAAGAAGCCCGCTACTACATGCAGACCACCGGTAACAAGCGTCATGCCCTCGTGATGCGCGCTCCGAATGCCGACCTTGCCCGCGACCCGCGCTGGGGACGTACCGAGGAGAGTTTCGGAGAAGATGCCTTCCTCACCGCCCAACTCACCATCGCCAGCGTACGCGGCCTGCAAGGCAATCATCCCCGCTACTGGAAAACCGCCTCTCTGATGAAGCATTTCCTTGCCAACAGCAACGAGGACGGACGGGACAGCACTTCCTCCGACTTCGACACGCGGCTGTTCCATGAATACTACGCTTATCCTTTCTATAAAGGCATCACCGAGGGAGGCAGCCGCGCCTTCATGGCCGCCTACAACAGTTGGAACGGCATCCCCATGTCCATCCATCCCTGCCTCGAAGAGATTACCCGCAAGCAATGGGGCAACAACGGTATCATCTGTACGGACGGCGGTGCCCTGAAACTGCTGATTGAAGCGCACAAGAGTTTTCCAAGCTTTGCGGAGGGTGCCGCTGCCGTAGTAAAAGCCACCACAGGACAGTTTCTCGACGTATACGTTCCTTACGTCAAGGAAGCGCTGGAAAAGGGATTGCTGACCGAAGCCGACATTGACAAAGCCATCCGCGGGAACATCTTCGTCGCCCTCAAGCTTGGCTTGCTGGACGGGGACCACTCCCGTAACCCTTATCTCTCCATCGGAAAGGACAGTACGCAGGCACCGCCTTTCATGACAGCAGAAGCCCGCAGGCTGGCACGGGAAGTCACCGCCAAGTCTGTGGTGTTATTGAAAAACAAGAATCTCCTGCCACTCGATGCCGGAAAGCTGCGTAAAATAGCCGTTATAGGCCCGTATTCGGACAAAATCGTGCAAGACTGGTATAGTGGTACCCCGCCTTACGAAACAACGATTCTGAGCGGCATACGCAATGCTGTAAAGGAAGATACCGAAGTCATCCACGCCGAAGACAACCGCATGGGCCAGGCGGAAAAGGCTGCCGCAGCCGCCGACATCGCCATTGTATGTGTAGGAAACCATCCTTACGGCACACGTGCGGACTGGAAGTTCTCTCCCGTCCCCAGTGACGGCCGCGAAGCCGTGGACCGCAAATCGCTGATGCTGCCCGATGAAGACTTGGTGAAGCTGGTGCTCAAAGCCAATCCCAATACCATACTAGTGCTCGTCAGCAGTTTCCCCTATACCATCAACTGGAGCCAGGAGCACGTGCCTGCCATCGTCCACATCACCCACTGCAGCCAGGAGCAGGGCAACGGACTGGCCGACGTACTCTTTGGCAAGGTAAATCCAGCCGGACGTACCGTACAGACGTGGGTGAAAGACATCATCGACCTGCCCGACATGATGGACTACGACATCCGCAACGGACGTACGTATATGTACCACCAAGGCCCTGTGCTCTATCCTTTCGGCTATGGTCTGAGCTATTCCGACTTTACGTACGAGAAGATTGAATCCGTCAAGCAAGACAAGAAGAACATCCGCGTGACGGTATCAGTGAAGAATACCAGCGGACGCGACGGAGAAGAAGTCGTACAGCTCTATGCCAGCTATCCGGACTCCAAAGTGGAACGTCCTTCCAAGCAGTTGCGCGCCTTCAAGCGTATCCCCATCAAGGCCGGCGAAACCCGGGAAGTGACGCTTACCGTTCCCAAAGAGGAGCTCGGCTATTGGAACGAAGGAAAGCAGATGTTCGTTGTAGAACCCGGAACGGTGAAGCTGCTGATAGGGGCTTCGTCGGAAGATATAGGTTGGAGGGAAAGATCAGGCTATAAGAATGAAAAAGCCATCCCTTAACATACCGACTATAAAAATTAGCGAGTTATGCCACAACAACGTGGCAAACCCGCTAATTACATATTTGCAAGCATAAATGAAGTACAAGGTCACTTTACAATAAACTCATATCTTCCTGCCGCCAGTTCCACCACCCGTACATTCTCGGCCTTGTCAGGTAAAGTGAGTGTAGCTGTACTGTTAGCGGGCACTGTAACTTCATAATGCACACATTTCCCTTTCCATTCCCAGCGAGAAACAATTTCACCGTAAGGCGACCGATGACGAGCTTCAAACCGTTTCAATTCCTTTATGAAATGGGGACGGAGCAGAATGTTTTGAAAACCAGGTTGCGCGGGATCAGGGAAAATACCTCCCAGCCCCTTGTAGAACCAAGCACCTATTTCACCGAACATCATATGATTGTCCGAGATGTCACGAATAGCCTGCAAATCCCAGTTCTCGAGCAGCGTAGTGGCACCGTTCACCATCCACCAACCCCATGAAGGATAAGTGTCCTGTACAGCCACCTTATAAGCTGTTTCAGCATAACCATTTTCGCTGAGTGCATTCAGAATAGCTTTAGCTCCTAATACACCCACATCCAAGTGAAAACCGTCCTCCTCTACCTTATGTGCCAAGTTAGCTGCCACTTTTCCTATCAACTTTTCGGGCACAATCTTCCATTGCAAGGGAACACTCAATTCGGTTTGTGAACCTTCGGCATAGATGCCTGTTTCTCGATTCAGGAACTTATCATTGACAGCTTTGCTTTATTTCCTCCGACAAGGCATTATAAATATTCGTAATCGGCCTGTTGCCGAAGAGTTTAGCAGCAGCGGCCAAAATCTTGGTTATCTACATAAAAGTAGACTGAGGAAGTCAACTCTTTATTGGATTTTGACTTCACCGGCACCCAGTCTCCGCGCCCCCACGTAGTGAGATGATTGTTAGAGATACGCTCCACATAATCCACATAACGTTTGATGCTCTCGTAACAATCGCTCAAGGGCTTGCTATCACCGTAGAAGAGGTAGATATTCCAAGGGATGATGGCAATAGTACTAGTCCAGTCCAGCCCATTGTCTGTACCATATCCCCATCCACCAGTTGGAATAATATCGGGCAGCACTCCGTTGGGCTGCTGCTCGTCACGATGGTCGGCCAACCATTTTTCGTAAACGGTAATTCCATCAAAGTTATAAAATGCTGCCTCAATGGCAAAATGACCGTCACCAGTCCAACCGTTCTTCTCGCGCTGAGGGCAATCGGTGGGGTAGCCCATCAGATTGGAAAGGTAAGAGTGATTGGCAGCATGGAGCAGCTTGCCTATCAGTGGACTCGAAGATTCCAAGCTACCTACTGCCGGCACATCACTGTGCATGAAGTAAGCAATCAAGCTGTTTTGGTCAAGCTCAATAGGCTTATCTGCCACTACCTCCACATAACGAAATCCCTTGTAATTAAATCGGGGCATGAACTCATCCTCTTCTCCACTCAGAATGAGAATGTCCGTCTGAAAAGGGTCTTTCTCCTTATCGCCTCGAAAGTAGACATCAATGTTCGAGAGATCGAGGCGGCCATTTGGATGTAAGCGTTCGCCATGTTTG
>ENA-OQED01001132-OQED01001132.1-human-gut-metagenome-genome-assembly--contig:-NODE-1132-length-10156-cov-1.327550_pt1 | contig 10156 bp, 8 predicted proteins | sample MGYA00242790_ERZ504625 | MGnify/ENA primary metagenome ERZ504625 (study PRJEB26092, sample SAMD00036345) | human gut metagenome | host: Homo sapiens | study: EMG produced TPA metagenomics assembly of...
ACTTAAGATTCCGAAGCTTCTTAAAATGCAATGCGGATGAAAAAGAACTGGACCAGCAATTTTTACAACTGCACAAAGAATTATTTGAAAACTTCGATTGCGGCAGATGCCGTAACTGTTGTAAAGAGTACTGTGCGGAACTTACGACAGATGAAGTGAAGGAAGTGGCAGAGTATCTTAAGATGGAAGAGCCGCAATTTGTTCAGACATATCTGGAAAAAGATGAGACAGAAGGGACTTATTTAACGAAAAATAAACCATGTGATTTTCTTCAAAAGAATGGAGAATGTCTTTTAGAGGAGTGCAAGCCGGATGGCTGTAAGAAGTATCCATATACGGATCAATCGGGACGTTTGGGGAGTTTGTATGGTATGCTTGATGCGATAGCGGTGTGTCCTGTAGCATATGAGATCTGGGAACGGTTAAAGAAAATATATAACTTTCATTGATGATAATGTAAATGGAATGATAAAGAGGTAATTACAACCGGAGGTGAAAATCAATGAACAAAGCAGACAAAGCAGACAAAGCAGACAAAGCGGAATCTCTCTTCCGTACAGGCTACAACTGCAGCCAGTCAGTCTACGCAGCATTTGCGGAAGAGCTGGGAATAACAGTAGAAGAAGCAGCGAAGAAGGCAAGCCCGTTCGGAGCAGGATTCGGCAAGCTTCGTGAAGTATGTGGTGCTGTGACGGGGATGGTCATGGTGATCGGTGATCTGTACGGATACGATGATCCGAAAGATGCGGCGGGGAAAAAGAAGCTTTATGCACTTGTGCAGAAGCTTTGCGGAGCATTTGAAGAATCGGAAGGAAGTCTAATTTGCCGGGAACTTCTTGGGCTGGAGAAGGGCGAAGATCTGGAAGAGCCTGCGGTCAGAACGGAAGAGTATTATCAGAGCAGACCGTGCGTGAAAGCATGCAGAAGAGCAGCGGAGATTCTGGAAGAATATATGAAGAATAAGTAGAAAAAGACAGCAAAAAAATCGGGGAATATATAAAGAATAAAAGGATAATAGAACGATTGATGTTGAATATAAAAAACAGAGCGGTACGATGAAGGTACCGCTCTGTTTTATATTCTGAATCGCCATGCGTTCGTAAGAAGCTGCCAGTGGCAGGAATTGTTATGTATTCGTAAAGTCTGGTTGGGGGCAGATTCCGCAGACAATGAAGGATTTTAAAATTTCTCATAATGAATTTTCTCAAATGGAAGCTTTGAAAGTTCGGCAGGTGTTTTCTCCTCAGCCGGCATCCCCAGAGACAGAATCGCTTCAAGCTTATACCCTTCCGGAAAATCCAGACATTCACGTACATAATCTTCGGTTGTAACAGAAGCAGTGCCGGAATCGGCGGTAGTTGCAGTTCTTAACCGTCCCTGGATCCAGCAGCTTCCGACGCCGAGACTGTCTGCCATCAGGTGCATATTTGCCATGGCGATGGAACAGTCCTCGATCCACACATCAGAGGCTTCGGCATTGGCAATGATGACGATGGCCGCATCCGCGCCGGCTAACATCCTGGCGGCGCCGGTACGGCATTCGGACAGATGACGGAGCATGTCTTTGTCTTTGACGACGATGAATTCCCATGGGCGGATCGAACGGCTGGAAGCGGACAGAAGTCCGGCCTGAATGATCTGTGTCAATGCTGCATCATCAATAGGTGCACCGGTGTATTTACGAATGCTGTGGCGTTGCTGGAAAATTGATAATAAATTCATAAAAAACCCCCTTATCTTTTTTTCTTATAGTATAATTGAGAATATAAGAAAAGGGAAGAGAAGAGTATTTAGACAAGTATTAGACAAAAGAAAGCAGGAAGGATATGAGCGAATACATTACGACCTACACAGGAAAACATTTTAAACCAACAGAACCGGATCCGGAGTTATTTGACATAGCAGATATTGCACATGCGCTGTCCCTGATATGCAGAGGAAATGGTCATGTGAAGACGTTCTGGTCGGTCGGGGAACATTGCATTTGCTGTGCAAAAGAGGCAAAGGCGAGAGGTCTGTCGGATAGGATGGTGCTTGCATGCCTGCTTCACGATGCAAGCGAGTGTTATATGTCGGATGTTCCGTCGCCTTTTAAGAAGAAACTGTCGGAATATAATGAACGCGAAGAACGTATGCTTTCTATGATTTATGAAAAATTTCTCGGTTCGGACCTGACACCGGAAGAGAAGATGCAGTTGAATGCGATTGATAAGGCAATGCTATGGTATGATCTGACGTTTCTTCTGGGAGAGAAACAGGAGAGCGAGGCACCCGAATTGCATATTGATCTGAGGTATGAGGTCAGAGCATTTGGTGAGGTGGAAGAGGAATACCGGAGGATTTTTGAAGAACAGCTTATAACCGTACAGAATAAAAAAATCTAAAATCGTACGGATAAGATAGAAAAGGAGGAATACATTATGTTACACGAAGTATCTTTTGCGTCCTACAACGGACGTGACCAGGTCCAGGGATGGATCTATGTTCCGGCTTGCAAACCGAAGGGAATTGTCCAGGTGATCCACGGATTTGGGGAACATTCCAGACGTTATCTGCATATGATATCTGCCTTCATGGATGCGGGTTATATCGTGGCAGCAGACGATCATGTAGGACATGGGAAGACAGCAATGGTCAATAATGTGTGGGGCGACTGGGGAGACAAAGGACCGCATACAATGATGGAAGACGAGCATACATTGAAAGGAATTGTGTGTGAAAAATATCCGGATCTGCCATATTTCTTATTCGGACACAGCATGGGATCTTTTATCACAAGAGATTTCATTGCAAAATACGGGGACGAACTGGCCGGGGCAACCATCTGCGGAACAACGGGAATTTTCCGCGGGGCAGAAGAGACGGGAAAGAAATTAAAAGAAGCGATCGATGCAGGACATGGAGAAGAATCCGATCCGTCATATACCGGAGAACTGATGGGATGGATGTGTGAGCGCTGTGGAGAGGTCAGCATCGGAAATGAGTGGATCTGTGCCGATCCGTATGTACAGCGGGATCATGCCGATGATCCGTTTGATGCATTTACCAGACCGACCAGCAACCGTTCGGTATATGATTTCATCCAGATGATGTTACAGATCGAGGGAACAGAGTGGGCCGAAAAAGTGCCGACAGACCTGCCAATCTATAATATTGCGGGAGATCAGGATCCGGTAGGTGAGTATGGTGTCGGTGTATATCAGGTAAGTAACTGGCTGGTACAGACCGGACATAACGTAACGACGAAGCTGTACTCGGGATATCGCCACGAGATACATAATTATGCTGAGATTAAGAACGAAGTCGAAGCGGGTATTATTGCATTCATGGACAAGGCATTATAAAAATGTATTAGGTGCCGGGAGGGATTATAATTTAAAAAACATAGAGATAAAGGCATAAAAAGTACAAGAGCATTTGTGATAGCGATTGTCGTGATCAGTGTAGATAAGAAAGACGTAAGGGAAATTTGATTTTCAAGGACTCCGGTTTTACTAAAACCGGAGTCCTTTTTGAAGAAGTTCATCGAAAGAGCAAGGTTTTCCCCACAGATATCCCTGACTATAATCAGGATCCAGCAGCCGGATCTTTTCCCATTCATCCTCCGTCTCCACACCTTCTATGCAGATCTTTATATTCAGACGGTGTATCATAGTGCAGAATCCTTTCAAAAGATCATATTCCTTTGCGTCCTTTATAGCCTGTGCAGTAAAGGAGCGGTCAATTTTAATGATATCTGGACGAAGCTCATTGAGATAATGGAAGTTCGAATAACCGGTTCCGAAATCATCCAGTGCAAGCCGTATGCCGGCTTTTCTTAATTCCTTCAGGAAATGCCGTGCATTGGAATTGTCTTCCAGCAAAGCACTTTCTGTTAATTCCACGATCAATGCTTCCGGAGGAAGTTTGGCATTTTCAAGTTCAGCAGAGATATCCTGTATCACATCAGACTTTTCAATCTGTATCTGTGAGATATTGATGCTGACCTGGAAGTCCGGAATTGTTTCACGGATCTTTTTACATGCCTGTAGTGCTTTCCTTATGATCCAGCGGCCAGCCGGAATGATGAGTCCGCTTTCTTCCAGGATAGGGATAAATTCTGCCGGTGAGATAGTTCCAAACTGTCCGGAAGAAAAACGCATCAAGATTTCAGCACCAAAAGGCTGTCTGCAGCCTGATTTCACCAATGGCTGTAAGGCAATAGAGAATCCACGGAAGTCATGTATGACTGCCGCATGAAGGACATCGCTGATATCTTTCAGATGTAAGAACCGTTGATAGTCCTGTTCATTGAAAATGTAATAACGGTTTCTTCCATGTTTTTTAGCTGTGTTCAATGAAAAATCTGTCCGCTTCATCATTTCATCATATTCATTTTCCAGAAGGTTATAAAATGGGAGGATTCCACCGGAAATCGTAAAGATTGCCGTATAATGATTCTTTTTAATAAAGTGGTTGATATTTTTCCTGATTTTATTGTAAAGGTGTATTGCAGTCTGCGTATTGTCAGCGGTAACATCCACGATGATAAATTCATCAGAGGATAATTTGTATACCTGCTGTTCCTCTGAAATACAGTGCGAAACACACTCTGCAGTTTTCCGGAGAATATAATCACCATAATCCCATCCGAATTTTTCATTGATTGGTTTGAAATTATCAATACCAAGGCGTAACAGAAATCCATTTTCCAGAGGAGTCTCCTGCGTCTTCAGGTATTCGATCAGACCATTCTCACCGAAAAGTCCACTGACATTATCTGCTTTCTGTTTTTGGCCGATCTCATTAATACATCCAACCATGTAGAGAGGCTTCTGATGATCATCCCGTACAAGATATCCGCGGCAGTTGATCCAGACCGGATTCCTGTTCAGATCCAGCCAGCGGTATTCCATATTATGGATACAACGGTTGGTAGTAAGCAGATCACGGAACTCGGCGGTCAGCAGCGGATAATCCTCGGCGTATACAAAGTCCCGGTGTGTTTCCATAACATTGTAAAAAGCATTTTGAGGAACGCAGAAACGTTCCAGTGACTGTGGCGCAATATAGTAAAAGTCGGTCCGGAAATCAATAAAGTACAGATAGTCATCGGTACTTGGACTGAGCAGGTCAATGATCCCGCATAATTCCGTCGGTGAAATATGCTGATATTTTTTCTCCTGCGTGATCAGTTCATCCGTGATTCCTTGTGCATGAGATTGCTTTCCGGAAGAAAGCATCGGATGAGAAGAAGCGGAATGTGACATTTTTTTTCTTCGTTTCTCACGGTAAAGCATAGTATCACTGCGTCTTACGATATCTTTAAAATCCATATCGGTGTCAGGCTGATAATAGGCATATCCGGAGGAAATGCTGAGAGAATAGGAAAGATCCTGATCCTTTTCATTTAGAAGCAGCTCCAGTTTATGGAGCTTATCGGCAATCAGTGCTTTTTCATCTTTATGGAAAATATAGGCAAATTCGTCTCCACCGATCCGGAAACAATTCTGTTCCGATTGAAAAGCCTGGCGGATACACTGATAGCAAAGCTTTAAGGCTTCATCTCCCTTTTCGTGGCCAAAGTTATCATTAATTTCCTTCAGATTATCAAGGTCTAATAAGACAACTCCGGTTGTATGTAATTCCAGCTCCTGTTCATCTAGATAACGGATCATATTTTCGTAGGCATTCCGGTTCATGGCTTCGGTGAGCATATCTATATTAGCCAGTTTCTGGAAATAGATCAGTTTTTGCTTCTGGATACACTGCTCATAATATTGCGATACCTGGATCCAGATCAGCATAAGGATAAACAGCAGAGTGCCAAGCGGAAGAAATACAGATGTCTGCTGGAATTTGCGGATATAATAAACCGATAGTTCCGATAAGGCAAAACACATAATGAGGTACATTGGATATCTGAACTTTCTGGCAAGTTCGTTTCCAAGCTGTTTTGCCTCGTAATGGATCAGTCCGATCGTATATGCTGTATTCACTAACATGATCAGATGCGTGATCGGAAGAATCTGGAAGATATCGACAATTCCCATACACTGAAGAAGGACGGCTGCGCCCATATTGATCAGATAAGAAACAGACAGGAACAGGGCAGCTTTTTTGAATTTACTTTTGCAAATATCATACAAAAGGAAATTAAACGGTACAGGAAAGAGATAAAAGGTAAAGAAGTCAATAAAATACAGTGTTCTTCCATCCGGGACTAAAAACTGCAGGAAACCGCATTGATTCAGGGACCATAAGGCAATCAGCAGAGAGAAGATTCCAAGATTCAGGAATATTTTAGATGTTTCTTCGGAAAAATCCTCCTGTTTCTTACGAATCACTGCAATATACAATACCAGAGAGAGAAATCCCAAAAATAAAACACCGCAACTGAGGATCAGTATTCCTAGACTCTGGCTGAGAATCTTCAGAATACAATCGCCCCTCGTACCCAGAAAAAGATGCACCGGGTTCCCGTAATAACCCTGATATACAGGAATGATTTTGACGGTCAGTTTCTTGGTGTCACTGTTTGCCGGAATGTCTACAATATGCCAGCAGGAGCCGGGTGATTTCATGAATTTGGGTGTGTGTTTTTCATTTCCGTATTGATAAATAAGTTTCCCATCAAGCCAGACTTCTGCATTGGTATGAGTAGTCTGGAAAAGAATCGCTTTTTGCGTGTGGAATTCATCGGACAGGATCACAGATTCTGTTTTCGCACCGTCAGTTTTAAAACTTGTTGTTTTCAGTGAGGTGGTGTTATCAAAAGGCAGTTCGTTCCGAACAGTATCCTGTCTGAATATCCAGATGGAAAAGATAACGGCAAATAAGACAGATGCGATCAACGAGAGCCATATTTTTTTCTCTATTTTCATAATTTGATTTCCTTTAGATTCTACGTATTCTCAGGGGACAATAATCTATACGTATAGAATAACAAAATTGGCAGATGAAATCAATGTGAAAAGGAGTCTGCTATTTCCAAACTTTTGCTTTACAAATGATATATAAAGTATTATGATAAAAAAAACGAAATCTTCAGGGCAGGGTGTGATTCCCCTACCGGGCGGTAAAGCCCGCGGGCCGAGAGGCATGATCCGGTGTGATTCCGGAGCCGACAGTATAGTCTGGATGAAAGAAGATGATGGTACAGTTATTTTAATAGATGAATGTAGTGTCAGAGCTCTGAGATGGTGATCCATTTCAGAGCTTTTTTGATTAACAGATCATTTGTCAGTTATATGTAACAGATCATTTCCCCTGTAGGTATCCTGCAGGGGTTTTTGTATAACTAAGAAAGAAGGAAGAAAAATGACGGATCAGGAATACATGCTCCGGGCAATCCAGCTTGCAAAAAAGGGAGAAGGATGGACGAATCCGAATCCGATGGTAGGTGCGGTGATCGTAAAAGATGGCCGGATCATCGGAGAAGGTTATCATAAAAAATGCGGAGAACTTCATGCAGAGCGCAATGCAATCGCATCGCTTACAGAATCGGCAGAGGGTGCGACAATCTATGTTACGCTGGAACCATGCTGTCATTATGGCAAGACACCGCCGTGTACGGAAGCGATTATAGAACAGAAGATTAAAAAAGTGGTGATTGGTTCCAGGGATCCGAATCCAAAGGTGGCAGGAAAAGGTGCACAGATATTGCGTGAGTCGGGAATTACAGTAGTTCAGGATTTTATGCGGGAAGAATGTGACCGTCTGAACCCGGTGTTTTTCCATTATATTACGACGAAGACACCGTATGTAGTGATGAAATATGCCATGACACTGGATGGGAAAATTGCGACAAAGACGGGTGCATCGAAGTGGATCACAGGAGAACCGGCCCGACAGGAAGTGCAGCATATGCGGCACCGGTATATGGGGATTATGGCTGGTATCGGGACTGTACTTGCGGATGATCCGATGTTGAATGTCCGGGTGGAAGGATGGAAAAGTCCGGTCAGGATCGTATGCGACAGCAGTCTTAGGATACCGCTTGACAGCCGGATTGTAAGAAGTGCAAAAGAGTATCGGACAATCGTGGCTTACGCAGGATGTGAAGAGAACGAAGAAATAACAGAAAAAATAGAACAGTTACATGCGAAAGGCGTGGATACCGTCTGCTGTCCGGATGAAAAAGGTCAGATAGACCTTAAAAAGCTGATGACATATCTTGGAAATGAGGGCATTGACAGCATTCTGCTGGAAGGTGGGGGCACGCTGAACGACAGTGCACTGCGGGCAGGAATTGTAAAAGAGGTACACTGTTTTATCGCACCAAAATTATTTGGCGGAAAGAACAGTAAGACACCGGTGCAAGGAATCGGCATCGGACTTCCATCAGAAGCATTGAAACTGAAATGTACGGATATCTGCCGGATCGGTGAAGACATCAGGATAATCTGTCAGGTATGTGAAAAAGAACAGGAGGGGCCATGTTTACAGGAATCGTAGAAGAGAAAGGATCGGTCCGCTATATGCAGCTGACCGGAGAGTCGGGAGTTCTGGCAGTCAAGGCGAAGAAGGTATTGGAAAGAACGAAGATCGGTGACAGTATCGCAGTCAATGGAGTGTGTCTGACAGTTACATCACTTCAGCCGGATGGATTTACTGCAGATGTGATGGCAGAGACCATCAGGAGAAGCAGTCTGGGAAGCTGTAAAGTCGGAAGTCAGGTGAATCTGGAACGGGCAATGGCTGCAGACGGAAGATTTGGAGGACATATCGTAAGCGGTCATATTGACGGAACCGGTGTGATCCGGTCTCTGATCAGGGAGGAGAATGCCATCTGGGTATCCATCGGAACATCGCCGCAGATATTACATCTGATCGTGGAAAAAGGATCCATCTGTATAGACGGCATCAGTCTGACAGTGGCAAAAGTAGATGAAGAGGGATTTCAGGTATCGGTTATCCCGCATACAGGAGAAGAAACGACGCTTTTGGAAAAGGTGCCGGGCGATCCGGTGAATCTGGAGAATGATGTGATCGGAAAATATGTAGAAAGGCTGTTAGGCATCAAAAAGAGTGAAGAAGAGAAAAAAGAATCCGGAATTACGATGGAATTTTTGCAGGAATTCGGATTTTAGAACAGGAGGATAAATAAAAATGTCACAAAACAATCAGTACAATACAATCGAGGAGGCACTGAGAGACCTGAGGGAAGGAAAGATTATTCTGGTTACAGATGATCCGGACAGAGAGAACGGAAGGGGATCTGGTATGTGCGGCAGAGTTTGCAACACAGGAGAATATTAATTTTATGGCGACTTATGCGAAAGGGCTTATCTGTACACCGATGAGTGCGGAAATTGCAGCAAGGCTTAACTTGCCTCCGATGGTTGCGGAGAATACCGATAATCACAGCACAGCATTTACCGTTGCGGTGGATCATGTTGATACAACGACAGGTATTTCGGCAGCAGAACGTTCCTATACAATTATGAAATGTGTGGATGAAGATGCGAAGCCGGAAGATTTCAGAAGACCGGGACATGTATTTCCACTCATTGCCAGAAAAGGCGGAGTCCTGGTGCGGAACGGACACACAGAGGCAACGACCGATCTGATGAGACTGGCTGGATTGAAAGAATGCGGCGTGTGCTGTGAGATCATGAAAGAAGATGGCACAATGATGCGTACACCACAATTGTGGGAACTTGCAAAAGAGCATGATCTTACATTTGTTACGATCCGTGATCTTCAGGATTACATGAGAATCCATGAAAAACATGTAAAAGAAGAGGCGGTTGCAGACCTTCCGACGCAGTATGGAGATTTCAGACTTCACGGATATATCAATGATATTACAGGAGAACACCATCTTGCACTGGTAAAAGGTGATATCGGAGACGGTGAAGATGTACTTTGCAGGGTACATTCGGAGTGTCTGACAGGTGATGCATTTGGTTCACTTAGATGTGACTGTGGTCTGCAGCTTCAGACTGCGATGCGTCAGGTAGAAGCAGAAGGCAGAGGGATCATTCTTTACATGAGACAGGAAGGCAGAGGAATCGGTCTGCTCAATAAGATCAAGGCGTATGCACTGCAGGAGCAGGGATATGATACGGTAGAGGCCAATGTAAAGCTGGGATTTGCACCGGATCTCAGAGAGTACTGGATCGGAGCGCAGATATTATCGGATCTCGGAGTGAAGTCATTGAGACTTCTGACG
>ENA-OQED01001133-OQED01001133.1-human-gut-metagenome-genome-assembly--contig:-NODE-1133-length-10152-cov-5.586234_pt1 | contig 10152 bp, 7 predicted proteins | sample MGYA00242790_ERZ504625 | MGnify/ENA primary metagenome ERZ504625 (study PRJEB26092, sample SAMD00036345) | human gut metagenome | host: Homo sapiens | study: EMG produced TPA metagenomics assembly of...
GGTTGCGCTCGAGGCGCAGGGCGCCTGCGCGGCCGACACGGTGCTCGTCGGTTTTTGGTGCGACAAGGGCGCGTGCACGCCTTCGGTCGCGGCGTTGCTTTCCGCCTTGCACGGCAAGCGCGTGTTCCTGTTTGGCACCTGCGGCTTTGGGGCCGACCAGAGCTATTACCAGCAGATTATCGACCGCGTAACTTCCAATCTGGCCGTGGATGCCGAGCTTGCGGGCTGGGCGATGTGTCAGGGTAAGATGGGCCCCGCGGTTAAGCAGCGCTACGAGGCCATGCTCGAGCAAGATCCCGAAAACGCCCGATTTAAGATGCTGCTCGACAACTGGGTTGCCGCGAAGGACCATCCCACCAAGGAAGATATGGATAACATGGCTGCAGTCGCAAAAAAGGCCGTGCTGGGCGAGTAGGCGTGTCGCCTCGCGCTCGAGATAACACAAACGTGAAAGCCTCGAAATTCTCGAGGCTTTTTTCGTGACACGAGGGCGCCCCTTTATTGATGGAAGGCCTAATAAGCTGATTGTTCTATGCCCGGATGTGTGCGGAGTGGGATGGGATTTCCGGATGGGTGGGGTTGCGGAAGCTGCGTCCCGGAATTTGCCTTTGGAATGGGATGCGGTTTCCCGTTGAGGGGCTCTGTGGAAACCGCATCCCAGTTTTCGGCCGAGAAATGGGATGCCGTTTCCGGTTGAGGGCCTTGGCGGAAAGTGCGACCCGGAATTTGTGATCGGAGTGGGATGTGGTTTCCCAACGGGGGCACAAGCGGAAGCCGTATCCCACTCCGGACGGGAATTCTGGGACACGGTTTTCAGAGGGTTATGGGCTGCGAACTAGATGGGGCTGTCATAAAACTCCAGTAAAAGGGGTCGGAAATAAAGGGCACTTCCAGCAATTTGTTTTAATGTGGGGGGGGTACCATTATTTTAGTTCCGCAAAAAGTCGATCCCTCTATGGGGAAGTTGCGTAGGGGGTTAGTCACAGATATTGGATAAAGCAGACCAATTTGGGGATAAATGACCACTTACGCCAAAATTAGTAGCATTTAGCGACAAAACATTGAAAAATGTGTAGCACATCGCTATGTTTTTATTACGAAAAGATTCCAAATTGGCTTATTTCGGACTCACTTTTCAAGCGCCTTGCGGTTCCTGTTGAAACTTGCTGACCTTTGGATGGGTCGAATAGGTCCTCAAGGGGGATGAATTATCACTTTGACGGCGCGTAGACTCAAACGATTTATTGCACTTTTGAGTAGCTTGGCGTTCGCGCTTGTCATAGCCCTTGCCGTTGTTTCTTTTGTTCCTCGCGCATTTGGTTACATGCCCTTTGCCGTGCTCTCGGGCTCTATGGAACCCGAGCTTCCCGTTGGCTCCATGGTGTTTGTCCGCCAGGTTGAGCCAACGGATATTGCCGTGGGCGACAATGCAACCTTTTACCGATCGGATGGCGCCGTGGTGACGCACCAGGTGTATCAGATCGACCCTGTGGCGCAGATGATCGGCACGCAGGGAATTGCGAACAAAAATGCAGACGGAAGCATCATGCACGATGCCGAGCAGACGCCTTTTTCGAGTGTTATCGGCACTGTTTCTTTTTGTGTCCCTTACCTGGGCTTCGTCAACGCATATTGCACGACGATGCCCGGTTTGCTTGTTGTGGTGGCCGTTCTGGCGCTGCTGATCGCGGCGTCGATAGTGCTCGATCGGATGGTTCCCGACGAGCCTGCGGGCAAGCATACCCGCGTGCATGCGAGGGAGCGGCGTTCATAGCGGCAGGGAAAAGCGTCGGCGGCGGTAGGGGCCGTTGCCGGGGAAAACGATTCTCGAAAGGAAGAGAACGATGGAAAACAAGAAGAAAAAGCGCTACGGCATCATTGCCGCCCTGCTGCTGTTGGTGCTGGCCGCCGGCGTTGGCACCTATGCATGGCTGACGGCTACGCAGAGCCTGGAGAACGTGTTTACGGTCGGCAGCTTTGGCCCTACGGACAAAAAACCTGATCCGACTGATCCCGAGAAGCCCGGCGACCAAACGAATGACGGCAAAGCTACCTGTTCGAGACCAAGTGGGTTGAAAACTCCAAGATCGTTCCTGGCACCACCACCGACAAGAACCCCAACGTTGGCATCAAGAAGGGTTCCGACGACGCCTACGTGTTCATCTATGTGAAGAACGCCATGGTCAAGGAAGGCACCGCTCACGCGAACACCCCGTACTTCGCACTCAACAACAACTGGAAGCCGGTTGACGGTCAAGTGACCACCTCTGCCGACGGAAAGTATCTGAGCGGTCTGTTCATGTACGCTAAAGGTTCTACGAACGGCCCTGCTGTCCTGAGCGCTAAGGATGCTGCCGCGGATGTCTACACCGGCGAGCTGTTTAGCAAGGTCGTGTTCCCCAGCACCCTGGATGGCTCCATGGTTGCTGAGAACCCCAAGATGACGGTCTCTGCTTACATCTTCGGCGCCGATCAGAAGGGCGAGGAGACCACTCCGGCCGCCAACGCCGTTGCTCAGGCTAAGACTTGGGCAGCATCCAAGAAGTAACCCCCTCCACCGAGATCCCGGCCCGCCCCCACCCCTATATTCGGGCTGGGATCTCAGTCCCCCTTTTTATCGACGACTGGCGAACGTAATGCTCAATAATCTTTCCGACAATCAGAAACGCACCTTGGCGCTTGCCGCGATGGCGCTGTTGGCCCTGGCGTGCCTGTGCGGCACGCTGGCTTTTACCGTTGATATGGTTCCGGCGAACAACGTCCTATCGTTTGGCAGCGTGAAGGTACGAGTCTGCGAATACACCCTCAACGAGCAAGGCGAAGAGATTCCGTTTGAGGCCAACGAGTACGGGGACTATCCCGACACCAAGGCCAGCGGCTCTGACATCAGCCGCATTGTGCGCGTGGAGAACGCTGGCGCGCAGCCTGAGTACGTTCGCGCGCGCCTGCGCATGACGTCGGTGGCACCAGACGGCTCGTGCGCGGATGCCTCGGGCAACGTTGCGTTTCATGTGAATGTGGGCGAGGGGTCCCCGTGGATCGACGGCGGCGATGGGTGGTACTACTACCGCGGATTGGCCGGGCGTGGCGGCACGCTCGACCCCGGCGTCATGACGGAAAGCCTCATGGACTCGCTGCGCTTTGTGGGCGACTACCACGATGCCGCGCGCGGCGGCTCATTCAGGCTCGATATCGATGTTCAGGCCGTGCAGGCCAAAAACCAGCAGGCAAGCGATACCGCCCTCGACGTACTTGACGTTGTGGGTTGGCCGGAGGCGAACTAGCCTATGAAGATCAAGAACATGAACCGGGGTATGCTTAGCAGGCTGGTTGCCGTCGCAGCGATTGTCCTTTGCTGCGTTATGGCGCTGCCAACGGTGGTGCATGCCGAGGACGTGCCCGAGAACAAAAACGAATTCCACATCAAAAACGAGGCTGACTTTTTGTTGTATGTGGCGCTGTCGCGCGAGCGCGATACGTCCGGCTGGCACGTTTATCTCGATAACGACATTGAGCTCGACAGCGACGACATGAAAGCCATCGTTGCAAACACTGTTAAGCATCTGTCGTTTGGCAACAAGGAGCATCCGTTTAAGGGCGTGTTCGATGGTCAAAACCACACCGTTGAGGGCCTGAACTACGATAAAGACGCTTTTGACCCCGAGCGCGATACGGGATTTTTTGCCGAGACCAACGGTGCCACCATCAAAAACTTCCTGGTTAAGGACGCCAACGTGTGGGCGGACTTCCGCGGCGGCATTATCGTGGGCAAGGCCGTCAATACGCGCTTCGAAAACGTTATGGTCATGGAAAGCACGCTGCACGTGACCTGCGCCAACAACGCCCTCAACCTCATTACCAACGCAGGCTTTGAGGGCGGTCTCATCGCCGGCGAGCTCGACGACTGCACCCTCTACAACTGCGAGGTCCGTGGCGGCCGTGCCGTCAACAATGCGACCTCGGGCGTGCAGGCGCTCGGCGGTGAGGGTCTGTATATGGCGGCGTTTGCCGGCTACGTTACGAACTCGACTATCGAGTACTGCCGCGTGACGCCGACGCGTAAGGACGACGGCTCGATTGCCGAGAAGGGCATGACCGACGTCACCAATAAGTACGACGTGGCCATTGGCGCATTGGGCGGCAACAACGTGTATGCCTCGGGTTTTGTGGGCTGCATGGCGGGTAACGCCAAGATTATCGACTGCTTCTCGACGGCGCAGTGCTACAGCTATGCCGCGTCGTACGTGGGCGTCGTTGCCGTGACGCGTGCGTGGACGGGTGGCTTGGCGGGTCGTATTCTAACCGAAAAGGGCAACGAGCTCGTTCGAAGCCATTTTGCGGGTGACTTGAGCTCGCGTCAGTACAATCCTATCGCCGTGATCCCCATCATTCAAAACGATGTGAACCTGGGCGGCATTGCCGCGCGTGCCAACAAGGATGATGCCACGGTCACCGAGTGCTACTTTAAGCCGAGCGTGAGCCTAAAAGGCAGCAGCCAGGGTACCGCGGCTAAGAAAAAGATCCCTTCGTTTGGCGGCGATGGTACCACCAAGGGCGACAGCTATGGTCCATGGGACGACGAGCGCTACACCACGCGTGAGCTGTGGGAGGAGCACGACTACGATTTTTGTGCCGGCACCATGCGCTCGACCGCCAACGACGATGCCCTGGGTGGCCAGCACACCAATGAGTGGGCGATGGATTACAAGCTGAAGATTCCCGTGCATGGCCAGAGCGTTAAGGCGACGATCGATTTTCCCGGTGCGGGTACCGCGACCATCGAGGCAACCAAACTTGGTATTGATCAGGCGACCTCGGACCCGTATGCCTTTGCCGTGAGCGCCGTGCTGGCGGGAACGGCTCAGGGCTTGGCCCAGGGCGATACATCGGTGACGTTTAGGCAGGATACCTCCGCAAAGCCCAAGGGCTTGACCGATGCCAACGGCGGTTATCGCTTCATGGGCTGGTTCCGCGAGACCGGAGTCAATGTGAACCGTATCGATGCCGATAACGCCTGGTTTAACGGCAAGACCGATGCTGATGCCGTTAAGGCTGGCAAGCAGGTCCAGAAGAACGAAGCGCACGAGAAAACGTCGACCTATACCGCCGATAACGCGAAGGGGGCCAAGGCCTTTAAGGGCAACGACTTGTTTATTGCTTCGTACGAGGCGCAGGTGCTGTTCTATAACGTCAAGGGCGAGACGCTCGCGTGGCAGAGCGGCGCTGCGCATGACAAGTCGACGGACTGGTATCGCTATGGTGTTGGTTTAACGCCGGTTGCCCCTGCGGACCGCGGCGCTCTGTCTGCCAGCGCCACCTTTATCGGTTGGACGACGCAGCCGAGCGGCGATGCCGGGATGCATGGCGGTTACGCGGCCATCACCTCGCCTGAGCTTGCCGCGCTTAAAAACGCCGGTGCGTTCTATCCTGCCGGCACCGAGATCACCGTGCTTGGCCCGACCGATTTCTATCCGGTGTACAGCGACTACGTCTCGAACATCATGACGGTGTTCGAGGGTAATGAGCAGGATGGGCTTGAAGATGCGACCCAGCGTGTCGACGTGGGCAACACTCATGTCGATGTCCAGACTGCCGAGGATGGGGCCAGCGTTTACACGGTGCAGGTGCGCGGCGTGGACAACAAGCCCTTGTCCGAAGGCGGCTCGCTGCCCGATGGCTACCGCTTCCTGGGTTGGTATGAAAACAAGGGGACCGAGGATGCCCCGCTCGAGGTGCGCGTAAGCCGCGACCCCAGCTACACACTCCCTGCCGATGTCGATCTAACTGTGCCACATACCTACATCGCCCGCTTTGAGTACCGCGTGGACTATTACGTTCGGGCTTATACCAACCATGAGTTTACGGACAGCAAGCTACTCTGTTCCGTTTGGAATCGCTATCAAACGCCCTTTGAGGAAAACGTCGGTAGTACCTTCGTGCGTGAAAACGTCGTCCACTGGGGCCCGGAGCATGTTGACCACGGTATAAAGGATAGTTATGAAACGTGTGGCACGCGCTTCACGAAGGAAACCCTTGTCGTGAGTCCCCTTAACGCGTACTCGCACAACGTTAAAAACGATACGGGAGCCGATACTCTAAAAAACCTCTATGCCGATACCGATTTTCCAGGCGCTGCAACGCTAAGCGATACTTGGACTTCGGCTTCGCTGAACGTAACGGTCAAACCGGTGAATGATCGCTATCGCCTGAATTTCTGGACGCTTGAGCGCGATGGTGAATATTGGACATATGTGAAAAATCCCATCGAGAGCATGGTGCGTACAGATAAGAAGTACTACGTTCGCGCGATGATTACCACGGACGTTAATTTCTACAACAAGGACGATAATGTCGTGAGGACTGCCACGCGGCGCTATGAGAGTAACTTGCTGCAGACCAAGGTGAACGGGGCGGATCCGACGTTCACGTATTACTACCCGCATGTTAATAAGTCGGTTAAAGTGGCCGAAAAGCCAGAAGATGGTGAGAAGGGATCGTATGAGAGCCCCCTGACCCTCGAAGCTTCCCCGACCGATGCCGACATGGCCGTGCCGGGCTATAAGTTCCTGGGCTGGATTTCGACCGCCGAGGTCAAGAAGGATTCTGCCGTCTGGGACTATATCTACGATGTCAAGGGTGATTCCTTCACCACTTCTGACCCGGATAAGGCCGAACCGTATCTGGTGAAACCAGATTTCAAGGTCACCCAGTACCAGGATGCCTATCCGGTGTACGCGAAGTACGACGTTAACTACACCACCAACCTGCACCGCGCCGGTTTTAAGGGCACGGACAAGGTCAATGTGCCTAGGTACGACATCGATCCCGTTATCAACGCGGGCCCCGACCCTGCTACGGCAACGGTGACCCCTGACGTCACGACTCCGGTTTATAAAGCAGGCGGTGAGCTGTATAAGTTGCAGAAGGTTGAGATCGAGCTTCCGAATGGCGAAGTTGAAGAGATCGAACCTAACGGCGATAACTCGTATTCCCATCAGGTGGAACCCGGCGGGGCCTATACATTTGTGGCGTACTATTCGCCGTTGGCGGTCGTGTATCATTTCAATGCCAAAGATGTGGATGGCAAAGTTGCTCAGCAGGGCGATAGACTCGGCAACCTTACGGGTGGCATGCCGCTGCCGACGTATAACGTCGGCGACATCGATGCTGCAACGAACGCATACAATGCCTTCGTAGGCTGGACGGAAACTAAACCGGCATCCGGCAACGGTTATGTCGTTTGGTCGGACGGCCTTCCCATGGTGAATACAAACACTGTGGTTAACGCCCCCATGGAGCTGTACCCGGTCTACCGTGCCAGCGCGGTAATTGTCCAATCGAATATCGATGCCAATCTGGATAACCCCGATTCCGTGCGTTCTCTTTCGCGCACCGACTCTGGCGATCAAATTTCGCTGGAAGTAAGAGCTACAGCTGAGGTTGTCGGCAAGGATGGCACCAAGTACGACTTTGTCGGCTGGTCGCGTGACTATGAATCCGATAGTAAATACACTCTGATGACCGAAGACGATAAGTATCCCCTCGAGGGTAGTGAACCCTTTAAGGGCGCGACGTATACCGCGGTGTACAAGGTCACGCCGTATAAGGTGCGCTATCACAGCATCGACGGGGCGATCATCTTTGCGGCGACGGTCGACTCGGGCGACGAGCGCGCGCAGGACGGTAAGCCTGGCTTTGTCTACACGGTCGATGTTCCCAAAATGGACGAGAGCGGCAACCCTGTCTACGACAACGACGGCAATCCTGTGATGGAGCAAAAATCCGTGGCGTACGACCCGGACGCCCACTCCAAGATCGTCGCGCTGCTCGATGAACAGGCTGCTGCCAATGGCGATAAGCGCGAGCTCTTCTTGGAGTGGCGATATGTGGGTGCCGATGGCACTGCAAAGTCTTGGGATGAGTTCAAGGGCGAGCCAGTCAAGGGTGACATGGACCTGTATCCTGTGACGTATCGCGTGGTTGCCAACGATACGTCTGATCCCGCGAGCCCCGTAACTATGACCGCGCAGCTTAAGTGGCTGCTCGATCCCGCCGCGGCCAACACCGTCGGTGACAGTGCCGACAATGCGCCGTTTAAGGTCTGCTTTGCCAAGCCGTTTATGGGGACGCAACTGACTGTTACGGTAACGCAGGCAAGCTACGGCCCTGGTGCAGAGGGCGTTTCTGCGGCGGAAAAGCCTGTGAACGGCAAGTTTGTCTCGCTCTACAGTCTGGGTTCGGGTGGCGGCTCGTTCGACCTGGTCAACCGCCTGGAGTCCAAGAAGACAGGCGAAGGCGAGCAAGGTCCCGGTAATGCCGTGTTCAAATTTACCCAGAATCATGCGCTGACGATCGTTAAAAAGACTACCGACGCCAGCGCAATGGGGCAAACGTTCCGCTTTAAGGTAACGCGAGAGGCGTCGGAGGGTTCTCCTGCCGAGACGCGCATGGTCGAGGTGAAAGTTAGCGAGCAGCGCGACGAAAACGGTGAGGTCTGGTATGTCGGCAGCGTGCAATTTGCTGCTCCGGCGGGCACCTATACCGTCGAGGAAGACACGGCTTGGGCATGGCGCTACGAGGGTGAACTGAGTACGCCGGGCAAGGCGCCCGGCAAATCTGCCGAGCTCATCATCTCGTCTGCCTCGAGTGCGGGCGACACCGTGGTGACGTGCGTCAACACGCGCGCGAATGACAAATGGGTCGATGGTGGCTCGCGTGCCAAGAATGTTTGGAAAAACGGCACGCTGAAGAAGGAGGACTAGGATGACTAAGCGCAAGCAAATCGTCGCCCTCCTTGTTGGCGTTCTCCTGTTGGCTGGCGCTGCCGGTACCTTTGCGTGGCTTTCGGTTACGGGCGTGCTGGTCAACGAGTTTGGTTTTGGTTCGGTGGCGCCCTCGGTAGATGAGAAGCTCGATGGCAATGTGAAGAGCAACGTCATGATTACAAACAACGGCTCGGCCCCGGCATACCTGCGTGTTGCGGTGGATATCTACTGGCAGGACCAGAATGGCGCGCGCCTGTGGGATGAACCAGTTGCCGGCACCGACTACGTCATTGCGTGGGGCAGTGTGTCCAAGGCATCTGCTTCTAACACCGCCTCGTCTTGGGTTGTCGCGTCCGACGGGTACTACTACTGGACGTCTCCCGTTGCTCCGATGGGCAAAACCGATGTGCTCATCAAGAGCGTGACTGAGCAGAAGGCAGATGGGAAGAACCTGGTCGTTGACATTTCGACCCAGGCAATTCAATCCACGCCCGGCGATGCAGCTGCAGAGGCATGGGGCTGTGCAGTCAAGGATGGCGTGCTGGTGCCGCCGCATGGAGGTGCGTAAGTATGGCGTTCCCGATTCGTAAAGGTGTTGCGCGCTCCTTGCGTTGCATGGTCGCGGCCATTTTCTGCGTGGTCGCGCTCGCTGTTCCCGCCCGTGCGTTTGCCGATACTCCCGCGATTGCCTATGACGGAAATGCGCGTCAGCTGACGGTCTCGGGGGCGACGGGCTCCTCAGGGGAACCCGATCTGTTTCCAGCCTTTAAAGATCTAATGCCCGGCGATGTGCGCGAGCAGCAGATTGAGGTTTGTGCCACGGGCGTAAAGTCCCAGGTGCGCGTGTTTGTGCGGGCCGTTGTCGATCACGAGACGGCACGCCTGCTGTCGCCCATCACCTTAACGGCGACTGTGGGCGATGTCTCTGCAGGTTGGCTCCAGACAGGAACACCGGGCAGCGTGTTCGCCTATCCCACGCAAATCGCCACGTTTACGAGCGATGACAGCACGGTACTTAATCTGCAGCTAAGCGTTCCGACGTCGGTGGGCAACGAGCTTGCCGACGCAAACAAGACCATTCGCTGGGAGATTACCGCCGAGGACGATGGCGAGAAGATTCCCGTGCAGTCTGCTGACAGCAAGAAGCCCGGCTTGCTTGGTCTGGCGGCAACGGGCGACAACACGCTCACGTTGCTTTTGGTTTTGCTAACTCTTGCCAGCATCGCTTTTATAGCCGCGCTACTTTTGTCCCGGAGGGATAAGCGCTAGGTCCATCTTCTAAACGCAACGCCCTCCCGGGCGGCGGGCACGAAGTTCCCTGCTCTACCAGTCCTGCGCAAGATCACCGACTGCCCAATTTTTTTTAGAGAGGCGAGACTGCCAAGGC
>ENA-OQED01001134-OQED01001134.1-human-gut-metagenome-genome-assembly--contig:-NODE-1134-length-10147-cov-1.206188_pt1 | contig 10147 bp, 10 predicted proteins | sample MGYA00242790_ERZ504625 | MGnify/ENA primary metagenome ERZ504625 (study PRJEB26092, sample SAMD00036345) | human gut metagenome | host: Homo sapiens | study: EMG produced TPA metagenomics assembly of...
GACGATATCCGCTTTTGAATATACGATTTCGATAATTTTTTACGCCGTTTCAGCGCCTGTGGCTTAGTCTGCAGACGGCAGAGTCTTTACCAGAGAAACCAGGAACTTCAGCAGAACGATCGCATCGTTAGCGCCTACGCCGTCATCGGTGCAGCAGTCTGCATTTGCCTGCTGCTGCGGATTCAGGGAGATTGCGCCTGCAACTGCCTTGTTCAGGATAACAGCGTCTGTGATGTCTACACGACCGTCCAGGTTTACGTCGCCGTACATGCTTGCAGACGGCAGATCGCTGGGCTTCTGTGTGGTGGACTTTGTGGTAGAAGTTGTCTTCGCAGTTGTCTTGGAAGTAGTTGCGGTTGTCTTCTGTGTAGTTGCACTTGTCTTGGAAGTGGTAACTGTTGTGCTGCTGCCGCCGTAAGCGTCTGTGTAAACTGTGATGGAGTCGATGGTGAACTTGTTGCAGTCGATCCACCAAACGCCGAACTTCAGCTCGCCGCCGTACTGAGTCTGGATGATCTCAGAGGTTGCAGAATCTACGTTCCATACAATGCTGCCGGTCTTGCCGCTGATAGTCTGTTCCATATCGTCAGACTGTGTCCAGTAATCCGGAGCTACGCTGGTGGAAGAGCCGAATGCGCCCTGCCACTTGCCGATCTGCTTCTTGCTGGTGGAGATGTTGATCTCAACCTTGGTTACCTTTTCGCCGGCCGGAACACCCAGGTCAGCCCACTTCCAGCCCAGCATCTTATCGCCGGCAGGCAGTTCGTCATAAACGACAGACTGGTTTACATCCTTGGTGTACTTGCCGCCGCTGGAAGGCTGCGCCTTTGTTGTGCCGGTAGTTACGGTATCGCCGTAGTGCAGAACGACCTTGTCGATCTTAACGCTGCTTGCATCCGGATAGAATACCATTGCCTTTACGGTCTGTCCGACATTGGACGGGATCACATAATCTGCGGTGCACTGACCGTTTGCACCAACGGTAACATCAAAGTCGGTCTGTTCCCAGGTACCGGTCCATGTACCGAATGCGCCGCTGGAGTTGGTATCCTTGGTGGAGATGGTGTAGTACAGGGTTGCGGACTTTGCGCCGTTCGGAGCAAATTCTGCATACAGCTGCTTGTCGCCTGCAGTACCGGTCTGTGTGCCGGTGCTGATGTTTGCAGTCTTGTCATCTCCGCCCGGTGCTACAGTAGTAGCAGTAGTTGTCGGGTTCTGCTTTGTGCTGGATGCAGTGGTTGCCGGAGTGCTGCCCTCGTCCAGAACGACCTTGTCGATCTTGACGCTGCTTGCGTCCGGATAGAATACCATTGCCTTTACGGTCTGTCCCACATTAGACGGGATGTTGTAGGTTACCTTGCACTGTCCGTTTGCGCCGACAGTTACTTCAAAGTCTTCCTGTTCCCAGGTACCGGTCCATGTGCCGAATGCACCGCTGGAGTTGGTGTCGCTGGTCTTGACCTTATAGTACAGAGTCGCAGTCTTTGCGCCGTTCGGTGCAAATTCTGCATATGCCTGCTTGTCGCCTGCAGTACCAGTCTGTGTGCCAGTGCTGATGTTTGCAGTCTTGCCGCTGCCGCCCGGTACAGTAGTGGTTGTCACAGTTGTCTTCTGAGTAGCCTTTGTAGTAGTAGTGGTTGTGGTTTTTTTAGTGGTTGCAGTGGTCTTTCCAGTTGTGGTTGTGGTAGTTCCCTTTGTAGTAGCAGTGGTAACTACAGCGCCGCCGCTGACACCCTCAATGCTGGAATCTACAGAACCAGTCTTGTAAATGGAGTACAGACCTGCTGCTGCACCGACCAGACCTGCGTTATAGTCCAGGGCAACTTCGTTTGCCTGATAGTCGTTTACAGAATCGGTATAAGTGAAGTTGGAATCTGCCGGACCGCCGACCAGAGCGCCGACCAGCGTGTGGCCATTGCTGCTGTAGTCGGTCTTGCCCTTCATTTCGTCAAAGCTCTGATAGCCGGATGCAGCTCTGTGGTGCGGATACTTTGCAGAATTGCTGTCCATGCCGACAACGAAATTCACATTCTTCGGGTTGTTGCCCAGGATCATGCCCATCTGTGCCTTGCACCAGCTGGAATAATCCATGCCGCTCTTTGCAGAATACTTCGTGGTAGCCAGTGCTGCCATCTGCAGTGCAGTGTTATAACGTGCGCTGCCCCAGTCGCTCTCGCAGTAATAGGTGCTTTCACTGGTGCATTTGCCGTTCAGATATGTAGTGACCTTTGCCCAGTCCATTGCATTGCCGGTGATCTCACTCTGGAGGATCGCAGCACCCAGGCTGACATTATTCCAGCACATGGTGGAGTATACGCCCCACTTGCATCCGGACTGACCAGACTTACCAGCATTGGTGTCGTTCATGAACTTGTCCAGGAACGAGCTGTAGGTGCTGTCGTTGGTTGCCAGGTACAGCCAGCCTGCAGCCCATGCCTGGTCATCATAATAGTCATAGGAGTTGTAGAAGTTTGCAGCCTCCGGACAATTTGCCTTGTTGGTCTTGATGGAATAATTGTACAGTGCCTTTGCATACTTCAGGTCTTCTGCATTGCCGAAGTTGATGTAGTTCACTGCCAGTGCTGCTGCATATTCTGCGGCGATGTCGCTGGCATCATCAGAAGTCCAGTATGCGGTACGCAGGCTCTGATCGTTCTGGGATTCCGGAGAACACCAGACGTCGTGGTCAGCCTGTCCTACGCCTACCTGGTAGCAAAAGCTTGTTACGGTGTCGCCGCTCAGCTTTGTGCTTGCCTTGAAGAAATCGCAGAAACGGTTGGTCAGCGCCTGCAGGTGTGCAGTCTGTCCCAGTGCGTCATAGCTGTCTTTGAATTCATAGTAGCCCCAGCCCAGTAGATGCGGTGTAGCCAGCCGGCAGACCAAACTTTACGTGGTCGCCTGCATCGTGGAAACCGCCGTCTACTTCATCGCTGCCGTGACAGCTGCCTCTCCAGCTGAACTGAGAGGCAGTGTCAACGTCAGAACCGCACATATTGCCGTCGTAGAAATACATGGAGTACTGCAGCAACTTTGCATAGTTGTCATAAGATGCAGCAGATGCCGCCATGCTTCCCAGTGTTGTCAGTCCAGACAACGCTGTGGTTCCGGTCAGTAACGTCGCAGCACTGGCAGCGCACGCCAGCACCCGTTTACCGAGCCCAAGTTTCTTCATAAAAAAAGCTCCTTTCGTTTTTCGCATTTCTTCTGCACATTCTGCCCCACTCTAGGACAATTCTCAAAAAAAGTGCAGACATGCCCGAAGTTTATTTTATCATACCGCACAAAAAAATCAACAGTTTTTCCTTTCACACGGAAAATATATGGAAACTGAACAAAGCGGCTGCGGCTTTTTTAGCCATATTGTCAACTCTCCGGAGAAACGATCGGAAAAAAACGGCTGGTTTTCGGAATTTTGCCGGAAATCCCGCGCTATATCCGTGTTTCTACCATATGCTGCAAAGTTTCCTGCAGCTGTTTCCAGTCCGGCAGTTCCGCGGCGATCTCCGCATAAAACGCCGGTGAGTGGTCGGGATGGAGAAAGTGGGTAAACTCATGGATCACCACATATTCGATGCAGCGCACCGGTGCAGCCAGCAGCCGCAGATTGAATGTCAGCACGCCACGAGTCGGGCGGCAGTTTCCCCACTGAGCGACCATCCTGCGAAACCGGATCTCCGGAAACGCCACGCCTTTCGCCTCAAACACCGGATAGACCGCCCGGCAGAGATTGCGCACCGCCTTTTCGCAGCTGGTCTCCCACCAGCTGTTGAACACACGCTCCCGGCACTGGGCATCCTCCGGATGTTTCACCAGCAAAAGCAGCTTGTCCCCCTGCACCTGCACGCATTCCCGGCTGCCCCGGAGAACTTCCAGAGTACAGTATTTCCCCAGGTACAGTACCGTTTCTCCGGTGGAAAAGCTCCGGGGATACTGCTGCCGCCTTTCCGCCGCTGCGGTCTGGTACTGGCGCAGTGTCTCCAGGATCTTCTGCTGGTGCTGCATCAGTACACGCTCCACCTGGGACAGCGCCACATACTTCGGCGCAGAAACGGACAGCCCGGTATCCGGTCGTAGACGCAGATTGATATTTTTCACTGCCTTGCGTTCCAGGGTATAGGAGACCGTCTCGCCGCCAAGGACGATTTTTCGCTGTTCTTTCATGGCAATGATTCCTCTCTGATTTTTTCTTGACAGATTCTGAAAGATACTGTATAATATAAGTACAATCTGATTCGGGGAATGATGTTCTCCCCTGGAATTCCAAAACCGCTGACAAGCTGATGACATCTGCATTTGACGCAGATGCTGTCGGCTTTTTTATTTTTCCGGAGGTCCTGTCTATGAAAAGCAACATTCGCAATTCCATACTTCCCACCGCAGCGCTCTGCGGTCTGGCGATCGCCGCCGGCATTGTGACCGGTGCGCTCACCGCCGGATTCGGGCGCATTCTCCTGTGGATCGGCACATTCCGCAGCAACCACCTGCTCTGGTGCCTGCCGTTTCTGCCGATTGCCGGCGTTCTGATGGTCTGGGTCTACCAGAAAATACGGAAAAGAGAGCGCCCAGGGCATGAGCCTCATCTTCGACGCCGCCGACGGCAAGGCAAAACGCATTCCGCTCCGGCTCATTCCGCTTCTGATCGGCAGCACCTGGCTCACCCATCTCTGCGGCGGAAGTGCCGGACGGGAAGGCGTTGCGGTTCAGCTGGGTGCTGCGGTCTCCCACAACATGGGCAGGCGCATCCCCTGGTTCCGGGATATCCCCGATGCTGTCCCCATTCTGACCATTGCCGGCATGGCTGCCGGTTTCAGCGGTCTGTTCCATGCGCCGCTGGCGGCAGTCTGCTTTGCCCTGGAAGTCCTGGCAGTGGGCAGGCTGGAATACCGTGCGCTGCTCCCTGCCGTTCTCGCCGCCGTTTCTGCCAACTGGGTCTCTGCGGCGCTAGGGCTGGAGACCTTTCAGGTTGCTCTGCCGGATGTGGATACTGCACCGTTTTCCGTGCCGATCCTTCTGCTGGGCGTTTTCTCCGGCATTGCCGGCGGTATCTTCACCCTGCTGCTGAAACAGGGAAAATCCTGGGCGGCAAAACTGTTCCCCAATCCCCTGCTGCGCATCGCCGTCTGCGGTGCAGTACTAGCGCTGCTTCTCTTCCTCTGCGGAAAGGGACGCTATACCGGACTCGGCACAAATTTGATTTCCCTTGCCTGCAACGGCGAAACGATCTACTGGTTCGACTTTCTGGGCAAGCTGCTGTTCACCGTCTGCACCCTTGCCGTCGGATTCCAGGGCGGTGAAGTCACGCCGCTGTTCGCCATCGGTGCCTGCCTGGGCGCTGTCGCTGCACCGCTGTTCGGACTCCCGGCTGTGTTTGGTGCGGCGCTCTGCTATGCGGCAGTGTTCGGGAGTGCCTCCAACACCTGGCTGGCGCCCATCTGCATCGAAACGGAAGTGTTCGGATTCTCCTGCCTGCCCTATTTTGCCGTTGTCTGCACCGTTTCCCGGCTGTGCAGCGGAAACCGTTCTATGTACGGCAAACAGAAACCGTCTCCGCTTTTCCTGCAAAAATGACTGCCCGGTTTCCCTTTTCAAAAAGCCGCACATGAGTGAAGTCATGTGCGGCTTTTGCTTACCTTAACACAATAAAATTTTAGGCAATACCGCACAAAGCTTGTGCGTAAGATGCGTAGTCGGATTTTTCGACAGATTGCACAGAAATTCCGCAGGCATACTGCCGTATGTCAAGGGATTTCTGTGCAGTATGACGGAAAATCAGCAAGCAGATTGCGTGCAAAGCCGCCAGGCGGGCTTTGTGCGGTGTTGCCTTTACAGCGGATTCCGGGAAAGGCGTTTCAGCAGCGGAATGCACACGCCGCCGCACAGGTTGCCCAGAATTGCCGCCGGGAAATAGCACAGCGCTCGCAGCGGATTCGGGCAGCCAGCCATGAAATAATAGAACACATCTGCCACGCAGTGGTTGAATCCAGAGAGGATGAACACCATGATCGGCATAACGACGATGAACACGCCGCCGATGAAGTTCTTCTTCTCGTTGCACCAGCGAGAGCCTTCTACCGCAGAGAACATCAGAACGCCGCAGAAGAATGCCAGCACAAAGGAACTCAGCAGACTGTCATCCAGTTTTGCAGACATGGTCGCCTGCGCACGGTCGATCAGCGTCACATCCATACCGTTTACCGGTGTATCTGCGGCGAACCGGGTCAGATGCACGATGCCGGCGGTAAGGCTTGCGCCGATGGCATTCGCCAGGAACGTGAAGAACGTCTCACCCAGATATGCCTTGTCCCGGTCGAAGATGTATCCTCTTACCGGTGTACAGACCGTACTGAAACTGCACAATGCAGAACAGCCCCAGGGAGAACAAAAATGCACCCAGATAGCGGTTTTCACAGGACATACTGACCACACAGCCAATGCCGATCATCAGACCGGACAGCATACCGTCAGCCAGAAAGGAGAGCCACTTGTTTTTCGGTTTCTTTTCCATGTTGATTTCCTACACTTTCTATGCAAAATATGCGGACGGATCACCGTCATTCACTGCCAGGATATGCAGCGGTGCCTGGAGGTCAGGCAGCAGAAAGCCGCCTTCGATGCAGGCAGAACTGCAAAACGCAAACATGGACGGATAGGTCTCATCATCCATGTAAAAGGGTTCTCTGGCGTTTTCCGGGTTCACACCCACCCGATAGAGTCCGTCTGCATAATGAAACAGCACATCCAGCTTTTCATTTCGGTGTTTCCGCATCAGAGCAATCACCTCAGCAGAATTGACGCTGACACTCTTCCAGTCAAAAGAAAGCATTGTTTCCATTTTATTTTCCACTCCTCACACAAAAACAGCACATCCTGCAAGAGGCTGTGCCGTTTTTTCTGTTTCATCGTTTCCTTTAGTTCAGCTTTGCGCCGCAGTTGCCGCAGAAACCAAAAGTATACTTCTCATCAAACCGCGCGCCGCACTTTCCGCAGATACGAACACCCTTCAGAGAACTCAAATCGCCCTGCATACTAGCGATGCGGCGCTTTCTGTCGTCGATGTCTGCACACAGTTCCAGCTCTGCCTTATGATCGCCGTTCGGATTCTCATAAAACAGTCTGCCGATCTCAGTCATAACTTCCTGGATACGCTCCTTTTCATAAGCGATCTTCTTCTTCAGATTGCTGGTCTCAGCAGCACTCTTGGAGGATTCGCTTACGCTGCGGCTTACCTGGTTTACCTTGTCAAAAAGTCCCATATTCTATAGCTCCATTCTCCGGAATCGCCTTTTTGGAGATGGTATTTCATCTTTTCAAATCATCTCTTACAATTCCAGTTTTCATATCGTTACTTAAATTATACATGATTCACAACTTTTTGTCAAGGGGTATTTTTGCAGGGAAAAGCACTAATATGCTCCTGTCAGAATCCGCCGGTTTATGCCTCTACCGGTGCAAAACGGATGCGGATCTGGGGCAGTTCGTGGAGAACGGCGTCGCAGTGGTACAGTCCATCCTCTGCCGACAGGTCGTTCTCGCCGGTTGCCGGCGGCGCAAAGATTTTCAGCGTCATATCTGCCTCGCCCTGCAGGGGCTTTTCGAAGAACGCCGCCATCAGATCTACGGTCTTGGTCTTGGGGGCTTTATAGAACCACTTGCCGTTCAGTTCCAGCATCAGATTGCTTTCCTCGGTAAAGGTCACCTCGCAGAACGTGGGGTTCTTCTCGAAGTGCAGCGGAATCGCCAGGCCCTCGGCATCCTCAGAGTTGCTCCAGCGCAGTGTCACCGGCAGCTGTACTTCGCCCTCCTGCCGTGTGATCTGGGGCTTGAACCAGTCACGCTGGATGATCTCTTTATAGGTGTCCAGCACCGGCTGTGCGATGCCCACATCGGCATTGTTGGGGTCTTCGATCTCCAGACCCAGTCTGCCACGGTCACGGAACTGATAAAATGTGAAAGCGCTGAACCAGTCCACCTGTTCCGACTCCAGCTTATCGCAGAATTCCTTTACCATGTCTGCCTGTTCATAAGGTCCGGTCACATCGCCGTCGGCGTTGAACTCTGCCATGGTCATAGGCTTTGCCACGCCGCCGTTGAGATAGCGGAACCGTTCAAAGCTGCGCTTGGTCTTTTCGTAGGTATCTGCCACAGTGCCACGGCTGTGAGTCGTGCCGCCGTGTTCTGCCACGTCATAGGGCCAGCCCCAGTGGAGCGCCATATACTTGTCCACTGACCAGATATCCGCTGCCGGAATGGTCTGTGCGAACTCGGTTTCTTTTTCCATCTCTTCCTTGGAGAGATCCTCGATACCGCCGATGCAGATAATGGTCTGCACGTTCGGTGCGTGTTCCTTGATGATGCGGCTGGCACGGACGAAAAAGTCCGCCACTTCCTGGTAGGTGCAGCGCTTGTTAAACGAAAACCAGTTGCCCGTTGCCTCGTGGTTGATGCGCAGGAACACTCTGCCGAAAGGTTTCAGATCCTCGCCGATGGCAGCCAGATGTTCGTCGGAAACGTGGGGATCGATGGTCAGCGTCAGCGAAACGTCCTGTCCGTGCTGCCGGATCTCACGCATATAGTTGAACGGTTCGCCGTCGGTATTGCCGCCCAGTCCGCCTTTATAGGTGAAATAGTCGTCGTAGGGATAGTCCCAGGCAAAGCTGACATCGGGGCTGGCGTGTACCACGCTGGCACGGCCCGGCCAGCCCTTGTCCAGGGGATAATAGCAGTACATGAGACTGATGCTCCGGTGCGGTCTGCCCATTTTCGCCAGGATATAGTCCTGGCTGACATACTCGCCACGCTCACTGCCGTCTCCCAGATCAACGGCGCACTTCGCCTTTCCCATATGAATGCGGTAAACTTCCATGTATATTCTCCTTTTCGGTGATGTTTTTGCACATTCTGTGCGGTGTTGCCTTTCATTATACCGGATTTTGGCGGTGCTGTCAAGGGATTTTTTGAGAAAACGAGAGCAAATTAAGTCCCCCTTGAAAAGGGGGATGTCCCGAAGGGACAGGGGGATCATAACCTAAACTACAATTCCCAGAAAAGGTGCCTGTAGACTGACTGGGAAACTTTTCTGTGAAATCTATAACTTATCACTAAAATCCCTCCACCAGCTTCGCTGGTCCCCCTCTCTTTTCAAGGGAGGCTAAATAAAAAACCGACTCCTTTTTCAAAGAGCCGGTTTCAGGATATGCTTTCCATTTTACTTTGCCAGAACGTCGTCCCAGGACACGTCTATGCCAATACCGTGAAGTGCGATGTAGTACATAAGGTAGTAGACATCGGTGGAATCCACCCTATTGTTTTCGTCCACGTCTGCGGCAGTGATCTGTTCCTTGCTGATTTTTGACGGTATTCCCCACCGCAGCATTGGCGATGTACAGCATGGAGTAGAACACATCTGTCGAATCCAGACTGCCGCTGCCATCAATATCGCCTTTGTCCAGACTGCCCTCTTTGGCGGTCGGGACACTCGGTGGGTGGTAGTGGGTAGTCGTTTTTGGTAGTCGTTTTGGTAGTGACTTTTGTGGTTGCTGTCGTAGTTGGATTAGTTCCAAGCCAAATTACACCACTAGATTCGTCATTTTCATTAGGAGCAAACCCATGATCAATTGCATATTGACAAGCTTCTGAATCTCCCATTTGAGCATATTCAGAATTCCCCACATTTATAATAACAAAAGTTCTCCATCCATCGCAACTATCAGGATGATTTGCAAATTCGCCATAATAATGCGTATGTGCACCTTTTGATGCCTTTACTTCTGTGGAGTTTTCGGATACAGCAGAGGAATCCAACTCTGTTTCCGCACTGACTGACAGCATTGCCCCGATGCTCCCCAGACAAATCGTTCCGGCAGTCACCGCCGCCAGCAGTTTTCTCCACAATTTCATATTACATCCTCCTAAATTTGTCATATCAAAAAATTACATTTCATATTATAACATATGATGCAGAAAAATGCAAGAGGGAATTGAAAGAATATCATGCAAATCCATTTTTCTTTCTTATAGGCTATCCTGCGCAAAGCCTCCCTTGAAAAGGGTGATTCCCCACAGGGTGGGGAAATGTCACCGTAGGTGACAAAGGGGACCGCTCAGTACGAGGTGGGCGGCAAAGCCGCTCGGAGGGATTCTGGCATAA
>ENA-OQED01001136-OQED01001136.1-human-gut-metagenome-genome-assembly--contig:-NODE-1136-length-10139-cov-1.392629_pt1 | contig 10139 bp, 8 predicted proteins | sample MGYA00242790_ERZ504625 | MGnify/ENA primary metagenome ERZ504625 (study PRJEB26092, sample SAMD00036345) | human gut metagenome | host: Homo sapiens | study: EMG produced TPA metagenomics assembly of...
CAAGCAAACTTCAACGATGAAGCGGACAGCCATGCGCGTGTTCTTATTTGCACCGCAGAAGCCATCGACGACGAAGAGGCGCTTGTTGGAGAGCTCTTTCTTGGCGATATCCTTTACAGCAGCCCAAGCTTCCTTGGATGCCTTGTGGTTATCGTTGTGATAAGCCTCAGAATCCCACCAAACCGTGTCGTGCGACGTCTCGTCGTCAACGATGAATTTATCTTTAGGCGAACGGCCCGTGAAGATGCCCGTCTTGACATCAACAGCGCCGAGTTCGGAAACCTGACCCTTCTCGTAGCCCGTCAGGCCTTCCTTCGTCTCTTCCTCGAACAGCGTCTTGTAGGAAGGATTGTAGATGATTTCCGTCGTACCCGTGATACCATACTGACTAAGATCGATGTTTGCCATTTGCATTCAACCTCTTTCATAATTTTTGGTCCTGGTAAACCTCTGAGGCATCTCACTCGACGCAGCCTTACAATCGCGATGCAATGGTCTGCATCCTCGATGATCTGCTGTTCACTTTCCGGTGAGCTCCTCATCACAGGTATTATATTAACTTATTCATCCATAAATGTCAAATATTTATTTGCACTTTTTTTAACGTTTTATTTATTCTTCTTGTTCTCATTCACTTCCATAAAAATAAGAGAAACGACGCGGAAAATGCGTGTCGTTTCTCTCATGGTTTTCGTTATTTTTTCAAAGAATCTGCGGTGGCGAAGGCCATGACGGCCTCCTCCATCGAGGCGGGCGCGCAGACGCCGTCGTGGCGCACTTCCTTGCGGCGGAGCGACGCGAGGCCCTCGGGGATGGGGTCGCTGTTCTTCGCCTGCAGCTCGTCGAGCAGGGTGAACTCATCGACGCCTGCCGTCTTGACGCCGAGGGCATCGAGTACGCTGCCGTTGAACTTGTAGGGGCTGGCCGTCGAGACGACGACCATGTGATGCGCATCGCCCGTCGCCTGCTGGTACTTCTCGGCGACGCTCCAGGCGACGGCCGTGTGCGGGTCAGCGACATAATGGTCCTTCTCGTAGACGTCGGCAATGCACGCTTCCGTGTCCGCATCCGCGGTCCAGTCCGCCCAGAAGGTCTGCTGGATCTTCGCGAGCAGCTCGCTGCCGATGTCATAGCGGCCCTCCTGCTGGAGCTGCTGCATCCAGGAGGCGACCTTCGCCTTGTCCTCCGCCATGTGGTAGAGCAGGCGCTCGAGGTTGCTCGAGATCAGGATGTCCATCGACGGCGAGATCGTCTTGAAGAAGTCGCGCTGGCGGTCGTAGACGCCCGTGCGCAGGAAGTCCGTCAGGACGTTGTTGGCGTTCGAAGCGCAGACGAGCTTGTGCACCGGCAGGCCCATGCACTTCGCGTAGAAGCCCGCGAGGATGTCGCCGAAGTTGCCCGTCGGCACGGTGAAGTCGATGGCCTCGCCCGGCTCGATCGTGCCGGCAGAGAGGAGGTCGGCGTAGGCGCTGAAGTAGTAGACGATCTGCGGCACGAGGCGGCCCCAGTTGATGGAGTTGGCCGACGAGAGGCGGATGCCCTTCTCGGCGAGCGCTTCATTGAATGCCTTGTCGCCGAAGATCTTCTTGACGCCGCTCTGTGCGTCGTCAAAGTTGCCCGTGACGGCCGTGACGTTGACGTTCTTCCCCTCCTGCGTGAGCATCTGCAGCTGCTGGATGCAGCTGACGCCGCCCTGCGGGTAGAAGACCATGATGCGGATCTGCGGCACATCGCGGAAGCCCTCAAGCGCTGCCTTGCCCGTGTCACCAGAGGTCGCGACGAGAATCAGCACCTCATCCTTCTCGCCCGTCTTCTTGAGCGCCGTGCTCATGAGCTGCGGCAGGAGCTGCAGCGCCATGTCCTTGAAGGCACTCGTCGGGCCGTGCCAGAGCTCGAGGACGCTCTTGTCGCCCACCGCCTTGACGGGCGCGCGCTTTGCCGTATCGAAGCGGCCGCTTCCATAGGCGCGCGTGACGCAGCCAGAAAGCTCCTCTGCCGTGTAGTCCGTCAGGAAGAGCCCGAGCACTTTCTCGGCGCGCTCCTCATAAGACAGGGTCTTGAGCCCCTCGATGAAGGCCATGTCGACCTTTGGCATGGCATCCGGCACGAAGAGTCCGCCGTCTGCTGCCAGGCCGCGGATGATGGCCTGCGCGGAGTCGAGCTGCTCGGCATTTCCTCTGGTGCTGCTGTATTTCAAAACAATCGCCTCTTTCTTCATTTATAAATGAACCAAAACTATGCTAAAATGATAGCGGGCTGCAAGGGCAGAGCGCCCCGCGCAACCAGACAACTGTCATTATACCATAGAATCCCCGGGAATCCTATAGAAATCTGCAAAATGTCAGCACCCGGGATACGGCCATGACGTTGCCGTTACATTATAGTTGATAATCGGATGTTTTCTTTCTCTTTTTGTAACAGGAAAGGATGTTGAAGTTGTTGAAAATTGCCATGGCTCAGATGGAGGTCGTCCCCGGCCATCCAGACGTGAACACCGCCACGATCCTGCGCTTCATCGAGGAGGCGCGCGCAAAAGGCGCCGATGTCGTCATCTTCCCGGAGATGGCCGTGCCGGGCTACTTCCTCGGCGACACCTGGGAGCAGAGCGCCTTCCTGCGCGACTGCGAGAGCTACGGCCGCGACATCATCGCGGCGTCGAAGGATATCACGGTCATGTTCGGCAACGTCGCCATCGACTGGCAGAAGAAGAACAACGACGGCCGCGTGCGCAAGTACAACGCCTTCTTCATCGCGCGCGACGGCGAACTCGTCCAGCCGGACAACATGCCGTACCCGTACACGATCAAGACGCTGATGCCGAACTACCGCGAGTTCGACGACACGCGCCACTTCTTCAGCCTGCAGAAGCTCGCGCGCGAGCTCGGCACGACGCCCTCGAAGCTCCTCTCCCCCGTCACGCTCAAGATCCGCGGCCAGCGCTACCGCGCGGGCTGCCTGCTCTGCGAGGACGGCTGGAGCGACGACTACGAGTTTGCGCCGTTCGAGCTCCTCGAAAAGGAACACCTCGACTTCTACGTCAACATCTCGGCCTCGCCGTACACGCTCGGCAAGAACGACAAGCGCAACCGCGTCTTCGGCCGCCAGGCAAGAGAGGCTGGCGTGCCGCTCTTCTACGTCAACTGCATCGGCCTGCAGAACAACGGCAAGACGGTCTACACCTTCGACGGCTCGAGCACGGCCTACAACGAGAAGGGCGATGTCGTGCGCACGCTGCCGGAGTACGAGGAGGCGCTCACGGTCCTGCCGCTCGCTGAGATGAAGGACATGGCAGCCGAGCCGGAGAGCGAAGAAAAAGACATCGCGCACATCTACCGCGCGCTCCACTACGGCATCCGCCGCTTTCTCGAGAACATCCACATGAAGAAAATCGTCATCGGCATCTCGGGCGGCATCGACTCGGCCGTCGCCGCCGCGCTCTACGCGAAGGTCGTCGGCCCGGAGAACCTGCTGCTCGTCAACATGCCGAGCGTCTTCAACTCCGCAACGACGAAGGGGCTCTCGCAGGAGCTCGCCAACAACCTCGGCTGCCAGTACATGATCATCCCGATCCAGGAGTCGGTCGACCACACGATAAAGCAGCTCGAAGAGACGCCGATGGTCAACCTCGGCACGGGCAGCGAAACGCACCTCAAGGTCTCCTCCTTCGTCGCCGAGAACATCCAGGCGCGCGACCGCAGCGCCCGCGTGCTCGCCGGTGCCGCGGCAGCCTTCGGCGGCGGCTTCACCTGCAACGCCAACAAGGCGGAGACGACGGTCGGCTACTCGACGCTCTACGGCGACCAGTCGGGCTTCCTCGCCGCGCTCGCCGACCTCTGGAAGTACCAGTCTACGCGCTCGCCCACTACATGAACGATGTGGTCTACGGCCGTGAAGTCGTGCCGCAGGGCATCATCGACATCGTGCCGTCGGCAGAGCTCTCCTCCGCCCAGAACGTCGACGAGGGCAAGGGCGACCCGATCAAGTACCCGTACCACGACTACCTCTTCCGCTCCTTCGTCGAGCGCTGGCAGAAGGCGACGCCAGAGGACGTGCTCGAGTGGTACAAGGCGGGCACCGTCGAGAAGAACCTCGGCTGCGAGGAAGGTCTCGTCAAGAAGTACTTCCCGACGGCCGCCGACTTCATCAGCGACCTCGAGCGCTGGTGGAACCTCTTCACGGGCATGGCGATTGCCAAGCGCATCCAGGCCCCGCCGATCCTCGCCGTCAGCCGCCGCGCCTACGGCTTCGACCACCGCGAGGCGCAGAACGGCGCCTACTACACGCGCCGCTACCGCGAGCTCAAAGCCGAGCTGCTGGCAGAGTAAGCGCTAGACGAGCGCATCCATCGTCGTCAGGAGTGGCAGGACGATGGAAAGCACGAAGAAGAAGATCATGCCACCGACAACAAAAATCATGACCGGCTCAGCGAGGGCTTCGACCCTTGCCGAGCGGTGACGGGCATCAGCCGCGGCAAACGCCGCGGCTTTTTCCATCATGGCGTCGAGCGTGCCGGTCACCTCGCCCGCCATCAGGAGCTCGACGAGCAGGCGCGGGCACGAGGTCAGCTGGCGCAGGCTCGCAGCGAAGGGCTGCCCCGACTCGACCTGCGTGCGCAGCGCCTTCATCTCGCACGCGATATGGCGGTTTGCCGGCACATCGGCGGCCATCGCCAGCGCCGTCGTCAGCGGGATGCCGTTCTTCAGCATGACGGCGAATAGCTCCAGGAGGATGCGCCAGGCAGAAGCGCGCTGCAAGGGCCCGAGAATCGGCATCTTCAAGAGCCAGCCGTCGAGGACCGTCCGAGTCCTCATATCGCGCACAAGGGCGATAGATGCCAGCACGACAAGCGCACTGCCTATCAGCAGCGCGGCAAGGTGGCCGCTCACGAAGTCCATCAGCGCGAGCAGGAAGCGCGTCGTCCACGGCAGCTCCGCCTGCAGGTCCTGCAGCATGACGGCAAAGGCGGGCAGCACAAAGACGGCCATGAGCACGAGCGCGACGAGCGAGACGACGAGCAGGATGACGGGATAGAGCAGCGCCGACTTCAGCGCCTCGCGTGCCTCGTAGCGGTGCTCCTCAAAGTCCGCGAGCTGCGCGAAGATCTGCGTCAGAGAGCCGCTCTCCTCGCCCGCACGCACGAGGCCGCAGAGCGAAACGGGAAAGACAGCAGGGTGCATGACCATCCTCTCGTGGAGCGGCCGCCCCGCCAGGATGCCCGCGAGCAGCTGCTGCAACAGCGACTGGTACGCGCGGTCGGCGTCTGACTTTGCGAGCGCCTGCAGCGCCTGGTGGACGGGCATCCCCGCTTGCATCATCGCCGCCATCTGCCGCAGGAAGAGCACGCGCAGCTTGGCAGGCGGCGTCTTCGCGAGCGCCCCCGCGAGCTGCTGCCGCCAGCGGGAGACTGCGGGCGCGCCCGCAGCTTCCTCGCACTGTAGATGAAGAGCAGCCACCCAGAGGCCGCGCCGCCTGATAAGCCCCGCCGCCTCGCGCTCGTCGCGCGCCTCGACCGTGCCCGCGAAGAATTCGCCCGCGCGGTTCCTCGCCTCGTATTGAAAAACGCCCATAGGACCTCCTTTCTTTCAAGAAATGCTGCCAGATAGCGCCATCAGCCCAGGCGATTGGCCGCCCGCTCATAGACCTCGCGCGCGATGAGGCCCTGCTGCAGGAGCTTCTGCAGGGCCTGGCGGCGCGTCTGCATGCCCTGCGCCTGATGCGTCATCATCGCCATCTCGATCTGGCTATACTTGCCCTGGCGGATCAGGCTGCAGACAGACGGCTCGCGCAGCAGGACCTCCACGAGCGGCACGCGGCCGCCCCTGCGCGCGGGCAGGAGCTCCTGCGCGAAGATGGCGCAGAAGACATCGGCGACCTGTGCGCGCACGATGCTCTGCTCCTCCTGCGGGTAGAAGCCCTCGATGCGCCGCACGGCCTCCGCCGCGCCGCGCGTGTGCAGCGTGCCGAGCACGAGCATGCCCGTCTCGGCTGCCATGAGCGCCGTCGTCATCGTCTCGCGGTCGCGTATCTCGCCGACGAGCAGGATGTCCGGCATCTCCCGCAGCGCGCTCCTCAGGGCCTCCGGGAACGACTGGAAGTCGCGCCCGAGTTCGCGCTGGCTGATAAAGCACCGGGATGGCGCAAAGACGTACTCGATGGGATCTTCTAGCGTCAGGATGTGCGCAGGCCGGCTCTCGTTGACGGCCTGCAAAAAGCGGCCAGCGTCGTCGTCTTCCCAGAGCCCGTGCGTCCCGTCACGAGCACGAGGCCCTGCCGCGCAGACAGCAGGCCCTGCAGGGCCGCCGGCGCATGGATGGCCGCCAGGCTCGGGACGCGCTCCGGCAGCCACGCGCACGACGAGCGCCAGGCGCGCCTGCTGGCGGTAGAAATTGCTGCGCAGCCGCCGCCCCCGCGTGCGCCAGCGAGAAGTCGACGGCGTGGCCATTGCGCAGCTCTGCCAGCTGCCCGGGCGACAGGAATGCCTCTGCCAGCGATCCCATAAAATCATCATCCATCGTTTCGCCCGCCTGCGTCATCCTCCGCAGCCTGCCGTCAACGCGCAGCCAGGCATCCTGCCCCGCCGACAGGTAGATGTCGCTGGCGCGCGCCTCGATAGCCTCCATCAGGATGGCAGACCAGCGCGCATGCCTCGCTTCAGCCATAGAGCACCCTCCTGACCTCCTGCCACGAGGTGATGCCCGCCTCCGCCTTGGCCCGGCCGTCCTCGAGCAGGGAGCGCATGCCAGAAGCCCGGGCACGTGCAGCCATCTCGCGGCGCGGGACCTTCTGCAGGATGCCCTCGCGCACCGCTTCGCCCGGCACGAGGATCTCCGCGAGCACCGTCCGGCCGCGGTAACCCGTGCCGTGGCACGCATCACAGCCGCGGCTCCTGTAGAGCAAGAGTCCCTCGCCGCCCGCGCCAAAGAACGCGGCCTCCTCCGAATCGCCCGCCGCGCGGTACATTTCGCGGCAGTCGGGGCAGAGCCTGCGCACGAGGCGCTGCGAGATGATGCCCGAGAGCGTCGCCGCCAGCAGGTACGGCGCAACGCCCATCTCGAGCATGCGGTAGAGCGCCGCGACGGCGTCCTCCGTGTGGATCGTCGTCATCAACAGGTGGCCCGTCAGCGCGATGCGCACAGCCATCGCCGCCGTCTCCTCGTCGCGGATTTCCCCGAGCAGGATGCCCGTGACATCCTGGCGCAATACAGCGCGCAGCCCCGCGACGAACGTCATGCCCGCCTTCGGGTGGATCTGCACCTGATTGACGCCCGGCAGCACGCGCTCGATGGGGTCCTCGAGCGTCACGAGATTGCGCGACTCCGTGTTGAGCTCCGCCAGCGCCGCGTAGAGCGACGACGTCTTGCCCGAGTTCATCGGCCCGCAGAGCACGATCATGCCCGCCGGCCGGTGGATGAGCGCCCGGAAGCAGGCCGTGTCCTCCTCCGAGAAGCCGAGCTCGTCAAGCGAGAGCAGCTGCTCCGAGACATCCATCAGGCGCATGACAATGACCTCGCCGGCCGTTGCCGGCAGCGACGAGACACGGATGTCGATGCGCCGGCCCTTTGCCTGGAACAGGATGTGGCCGTCCTGCGGCTGCTGGTGCACGGCGATGTCCATGCCTGCCATGACTTTGAGGCGCGAGATCACCGCCGGGCCGAGATTCGCCGGCATCGCCATGACCTCGCGCAGGAGACCGTCGATGCGGAAGCGCAGCCGGACCCGCATCTCCTGCGGCTCCAGATGCACATCGCTCGCATGCATGGCCACCGCCCGCCCGAGCACGAAGTCGACGAGCTCGATGACGCCCCGCTCCTCCGGCCGCAGCCCATAGCGCACCTCCCGCACCGACTCCCGCACGAGATCCTGCCAAAGCAGTTCTGGTGTCTCCAACACAATTCCCCCTTTTCATTCTCAATATTATTCTCAATAACTACTTCTACAAGATATGAGAAAATCCTTTATTTTCTGAATAAGAAATTACCAGCAAGTCACGCACAAAAAAGCGGCCTACCATCTGGCAGACCGCCTTATCCTTGCGTATCATCTGTTATATCATGCCATTGCAGCACAAACCGCCGCGTATCGTCCGTCAGTCCGACTGCGTGTCTGCATCACATCCTCACGGCTCACGACTCATTGACGCGCTTGCCCGTGATGTGCTCCGGCGTCAGCTCGAGCATGAGCATGCGCGGCCCGGCGTGCTTTACCTCGTTGTCGAGGTACGCCGCATCATCCGTGAACTTCTCGCCGAGCAGCCGCGCCAGGCGCAGCGAAGCTTCCTCGTCCTCCAGCACGCGCATGCGGCCAAAGACGATGACACTGCGAAACGTCAGCGACCACTCCACGCCATCCTCATGGCGACCCTCGCCCGTGATGCAGTACGACACCTTGTCGCAGGCGCGGATTGCATCGAGCTTGTGCCCCGCCTTCGCGCAGTGGAAGTAGAGCTTGCCGCTCGCCTCATCGTAGTAATGGTCGAGCGGCACTCCGTAAGGATACCCATCATCCCCGAGTACCGAAAGCACCCCGCGCTTCTCCCGCTTCAGGATTGCTACGCACTCCTCCGCCGGAAGCTGCTGCTTGAATCTTCTCATCTTGCGAAACATGGTCATCTTCCTTTCTCGCATCGTTCTCACCATCTGACAACTCTAGCATACCACATATCCGCCCCCAGTCCAATCCCATCCGGATTTCACGTGCAGAGCATGCTCCATATGCATTCCAGCAGGGTCAATGCCAGCACGATGTTGATGATCCGGTAATGGCGGCTATAGAATTCCTGGATCAGGAGTCCGCCGCCAATCCAGGTGAACGTGGCAATCGTCCCGATGGTTGCAATCAGGAATTCCACTCCGATCAGGATCCACAGCACCTTGCTGTATGGTGTGACAAATCCCGTCAGCGCCGTGATGCCGAACATATAGATCTTGACATTGACAAACTGCAGCAGAAATCCCTTCCAGAACGAAGCCGATCCCTGCTCTGCACAGACCTCAGGCCTGCTAACCGCAATGTGAACCGCAAGCCAGAGGATGTACGCAGTTCCAACATACTTCATGACCGGCAGAGCATGGGGAAGGAACTCGCCCACGCCGTACACGAAGACGGCACAGATGAGCTGAACCGCATAGTATCCTGCGAATATCCCGAAAAAGAGCGGCTTCCCCTTCCCCCATCCGTAATTGGTCACGGTATTCAGTGCCAATATATTCCTGGGTCCCGGTGTAAATGCATTCACACCGGCATATACAAAAAAATTCGCCAACACATATCCAAGCATACCCAGATCTCCTTTCGCAATCTTGATACCATCATACTGCAAAACGAGATTTCATAGGTAATACATATTTCGTATAAGTTTGCATAGTTTTGTCCTATGCTCATCAGCGAGCGTATTTTTTCAAGGCGTTCACATAGATGCGCCCTAACGACGACAGGCCCTGCTCCTTGCAAAGGACATAGCCGATGTGCATCGTTTCCTGCTCCGCCAGCGGTACGGAAATGATCTGCCGTCCCTGAAGATATTCCGGAAAAATCCCAGTTGATATGGTATATTCGTCAAGCCCAATCATCAGGTTGACAATAGCCGCCCGATCGCTGACACGGATCTCCTTCTCTGCGAACACAGTGCTGAACGGTTCCTCTGAAAAATCGGCTGACTCATAGTTTCCCTGAAGGAAATTCAAGCGCAGATATGGCTGCAAGTCTTTCAGCGTAACCGATGCTCTCCCCGCCAGGGGATGCTCGGCCCGGAGAAAGGCATGCGGAGCGGCGGTGAACAGTTCCTGGAAGCGCAGCCCCATCTCATCCATCGTCTTCCGCAGGAACGCTTCATTCCTGCCGCACAGATAGAGGATGCCCAGATCGCAGAAGCGGTTCTTCACATCCTCCAAGACTGATGGGTCTGGGTCTCATTGAGGATAAACTCGAATCGCTCCCGCCCAAACTCCTGGACCATCTCCACAAAGGCATTGGCCGTGAACGTGTAATGCTGCGTCGAGACACAGAAGCGCTACTTCTCCGGCTGATTCAAAATGAACCGGTCCTCCAGAAGGCGCATCTCCTGGATCACCTGTCTCGCATTAGCCCAAAAATTCCACGCCTTCTTTTGTCAAAGCAATGCCGCTGCGGCTCCTCGTGAA
>ENA-OQED01001137-OQED01001137.1-human-gut-metagenome-genome-assembly--contig:-NODE-1137-length-10138-cov-0.915293_pt1 | contig 10138 bp, 16 predicted proteins | sample MGYA00242790_ERZ504625 | MGnify/ENA primary metagenome ERZ504625 (study PRJEB26092, sample SAMD00036345) | human gut metagenome | host: Homo sapiens | study: EMG produced TPA metagenomics assembly of...
GTAAATTTGTTTAATTATAAAATAATCCGCTATATCCATCCCCTCATCTATATTGGGTTTTGATTCTAGGAAATCACTTATCTCTATATTCATCCCCCTCATATCCTTGTCTACCTTCTTTCTCCATTCGTTGAAAGCGTCGCCCTTATCCGGGTACAGGACTATCCGCCTCCTACCCAATGTCTCTACCATCTCCCTCTTCAACATATGGATACCGCCACAGGCCATGAACAACCTACTAGGGTACACGATGTTGCAGATAACAGCCGTCTTCTCTGACTCTACTATATACACCGGAGCGTCATTGGGATAGAAGTTGATAAGAAACTCACCGAACAGGCATTGCCTAAGCAGGTAATCCTGACCGTCCAGTATATGCACCCAACATACATGATCCATGGGGACCTTTACCCTCTTCCCGTCAAGCCCGTAGTCCATTATCTTCCCGGTCCGCACCACCCAATTCTTATCCAGTTGCCAGAACACACAGCACTTACCCCAGTCCCCGATCTCATCATCCCCACCTTATACAAGCTAAATGCCCTATTGGTATGATACGATCCGAAGATATTGGATAGATAATCCTGAAGATCGGATGTCTCGAAAGGATTAAGCGTCTCAAACATCTTGCTTACCGGAATGCAGTTGGCTATATCCGGATCCATAGGAGGTCTGTACCTCCTTAATACTTTGTTTGAATCGGTAAAAAGATCATTGCTCCCAAGCTCATTGCCTGTTGGATATTTAAAATAACCACATTTATTTTTGTGATCACATACTCCAAACTGCTCCCCTACTATCTGTCCGGTGGTTACATCTACGTACGGCGTAAAGCATCTATCCCTGCCGCATTGCGGGCACGTCAGCTTTCTTCTTGGCTTACTATGATCCAATTCATATCTGTGAACGCTCTTGTCAAATTCCCTAAACTCCATTATCCTATCCTCTCACTCATGATTCGATAAATATAATCTCTCAGTGATTCTTTTCTTATCAAGTTATTCAATTCAAAATCACTTTCTATATCCAAAGATCCTATTCTTGATGTAACCGTATAATTGGTTTTCTCAAACTTATACTTACCTTGAAGATATACAACCGTAGCCATATTAAGTATAGGATTATCGGTTTGTCTCTTCAACTTATATTGACTTGTCTTAGCGGTAGGATCACCCGGGGCGAAGTTATATATCTCCTCTATCTCCAATATCTTTCCGTAGTTCTCCAGTATCATTCTTCTATATAGCTCAAGCTGGAAAGCGTACTCGTCATAGAAATTACCTTTCCTGTTTGATTTGAAGTCCAATATAGCAAATATCCTCCTGCATCTCTTTATCTTCTTTTTCTCCGTCTTAGGCTGACCTTTCTTGGCTCCCGTCTTATAGAACTCTCCTGTCTCGACCTCTATCTCCACCATCTCCGGCTCGCTATCCATCTCCACCACTGCGTCCACCGAAGAAGCTACCTTCAATCTGCTTGACCTCAACATCTTCTCGATCAATACAGGTTTTACATGTCTTTCCTTGCAGAATATAGCGAATGATATTAGATCTTCTATCAACTCATCCATATTATCCACTAATATCCGCTCCATCCTATACTTGTCTATCCTTAGCTTGGCTTCCTTGACAGCTTTTCTTATCCATGTTGGAATCAGTTTTATCTTAACTCCAGTCAGATACAATCCAAATAAGTAATGCATGATCGTACCCAAGTCAGCCCGGTAGTTAGCGTACTCATCAGGGTCCTTGCCCTTGAGTCTCATCTCATTTTTCCATTTTTCTAATGCCCCGGAAGTATCACAATACCCATTCGCAATATTATTGGTAGCCCCATCATATATGATAGGGTATCCATCAGCTCCCATTTCATAATAAACACGCTTGCCAGCCACGGTCATTCTGTATAAGACTGGTGTCGGGATATCCTTGATCCATTCAGCGGCATAATACTGTTGCTCAGTTTCCAGATCATACTCAATTTCTATCTCCTCATCAGGTTCTTTTTTAGGCTCGTCAACAGGCTTTTCTTCCTCATAGATATCTTCCTTCGGAACCGTTGATAAAACGTCTAATATGCCAAAGAAAGCGGTAAATTTAGGATCTGTATGATATGATCTTAATATTGGTAATGGTGATCGCCAATAATATGATGGCGCATTCTCGTCCATTGACTTATTATAAACAAACTCTATTACAACACCATCATCCGTAATAACCACATGATGTTTTTTGGATAAACGAACTCTCATATCATCAAACGATTCTTGATCGCTTATGACTTCCATATCCATTCCTTTCTTATATATCGTATCACTTATAGCCTCGTATCCAAGAGCTAGAAGTAATTTTTGTTTTTCTTCTATCCATGATAATAATCTGGTTTTTAATTTACCATCCTCCTCGACTCTAGGTGCGAGATCCCTCATCCTTCTGGCTGCCAACAGCCATACGTTGCCAAACTCGTCCAAGAGCCGGCTGAAATCCATCGTATCTAATAGATAATCGAATCTTGTATGCTCATCAGCCGTCAAGTAGATAATGTTATCATTATCCTCAGCAACTGATTTATATTTCCGTTTAGGGTATAAGTGGCATATGTTGCTTACCCCCGGGCATGGTATGTATGCGCCGGTAGCAGATCTCCTTGTCATACTCAATCTAGCCACATGGGCGCCAAAGAAAACGGCTAGGCTCTTCCCCTTTGGCTTGGCCTTCACCCGTATCGCCGCCCTTTCCTTTGGCGGTAGCTCCTTGGCTCTGCATGCGGGACACAACCCCTTACTCCTTTATGGTTACCATCCTTCCGCATCTCTCACACGGTAACATCCTACCTCTCACGCCTTTTTCTTTTTATAACTTTTATTAAACTCCATAAGGCTCATAGCCCTATATCTTTTAAGCCTATTAATCTTACCCTCAGTCCAATCTTGATCCTTGAAGTTGATGATCGTATTGAATATCTGAGCTAGTTCCCGGATATTAAAACTCCTGTTTTGTATCTTCTTATAGAACCCCGATCTGCTATATCCTAATTTAGAAGCTAGATAAGTTTTGTTAGACAATGTGAGGATACGATAAATCGTACCCTCCATTTTACTTATCTCCATCAACTTCTCGGCTATGGACGACGTGGTTTCGTAGCTAGCTTTACTGCCTACTATCCTCATTTTTTCTCCGGATTCCTGATCTTACCATCAAACTCGTAGAAGTCCATCAGTTTCTTCTCTTCCTTGATACAAGTGACAACGAAATCTGATATGGTTCCTTTCATGCCTTCCTCGAAATTCTTTTTGGCATGATCAAGGTCATTGGCCCGAACGATGTAGTTAAACGCCTTGCGTTTCTCATTGCTCGATTTCTCGTCTATCGTAATATAATCAGCCGTGACCTTATAGAACCGGTCTCCATCCATGGCAAACAATTCCGCTATCCTGAATCGTTTGATATCAACACTAAACTCACCGGAGATAAACGGTTTCATCTCCTCTATGATTCTAGCTTCACACTCGGTATAAGAAAGAGCATCTACTAAATATTCTTCCTTAACCTTCTTCTTCATGCCATTCTCGGCATCGGTCTCATAAAAAACCGCACATTTAAACCAATTGTGCATCTTATTAATCTATGTTGTTGTTAAACAATGGGTAATCCTTTATCCCTTCACGAATATATCTTTCCGTATCATCATCCACGTCATAAGCTTTCTTAAAAAACGTCATAGCCGTATTCGTGTCATGATCCACCAACGGAAGATATTCCTTTACAAAAAGGAATCTAAGATGATTCATATGATCAATCTTATTTCTTACATCGATTACCTTCGACCAGATCTCGGCATGGATTTCACTCATTCTTTTTATACCCTTCTTGTATTTATCTACCTGATCTTTATACTCCTCCTCAATCTTATTATTCTTGTCCTTTATAGATTTGTAGGATTCCTCGTCTTCGTATCTAACAATTGGAATATGTTTGATATTGATTATATCCAACTTATTATATATCTTATCATTGGATATAGTGAAATCGTATGTAGTCTTGTATAAATCAAACTTACTTAAGAACTTAGCTATTTTAATAGCATCATCCTGATTAAAAACAGCTATGCTCAATCCTTCTAAAAGGTAGAAGAAATTAGATGGAGAAATAGGTTTATAGTCGTATGTCTTCATAACTGGAGGTTCGTCCACAAACCTAACACCCTCCTTAGCGCATCTTGTTATGATCAATCTATCTATCTGCTCGTCAGTAAGATCATATATCTCCTGATCGGTCATCTTATTAATTGTCTTCATCGTCATCCTTCTCCATCATTATAGCCTTTACCACCTTTTGTTTATAAACCTCACTCATAAGGCAGGTAAAATCCATATCATCCATACCTGCCATAACACTGGCTTCTACTTCCAAATTCATCTCAATGTTCATTACCGAGACTTCATAGTTACTATCATCTTCTTTATAGAAAATGACTTTGCCACCATACTCGAAACCATCATCTTTGGTCTTAACCATATCGATGATCTTCTCCAATTTCTTTACAAACTCACTCTTTTTCATATATGCAATTTTTATGTGTCTACAAAAGTAGACATTTTGTTTTTGAATTAAATTAAATAAACATTATTAATAGTTAATACTATCCTTCCTCTCATCAATCATATTTATCCTCCATATATTTTAAGCCCTTTTGTGTTATATTTGCTTATATCCATACACAAATTACACCCCCCCCAGTACAACAGCACCACGAACAAAAAACCAGCCGTTCCGACTCCGGCTTGCCCTGAAATTCCGCCGCCTTCCTGTACCACGATGGAGACAACACCCTTATCTTTTCGGGAGCAGCCGGCGTCATGAGCACCGATCGCAGCCTTCCTTTGGCATCCTCCCTACCTCTCATCTGGATTATCTTTTAACAGCTCAGCTATCTTCTCATCCTTCAACATATTTTGCTTCCTCATATTATCCACGATAAAGGTCGCGAACGCCATGTCATACCTCTTCCTTAACTCATCGACAAAAGATTTAGCTCTTGATTCTATCATTGATTCAATGCCTCTGTCTATAACTTTCTTCATCCTACCTCTTATAAACTCATCTACCGTCAACTCATCATCCATATAATCTATCCTGAATCTATATTTCTTCTCGCTGGCGTTCTCGATGAGATCACTCATTGATTCCCTCGCTATCTCCTCAATTTTCTCTGATATCGGATTACATATTTCCCTCATCAACTCATTCTTGAACTTTTCTTTAAGCTCACGTACTACGGCTAACCTGACCGAGCTGGTAAACTCCTCTTTCAACGTCGCTTCGTTGTACATAGCTTCCTCGAATACATCTTCCAAATTTAATTCTACTTGAATTTTCATATCATTATATTTTAGGTAATTATATATAATAACTTCACACTTCAATTATAATATAGAGTAGGGTATAATTGCCTTAATAATTATACCTCAATATCTGCTCCATATTCTTTAATCCAATTGTCTGTATCGCAATGCCAGCAATACCCTGTCTCAGAATCCTTTTTATGAGAATGGGAACCACATGTAGCGCACCAATAATTATCATCTATATCATATGTATAACTTTTATCCTCATGCATCTTATTTATTCTAGCTACCCTATCTTCCAGCAGATCCTTTAGATAATGGCATTTGTAAGGCCTATTTTCTTCCCTTAATATATAAAGATCGATGTCCATCATACTCCCCATCCTGTCCGTACACATGCACTCGGCGGCATGACGTACGCTATCTTCCGGCATCCCCGGGACTATCTCCCGGATCACTGCCTCCATCTTCTCTTGGTATTCGGTGTCTACCTTGACCACCAAATCCTCTAATTTATCTATTAAGCTCATAATTTTTATTGTATATAATTACTATTTGATATTTATACATATTTATTCTGTATCATCTTCACCTTCACCTATCATATCCGTATGACCAAATACCATATCAATAAATTCAAGCATCTCATCATTGAATGATTCGCTTTCTTCTTGCAGCTTCCTACATTCATCCTCGGTCAATCCACAAGAAGACACCAGTTCCTCTGCGGCCTGCGTCCAGCGCCCGGCATAGACTAGCTCCTGAACCGCCAGCCATATTCCTTGGTTCATACCCTTCTTTCTTTCGTTCTCATATTCCTTTCTCCTATCCACTTCCTTTAAATTCAAACCATCAGGTGTCAATATCTTCTTTTCCAACAAATCAAAGAGAAGCATCGCCCTTGACTCCGCCTCTGTTTCCCCAAATCCGCTATACACTTCTGTTGGCGAATCGTAGGCATTGTAACGAACATAGGCGGCTTCGTAATATCTACTATCCCTATTCGGGAAATATTGTGTCAACTGCAACCATTCATCCCATATTTTTGATTTACTGACATTTATCATACTTGGTAGTATCTCTCCAAGTTCATGACTCATATAAGCCGGTATGAGGTCGCCTTCTTTTCTATATGAATACCTCATTGTATTTTGCACGACTGAATCTATCTGGGTTTCCCCTCCTTTCATCTCTTTCACAAAATAAAATTCCGACTCCGAATTTACGCCCAACTCATGCAACTTTAGCGCAAGCTCATAAGGGCACATAAAATTTTGATATACACTAATCATGTTGTAAAACATAAAGTAAAATAGTATGCATCTTATTTTAATCACATAATTTTGTATCATAAAACTGATAAGAAAATGATCAAAGGTTGTAAATATAGATTAGATCCTACACCAGAACAGATTGTCCAAATGGAGAAAACATTTGGCTGTTGTAGGTATGTCTATAATTGGGCTCTTGATCTGAAAATTAAAACTTATCAGAGTGAAAAACGATCTATGTCAGCGGTTGATTTATGTAAGCAGCTAACGTTACTCAAAAAAGATGAGAACCATCACTGGCTTAATGAAGTATCTAATGAGTGCTTGCAACAATCTATTCGCTGTATGGATAGTGCCTTCACCAAATTCTTTAGAGAACATACCGGTTTTCCCAAATTCAAATCCAAACATAGAAGTAAGAATGTTTTTAAGAATGTCAATTCTGTTAAGTTTGATTTTGAAAACAACAGAGTTAAGATTCCTATCATTGGTTGGGTGAAGTTTTTTGCCAATCGATCTTTTGAAGGTAAGATTGGTACGATAACAATATCCAAATCATCAACCGGTAAGTTCTATGCAAGTATTTTAGTAGATGACGGAATCCCTAATCCTGACAAGTTTATTATTAACCCCGATACAACAGTAGGAATCGATGTAGGGATCAAGGATTTCGCTGTTCTTTCCAACGGGCAGGTTTTTAGTAATCCGAAGTATTTGGAATCTGCGCAGAAAAGATTAGGATGCTTGCAAAGAAGAATGTCTCGTAGAAAGAAGGGAAGCAACCGGTATAAGAAGGCAAAGCATGGTGTTGCCGTCTGTCATGAATGGATTCGAAACCGTAGACAAGATTTCTTACACAAGGTCAGTAAGAAGATAGTAAGTGAAAACCAAACTATTATCATCGAAGACCTCAATGTAGGAGGTATGTTGAAAAATCATTGCCTTGCTAAGGGTATTGCTTCTGCATCTTGGAGCGAGTTCTTCAGAATGCTGCAATATAAATCGGATTGGAAGGGCGTGAATTTGATTCGGATAGGTAGATTCGAGCCGAGTTCTAAGATGTGCGGGTGTGGATACATACATCGTGATCTTAAGTTATCGGATCGTGTATGGACTTGTCCCGAATGTGGTTACGTCAACGATCGTGATTTGCTTGCAGCGAATAACATTAAAAGATTTGGGTTAGAAAAACAGAATCTTCTAACCCAAGAAAATATTAACAAAACACCGGTGGTGAACTGGGAAGGGGACGTGGAGTTGTCGGCGGTAGTCGGAGCGGTGAAACGTCAAAATGTACTGGTGTAAACTGGTATATAATCACCTTTTGATATTTCATGTTATTCTATATTTTCATTTCTGTAATCCCCTATGCAATCTTATAGCCCGATCTATATCCTTTTTAGGATTAATGATGAGATTGATATATCTCGAACATTTCCCTAGCCTTGACAGGATTCGTTCGATCATCGTATCTATACCGCTTTTTCTGCCGTTTGAGGCGTAATATCCTATTAACCTCATCAACGTATACCCTTTTCATTTGCCATCTTCCTAAAGCCCCGGATGAGGCGTTATACGCTCGATCGTCATTCCTTGACTCCACGAAAGACAGGGCGGCCGCCAGCTTATCCCATACCCGTGCCTCGATCACGGCCGGCTTCGGGGCGAGGGGCATGCCACCGCTCCCTTTTGGCGGTGTCAGTATCACCATAGCCATTATAAGCAAGTATCTTGTCATATCTTATCCATATCAAAATTATTATTCACGATCTTATCACCTATGTTAATTTCCCCCATATCCAAGATATTTATATTATTTATTATACTCCTTACCCAAAAAGAGGATATAATAGCAGAATATTATGATATTAAGACATAAACCTGTCTATTACCATACTGCCATATTTATCCTCCGTCCAATATCATTCGTATCAGTACACAACTTTTATTATTATGGTCATAAATACACTCAATCATTCCTTTTTCAAGCCGCTATCGCCATTAAGATTATCAGCTATACCCAATATCTTCGAAATAAGAGCCTTTTTAGGCTTATATTCGTCGTTTATGCTTATAACCGAGTAGTTGTATACCACGCCTTCTTTCGAGACCTCCACGCCTACGTATTTAGGCGCAACGGCATCCCTATGCAACACGATAAACGGGTTTTTACCGTCCAGATCATTTATCAACTGGTTAAACTGCCGTCTCGTCATCTGATAGTGATATTATTTCCATGTTATAAATGCGATCTCTCTTTACCCTTATCTTCTCGCATAGCTCATCGAAGCACCCATCTTCTTCTAGCTTATCAACATAATATGATACACTTGATTTAGAGCTTCCTTGAAGATATATATTCCCTCTTATATTCCTTGAGAAAAAATTAGGTAAGACCATCTTTTGTCTCTTATCCTTATTATCCATATAAGATATGACAACAACCCATAATTCTGGTTCCCGTTCTTTTACCGATAACATAAGATCGAGACCCGATTGACCATTGATTATTCCTCCTGCCAGTTTTCGTTATAACGAAGAATAATATAATCATCCGCTTTATCATCCTCAATCATCACGACCATAGGACTATTACCCTTCCAATTATCACATAATACTCTTGCCTCTTTTCCGTTACGTAGATATACCTTATCGTAATCTCCGTTTTTGTATATCTCGAAATCAAACTCTATTACCATATCATTTCCTCCTATTGATATATTGTTGCGTACGTCCTTCCTCTATCTTTTCGAAATAGAACTTATTCCCGTATAACCTTGTAAAACAGATGTTATACCCGAAATGCTCCGCACGTCTGATTTGCGCATAACCTCTACTGATGTCCTTATCATCAATCAGCGTAACAAAACAATGTGATCCTACTTCTGTATTCAAAACCAGATTTTCCCAATCTTTTACTTCCATATCAAATTTCCTTAAATATTTTTTTGTTATAATTATCGCTATTATACCATCTATCAATATCCTTATATTGTTCTGGATAAACCCCATAAGACTTGCACCACCTAGGTAATGGCTCGTTTAGCACGTCCAGTGCCGTCGCAAGGTCGAACGTAGCTTCCTCCTTGATACCACATCCCGATCCACTTCCACGGCTCGGTATATAGGCTCTACTATATGCTACACTCATTCCATATTCTCCATGACTCAGATACCCGATGTTGGGTGAATCAGGGAAGGCGTAATACAACATTATATAATCACCCTTACTCCAACCCTCTATTATAAGTATCATCCTGCCATGCGAAAAACCCCTGCAACCGGCTTCTTTTAATTCCGCTGCCGCTCTTTTTAAAATATTATCTTCCATACTACTTACATTTAAGTTATGCCAAGGTGCCGGGAACTGACCCCGGATCATATCCGCACACGTACGATTATGATATATCCTTCCACCCCGCCAAGGTCATGGTCACAATATAACAACATAAATCTAATGTCATATCATTACACATCTTAAAGAAGACCTCCCTTATGATCTTTTTATACAAGATGTATA
>ENA-OQED01001139-OQED01001139.1-human-gut-metagenome-genome-assembly--contig:-NODE-1139-length-10128-cov-1.232477_pt1 | contig 10128 bp, 10 predicted proteins | sample MGYA00242790_ERZ504625 | MGnify/ENA primary metagenome ERZ504625 (study PRJEB26092, sample SAMD00036345) | human gut metagenome | host: Homo sapiens | study: EMG produced TPA metagenomics assembly of...
GGCATGGCGGCGGCAGCGCTCGTCGAGCTCGCGGGCGGCACGCCGGCGATGATCGGCAATGGCACGGCGCTCGCCATCAAGAATCTCATGGGGCTCGTCTGCGATCCCGTCGCCGGCCTCGTCGAGGTGCCGTGCGTCAAGCGCAACGGCTTTGCGACGGTGGTGGCCATGACGGCCGCTGATATGACGATGGCGGGCATCCGGTCGGTCATCCCTGTCGATGAGGTCATCGCCGCGATGAACGAGGTCGGCCATCTCCTGCCGAAGTCGCTGCGCGAGACGAGCGAAGCGGGCCTCGCCGTCACGCCGACGGCCAAGGCCATCGAGAAGCGCGTCTATCCCGACTGAGGGGCAGGAGAGGGGTTAGCCGGGCCGCAGGAGAGGGCTGCCCAACGCTCCGCATGGCCGGCTGCTAAACGTATGTTTTTGCCCTGGAATACATCCCTGCCGGGGAGCGAAACGCGCTTCGCTTGAACGACGCTTCCCAGCAGGGAATCTGGTCGGCAAAAAAATGCGTTCTTGACGCAGGCGGCCAAAGCTCCGCTAATGGTCAGCCCTCTCCGCTGACGGTGGACTTAGCCTGATGGCGGGTCTGTGCTTTTTTCCTTGCGTATCTTTGCCAGACAGTGTAAAATGAGAATAACAATGCGAGATGATTCGCAAAATATAGTGCAAGGAGAGATTATTATATGAAGAAAATCATCCAGATGCTGCTCATCGCCTGCATGGTCGTGCTCGGCACGCAGGTCGCTTTTGCAAATGCCGACAAGGTCACGGTCCAGGAGGGCGCGGACCTCACGGCCATCCACCGTCTGGCCATCGGCTCGCCGCTCTACATGCAGGTCGACCCGAAATCCCCGAACAAGGACATGCTCACGCAGATTGTCTATGAGTCGAGCCGCGTGGCGCGCTGCTATGTCATCTCGTATGATACGGTCGCGCAGAACATCAAGGCGAACCAGAACATCGACATCAAGGCGCTCGACCGCCGCACGGCTGCCAAGGACTTCAAGCAGTATGTCGCTAATTACGCGGATGCCTACGTCATCCTGACGGTCGCCAATGACAGCCGCACGACGTTCTTCTTCGACGTCTACAAGGCTGGCACGAACGAGCTCCTCTACACGTACCAGATCCAGGCCAACCGCAGCGAGGGCGACACGGTTGCCACCTACACGAACATGGCCGAGCAGTTCTACAAGCATTTCGAGCGCTCCGCTGTCGAGCAGCAGAAGGAAAACAGCAAAAAGAAATGATGCATAAAAAAGACAAGGCACAATGCCTTGTCTTTTTTGATTTGACCGACGGGTTGTCGGGGGGATGGGCTCAGTGCGCGAGGTAGAGCGGCTTGATCTTGGCGTCTTCGGCCATCGTCTTGTCGATGTAGCCGCAGCTGACCATCGCGTCGAGCACGATGAACTGGCGTTTCTTGGCCATCATGAAGTCGACGTAGGGGGAGTAGAGCGAGGGGGCGTTCGGCAGGCCGGCGAGCATGGCCGATTCGGGCAGGGCGAGATCGCGCGGCCGCTTGCCGAAGTAGCCCTCGGAGGCGGCACCGATGCCGTAATAGTTCGAGCCGTAGTAGATGGTGTTGAGGTACATCTCGAGGATCTCGTCCTTCGAGTAGTTCCACTCCATGTCGAGCGCCAGCACGAACTCCTCGGCCTTGCGGCCGAAGGACTGCTCGTGCGAGAGGAAGAGGTTCTTGACGAGCTGCTGCGTGATGGTGCTCGCGCCCTCCTCAATCTCGCCGGACTGCAGGTTGACGAGCGTTGCGCGCGCGATGCCCTCGAAGTCGAAGCCGTGGTGGCTGTAGAAGCGCCGGTCCTCGACGGCGACGATGGCCTGCTGCAGGGAGTCGGGCATGTCCTGCAGCTTGACGTAGTGCGGGTCGCGCACATTGACGCGGCTCTCGACGGCGCGCCGCAGGAAGATGACGCGGCTCAGCCGGTCGGAAAAGCCCGGATGGTGCACCTCGTCCGTCATTTCGTTGGCGGGCACGCTCTGCGTCGGCCGCGGCAGGAAGCCGCCTGCGCTCTGCCACGTCTTTGCGGAGAAGACGGCCAGCCCGCCCGATACGAAGAAGGCGGCGAGGAACAGGATCAAGAGGAAAAAAAGAAAGCGGATCAGCCGTTTCGGTGACCGCCGTCGTCTTGTTGCCATGAAATAAACACTCCTTTGTCCTCATTATAACACGCACGGTTTATTTCGTCAGCAACCGCATCGCCAAATGCGATGAGAGGGATCGCAAAAAAATCTGTAAAATTGTAAAGAAAAGGCTTGCAATATTATACAGCATAGATGTATAATTATAAACATCAATTCAAGGGGCCGAGCCCCGGAGGAGGAACTAGTATGAAAGTCAGTGTCCTGGGAGCAACGGGATACGCGGGAGCCGAGCTCCTGCGCATCCTCTACAATCATCCGCAGGCAGAAGTCGTGCATGTCACATCCGAGAGCCACACGGGCGAGAAGATCGCGGATCTCTACCCGCACCTGCGAGGCTGCTACGACATGGTGCTCGAGAGCATGAAGGACATCGAGGCCATCGGCAAGGACAGCGATTTCGTCTTCATTGGCCTGCCGCACGGCCATGCGATGAAGGTCGGCCGCGCGCTCCGGGACCTGCCGGTGCGCATCATCGATCTCGGCGCTGACTACCGCTTCCGTGATACGAGTGTCTACGAGGCGTGGTACCACGTGCCGCACACGGATCCTGAAGCCGAGCGCGTCTACGGCCTCGCGGAGCTCTACCGCGACGAGATCCGCGATGCCAAGATCATCGGCAACGCCGGCTGCTTCACGACGGCCAGTATCCTCGCGCTCGCGCCGCTCGCGCGCGCGCATCTCATCGATGTCAATACGATCATCGTCGACGCGAAGTCGGGCGTCTCGGGCGCGGGCCGCTCGCCGAAGCAGGCCAACCACTTCCCGGAGCTCTACGACAACTTCCGCGCCTACAATGTGGCACACCACCGCCACACGCCGGAGATCGAACAGGCCATCACGGACCTCTCGGGGGAGGCGACGGTCATCAACTTCACGCCGCACCTCGTGCCGATGTCGCGCGGCATCCTCGCGACGTGCTACGCGACCCTCAAGGAGGGCGTGACGCCGGAGCTCGTCGACGCCGCCTTCGAGAAGGCCTACAGCAAGGAGTTCTTCATCCGGCTGCTCGGCCGCGGCGGCTACCCCTCGACGAAGGAAGTCCGCGGCTCGAACTTCTGCGACATCGCCTGGCACATCGACGAGCGCACGCACCGCGTGATCGTGCTCTCCGCCATCGACAACCTCGTCAAGGGCGCGGCTGGCCAGGCCGTCCAGAACTTCAACATCGCCTGCGGCTTCGACGAGAAGACGGGCCTTGACTACGTGCCGATGTACCCCTGAGCATCGCGGGGCGAGACGGCAACTGCCGATTGAATCAAAATCGAAATTGAAATTGAAATTTAGGAGGAATCCCATATGATCAACGCATTCCACAATGAGGCGGGCGTCACGTTCCCGCAGGGCTTCAAGGCCGCCGGTGTCAAGGCCGGCATCAAGAAGAGCGGCAACCTCGATGTCGCCGTCATCTACACGGAGAAGGAAGCCGCTGTCGCCGGCACCTTCACGCAGAACGCCGTAGCGGCAGCGCCGGTCTTTGCCTCGAGGCCGTCGTCGCCACGGGCACGGCGCACGCCATCGTCGCCAATGCCGGCTGTGCCAATGCCTGCACGGGCGAGCAGGGCGAAAAAGACGCCAAGGCGACGCAGGAGATCGCTGCCGAGGCGCTCGGCTGCACGCCACAAGATGTCGTCGTCGCTTCGACGGGCGTCATCGGCGTGCCGCTGCCGATGGACAAGCTGGAAGCGGGCGTCAAGGACGCCGTCAGCAAGCTCTCGGCGGACGGCAGCAGCGCGGCAAGCCAGGCCATCATGACGACGGATACGCATCCGAAGACGGCGGCGCTCGAGATCGAGCTCGGCGGCAAGAAGGTGCGCTTCGGCGTCATCGCCAAGGGCTCGGGCATGATCCAGCCGAACATGGCCACGATGCTCTGCTTCATCACGACGGATGCCGCCATCGACAGCAAGCTCCTGCAGAAGGCGCTCTCCAAGGTCGTCGCGACGTCCTTCAACAGATCTCGATCGACGGCGATATGAGCACGAACGACATGGCCATCGTCATGGCCAACGGCGCGGCCGGCAATGCGCCGATTGCGGAGGGAAGCGAGGACTACGCCAAGTTCCTCGAGGCGCTCGACAAGCTCTGCAAGGAACTCGCCAAGGAGATCGCCGATGACGGCGAGGGCGCGACGAAGTTCCTGACGGTCCACGTCACGGGCACGAAGACGTTTGCCGATGCCAAGACGGTCGCCATGAGCGTTGCCAAGAGCCCGCTCGTCAAGACGGCCTTCTTCGGCGCTGACCCGAACTGGGGCCGCGTCATCTGCGCCGTCGGCTATGCCGGCGTGCCGATGAACCCCGAAGACGTCGTCGTCAAGTTCGGCGATGTCCCCGTCTACGCACACGGCGTCGGCGCAGAATACGACGCGGAGGCGCTCGCCAAGGTCATGGAGCAGCACGACATCACCATCTCCATCGACATGGGCCAGGGCGAGGAAGAGGCGACCGTCTGGACCTGCGACTTCTCCTACGAGTACGTCAAGATCAACGGCGAGTATCACACCTGATAGACTGGCGCAAGAGATAGGGGAAGGATAGTATGATATTCACAGCCAAGGATAAGGCAGCCATCCTCGTCGAGGCGCTGCCCTACATCCAGGAATTTTACGGAAAGACCATCATCATCAAGTATGGCGGCAATGCGATGATCAATGAGGACCTCAAGGAGAAGGTCATGCAGGACGTCGCGCTGATGAAGTACGTCGGCATTCGCCCCGTCATCGTGCACGGCGGCGGTCCGGAGATCACGGGCTTCCTCAAGAAGGTCGGCAAGAAGTCATCGTTCGTCGCCGGCCTGCGCGTGACGGATGCGGAGACGGTCGAGATCGCGGAGATGGTCCTCGACGGCAAGGTCAACTCCGAGATCGTCAACCTGCTCAACCACCGCGGCGTGCGCGCCGTTGGCCTCTCGGGCAAGGATGCGAACCTCATCTGCGCTCAGAAGAAGCTCGCGACGGTCTACGAGGGCGATGAAAAGAAGAAGGTCGACATCGGCTACGTCGGCGCCGTCCAGAAGGTCAACGTGGCCCTCATCGAGGACCTCCTCGACCAGGACTACGTGCCCGTCATCGCGCCGATCGGCGTCGGCGCGAACGGCGAGAGCTACAACATCAATGCCGACTACGTTGCGGCGGAGATCGCCGGGGCGCTGCACGCGGAGAAGCTGCTCTTACTGACGGACGTCGAGGGCATCTACAAGGACTTTTCCGACAAGTCCTCGTTCCTCTCGACGCTTCACATGCAGGAGGCGCGCGACTACATCAAGTCGGGCGTCATCCAGGGCGGCATGATCCCGAAGGTGGAGGCCTGCCTGACCTCTCTCGAGAAGGGCACGGGCAAGACGCACATCATCGACGGGCGGCTCGACCACTCGATCATCCTCGAGATCTTCACCTCGCAGGGCATCGGCACGCAGGTCGTGCGCTGATCAATCAACGAAAGGGATGCGATTTCATGCAGGAAACGGATAAAGATATATTTGCAAAAGATGCACAGGACTACCTGCCGGTCTTCAACCGCTACAAGATCGTGCTCGACCATGGCGAGGGCGCGTATCTCTGGGACATCAACGGCAAGAAGTACCTCGACTTTTTAGGCGGCATCGCCGTGAACGTGCTCGGCCACGACTACGGGCCGCTCGTCACGGCCATCTCCGAGCAGGCGAAGAAGCTCATCCACTGCTCGAACCTCTACTACACGCAGCCGCAGGCCGACGCCGCGGCGAAGCTCGTCGCGCTCTCGGGGCTCGACAAGGCGTTCTTCGGCAACTCGGGCGCCGAGGCCAACGAGGGCGCCATCAAGATCGCGCGCAAGTACGCGCACCAGATAGACCCCGAGAAATCCCAGATCATCACGGCCTGGGACAGCTTCCACGGCCGCACGATCGCGACGCTGACGGCGACGGGCCAGCCGAAGTACCACGAGGGCTTCGGCCCGCTGCCTGAAGGCTTTGACTACGTCCACTACAACGACATCGAGGAGCTCGAGTCGATGATGAGCGAGAAGACGGCTGCCGTCATGCTCGAGACGATCCAGGGCGAGGGCGGCGTCTACACGCCGGAGGGCGACTACCTCAAGAAGGTCCGCGCGCTCTGCGACAAGTACCACGCGCTCCTGATCTTCGACGAGATCCAGGCCGGCATCGGCCGCAGCGGCAAGTTCTTCGCCTACGAGAAGTACGGCGTCAAGCCGGACATCGTCACGCTGGCAAAGGGCCTCGCGGGCGGCGTGCCCATCGGCGCCTTCATCGTCACGGATGCGGTCGCCAAGGCTTCCCACGCCGGTGACCACGGCACGACGTTCGGCGGCAACCCGCTCGCCTGCGCCGCCGCCAACGTCGTTTTGGACACGGTGCCGAAGCCGGAGTTCCTCGCGCATGTCGAGGAGGTCGGCAGCTACTTCAAGCAGCAGCTCGAGCACCTCAAGGCCAAGCGCCCCGCACTCATCACGGATGTCCGCGGCACGGGCCTGATCCTCGGCGCCGAGCTCGCCTCCGCTGAGCACGGCCGCGACATCGTCAACGACTGCCTCGCCGAGGGCGCAATCATCAACTGCACGGCCGGCAAGGTGCTGCGCTTCATCCCGCCGCTCATCATCACGAAGGAGCAGGTCGATACGGTCATCCTGACGCTCGACGATGTGCTCGCAAAATACGATAAATAAGTACGACAAATAAAAAAATTCAGCCGTTCGGGGTGATATGTATAGAAATACAAAAAATGCATATCTACACTTTTCAAGCGGCTGGATTTGATGTATAATATGCAATAGTTACGGAAGTTACAAGACTACAGATGTTCTAGTGATTCCAGCAGGGAGGTCATCATATGTTGAAAGGGAAAGACATGCTATCCATCCACGACTTATCCGTGGATGAGGTACAGGAGATCCTGGCACTCGCCAAGGAGCTCAAGGCAAAGCAGAAAGCGGGTGTGCCGCACAAGATCCTCAAGGGCAAGACGCTCGGCATGATTTTCGAGAAGTCTTCGACGCGAACGCGAGTATCCTTTGAGACGGGCATGTACCAGCTCGGCGGCCAGGCGCTTTTCCTCTCGAACCGTGACCTCCAGCTCGGGCGAGGTGAACCCATCCGCGACACGGCGCGCGTGCTCTCGCGCTACCTCGACGGCATCATGATCCGCACGTTCGGCCATGACCGCGTGGAGGAGCTCGCGAAGTGGGCCGACATCCCCGTCATCAACGCGCTGACGGACCTCTTGCATCCTTGCCAGGTCCTCACCGATCTCCTGACGATCGAGGAGTACAAGGGCAAGAACCTCAAGGGGCTCAAGATGGCGTACGTCGGCGACGGCAACAACATGACGAACTCCTTCCTCTACGGATGTGCCAAGGTCGGCATGACGTTCGTCGCGGCGACGCCGGAGGATTACCGCCCCGATGCGACGGTCTTCAAGAACGCCCTCGAGGACGCGAAGGAGACGGGCGCTTCGCTCAGCCTCGTCACGGATCCGCACGAGGCCGTCAAAGATGCCGACATTGTCGTCACAGACACCTGGGCCAGCATGGGCCAGGAGGCCGAGCACGAGGCGCGCAAGAAAATCTTCGCACCGTACCAGGTCAACAAGGAACTCCTCGAGGGCGCCGACAAGCGCGTCATCGTCATGCACTGCCTGCCGGCCTACCGCGGCGAGGAGATCACGGAGGAGGTCCTCGAGGCCAATGCCGATGTCATCTTCGACGAGGCGGAGAACCGCCTGCACACGCAGAAGGCCATCATGGCTCTGACGATGGCAGACTGAACACGCATTCTGTAATCGGTGACTTGTAATTTTATGACTGTGCGTTATCCCTTCCAGATGCCCATGGCAAGCATGAACGCGTGATGGGCGGGGAGGAGTTATAGGAAGAGAGGTTTTTACCATGGCTAAGATCAAGAAAGTCGTACTCGCATACTCGGGCGGTCTCGATACCTCCGTCATCATCCCGTGGCTCAAGGAGCATTACGATGGCTGCGAAGTCATCGCCTGCTGCGCCGATGTCGGACAGGGTGACGAGCTCGACGCCGTACACGACAAGGCCCTGAAGTCCGGTGCTTCCAAGGTCTACATCGCAGACCTCAAGGAGGAGTTCCTCAAGGAATACGTCTGGCCGACGCTCAAGGCCGGTGCTGTCTACGAGGACAAGTACCTGCTCGGCACGTCTTTTGCGCGCCCGATCATCGCGAAGAAGCTCGTCGAGATCGCCAAGCAGGAAGGCGCTGACGCCATCGCGCACGGCGCTACGGGCAAGGGCAATGACCAGGTCCGCTTCGAGCTGACGGTCAAGGCACTCGCACCGAACATCACGCTGATCGCTCCGTGGCGCGAGTGGGACCTCGATTCCCGTTCCGCTGAGATCGAGTACGCCAAGAAGCACGGCATCCCCATCGCGACGGAGAACAAGACGTACTCCATGGACCGCAACATCTGGCACCTCTCCCATGAGGGTTCTGACCTCGAGGACCCGGCCAACGAGCCGCACAACAGCATGTTCCTGATCTCCAAAGCGCCGGAAGACGCGAAGGATGAGCCGGAATACGTCACGGTCGACTTCGAGAAGGGCGAGCCGGTCGCTGTCAACGGCAAGAAGATGGATCCTGTCGCTCTCCTGACGGAGCTCAACGAGATCGGCGCGCGCAACGGCGTCGGCATCGTCGACATCTGCGAGAACCGCCTCGTCGGCATGAAGTCCCGCGGTGTCTATGAGAACCCGGGCGGATCGATCCTCTACTACGCACACCGCGAGCTCGAGTACCTCTGCCTCGACCGCATGACGTACCACTTCAAGCAGCACGTCGCTGTCCGCTTCGGCGAACTCGTCTACGATGGCATGTGGTTCTGCCAGCTGCGCGAGGCGCTGTCCGCTTTCGTCGACAGCACGCAGCAGACGGTCACGGGTACGGTCAAGCTCAAGCTCTACAAGGGCAACATCATCTCCGCCGGCTCCACGAGCCCGTATTCCCTCTACAGCAAGGAATACGTCACGTTCGAGCACGATGATGTCTACAACCAGGCTGACGCCACGGGCTTCATCAACCTCTTCGGCCTGCCGCTCAAGGTACGCGCCCTGATGCAGGAGAAGAACAGTAAATGAGCAAGGCTATGTGGGGAGGCCGTTTCTCCAAGTCGACCGATGAGATGATCAACGAGTTCCAGGCCTCCATCAATTTCGACAAGCGCATGTACCACGAGGACATCGCGGGCTCCATCGCGCACGCTACGATGCTCGCAAAATGCGGCATCATCACAGAGGAGGACCGCGACAAGATCGTCGCCGGCCTCAAGGACATCCTCCAGAAGATCGAGCAGGGCAACTTCGAGTTCTCCGTCGACCTCGAGGACATCCACATGAACATCGAGAAGCGCCTGACCGACGCCATCGGCGAGGCCGGTGGCCGCCTGCACACGGCGCGCAGCCGCAACGACCAGGTCGCGCTCGACACGCACATGTACGTGCGCCGCGAGGTCGTGGCTGTGCAGAAGGAGATTGAGAACCTGCAGCGCGCGCTCGTCGAGACGGCGGAGAAGTACAGCGACGTCATCATGCCGGGCTACACGCATCTGCAGCGCGCACAGCCGATCCTGTTCTCGCATCACCTGCTCGCCTACTTCGGCATGCTCTCGCGTGACTTCGCCCGCTTCGAGGGCGTCTACAAGCGCGCGGACATCATGCCGCTCGGCGCCGGTGCGCTCGCCGGCACGACCTTCCCGATCGACCGCGAGTTCGTGCAGAAGCAGCTCAACTTCGAGAACATCTACACGAACAGCCTCGACGCCGTCAGCGACCGCGACTACATCATGGAGTTCCTCGCGGCGGCCTCGATTCTCATGGTCCATCTCTCGCGCCTCTCGGAGGAGACGATCCTCTGGTGCAGCCGCGAGTTCCACTTCGTCGAGCTCGAGATGCGCACTGCACGGGCTCCTCGATGATGCCGCAGAAGAAAAACCCGGATGTCTCCGAG
>ENA-OQED01001140-OQED01001140.1-human-gut-metagenome-genome-assembly--contig:-NODE-1140-length-10124-cov-1.369511_pt1 | contig 10124 bp, 9 predicted proteins | sample MGYA00242790_ERZ504625 | MGnify/ENA primary metagenome ERZ504625 (study PRJEB26092, sample SAMD00036345) | human gut metagenome | host: Homo sapiens | study: EMG produced TPA metagenomics assembly of...
GTACGCCTGCCCGGACTCGACCCCTGACAAGGTGTATGAGGTGTCGCCGCTTGACGTGAGCCTCGACCTCGCCAAGCAAGACATCGCCAACGGACAGAGCCCGCTCGGCTGGTGGAAGGCCGGAGGCGTGAGGATGACCGGACGCGCGCTCGCCACGTACGGCATCCGCCCGCCGGCACTGCACCCGGCGCAAGCAGTCCTTTTCAAGGCCGTGCTTGCGCCCGTCGAGAGCGCTGAATAAGCCGTAATCGCATAACAAAAATCCTCCCTGAACAAAAGGGAGGATTTTTTGTATTGCAAGACAATCAATCGCAATCAATCGCAATCAATCAGCCAACATATTGCCGAATTGCCTGTGATGCGGCCGCCTTGGCCCACAAAGCCCAATCGTGGTCGGGAATTTCAAAATCCACTGGCGCGGCCTGGCTATGCCGATACATGTTGATGCCGTTACGCAAGTCGTCAATGCCGAATTTCGCGATGAACGACGATTCTCCGGCGATCATGATTTTGTCTGGCATGGCAAGATTGGCGATGGTCGCCACCAGGGTGCCGAGACGGAAGCAGGTGCGGTTCACCAGATTCGTCGCTTGCGGTTTGTTCGCGCGTGCGTCACGTGCGAAATCGTCGAATGATGCGGGATGTCCGATGATTTGCGAATATTCCGCCGCGATCGAGTTGTCGGACAGGCATTGCGCGCATCCCTTGTGTCCGGAAACACAACGCGGCCCATCCGGATCGACCAGAATATGCCCGACCAAACCGTAACTTTTATCCGGACAGCTTACCAGCTCGCCGTTGAACGTCAACGAATAGCCGACGCCCGCGCCGAACGTCAGCACCGCGAAGCTATCCAATCCAACGCCCGGTCCAAACAGGCAGGCGTCAACCACCAACGAATCGATATCGTTGTAAATTCCGGTAGGCAATCCGGTCGCCTCACGAACCATGACGGAAAGTTCCACGGGCTGCGACCAGTGCATGAACGGTGCGAACGTCACCACGGTACCGTCGACAATATGCCCGCCAAGCGAGATTCCCACAGCGCACGGTTTCGGCCAGCCCGCCATCTCCGCCTCGTCGGAACAGTCGGTCGTCAGTTGTTTGATCAGCGCGACCACGGTCTGCGGGGAAGCGTCTTCGATTTCCAGATCATGGCATCCGGTGATGATCTGCCCGATTGCGTTGACCGCAACTGCCGAAATATGCGTCGCGTTGATTTTCATGCCAACGAAAGATCGCGCATTCGCAATCACCTGCAATCCGGTTTGCGGGCGGCCGCGACGTTCCGTATTTTCTTTCTGCACGAAACCTTTCGGCAGTTTGCCGGCCTTGCCGGACGGCATCGGCGTCTCCTCAATCACGCCCGCATAAATCAGATCGCTGGTAATTCGGGAAACAGCACCCTGCGAAAGTCCTAAAATCTGCGCCAACGTAATGCGTGAAATCGGACCATATTTCATGATGCAAGCCGCGACTTTATGGGTATATTCCGAGCCTTCAAACCACTGTGGCAGAGGTGAAACCGCCATCTGAACCATCCTTCGTGCTCCCGTTCGCGCACATCGTGCGTCAAATTACTTTCTCAGAGTAACAAAATCTCGTCGTTTTTGTTTCCGCCCCGCACAGGCGCGCTGAGTTGGGAATGAAAACCGCCCCCCTCTATAATTCTCAGTAACGGTGGTGTGGTAAGGAAGCCGCTCCACCGTAATAGAGAAAAAATACAAAGGAGTCGAGAATGAAACCTGATTCCACCACTAGTGTAGGTAAATTCAGGAGGATTGTATACCGCGCTCTCACGGCCACATGCGCAATCGCGTTGACGGCCGGCCTTGCAGGTTGCGGCAACAGCACCGCTGGAACCGTCACTTTGGATTTCTTCCAATTCAAAGCCGAAGCAGCGGACTGGTTCACCGCAAAAGCAAAGGAATTTGAGAAAACCCATCCCAGCATCAAAGTCAACGTCAACAATTCGTCCGACGCAACCACTGATTTGCGTACGCGACTCGTGAAAAATCGTGAACCCGACGTCATCACCATCAATGGCGACATTAATTTCGGCATGCTCGCCGAAGCGGGTGTTTTCCACGATTTCACCGACGATGACATCGTCGACGAACTCAATCCAGGCATGGTGAACATCGCCAAGAGCCTTGTACAAACCAACGACGAATCCAAGAAGCGCCTGTACGGCCTGCCGTATGCGGGCAACGCGTCCGGCTACATCATCAACGCCGACGTGTGGGAGCAGGCGGGCGAGGATCCCGACAATCCACCGCAGACATGGAGCGAATTCATCGACCTGCTGCAACGCTTCAAGAGCAAGGGCATTGTACCGATCGAAGCGAGCACTGCCGATCCGTGGACACTTCAGGCGCCGTTGGCGTCACTCAACTCCACGCTGGTACCGGAATCCGAATATCTTTCCCTCAAAGACGGATCGAAGAAATTCTCCGACCTGTGGGGCACTGTCAGCGATCAGCTGGTCGAGATCTACCAGAACTACACGCAGAAGAATCCGGCAGTTACCTACCAGCAGGCTACGCAGGATCTGGCCGCAGGCAAAGCCGCGATTCTGCCACTCGGCACCTACGCGATTCCGCAGATCCGACTCATCAACAGCGATGCCAACCTGCGGTTCGCGCAAATGCCGGCAACCAACGATGCCAGCGAACAGCAACTCACCGCAGGCGATGACGTGATCCTGACCATGGGCGCACACACCAAGCATGAGAAGGAAGCGCGCGAATTCATCGACTTCCTGATGAACGACGAAAACATCAAGGACTACTCCAAGCAGCAGTCCGCCTTTACCCCCTACAAAGACACGTATGTGGGCGATGAAGCGCTGAACGGCGTGCTTGACTTCTACCAGGCGGGCAAACTGGCCGACTTCTGCGACCATTACGTGCCAGCCAGCATCAACATCGCAGGCTTCCTGCAGACGCTGGTTCAGTCGGGCAACACCGAAAAATTCCTGAACAGCATGCAATCCGAATACGACAAGATCGAAGCCAGAAACTTCAGGTGAGAGGAGGAACGGACATGACTACCGCACATACTGCAAATACTGCGAAGAAATCTGCAAAAACTTCCAAGAATAAGGTTTCGAAATATTCCAAGCGCAAGGTCGATCCGGCATTTTATTGGATGACCGTTCCGGCTGCGATTCTGGTGTCCATCTTCCTGTATTGGCCGTTCCTGCAGGGCGCGGCATACTCGTTCACTAATTCGCAGGGTTACGGTGATTTTAAATTCATCGGATTGAAGAATTATATTGCGATGTTCCAGGATTCTCGCGTCGGTCACGCGTACCTGTTCACTATTCTCATCGCAGTTTTGATTACGCTCGGCACGAATATTCTCGGCATGTTCCTGGCGGTGCTGCTGAATTCGAAAATCGCATTCAAAAATGGATTCCGTGCGATTTTCTTCATTCCGTACACCCTGTCGGTGCTGGTGATCGGCTACGTGTTCAAGTACATTTTCATGACGCCGCTGCCGGCGCTCGGCCAGGCGCTGCATATTGATTGGCTGTCGACGTCGATGATTTCCAATCCGGATTTGGCATGGTTCCCGATTGTGTTCCTGTCGATCTGGCAGGGCGTTGCCTACTCCACACTGCTGTACTTGGCTGGCCTACAGACCATCGACAACGAGATTTACGAGGCGGCCGCGATCGACGGTGTGAACGCTTGGCAGAACTTCTGGCAGATCACCTTCCCGCTGATTGGCCCGTTCTTCACCATCAACATGGTGTTGAGCCTCAAGAATTCGCTCGGCGCGTTCGACCAGATCATGGCATTGACCAAGGGCGGCCCGGATTCCAAGACCGAAACCGTCTCGTATCTGATCTTCCAGAACGGCCTTGGCAATGGCGAATACTCCTACCAGATGGCGAACGCGGTCACGTTCTTCATCGTGCTGGCAATCCTGGCCTTCGTGCAGCTGAAGTTCTTCAGCGGCAAGGAAAAGGTCTGAGCAAGGGTCTGAAAGTCTGAAGGTAAAGAGGAAATATCATGACTAGCGCAACTGTTGCAAAGACTGCAAAGACTGGCGTTCAAGCGCAAGCAAAGCCGGAGAAAATCCGCAGGGATCATAAGGTCAACTGGTGGCTGACCGCGGTTGTGACGGTGTTGAGCCTTACCGTGCTCGTGCCGTTGTATTTCGCTGTGGTCACCGCGTTGAAGACGCCGGGCGAGGCTGGCACGTTCAGCTTGCCGACCACGTGGGAATGGCATAATTTCGCCGACGCATGGAATAAGGTGAACTATCCGAGGCCGCACTTAACTCCGCGATCATCACCGTGTGCGCGGTGGTGTTGACGCTGCTGACGAACACGTTCGTCGCGTATGCTGTGGCACGAAATATGGATAAGCGATTCTTCCGCTTCCTGTATTACTTCTTCCTTGCGATGATGTTCGTGCCGTTCACGGTGATCATGCTGCCGGTCGCGAAGGAAATGGGTACGTTGCATCTTGATAATCAGCTTGGTTTGATTATTCTGTACACGATTCTTGGCATCGGCACCAACCTGTTTATTGCGATTGGTTTTATTCGTTCGATTCCGATTTCGTTGGAAGAGGCGGCTCGTATCGACGGTGCTTCCACCTGGCGTATTTTCTGGACAATCATTTTCCCGCTGATGGGTCCGATTAATGCCACGATTGCGATTTTGACCGCACTGTGGGCTTGGAACGACTTCCTGCTGCCGTTGATCACGCTGACTGATCAGAGCAATCAGACGATTCCGCTCGCACAGTACGTGTTCCAAAGCCAGTTCACGTCGAACTATCCGATGGCCTTCGCGTCCTATCTGATGGCCATGGCTCCGGTCCTCATCGTCTACATCTTCGCCCAGAGTGGGTCGTCGGTGGAGTGATGAGGGGAGCCGTTAAGTGAACAGCCCAGTGGTCTGTTCATAGGCTCTCCCTGAGCGAGCCGATAGGCGAGCGAAGGCAGGGACAACGCGGCCGTAGGCCGTCCGTTCAGGAAGTAACACTTCACCGCTCTGAGCGGGACTGGCCTATCCCACTCCCCAGCGCGGGACGTTCCATTTCCCTTTCTGGAACGTCCCGCGTTTTTATTTTTGCGGATTGGTTTTTCGCGTCCGTAAGAAGCGTATTCTTTTCTTGCTTTGCACAACTCGCCGCGGGAAAGAAAGAAAAACAGGGTTGCATACCATAGGGGAGTAGGCAAAATCGATCTTCTGCATGAAGCTGACATGAGCTGAAAACGGGCAGAGTCAGTCACGAAAGATCGAACGAAAATCCAACAAACGTCAAGCAAAGGAGCTCCACGACATGACGAATTTCAATCGTTCCACCCTTCCCGATACCGTGCGTTCCAACGGCGCGACCCCGAACCCGTGGTGGGCCAACGCGGTGGTGTATCAGGTGTATCCTCGTTCCTTCCAAGACACGAACGGCGACGGCATCGGCGATCTGAAGGGCATCACCAGCCGTCTTGACTATCTGGCCGATCTTGGCGTGGACGTGGTGTGGTTGAGCCCGGTCTACAAGTCGCCGCAGGACGACAACGGCTACGATATTTCCGATTATCAGGATATCGATCCGCTGTTCGGCACCTTGGAGGATATGGACGAGCTGCTTGCCGAAGCGCACAAGCGCGGTCTGAAGATCGTGATGGATTTGGTGGTCAACCACACGTCCGACGAGCATGCTTGGTTCCAGGCTTCCCGCGACAAGGACGATCCGCATGCCGACTGGTATTGGTGGCGTCCAGCCAGGCCGGGGCATGAGCCGGGCACTCCGGGTGCCGAGCCGAACCAGTGGGGTTCCTATTTCGGCGGTTCCGCTTGGGAGTACGATCCGAAGCGCGGCGAGTATTTCTTCCACCAGTATTCCAAGAAGCAGCCGGATTTGAATTGGGAGAATCCGGAAGTGCGCAAGGCCGTCTACAAGATGATGAATTGGTGGATGGATCGCGGCATTGACGGCTTCCGTATGGATGTGATCACGCAGGTTTCGAAGACTGTTGATAAGAACGGCAAGCTGCCGGGAGAAGACGGCTGCGAGATTGAGGATTATCCGGTTGGTGAGGAAGGCTATTCCAGCCCGTTCCCATGGTGCTCCGACGGTCCGCGCATCGACGAGTTCCTTGCCGAAATGCGCCGCGAAGTGTTCGAAGGCCGCGAAGGCTACATGAACGTCGGCGAAGCGCCGGGCATCACTCCGGCACGCAACGAGCATGTCACCGATCCGAAGAACGGCGAACTTGACATGCTGTTCCTCTTCGACCACGTGGGCATCGACCAGGAAGGTTCCAAGTGGAACACCGTGCCGTTCGAAGTCAAGAATCTGCGCGCCCGCCTCGCCGACCAGCAGGAGGCTGTGAAGAACGCCGGCTGGGCCAGCCTGTTCTTCTGCAACCATGATCAGCCGCGCGTCGTCTCCCGTTGGGGCAATGACACGGACCGTGAGTCGCGCGAGCTGAGCGCCAAGGCGTTCGGCATGCTGCTGCACATGCACCGCGGCACCCCTTACATTTACGAGGGCGAAGAGCTGGGCATGACCAACGCACACTTCACCACGCTCGAGCAGTATCGCGATCTGGAATCCATCAACGCCTACCGCCAGCGCGTGGAGGAGGCGAAATGCCAGTCGCCGGAATCGATGATGGCGGCCCTCGCGCTCATCGGCCGCGACAACGCACGCACGCCGATGCAGTGGGATGCTTCCAGGTATGCAGGTTTCACCGCGCCGGACGCGGCGACGGAACCGTGGATCGGTGTCAATCCGAATCATGTCGAGATCAACGCAGCCGAGGAATTCGACGATCCCGGATCCGTGTACAGCTTCTACAAGAAGCTCATCGCCATGCGTCACAACAACGCGACCATCGCGACGGGCGAATGGAATCTGGTCGCGGCAGACAGCGAGCAGGTGTATTCCTTCACCCGTACCAGCGGCGACGACACGATTCTCGTCATCGTCAATCTCACTGATAGGACGGCGCAGGTGCCTGCTGAGGTCGCGCAACTGCTTGAGGATGGCGTGGGCGAGTCGCAGGTACTGCTCAGCACCTATGATGCCGTGCATAGCGTAAAGTCGGTCGCTCGCGGCGAGCTCGCTCGCTGGGAGGGGGTCGTGATCCAGCTCTGATCGATCTTTCCTATAAACTCTCTGCAAAAAGCGTTCGTGCGATTCATCACGGGATCGTACGAACGCTTTTTCTTTATTTGTATTGTGATTTATCAGATTATGTATTGCGATTATTCCTGATTGCTTGTGATTACTTTTCGCAAGCAATCTCACTTTTCATCGCGAAAGCCGCATGATAAGGCAGTTTCGGCAGACGTACGCTTACAATAACGCTCATGGAACAAAACGAGGTTCTCAAAGCATTGCAGCGCGATCACGCAGCTGAACTGAAACTAGCCGCCGAACGACTCAAGGGCACTGCGCGCCACACGGCAATCATTCCGTCCAAGGTGCTGTCCGACATGACCGGACATGAGATTCTGCTCAAGCCTGAGAATCTCCAAGTCACCGGATCGTTCAAGATTCGCGGCGCCTACAACAAGATCGCATCCCTGAGTGATGAGCAGCTGGCTCGCGGCATTGTCACCGCTTCCGCGGGCAACCATGCGCAGGGCGTGGCCTATGCGGCTCGCGAACGTGGTGCGAAGGCAACGATCTGCATGCCGCAGATCACTCCGCCGCTGAAGGTTGACGCCACCAAGGCGTACGGCGCAGACGTGGTGCTGTACGGCGAGGTGTTCGACGAATCCGCAGCCCGCGCCCAGGAATTGAGCGACACCGAAGGCATGATCTACGTGCCGCCATTCGACGATTACGAGGTGCTGTGCGGTCAGGGCACCATCGGCCTTGAAATCCTCGAAGACGTGCCGAACGTCACCGACGTGGTCGTGCCGCTGGGCGGTGGCGGTCTTGGTGCCGGTGTGGCGCTCGCCATCAAGACGTTCAAGCCGGAAGTGCGCGTGATCGGCGCGATTCCGGAGGGTAGCCCAGCATGGAAGAATTCGCTGGCCGCAGGTCATGTGGTTGCCGCCGACCAGGTGCGCACGTCCGCCGAGGGCGTCGCCGTGAAGCGTCCGGGCGATCTCACGTTCGCGCTGCTCAACGAATTCCTTGACGACATCGTCACCGTGACCGAGCGTGACATCAACGAGATGATCCTGCTCATGCTCGAAAAGCACAAGCTGGTGGTTGAGGCTGCCGGCGCTGTGTCTCTGGCTGCGCTCGAGCACCTCAACCTGCGCTCGCGCAAGTTCGCTGAGGCGAAGGGTCCGCATGTGGTGGTGCCGATCATGTCTGGCGGTAATGAAGACACTGTGTCCATTGGCGCTGTGATTCAGAAGGGTATGATCACGCGTGGCCGCATCATGCATTTCGAGGTCGAACTGCCCGATACCCCGGGACAGCTGGTGAAGGTCGCCACATTGCTGGCCGAGCAGCGTGCGAACGTTATCGCGCTGGATCACGACCAGTTCAAGGCGTCCAGCCATTACGCGAATGCCGTGGCTTTGGGCGTGACGGTTGAAACGAATGGTCCCGACCACATTGATCGTGTGCTCGAGGCATTGCGGGAAGCCGGTTTCCAGCCGAAGCGCATTTACTGATTTCAGTACCGTTTTTCAGTATTTGATAACCAATAAGGGTCTGGAAAGCCTTGCGATGATTTCTGATTGTCGCAAAGCAATCCAAGACCCTTTTGTTGTTTATATTGCTTGACTAGCCGTTACGTCATTCGGATTTTTGTCGTTGAAAAATTCGGATTTTGGTAACGACCAACCAAAACCGGTGTAATTCCAACGATTTGTGCCGGTACTGCAAGACGTACGAGAAAACGTATTTACTGTGCGGCTTACTGCTCGGCGGTGATGGTTTCGTCGACGAGCTGCGGCAGGGCGACGGCGATATCGTCGTGGATAAGCCGGTCGGCCAACCGATCGTATTGCGTGCGTCCCATGTTCATAATGGTGATCGGCACGCCCGCCTCTGCGGCTATGGGCACGATGCTTGCCGCGGGCATGACTTCCAGCGTGGATCCGATGACCCACAGTTCGTCGGCCTGCGTTGCGAGTCGATACGATTTTTCGAGCGCGCCGTCCGGCAGCGCCTCGCCGAAGTAGACCACGTCGGTTTTGATGAGTCCGTTGCATGGCATGTTGCCGCTGTAGGGCAGTCTGCGATGGCAGTGCGGATCGGGTTCGTTGTCGAGATTCGCCATGATGTCGGCGGTGTCATATTTTTGCATGGCACTTCATGCAGTGCGAGGTACCGATGGTGCCATGCAGATTGACGATGATGTCGCTGCTATTGCCGGCTTTTTCGTGCAGCGCGTCGAAATTCTGTGTGGCGAGCAGTGTTAGCAGTCCAGCCTGTTCCAGTTTGACGAGCGCTTTATGTGCGGTGCCCGGCTGTGCGGTCCACACGGGTGATTCCTTCTGCCAACGCCAGGAATACTTGCGATCTTCCTCGTGGCAAAGGAATGCTTCGATGTCATACACTTTCGTTTGTTCAGGGTGCTTAGTCCAGACGCCATCCGGTCCACGGAAGTCGGGAATACCTGCGGACGTGGAAATCCCCGCCCCCGTCAATACTGCGATCTTTTTGCTCATATCTTAGGTATAGCCGCACGACGTAACTTCTGATGTTTCACGTGAAACAGGGAACATCGGGCAATCAAATTCGAGAAAAGCAATCTTAATAATCATGCATGGAAAGGAATGAGAGGTGCATTATGACTACTGATATTGCACAAAACATTGCAGATGATGGCGCTGATGCGGCCGAGACTGCCGAAACGACCGAGACGGTTACGGCGATCGGGGCAATCGATATCGAATCGATGGTGGCGTCGCCGTCGCCGACACGGCTTGCCCCGATTCCGACGCCGCGAGCAGACTAAGTTCTTCCCGCACACTGATGAGTTTCCGGAAGGCTGCCAAGTGATTTCCGACTTGGACCAGGATGATTTCGGATATCCCGTGAATATCGAGCAGGTACATACGTGACCCGTCAGCTGGCTGATGGCAGCAGTGTTGATTTGCCGATATGGGTGTTCACGCCTGGCGTTGACAATATGCCCGAGGGCGCAATGCCGGAAGGTGGTTGGCCGGTGATTGTGTTTGTGCG
>ENA-OQED01001142-OQED01001142.1-human-gut-metagenome-genome-assembly--contig:-NODE-1142-length-10112-cov-0.915573_pt1 | contig 10112 bp, 12 predicted proteins | sample MGYA00242790_ERZ504625 | MGnify/ENA primary metagenome ERZ504625 (study PRJEB26092, sample SAMD00036345) | human gut metagenome | host: Homo sapiens | study: EMG produced TPA metagenomics assembly of...
AGAAGTCACCACCGATATCGGAGTTACCCTTCTTGGTCAGTGGCTGATACTGATGGTAGCAACCGCCATCCTCAAGCTGAGTTGAAGCGATATCAATAATTCTCTCTCTTGCACGGTCCGGAATCTGGTGAACGAAACCAAGGATATCCTGGTTTGAATCACGGAATCCCATACCACGACCGATACCTGATTCGAAGTAGGAAGCAGAACGTGAAAGGTTGAATGTAACCATACACTGATACTGGTTCCAGATATTAACCATACGGTTAACCTTGTCATCTGGTGTGTCAACATTTAAGATTCCAAGGAGATTATCCCAAGTAGCCTTCAGCTCTGCAAGACCAGCAGCAACCTTCTCAGGTGTGTTGTACTTGTCCATCATAGCAAGAGCCTTTACCTTATTAATAGTCTTACCATCTGCTTCGAACTTCTCCTCAACTGGCATCTCTACATAACCAAGGATGAAGATGAGTGTCTTAGACTCGCCCGGAGCAAGTGTGATCTCTTTATAATGAGAAGCGATTGGTGACCAGCCATCTGCAAAGGAGTTGTTAGCCTTACCAGCTTCAACTGCCTGTGGATTGTGGAAACCATTGTACAAACCGATGAATGCATCACGGTCTGTATCGTAACCATCGATGGTGTCATTTACAGAATAGAATGCGTAATGATCACGTCTGTCTCTGTACTCAGTCTTGTGGTAGATGGTAGAATCCTTTACCTCTACACGACCAGTACTGAAGTTTCTCTGGAAGTTTGTGCAGTCGTCCTGTGCATCCCACAGACACCACTCAGCAAATGAGAAGAAGGAGAATGTCTTAGCTTTGTCGCTCTCATTTGTCAAAACTACCTGCTGTACTTCTCCGTCGTAATTCTGTGGTACGAAGAATGTTACTTCAGCCTTCAGGTCGTTCTTCTTACCTGTGATTACTGTGTAACCCATACCATGACGGCACTCATAAGCATCCAGCTCTGTCTTCACTGGAGACCAGCCCGGGTTCCAGATCGTACCGTTCTCATTGATATAGAAATAACGTCCACCCATATCAATAGGTACGTTGTTGTAACGGTAACGAGTGATTCTTCTAAGACGAGCGTCTTTGTAGAAGGAATATCCTCCGGCAGTGTTGGAAATCAGGGAGAAGAACCCCTGTGTGCCTAAGTAATTGATCCATGGATATGGAGTTCTAGGCGAAGTAATGACGTACTCACGATTTGCGTCATCAAAGTAACCAAATTTCATGTATAATACCTTCCTTTCATAAAACACTGCCCTCATTATATAATAAAAATAGTCAAAGCACAACAAAAATTCTCGCATTCAGGCAACAAATTGCACAAACGAAAAATGCAGAAAGTATGCCAGAAAACTCCCTATTTACAAGGACGAATACCAATTATGACAGATTAAGTGTCAATTTTGCAAGGTCTATTGCAATTCACAAATTGCTATACTATATTTTTGGAGATGAATGGTAACAAAAGATAAAATTTCCGGGCGTGGCGTCCGGTGACAGGGAGAAATGGGAAACATGGGAGAGAAAAAGTTCAAAATTCAGCAACTGGCATATTGTCGCAGTGATGCTTATGGTGTACGATACAGTTGTAGTTAATTTTGCGTATGCGGTTGCATTGTGGCTGCGGTTTGACTGCCGGTTCTCAGCAATTGATATCAAATATCTGGAAGCGTGGATCGCATATATACCGGTTCGAACGGTTATCACGCTGACAGTCTTCTGGCTCACAAGTATGTACAAACGAATATGGCGGTTCCTTGGCATCCGTGAATTACTGCCAATGACGAACGCGACATTGATCGCAGGACTGATCAACCTGTGTGGAATCACGATCTTCCTGCAGCGTATGCCGATTTCCTACTATATATTAGGATTTGTTCTGGAATATGTATGTGTGATCGGACTGCGGTATTCGTATCGTATCTTTGTCACAGAACGAAACCGGGCACATGGCAAGCAGGTGGACAATGTCATGGTTATTGGAGCCGGTGCGGCAGGACAGACGCTGATGCGGGAAATCCAGCGGTCATCCAAGCTCAACAACATGCTTGTGAAATGTTTTATTGATGACAATAAGAACAAGAATGGACGTTTTATCGAGGGTGTTCCGGTAGCAGGAACAAGAGACGATATATTTGCTGCATAAGATCGATCAAATCATCTTTGCTATTCCAACGGCAACAAAGGATGAGCGTCGGGGAGATACTTAATATATGTAACGAGACGGATTGTGTTGTGAAGACCGTGCCAGGTATCTACCAGATTGTGGATGGTGATGTGAAGCTGAGTAAGCTCCGGCCGATCTCTATGGAAGATCTGCTCGGAAGAGAACCGATCAAGACAGATCTTGCTAGTATAACCGGCTATATCGAGGGCAAACGTGTGCTGGTAACCGGTGGAGGCGGCTCGATCGGAAGTGAGCTTTGCAGACAGATCGCGGCAAGCCGGCCGGAACGACTTATCATCTTTGATGTATATGAGAACAATGCATACGAGATTGAACAGGAATTACGACATAACTTCCCGAAACTGAATCTGACTGTACTGATTGGATCGGTACGTGACAGCTGCAGAATCGAGCGTGTGTTTGAAGAGTATAAACCGCAGATCGTCTACCATGCGGCGGCACACAAGCATGTGCACTCATGGAGGGAAGTCCTTGCGAGGCGATCAAAAACAACGTATTTGGCACTTATAAAACCCGCACTTGCGGCAATTCGCCCACTGTGCTATGATAGTTTTTATAGATTATGATAAAGGAAGTTTGGCTATGAAGTACAGCTTTCCCGCTTTTGAAAACGGCTTTATCCGCGCTGCTGCGGCCAGCCCCGCCCTGCGCGTGGCCGACTGCACCTACAACGCCGACCAGATCATCGGCGTCATGCGCGAGTACGCCGAAAAAAATGTGCAGCTGCTCTGCCTGCCGGAGTTTGCGCTGACCGGCTACACCTGCAGTGACCTGTTCTTGCAGGACACCCTGCTGCGTGGGGCCGAGGACGGCCTTGCCGCGATTTGAAGGCCAGCGAGGGACTGAACGTCGTTGTCCTCGTCGGCCTGCCTGTGCGCCATAACGGTAAGCTGTACAACTGTGCGGCGGTGCTCTGCAACGGTGAGCTGCTGGGTCTGGTGCCGAAAGTACACCTGCCCAACTACGGCGAATTTTACGAGAAGCGCCACTTTATCCCCGGTATGCGTGAGCCCGAGTGCATCGAGCTGGCCGGGCAGGAGACGCTGATCGGCACGAACCTTCTGTTTGCCTGCAAACAGCTGCCCGCCTTTGTGCTGGCAGCCGAGGTCTGCGAGGATCTGTGGTCTCCCATCCCGCCAAGCTGTGCCCACGCACTGGCCGGGGCTACCGTTGTGGCAAACCTGTCCGCCAGCGATGAAACCGTCGGCAAGGCAGCCTACCGCCGTGAGCTGGTTTGCGGGCAGAGCGCACGTCTGCTGTGTGCGTACCTCTACGCCGACGCAGGCCACGGCGAAAGCACTACCGACATGACGTTTGCGGGCCACAACCTGATTGCCGAGAACGGCAGTCTGCTGGCCGACGCCGCACCGTTTGCGGGCGAGGATGCCGTGACCGAGCTGGACCTGGGCCGCATGGTGCAGGAGCGCCAGCGCAACACGACGTTTATGCCGGAAACGAACGGCTACACCACTGTGGAATTTGAGCTGCCGCCCGTGGAGCTGGCGTTGATCCGCCCTGTCTCCTGCACGCCGTTTGTGCCGCAGGACGCCGCGACCCGCGCCGAGCGCTGCGAGCTGATTTTGCGCATCCAGGCTGAGGGCCTTGCCAAACGTATGGAGCACACCCACGCCAAGTGCGCTGTTGTGGGTACTTCCGGCGGGTTGGATTCCTGCCTGGCTTTGCTGGTTGCCGTGCGCGCCTGCAAGGTGCTGGGCCGTAACCCCAAGGACATTATTGCCATTACCATGCCCTGCTTTGGAACTACCAAGCGCACCCGCTCCAACGCGGAGATTCTGTGCGAAGCACTGGACGTCAGCTTTACCGAAATCAACATTACCAACACGGTGGAAAGCCACTTTGCCGATATCGGCCAAGACCCGCACACCTATGATGTGACCTTTGAAAACTGCCAGGCCCGTGTGCGCACGCTGGAATTGATGGATTACGCCAACAAGAACGGCGGCTTTGTGATCGGCACCGGAGATTTGAGCGAGCTGGCCCTCGGCTGGGCCACCTACAACGGCGACCACATGAGCATGTACGGCGTGAATGCAGATGTACCGAAAACACTCGTGCGCCACATCGTGCGCTACGCAGCCGACGCGGCGGAAAATGAAGCCCTGCGTGCTGTGCTGCTCGACATTCTCGACACCCCCGTCAGCCCCGAGCTGCTGCCGGCAAAGGAAAACGGTGAGATCGCCCAGCAGACGGAATCGCTCGTCGGCCCCTACGAGCTGCACGATTTTTACCTGTACTACGTGCTGCGCTTCGGCTTCGGACCGGCGAAGATCTACCGGCTCGCGCGCCACGCGCTCGGCGACCGCTATCCGGACGATGTGCTGCTGCACTGGCTGAAGAATTTCTACCGCCGCTTCTTTGCCCAGCAGTTCAAGCGCAGCTGCCTGCCCGACGGACCGAAGATCGGCTCGGTCACGCTCAGCCCCCGCGGCGACTGGCGCATGCCAAGCGACGCCTGTGCCGCCGTGTGGCAGGCGGAGCTTGCGCAGCTGCAATAAGACAAAGCCCCGCACCGCGCCGGTGCGGGGCTTTGCGCGCCAAAGAACACATTCCAATACACTGTTTCTCGCAGACATGCTCATGCCCACTGTTTCTGATTTGCAGATTTTCATTTATTCCATGGATATGGATCCGGATCCGGAATGGGGTGGCTGCGCTGGCAGCTCTCAAATGTTCTGGAATAGCTGAATCTATAAACGAAAGAAACATATTTCCGTGGTATGTATTCTTCAATATAATCCACATATCTGTCAAGGCGTTCGTCAGCCGTTCGGAGGTAGGAAGACGCCTCCAGGATAGATCTGTTTGCAGCCGACAGACTTTCCTGCACGCATTGCAGATGATACCCGAGCAAGCAGCAGGATGCAGTAAGCACAACCACCAGTACCGAGAGGGTAAGAATGACCGGTTTCTGCGAGACGCGGCGCGGTTCGTTCTCCTTGACAGGCTGCTCCGGCTGCACGCTCTTGGCTTTCGGGAGCTGGATAATTTCGCCCATTTTGGCTTCTTCCCGGTTTTCTTGCCGCTCTGCCGGTTCTTCTGCAGCAGCGCCGTCTGCCACCAGAGAAGCAGACTTTGGCTCTTCTCCGGTGTCAGCGACGCTTGGCAAAGGCGCATGTTTCCTGTCATATGCTTTGCAGCAGGAACGCGCGGCGTAGCAGGCGACGGCGAAAAGCAATATGGTGGGGACTCCACCGAGGCGAACACCTGCGTAAGCGAGCCCTGTGGTGATCGCGCTGTTTACGAACAGAAAGCCGAGCCAAATCAGGCACTTGATCCACGAGTTTTTGAACGCCATAATGCACCTCTGTTCATAGTTGACTATGACTGTATTTGTTTTTCCTCAATAATAATCAGGTGATGTCCATAGGGGGCTCTTCTATGGAACCCGGCATATCACTTGCATTGTAAATGTAATGCAAATTGAAATCTTCCTTCAAGAAAAATTTACACTTTACCACTTGACCTCAAGCCAGCTTCAGGGAGTATGATGATTACAAAGCATCCAATCGGAGGTAAGCGATATGCGTTCTCTCATCCTTTACTACACCTACCACGCACACGCAGCGCATCGCCGAGCGCATCCACGCGGCCATCGGCGGCGACATTGCGCGCATCGACACCGTCGCGCCCTACACCGGCGACTATGACGACGTGGTCGCGCAGGGCGAGCGCGAGGTCAAGCGGGGCTACCTGCCGCCGCTCAAGCCGATGGACATCGACCTCGACCGCTACGACACGATCGTGCTCGGCACGCCCGTCTGGTGGTACACCTGCTCCCCCGCCATGCGTGCCTTTCTGACTGCGCATGACCTCAGCGGCAAGACCGTCTACCCCTTTGCCACGAATGGCGGCTGGCTCGGCCGCTCGATCCGGGACATGCGGGCGCTGTGCCGGGCGCGGCGTTCCGGCCGGGGCTGGACGTGCACTTTGACGACACAACGCAGCGCACACCGGACGCGGACGTCGACCGCTGGATCGCAGCCATTCACGACTGAGGGGGGGATCTTTGCGGGTTCTGAATCCCCGCCGCGCGCAAAGCGCTGCTATTTACTTGTATTTTCTTCAAAAATGTGCTATCTTTTTGGTAAGCGGCCGCTGAGCGTCACCATGCGCGCTGCGCCGCCGACAGAAAGGAAGGGGCGAGATGGAGTCGAAAATGCTTGAAGCGCTGCGCCGCTACATTCAGGATTACGGTTGGAATTGGGGCATTGTACATAGCCTCATCAATCGCAAATTCGGCACGGACTACACGCTCGAGGAGCTGCAGCACTTCTATATACGCCGCGCCTGGCCGCAGCCGGGCAAAGCGCGCACCGTTTTCAAATGAGCCCACGGTCAAAGCACCCGGCTCGCGGCTTTTGCCGCGAGCGGGTGCTTTTTCAGCGCGGGAGCTCTCCGGGCTGCACCCTGCCGAGGCGCTCCAGGCGCCGTATGATCGCGGTGCGGGAGCGCTGAAAATGCGTCTTGAGCTCCTCCACATCGCTGCCCGCGTCATACATCTGCAGCAGGGCACTGTCGTCCGCCTCCGTCCACGGCTTGCCCGCATTGGGCGGCGACGGGCGCTTTCGCCCGCCGGCTGTGTGCTGCAGCACGCAGTGCAGCGCGCGGATGATCTCCGGCCGGTTGCAGACGCTGTCGGACGGCAGACACTCCCCCGTCAACGGATCGACGCCGTCCGCCAGTTCGGTCAGCAGCGTCCTCGCGCGTTCCAATTCCATTCCTCCGCTCCTTTCTCCGCCGCGCAGCACGGCGGTCAAATATCCAGCTCCTCACAAAGCTCCGCGAGCGAGTGACCGCAGATAAACGGCAGCGCCATCGCCTCGTCCACGGAGTGCGCATCCACCGCATAGCCGTCATAGCACAGGGCAATATCCTCACGATGAAACGGGCAGATCGACCCGAATTTTCCGTGATAGGCAAAGTCGATGTCCTGCGTCAGGCTGTCGATCCACGCCCGCAGCTCGGGCGCCGTCATGTGTTAGTGCTCCCAGTATTTACGATCTTCAGGCAGCTGTCCGCTGCGCTTGCTCTCCGCCATCCATCTGCATTGATCGCAATAGTACTCAGCAGCGACAAACTCCAGATAGCTCTCACGCAGAAGGCCGACAATGTAATAAACGATCACCAAAAACAACGCAAACATATCGTTTCCCCTTTCCCGAAGCCGGTTTTTCCTCTGTGGTTTTACCCTATCACATCGCAAGTCCCATAAACAGGACTGTGCGGAGAGTTGTCCGGCATCCGTGAAAAATCCGGGCGGCGGCAGGCAAGGCATACAAAACGCCGGACGCTGCGATGCAGCACCCGGCGAGATGATTTGTTGACACGTTTTGTTGACACCCCGGTGGTTTAAAAACAACGGGGAAAAAGAAAAAATCCTGCGTCCTTACGGATGCAGGATTTTTCGTGGTGGAGATAAGCGGGATCGAACCGCTGACCTCTTGAATGCCATTCAAGCGCTCTCCCAGCTGAGCTATACCCCCACAGGCAAGGTGTATCTTATCAGAAAACAGCACGAATGTCAAGAACGTTTTTTCGTTTCTGCGAAAAAAATCTGCGCAGCGGTTTTACCCTCTGCGCAGACCGGTTTTTTCGTCTGCCGCGCTCACGCCTCGCAGTCACTGCGGACAATATCCGCGATGGCGGCGGCCAGCTTCTTGTGCCCGTCGGGGTCAAGGTGCTCGCCGTCGAGCGCGCTCATCTGCGTGAGCGTTCCGGCGTCGAGAAAGCGCAGACCGTACGCCTCGGCGATCATGCGGTACTGCTCCGCCACGCCCTGCGACACGGTGAGCGACTGCGCGTCATACTCCGGGTCGCGCTGCGGCGCGGACGCGCCGAGCGGCGGCGGGCACACGAGCAGGATCTTTGTCCACGCGGGCAGCATGCCGATGACGAGCCGGATGAGCTTGTCCATGCCGATGCCGACCTCCTCGGCGGAGCGGGTCTTGTCCGCCTTGCAGTCGTTCGTGCCGAGCATGAGCACGATGTACTGCACCGGGCCGTGGCTCTCGATGCTCAGCGGCAGCGTATCGAGCGCGGAGCGCCCGTCGCGGTTGGTGTCCGGAAAGGCCGCTGTGCGGCCGATGAGCCCGTCTTCCGCGACGTAATACCCGTCACCCAGCAGCGCCTGAAGCACGCCGGGATAGCGGATATCGCGCCCGTAGCGATGCTTCCAGTCGGGCGTGAAGCCGTATGTATTGCTGTCGCCGAAGCAGAGGATCTCGATCATGCCGCGCACCTCACTTCAGGAAGCCACTGATGATCTGCTCCTCGGCTTCCTTCTCGGTCAGGCCGAGAGTCATGAGCTTGTTGAGCTGCTCACCGGCGATCTTGCCGATGGCCGCCTCGTGGATGAGGCTGGCATCGACGGAGTTGGCCGTGATCTCCGGACGCGCGCCGACGACACCGTTGTCCATGATGATGGCATCGCACTCCGAGTGGCCGGCGCACTTATTGTTGCCGCGGATGTTGGAGTTGAACATCTGGGTAGAGTGATCCTTGGCGACCGAGCGCGAGATGACGTTCGTGCTCGACTCATAGCCGTCGAGGTCGACGGAGAAGTTCGTCTCCGCGTGCTGATGGCCGTGGGTCATGATCTTTTCCTTGATGATAAGCGTCGCACCGTCGGTCAGATGCGCCTTCGTGTCGCGGATGGTGGAGTCGATGCCCTTGATCTGGGTCGTCTCCATCTCCATGTAGGCGTTCTCGCCGAGGTCAACGATCGTCGTCGGGTTCATGACGTTCTCACCGTTGCCGTCGCCCTCGCCGTAGTGCTTTTCAATGTAGCGCACGCGGGCATTCTTGCCGACGAAGAAGCTGTGGATCCCGTCGTGGCGGGACTCCTGCGTGCCGCAGTTGTGGATGCCGCAGCCGGCGACGATGGTCACATCGCAGTCCTCGCCGATGAAAAAGTCGTTGTAGACCATATCCTTGAGACCGGTCTGAGAAATAATGACCGGGATGTGCACGCTCTCGTTTTTCGTGCCGGGAGCAATGTAGATGTCGATGCCGGGCTTGTCTTCCTTCGTGACGATGTTGATGTGCGCGGTCGTGTTGCGGCCGGCGAGCTTGCCGTCGGCGCGGATATTATAGGCACCCTCGGGGATGCCGTGGAGGTCTGCGACCTCCTCAAGCAGTTTTTTCTCAATCGCATCCATGGTATTTCCCTCCCTCAGACCTTGTCAGCCAGACGGCTGCACACGCGCGACGCCTCCATGAGCACGGGCATGATCTCATCCTTGGTGCCGATGGTGCGGACCTCACCGTCGACGAGCACGACGATCTTGTCGGCCGTCTCCAGGATGCGCTCCTGGTGCGAGATGATGAGGATGCTGCCGTGGATCGTCTCATGCATCTTCTCGAACACGCTGATGAGGTTCTGGAAGCTCCAGAGGTCGATGCCGGCCTCGGGCTCGTCGAAGATGGACATCTTCGTGCCGCGGGCGAGCATGGTCGCGATCTCGATGCGCTTGAGCTCGCCGCCGGAGAGGCTGGCGTTCACTTCGCGGTTGACATAATCCCGCGCGCACAGGCCGACCTCGGACAGGTAGGTGCAGGCCTCGTTGGTCGAGAGCTTCTTGCCGGAGGCGATGCTGATGAGGTCAAAAACGGTGATGCCCTTAAAGCGCACCGGCTGCTGGAAGGCGAAGCTGATGCCGCGGCGCGCACGCTCGGTGATGGACAGATGCGTGATGTCCTCACCGTCGAGCAGGATCTGACCGGAGGTCGGCTGCTCGATGCCGGCGATGAGCTTGGCCATGGTGGACTTGCCGCTGCCGTTCGGGCCGGTGATGACGACCATGCGTTCATCGACCGTGAGGCTCACGTCCTTGAGGATCTGGCGGAACCCCCTCGTCCGACTCTCGAGCCTCAAAGCAAAGGATGTT
>ENA-OQED01001143-OQED01001143.1-human-gut-metagenome-genome-assembly--contig:-NODE-1143-length-10109-cov-1.401022_pt1 | contig 10109 bp, 10 predicted proteins | sample MGYA00242790_ERZ504625 | MGnify/ENA primary metagenome ERZ504625 (study PRJEB26092, sample SAMD00036345) | human gut metagenome | host: Homo sapiens | study: EMG produced TPA metagenomics assembly of...
GGCCGTTGGCATTCTGGGCCGCGTGCTCGCCCCCAACCTGCTCGAGGCCGCAGGCGTGAGCCTCGTCAACGGCTTCTCGAGCGCCATGGTGAGCTACTCGGCCGTTCTGTTCCTCGTGACGCCCGCCAACAAGACGGCCGTCTTCGAGCTGTTCGACGCGCTCTCGGGCGGGAAGTACGGCGATGCGGCCATGGTGTCGCTTGCGATCATCGTCGTGACGACGCTTGTGAACGTCATCTTCTACAAGTTCCTGCTCAAGGGGAGGAAGTAGCGTGTTTCTCGAGCTCAGCGGCTTGAAAAAGTCATTCTCGGGGCATGAGGTCATCCACGACGTGTCGCTGTCGGTGCAGCGCGGCGAGATCGTGTGCCTGCTGGGCGCCTCCGGCTGCGGCAAGACCACGACGCTTCGCCTCGTGGGAGGCTTCCTTGTGCCAGACGCCGGGTCGGTGACGCTCGACGGCACGGACGTGACGCGCATGCCGCCCGAGGTGAGGCCCACCTCAACGGTGTTCCAGTCCTACGCGCTGTTCCCGCACCTCACGGTTGCGGGCAACGTGGCCTACGGCCTGCGCCAGGCCGGCGTCGGCCGTGCCGAGGCCGAGGAGCGCGCCCGCCAGATGCTTGACGCCGTGGGCCTGGAGGACCAGGCGGACGCGGGCGTGGCAGACATCTCGGGCGGGCAGCGCCAGCGCGTGGCCCTCGCGCGCTCGCTCGTGCTGGGCCCCAAGGTCCTTCTGCTTGACGAGCCGTTCAGCAACCTCGACGCCAACCTGCGCCTGCGCATGCGTCGCGAGGTGCGCGACATCCAGCGCCGCTTTGGCGTCACGATGCTGTTCGTGACGCATGACCGCGAGGAGGCCATGGCGTTTGGCGACCGCATCGCCGTCATGCACGAGGGGAGGCTCGTCCAGGTGGGGACGCCGCGCGAGGTCTACCGCCACCCGGCAGACCTGTACTGCGCGCGCTTCCTCGGCCATGTCAACGAGCTTGACCTGCCCGGCGGTCATGCGCTGTTCCGTGCCGAGGACGTCGTGGTGGGGCGCGAGGGCGGCCTTGCGGCAACCGTGGAGGAGTCGGTGTTCCTCGGCGGCACCTGCGAGCTGCGCCTGCTCGTGGACGCCCCCGGCTCGCCGGAGATTCTCGCCCGCGTGCCGGGTGACCAACAGTATGCGAGGGGCGCGCGTGTGCCCCTTGACATAGCACGTACGTTCCAGATCAAAGGGAAGGAAAGCACGAATGACTAGACAGATCTCAAGAAGGGACTTCCTGCGTCTCATGGCCGCGGCCGCCGGTACGGGGGCGCTCGGCCTCACCGCGTGCGGCGGCTCCGGCAGCTCCGATGCCTCTGGCGACAAGACCTACAAGATCGGCGTCCTGCAGCTCACGCAGCACGCCGCACTCGACGCCGCCAACGAGGGCTTCGTGGAGGCCCTCGACGCCTCGGGCATCAAGTACACCGTCGACCAGCAGAACGCCAACAACGACCAGAGCGCCTGCGCCACCATCGCCTCGAAGCTCGTGGGTGACGGCGACGACCTCATCTTCGCCATCGCCACGCCGGCCGCCCAGGCCGTGGCGGCCGCCACGAGCGACATCCCCATCGTGGCTCCGCCATCACCGACTACGCCGCCTCCGGCCTCGTCGCCGACAACGACAAGCCCGGAGGAAACCTCACCGGCACGTCCGACATGAACCCCGTCGACGACCAGATCGCCATGCTGCAGAAGGTCCTGCCCGAGGCCAAGCACATCGGCATGCTCTACTGCACCGCCGAGTCCAACTCCCAGCTCCAGATCGAGATGGCCGAGGCCGCATGCGACAAGGCCGGGCTCACCACCGAGCGCTTCACGGTCTCCAGCTCCAACGAGATCCAGAGCGTCGTGGAGTCCATGGTGGGCAAGGTCGACGCCGGCTACTCCCCCACCGACAACACCATCGCCGCTGCCGCCGCGCAGGTGGGCCAGATTGCCAAGGAGGGCAAGCTGCCCTTCATCACCGGCGAGGAGAACATGTGCATGGGCATGGGCATCTGCACCGTGTCCATCGACTACAAGGAGCTTGGCAAGATGGCCGGCGAGATGGCCGTCAAGATCCTGAAGGGCGAGGACACCCCCGCCAACATGGCCATCGAGACCGAGGCGGGCGACCAGCTCCAGACCATCAAGAACGAGGAGATGGCCGAGGCCCTCGGCATCGATCTCTCCGTGCTCGACGCCTAGCCAGACGGGCCCGTGCCACGGGCGCGCCGCCCCGACGCGGGCGGGCTCACGCTAAACTAGAGCGAGTTGTGCGTCGCGCGCCCCGGTGGGTAGGCACCCGCCGGGGCGCATTTCAATGGAAGGAACGTTCATGCTGACAGCAATGCTCGGCGCCGTCTCCCAGGGCATCCTGTGGGGCATCATGGTGCTCGGCGTGTTCATCACCTACAAGCTGCTCGACATCGCAGACCTGACGGTCGACGGCAGCTTCGCCACGGGCGGCGCGGTGTGCGCCGTGTGCGTGGTCGCGGGCGTCAACCCGGTGCTCGCCATCGCGGCCTCGATGCTTGCGGGCGCCATCACCGGCGCGGTCACGGGCTTTCTCGCCACCGCGTTCGAGATCCCAGCCATCCTCGCCGGCATCCTGACGCAGATCAGCCTGTGGTCGGTGAACCTGCGCATCATGGGCAAGTCCAACACGCCGCTGCTCACCAATGAGACGGTGTTCACGCAGCTTGGCAACGCAACGGGACTGCCCGCGAACGTGTGCGCCATCATCGTGGGCCTCATCGTGGCCGTGGTAATCGTGGCGGGCCTGTACTGGTTCTTTGGCACTGAGATCGGCTCGGCCCTGCGCGCCACCGGCGACAACGAGGCCATGATTCGCGCGCTTGGCGTCAACGCCAACACCACGAAGGTCATCGCACTCACGCTCTCCAACGCCCTCGTCGGCCTGTCCGGCGGCCTCATCTGCCAGCAGCAGAAGTATGCCGACATCGGCATGGGCACGGGCGCCATCGTCATCGGCCTGGCAGCCATCGTCATCGGCGAGGTGCTCGGACGCATGCTGCCCGGCGGCCTCTCCAAGTTCGCGCACAGGCTCATCTCGGCCGTCGTGGGCTCGATCGTCTACTTCCTCATCCGCGCCATCGTGCTGCAGCTGGGCATGGACGCCAACGACATGAAGCTGCTGTCCGCCATCATCGTGGCAATCGCCCTGTGCGTGCCCGTCGTGACGGAGCGCATCCAGAGACGCCGGGCCTACTCGAAGGGAGGCGAGCAGTAATGACGACGATGCTCAAGCTCTCGCACGTCACCAAGACGTTCAACAAGGGCACCGTGACCGAGAAGCGCGCGCTCACGGGCGTGAACCTCGAGCTTGCCGAGGGCGACTTCGTGACCGTCATCGGCGGCAACGGCGCCGGCAAGTCCACGCTGCTCAACATGATCGCGGGTGTCTACCCGCTCGACGCGGGCACCATGAGCTCGATGACACCGACGCTCCCGCATGACCGAGCCACAGCGCGCCAAGTTCCTGGGCCGCGTGTTCCAGGACCCGATGCGCGGCACCGCCGCAGACATGCAGATCGCCGAGAACCTCGCGCTGGCCAAGCGCCGCGGCCGAAAGCGCGGTCTTGCCTGGGGCATCTCCGCCGAGGAGAAGGAGGAGTACCCCAAGTTGCTCGCCACGCTGGGCCTGGGCCTGGAGACACGCATGTCGGCCAAGGTCGGCCTGCTCTCCGGCGGCCAGCGCCAGGCGCTCACGCTGCTCATGGCCACGCTCACCAACCCCAAGCTGCTGCTGCTTGACGAGCACACGGCCGCCCTTGACCCCAAGACGGCCAAGAAGGTCCTCGACCTCACCGAGCAGATCGTCACCGAGCGAGGGCTCACGACGCTCATGATCACGCACAACATGAACGACGCGATTCGCCTGGGCAACCGCCTCATCATGATGCACGAGGGCAACGTCATCTATGACGTGCGTGGCGAGGAGAAGAAGAGCCTCACCGTGCCCGACCTTCTGCAGAAGTTCGAGGAGGTCTCGGGCGGAGAGCTCGCGAACGACCGCATGCTGCTGAGCTAGCGAAGTCACAACGCACGGCTCGACATGAGTATCCGAGAGGGCCTCGCCTTGCGCGGGGCCCTCTTTCGTTCATGCTATCCTCTACCTGTGCTTTTGGACGGGGCCGAATGAACATGCCAGACGTGGCCCCGCTATCAATCACGAGAACAGGAGGGCGCAAGCCCATGAGATCAGAAACCTCCGAGGCGCTGGGGCGTCTCGTCTCCATCTTCGTCGCGGCCATCGAGGGCGCAGGCGAGGTCATCCCGGACAGCGCAATCGACCAGCTCGCGGCCGACCCGCTGGGCACGTGCGAGAGGCTCAACGAGCTTGCACTGTCCTGCGGTGCCATCGACGAGGGCGTGGACACCGCGCTTGCCGCCATCTACGAGTCCATGGACGCGGCGGATGCACGTGGCAACGTGGACGAGGAGTGCGTGGCCCATGTCGTTGCCGCCTGGACCAACACGCACGTCGAGCGTACGGTTGAGGAGCCCGCAGCCGCCGAGGCAAAGCCCGAGTCCGAGGAGAAGGCCGGCGCCGAGACGCAGGCCGGCGCCGGCAGCGAGGAGGGCGAGCCAGCCGAGAAGCCCAAGCGCCGCCGCAACCGCAAGCGCCGCGAGGCGGAGGAGCCCGAGGCCGCAAACGAGCCCGAACCCCCCGCGAGGAACAGCCCGCCGAGAAGGCAGACGTCAAGCCGGGCCGCAGGTCTCGCGCCCGCGCCAAGGGAATCGAGCAGACTGAGAGCAGCGAGAAGCCAAAGAGAGACAGGAAGCGTGCCGCAAGGACGGTTGAGGAGCAGGCGGAGGCGTCCGAAAGGCCGATTGGGCACGCCGGGACCGAGCCGGCCGCACGCGAGCAGCTCCCGGTACACGAGGCCTCGGCCTCCCCGGCAGACGCCGAGACCAGCGCCCCAGAGACACTCAGCGTTGACCAGGCTACGGCCATCCTTGGCGTGAGCAGGCCCACGATCTACAAGCTCATCGAGTCTGGCGAGCTACCGGCGCACAAGAAGGGCCGCTCGTGGCGCATCTCGGCCGCAGCCGTGGCAGACCGGGCATCCGGCAAGTAGCCAAGCACCTCGGCACAGGCACCAAGCGAACCAGACAGGCCCCTATCCCAGGGGCCTGTCCTCGTTTCCAAGGAAGAGCGGCACGGCGATGTGCGTGTAGAGGGCGAGCCAGATGACGGACAGGCAGAAGCCGCCAATGACATCGCTCGCGTAGTGGACGCCGAGGTAGATCCTGCTTACGCCAATCATCACGATGACGAGGGCGAATGCCGCAACCAGAAGCGCGCGCTGGCGGCGGTCCTTCTCGTAGCGCCAGACAAGCCAGGCAAGCAGGCCAAAGAACGCCATGGCGGCCATGGAGTGCCCGGAGGGAAAGCTAAAGCCGCTCACTGTGGCAAGGCGAAAGCCATCTGGCCTCGGGCGCTGAATGATGAACTTGAGCACCTGGTTGATGAGCACCACAAGGCCAAGGTTCACGGCACAGCACCAGCCCGGCCTCTTGCCGGGGGCAAAGGCGGCCACGACCACGAGCACCACGAGCATGGACACGGGCGTGGCAAGCGCAGAGAAGCTCTCCATCACGGGCGTGAGCCACGGACGACGCAGATGCTGCACGATGAGCCAGTAGGCGGCGCGGTCGAGCCGCATGGACTCCGCCTCCGTCACGTCATCGAGAATCAGGAGGAACACGATGGCGCAGGCGGCAACCACGACGAGTCGTGCGTTCTGCCTCACGAGCGAGGCGAACCTCGCCATGGTTGTCCTCGCCCCCGCCTTTTCCTCGCATGCCATTTTCGCTCCTTTGTTTAGCCTACAGTAGCAACGATGATAGCCAACACACGAGGGTGGCGAGCTCGCGTCCAGAACCTGCGTCACGCGCCCAGCACACGACGAGATCTGGCCTCAATGCCCGCGCTCGATAATCCCCATTTCTCACTAGGCTATTATGGGAAGACCATTGCCAACGAGAGGAACAACATGACCCCCCAACCACACCACGCCAGGCGGCATCGACCGCCGTGGCTTCCTCAAGCTCATGGCCGCCGGCGCAGCCTTCACCCCGCTCGCACTTGCCGGCTGCGGCTCCACGCAGCAGGCCGCCACAGCCGAGGCCGCCGCAAGCACGGGCACCGCGGCAGACCTTGCGGGCGTAAAGCTCACCTTCGTGGGAGACGACGCCTTTGCCCCCTATCGCTACCTCGAGGTTCAGTCTGACGGCAGCCAGAAGGTCGTTGGCCTCGACATCGCCATCGCAGACGAGATGGCCAACCGCCTTGGCTTCACCTATGACTTTGAGCCGCAGGAGTTTGCGGCCACCCTCGCCTCCGTGCAGAGCAGCGACACCTCGTTCACCATGGCGATGTCGTCCAACCCCGAGCGCGAGCAGACCTACGACTTCACGCGCGGCTACTACCAGCCGCTCGTGGGCGTGCTCACGATGAACGACGAGGTCAAGACCGTCGACGACCTCAAGGGCAAGTCCATTGCCTGCACAACGGGCACCGTCCAGAACAAGTTCATCTCCGCCGTGCTGCCTGACGCAGACATCCACACCTACGACGGCGGCGACCAGTGCCTGCAGGAGGTGCTCGCCGGCCGCATCGACGCCTACCTGTGCGATGGCGCCGAGGGCCAGTCCATGCGCGATGCCAACGAGGGCCTTGTCCTGGGCTTCCTCGACCGCACCGAGACGAAGGACTACGTGGGCGTCTACCGCATCATGGCCGCGAAGGGCGCCTCGTTCGTGGGCGCGTTCGATGCCTGCATCGCCGAGATGCTCGCCGACGGCACCATCGACTCCTTCATCGGCCAGTACGTGGGCGAGGACTTCAAGTGGGGCGACGACACGAGTGCCTCTGGCCAGCCCACGACCGGCGTCGTCACCGCCGCCAACTAGCCGCGGCGCACAACCAGCGGGAGACGCGCGATGAACTTCTCGGTCGTTGAGCCATATGCGTCCATGTTCTGGGGCGGCCTCGCCGTCACCCTCGAGGTGACGGGGGCCGCCCTCGTGCTGGCGTTTGCCCTGGGAGCCGTCATCGCGGTGCTCAAGGTGCTCCCCTGTCGGCCGCTGCGGCTGCTACTGGACTTCTACACCTCGGTCTTCCGCGGCATTCCGCTCATCGTGCTGCTCTTCATCGCCTACTTTGCAACGCCGCAGCTCACGGGATTCAAGATATCGATGTTTGCGGCAAGCGTGCTCACGCTGGGCCTCAACGGCTCGGCCACCGTCTCCGAGACCCTACGCGGCGGCATCGAGGGCGTCGACGCCGGCCAGTACGACGCCTCCCGAGCGCTCGCGCTGCCCTACACCACGATGATGGCGCGCATCATCATCCCGCAGGCACTGCGCTCGGTGGCGCCCGCCCTCGTGAACGAGGTCATCACCGTGCTCAAGAGCTCATCGCTCGTGGCGACGATCGGCCTCATGGACATGATGCGCGCCGCCCAGAGCGTCCAGGCGCTCACGTACCGCGCGTTCGAGCCGTTCATCGTCGTGGCCGTCATCTACTACGTCATCGTCATGTGTCTCACGGCCGTGGCCCGCGTGCTCGAGAAGCGACTCCACTAGTACCCGCAAAGGGGACGATCCCTGCGGGTCGCTCGCCAGCCGCCCCGTTCGATAAGATAGAGCCCGTGAATTCGATCGCAGCTCAAAGGACGCATTGTGGCAGACGAAGCAACTGAGACGCACAACGGGGACCCATTCGCGCCAGGCTCGCTCGGCGAGCTCGTGCCGGACCTGTGGTTTGACCCAAAGGCATGGCCGGACTATGAGCCCGAGGCCCCGCTGTCCGCGGACGAGGCGCTCGAGCGCTACCTCGACTGGTGCGCGGACAGGGGCATGGAGCTGTGGGACCACCAGGAGGAGGCGCTTCTGGACCTCGCGGCGGGCGACCACGTCATCCTGGGCACACCCACGGGCTCGGGCAAGTCCATGGTTGCCCTGGGCCTGTGCTACCTGGCCATCTGCCAGCACAAGCGCGCCTACTACACCGCCCCCATCAAGGCGCTCGTCTCCGAGAAGTTCTTTGACCTCGTGGACGCATTTGGCAAGGACAACGTGGGCATGATCACGGGCGACACCCAGATCAACACCGACGCACCCGTCATCTGCTGCACGGAGGAGATTCTCGCCAACCAGGCGCTTCGCGAGGGCGCCGGCAGCGACGTTGCGGCCGTGGCCATGGACGAGTTCCACTTCTTTGGCGAGGCCGATCGCGGCTGGGCCTGGCAGGTGCCGCTGCTTGCGCTGCCCGACACGCAATTCCTGCTCATGAGCGCCACGCTCGGCGACGTCTCGGCCGTGACGTCGCTGCTCGAGCGTCAGACGGGCCGCACGGTTGACGCGGTCACGGACGCCGAGCGTCCGGTGCCGCTCACCTACGAGTACGTGGACACGCCGCTCGAGGCAACCGTTGAGCTCGCGCTGCGCAACGGCGACGCCCCCATCTACATCGTGCACTTTGCGCAGGACGCCGCGCTCAACACGGCCCAGTCGCTCGCGAGCTATGGCGTGGCCACCAAGGAGCAGCGCGACGCCGTGAAGCAGGCATGCAAGGGCACGCGCTTCACGACCGCCTTTGGCAAGACGCTCCAGCGCCTGCTCTCCTGCGGGGTGGGCGTGCACCACGCCGGCATGCTTCCGCGCTACCGCCTGCTCGTGGAGAAGCTCGCCCAGCAGGGCCTCCTGCCCGTCATCTGCGGCACGGACACCCTTGGCGTGGGCATCAACGTGCCCATCCACACCGTGCTGCTCACGGCGCTCACCAAGTTCGACGGCCACCGCATGCGCCGCCTGCGTGCCCGCGAGTTCCACCAGATTGCGGGCCGCGCGGGCCGCCTCGGGCTTCGACACGGAGGGGCGCGTCATCGCCGAAGCCCCCGAGCACGAGATAGAGAACGCAAAGGCTCTGCTCAAGGCTGGCGGCGACCCCAAGAAGCAGCGCAAGGTCAAGAAGAAGCGCCCGCCCGAGGGCTTCGTCAACTGGAACCGCGACACGTTCGAGCACCTCTGCGGAGCCGAGCCCGAGACGCTCACCCCGCGCCTGCGCGTCACGCACTCCATGGTGCTCGCCGAGACCGAGCAGGGCGGCGATTCCCACGCGCGCATCATGCGCCTCGTCGCGGACTCGCTGCAGACCCCGCTCGAGAAGGCCAAGCTCGTAGCCCGCACCGACGAGGTGTTCGCCACGCTCATGGACGCTGGCGTCATCACGCGCGAGCCGGCAGAGCCCACCGAACAGAGCGATCGGGCCTCCCTCGAGCTCGCCGAGCTGCTGCCGGCGGCCGCAACCTCGCCGCTCGCGAGCCCGGCGTCCTACTCGCTCACGGTCGACCTGCCCGAGGACTTCGCACTCGACCAGCCACTCTCGCCATTCCTGCTCGCCGCGCTCGAGCTTCTCGACCCAGAGAGCGAGACGTATGACATGGACCTCGTCTCCATGGTTGAGGCCACGCTCGAGGACCCCTGGCAGGTGCTGCGCGCCCAGGAGCGCGAGGCAAAGGGCCGCGCCATCGCCGAGATGAAGATGCAGGGAATTGAGTACGACGAGCGCATGGAGAGGCTTGAGGACGTCACCTACCCCAAGCCACTGGAGAGCGAGCTCGACGCCGCGTTCGCCACGTACTGCGAGCAAGTGCCCTGGGCACGAGACTACTGCCTGCGCCCCAAGTCGGTGCTGCGCGACATGCTCGAGACGATGTCTGACTTCAAGACCTATGTGCAGCGCTACAAGCTCTCGCGCTCCGAGGGAACGCTGCTGCGCTACCTCTCGGACGCCTGGCGCGTGCTCGACAAGACCGTGCCGCTCGACAAGCGCACCGAGCGGTTGGACGACATCGTGGCCTGGCTCGGGTTCGTCGTGCGCACGACCGACTCCAGCCTCATGGACGAGTGGGAGGCGTCCGGGCAGGTCGGCGAGGAGCTGCCGCCAAGTGCAGCCGAGGCCGTCGTGCGGGACCGCCATGGCCTCACCGTGCTCGTGCGCAACGCCCTGTGGCGGCGCGTCCGCCTCTTCGCCGCCGAGGAGATTCCCACGCTCGGCGAGCT
>ENA-OQED01001144-OQED01001144.1-human-gut-metagenome-genome-assembly--contig:-NODE-1144-length-10106-cov-0.970037_pt1 | contig 10106 bp, 14 predicted proteins | sample MGYA00242790_ERZ504625 | MGnify/ENA primary metagenome ERZ504625 (study PRJEB26092, sample SAMD00036345) | human gut metagenome | host: Homo sapiens | study: EMG produced TPA metagenomics assembly of...
AGAGAATGTTTCCACCGGCAGTCTGATCGTCACCTGCGGGGAGAACAGCACCGTACTGGATGCCGCCGACCTGTACGAGTACGATTACACCGATTACTACACCACCGGCTCTGCCAGCGTGTCCTTTGGCGGCGAAAAGCAGATCACCTCTGCCATCTATAAGCTCACCGCAGCGGGGCAGAACCACGCCTACTATACCACCAACCACGGCGAGCAGACCCTGACCGACTCCCTGACCGATGCGCTGGACGCCCAGAATATCGACGCACAGCCGCTGGATCTGCTCACGAGCACCATCCCGGAGGACTGCGACCTGCTCATCATCAACGCACCCACCACCGATTTTTCCGCAGGGGACGGCCTTGTGGATGAGATCAGCCAGCTGCAAGATTATCTGGCGGCGGGCGGCAAGCTGCTGCTGACCAGCAGTGTTTACGCCCAGACCCCGCAGCTGAATGCTGTGCTGGCGCAGTTCGGCCTTGCCGCGCAGAGGGCATGGTGGTGGAGGGCGACAGCGGCAAGGCACTGTATAACTCTGCATGGTCGCTGCTGCCGGACTACGGCACGCCCACCGAAAGCACCGCGCTGAACGGCGTGAATACCAATACCCATGTCATGCTGTCGGTGGCGCAGGGCATCACAGTCACCGAGACCGAGGATGTCACCGCCGAGCCGCTGCTGAACAGCTCCTCCGCTGCCTATGCCAAAGCCGACATCAACGACCTTACCACCATGGAGCGGAAGGACGGGGACGCAGAAGGCCCCTTTGCACTGGCCGTCTGGGCGCGGAACGAGGACACCGGCGCCGAGGTTCTCTGGATCGGCTGTCCCAACATGGATAACGAGCAGCTTTATCAGTCCATGCCCGGCAATCTGACCTTTTTGCAGGGCTGCGCCGCCTCTCTGGTAGGGCAGGATGTCCTTGTGGACACTAAGGCGCTGGAAGCCGAGCCCATTACGGTGGCAGGCTCCGCTGCCGCAGCACTGGGGCTGACCTTCGTGTTCGTGCTCCCGGCGGCGGTGCTCATTGCCGGGGCAGTGGTGGTGCTGCTGCGCCGCCGCAGATAAGGAGACCGCCATGAAAACAAAACAGTGTGTCCTGCTGGCGCTGCTGGCAGCGGCAGTGCTGCTGTGCGCGGCGCTGTGGGCAGTGACCCGCAGCAACGCCAAGGCCGAGCAGGCCGCCAGTGCCGCCGCCGAGGGCAGTATCCCGCTTTCCACTTTTGCCGCCGAGGACATGGAGCAGATCGAATACACCTTCAACGGTGAGGCCTACACCCTGCAATATTCCGGCGGCAGCTGGCAGTTGGCACAGGACCCCGCCTATCATCTGGACGAGAGCACCTGCAACACCATGCGCACCGCCCTGATGGCGCTGAATGCCAAGCGCAGCCTGACACCGCAGGCAGGGGAGGACTACGGACTGGACAGCCCGCAGCTCACCGTCACGGTTACGGCGGCAGGGCAGAGCACTACCCTGACCTTCGGGGCAGAGAACCCGGTCACCGGGGATCTCTATGTGCAAAAAGCCGGGGACGATGCCATCTATACCGTCAGCGGCAACAAGGTCGCCTGTTTCCAGCTGGATAAGGCCGGGCTTTTCGGCAGCTTCTGTCCCACCGGGCTCACGGCTTCGGCCATTACACAGGTAGCCTACACGCTGGCAGACGGCACCTCCGTCACCCTGAACGCCGTCAGCGAGCCGACCGAAAGCGCCGACAGCACGGACGCAGACAGCGCCTCTTCCTCTGCCTACGAGACGGTGTGGCGGCTGGCCTCTGACCCCGCCGCCAGCCTTGCACAGGATAAGGTGCAAAGCCTGCTGTCTGCCTTGTGCACTTACGTTACCGCCCAAGCCACGGACGCCGACCTTTCTGCCTGCGGCTTTGATGCACCGGTATTCACCGCCGCAGTCACCAGCGAGGACGGCTCCACCGTGCAGCTGGCCTACGCCTGCGGTACGGACGGGTGGTATCTGCAAGTGGAAGGGGATACCTCGGTATACACAGTGGATACCAGCACTGTGCAGGCGCTTCTGCTGACGGAAAGCGACCTGAAAACGCAGGAATAATTGTTTTGCACGCTGCACCGAAAACAAGGTGCAGCGTATATTTTTTGCGGCTTTTTATAAAGTTTCGGCAAACATTGGCAGAGTGATTGACAATCCGACTGTGATTGTTTATTATAAACCGTGACAGGGTAAGTCCGCCGCGCAAGATCATGCTTCTGTGCGGGGCGGAGCATCCCTTATACGCAAAAAAGATGGGGCAGGTTCCCTGTCTTTTTTCGTATCTGAGAACAAGGAGGATAACATATAAAATGGACAACTCGGTGGTCGTTTCACTGCGGGATATCGTAGTGGAATTTGATGGACAGCGCATTCTGGATGGGCTGAATCTAGATATCCATGACAAGGAGTTCGTGACGCTGCTCGGTTCCTCCGGCTGCGGCAAAACCACCACCCTGCGCCTGATCGCAGCTTTCTGGAGCCGAACGCCGGCAAGGTGCTGCTGAAAGGGGAGGACATTACCGGTGTGCCGCCCTACAAGCGCCCGGTGAATACCGTGTTCCAGAAATATGCGCTGTTCCCGCACCTGAACGTGTTCGAGAACGTGGCCTTTGGTCTGCGGCTCAAAAAGCTGGACGAGGACACCATCCGCCGCAAGGTGCGCGATATGCTGGAGGTCGTGGGCTTAAAGGGCTTCGAGCGCCGCAGCATCAGCCAGATGTCCGGCGGTCAGCAGCAGCGCGTGGCCATTGCCCGCAGTCTGGTCAATGAGCCGGAGATCCTGCTGCTGGACGAGCCGCTGGGTGCGCTGGACCTGAAGCTGCGCAAGGAGATGCAGCTGGAGCTCAAGCGCCTGCAGCGCGAGATGAACATCACCTTTATCTACGTCACCCACGATCAGGAGGAAGCACTTACCATGTCCGATACCGTCGTGGTCATGAACGGCGGCAAGGTGCAGCAGATCGGTACCCCGGAGGATATCTACAACGAGCCGAAAAACGCCTTTGTGGCAGACTTTATCGGCGATTCCAACATCGTGGACGGCGTGATGCACAAGGACTTTCTGGTGTCCTTCTCCGGCGTGGACTTCCCCTGCGTGGACCGCGGCTTTGCCCGGGAGCAGAGCGTGCAGGTGGTGGTGCGCCCGGAGGATATCGAAGTGGTATCCCCTGTGGAGGGTCAGCTTGTGGGCGTGGTGAACGATGTCATCTTCAAGGGCGTGCACTTTGAGATGCATGTCGAGTGCGAGGGCCGCGAGTGGTTGATCCACTCCACCCGCGCCTGTACCCCCGGCGAGACCATTGGTATGCGCATCGGCCCCAACGAGATCCATATCATGGCGCGGAGCGAGGGGTGATGTGCCATGAAGATCTATGATAAAAAGCTGGCCTATCCGTACTTTGTATGGATGGTGCTGTTTACCGTTGTGCCCTTGTTCATTGTGGTGTACTACGCCATGACCGATGCCGAGGGCAATTTTACCCTGAATAACCTCACCTCCATCAGCGGCTACGGCTCGGTGTTTGCCCGCAGCCTGCTGCTGGCGCTTATTGCTACCGTTATCTGTCTGGTCATCGCCTTCCCGGTGGGGTATTTCCTGTCCCGCCTGCGGGTGAACAAGCAGCACATCATGCTTATGCTGGTCATGCTGCCCATGTGGATGAACTTTTTGCTGCGCACCTACGCATGGATGGGTCTGCTTAGCGTCAATGGCCCGGTGAACACCCTGCTGGGCTTTATCGGCCTTGGCCCCTATACCATGCTCAACACCTCCGGTGCGGTAGTGCTGGGCATGGTGTATAACTATGTGCCCTACATGATCCTGCCGCTGTATACCAGCATGACCAAGATCGACCAGAGCCTTGTGGAGGCTGCGCAGGATCTTGGCGCCAACACCACCAAGACCCTTGTGCGGGTGCTCATCCCCATGAGCGTGCCGGGCATCAGCACCGGCATCACCATGGTGTTCGTGCCGGCAGTTTCCACCTTTGTCATCAGCCGTATGCTGGGCGGCGGCTCTAATCTGCTGATCGGTGACCTGATCGAGATGCAGTTTTTGGGCAACAGCTACAACCTGAACGTCGGCTCGGCCATGAGCTTGGTGCTGATGATCATCGTACTGCTGTGCATGAGCTTTACATCCAGCTTTGACGAGGATGAAATGGAGGGCGTGTCCTGATGAAAACGAAACATCTGCGCCTGATGCAGCGGGTCTACATCATCCTGTTCTTCTGCTTCATGTACCTGCCATTGCCTACATGATCGTGTTCAGCTTCAACCAGAGCAAGGGCTATTCGCTGTTTACCGGCTTTACCTTCAAATGGTACCGCAGCCTGTTCACGAATGCGTCCATCCTCCACGCGCTGTGGGTGTCCGTTGAGGTGGCCATCCTGTCTGCCATCATCGCCACGGTGCTGGGCACGGCAGCCAGCCTTGGCATTGCTCCATGAGCCGCAAAAGCCGCCTGCTGGTGACCAACATCACCTATATTCCGGTGGTCAACCCGGAGATCATCACCGGCATCTCCCTGATGCTGCTGTTCGTGGCCTACCAGCGCTTTGCCACGCAGTCCGCATGGCTGCCGGACAACATCATGGGCCTGCCCACGCTGCTCATTGCGCATATCGCGTTCAACGTGCCTTACGTTATCTTTAACGTAAGCCCCAAGCTCAAGCAGCTGGATATCAAGCTGTACGAAGCAGCGCTGGATCTGGGCTGTGACCCCCGGCAGGCCTTCTTCAAGGTCATCCTGCCGGAGATCAGCCCCGCCATCCTGTCGGCCTTCCTGATCTGCCTGACCTATTCCATCGACGATTTCATGATCTCCTACTTCAACTGTGGCACCGTGGAGACCCTGCCCATTGCCATCTACTCCATGACCCGTAAAAAGGTCAGCCCGGAGATCTACGCGCTGTCCACCATCAGTTCGTGGTCATCCTCAGCGTCATTCTGGTGTCCAATGCCATGGAGAGCCGCAGCTACCGCCGGGATCAGAAAACGCTGCGAAAGGAGGGCGCATGATGAAACGCATTGCTGCATTACTGCTGACGCTGGCTGTGGCGCTGTGCGCCGCATTGCCGGTGTTTGCCGCCGGTACCATCGAGGTGACCGAGGATGTCTCGGTGTCGGATGATTACGACTGGACCCGCTTCAAGGGGCAGAACGTCACCCTGAACGTCTATAACTGGGGCGAGTACATCTCCAACGGTTCGGACGACAGTGTGGACGTGGTTGCCGCCTTTGAAAAGCTGACCGGCATCAAGGTGAACTACACCACCTTCGACTCCAACGAGTCCCTGTACGCCAAGCTCAAGTCCGGCGCAGCCAACTACGATGTGATCATCCCCTCCGACTACATGGTGGCAAAGATGATCAACGAGGGGATGCTTGCACCCCTTGACTACGAGAATATCCCCAATTTCCAGAAGATCGATATGGGCTATCGCAACCCGGATTACGACCCGCAGAACGCCTACACTGTACCCTATATGCTGTGCACCACCGGCATCATCTACAACACCACTATGGTGGACGAAGCCCCTACCTGCTGGGCAGACCTGTGGGATGAACAGTATGCGGGCAACATTCTGATGTTCAACAACAGCCGCGATGCCTACGCCATCGCCGCGTTCAAGAGCGGCCACAGCATCAACCCCGCCACCCCGGAAGAGGTGGACGAGGTGGTGGAGGAGCTCAAGGCACAGAAGCCGCTGGTGCAGGCCTACGTCATGGACGAGATCTTTGATAAGATGATCGGCGGCGAGGCTGCCATCGGCGTGTACTACTCCGGCGATGCCATTACCATGATCGATGATAACCCGGATCTGGCTTGGGTGTTCCCGCAGGAGGGCAGTGTGCTTTCGGTGGACTGCATGGCTGTGCCTGCTGCCAGCGAGCACAAAGAGGCCGCCGAGATGTTCATCAACTTCATGTGCGAGACCGACATCGGCAAGGCCAACAGCGAGTATATCGGCTACACCACCCCCATGCACGATGTTTGGGAGGTGCTGGACGAGGATCTGAAGACCAGCGAGATCGCCTATCCGTCTGAGGAGGACGCCGCCCGCGAGAAGGTGTTCACCGCCCTGAGCGATGAGGTAAACAGCGAGCTGGATCTGAAGTGGAGCGAGATGAAGAGCTACGATGAGGGCGGCGGCAGCTACCTGTTTTTGCTGCTGCTTCTGGCCATGCTGGCGCTGGCCTGCTTCAATATCTGGCGCAAAGTGCGCAGAAAGACCCGCAATCAGTATTGATCGTTCAGCCAAGCTGCCGTCCCGGATGTGGTGCGGCGGCCTTTTTCCGATAGGAGGAAAAGACTATGGAACAGTTTTATTATGAAGATACTGCCGTGGTAGAAAATGCCGATGCAGACTGCCACAGCCTGCTCAAGGCCAGCGCCCTGCTGCGCTATGTGGAGCAGATTTCTTCCATGCACGCCCGGAAGTTTGGCATGGACGATAAGTTTTTTGAGGATCACGGCGTAGCGTTTCTGGTGGGCAAGCAGGCGCTGCGGTTTAACCGTGTGCCTCGCCGTGGCGAGACTTTGACCCTTTGCTCCCGCTCAGAAAAGGCTCTCCGTGGCTCTATCAAGCGCGTCACTACCCTTACGGACGAAGCCGGGCAGGAAGTAGCCATGGTGGACAGCCGCTGGATCATGTCCAGCCTTGAGAATGGACATATCCTGCGCCAGCCGGGCTGGACGGTGGAGGGATACTGGAACGAGACGGTGGAAGAGGAACTGCCCCTTTTGCTGCATAAGCGCCGGGACAGCCTGACCAGCGCCGGTCTGGTTACGGCGCGCTACTCCCAGTGCGACCTGCACTACCACATCAACAACGCCTTTTATCTGGATATCGTCTGCGATGCACTGCCGCAGGAGATCATGCGCGATCATGTTGTGAAGTTCGCTTCCATCAACTATCACCGCGAAGTCCCCATGGGGCAGCAGGTGGAGGTGTTCTACACGCCTTCGGATGATGGCTGGTACTTTATTGCCAAGCACGCAGACAAAACGGCTTTCGAGTGCTATCTGGAGCTGGAGCCAGTCAAACAGTAAAAACATGGAGGGATGCCTATGTCTAAAACCGGAGAATTGTTCGGCACCTTTTTTAAGATCGGTGCCTTTACCTTTGGCGGCGGCTATGCCATGGTAGCGCTGCTGGAACACGAATTTGTAGAAAAAAAGCGCTGGCTCACCCGGGAAGAGTTTCTGGATATGGTCGCCATTGCCGAGTCCACTCCCGGCCCTGTGGCGGTGAACAGCGCCACCTACATCGGCTATAAGCTGGCCGGTGTTGCCGGTGCGGCGGCTTCCACTCTGGCGGTGTGCCTGCCGTCCTTTGCAGTCATCTACCTTATTTCGCTCTTCTTCGACCGCTTTTTGCAGCTGACGGTGGTGGCCAATGCTTTCAAGGGCATTCAGGCCTGTGTCATCTACCTGATCCTGTCCGCCGGGGTCAAGATGCTCAAAAAACTTGCAGCGCACCCCCTTCAACACGGCAGTGGTGGCGGTGGTGTTGGCGGCTATGGTGGGCTGCTCAGTGTTGGCGGTAAAATTTTCCTCCATCTGCTGCATTTTGCTTTGCGGCGCAGCCGGGGTGCTGGCCTACGCGATAGGGCAGGGGAAGAAAGGCGGCACAAAATGATCTTGTTGGAGCTGTTCTGGAATTTCCTTGTCATCGGTGCAGTGTCCTTTGGCGGCGGCTACGGCATGATCTCGCTGGTACGGGAAACGGTGCTGGGGCACTGCTGGCTGACCGAGAGCGAATTTCTCAGCTTTATCGCGGTGTCAGAGTCTACGCCCGGCCCGCTGGCAGTGAATATGGCCACCTTTATCGGCGCTTCGCAGGCGGGGCTGGCAGGCTCCTTTGTGGCAACGGTGGGGGTGGTGCTGCCCTCCTTTGTCATCATTTGCTGATCGCGGCGGCGCTGCACAGCCTGATGAAGTACGCCGGGGTCAACGCCTTTCTGGCTGGGGTGCGCCCCTGCGTGGTGGCTATGATCCTGGCTACCGCCTGCACTATGGGGCTTTCCACGCTGGGGGGCTTTACCACCCTTGCCGGCGGCTTTGCCCCGGATGTGCGTGCACTGGCGGTGTTTGCCCTGCTGGGCATTCTGCATTTTGCCTATAAAAAGAAAACGCAGAAAGCACCGTCCCCCATTGGGATGATCTTACTTTCTGCGGTGCTGGGCGCGGTGCTGTGGAGCATCTGACCCGGCAAGAAGGATACTGCAATGAACATTACCGTGTATCTGGGGGCAAACCTTGGCACCGACCCTGCACTGCCGCAGGCCGTGCAGCAGCTGGGGCGCTGGATCGGCGAAAGCGGCAACGCGCTGGTGTACGGCGGCAGCAAAAGCGGCCTGATGGGGCTTTTGGCCGACAGTGTGCTGGCCGCAGGCGGCAGGGTGACCGGCGTAGAACCCAAGTGCTTTCTGGACGCAGAACTGCAGCACGAGGGACTGACCGAGTTGATCGTCACCGAGGATATCTCCGCCCGCAAGACCAAAATGATCGAGCTGGGGGATGCTTTTATCGCGTTTCCCGGCGGCACCGGCACGCTGGAGGAGATCACCGAGGTCATCAGCAAGCTGTCTCTGGGACAGCTGAACGCGCCCTGCATCCTCTACGACCTGAACGGCTACTACCAGCCTCTGCACCAGCTTTTGCAGCAGATGATCACCATGGGGCTTTCCACTCCGGCGCGGCAGCGGAATATCGCCTTTGCCGCCGACCTTGCTCAGATTCGCGCAATCCTTGAAAAATGATATTGGGAAGCTTACTTCTCAAACGCGAGGGACTGCTGTACATGGCTTTGTGCGGCGGTCTTTTTTCATAAAAATGGGATACCGGGGCGTTCGCAGATGACCCGGGTATCCCGAAAAAAATCATTCCGCTGGTTATGCCCATAGCACACGCGGAGGGCATTTAAATCTTTCTGCGCAATCAAAAAAGGCCGCTGCACAAAATAATGTGCAACGGCCTTTTGCTATCCTGTTATGTACGCTGTGCGCGTTAAACTTAGGCGGCAGTGGTGGAAGCAACCTCAGAAGAAGCAGCCTCAGAGGAAGCAGCCTCAGAAGAAGCAGCCTCGGAAACAGCGGTGGTGCTTGCGGAAGCAGCCTCAGAGGTGGAGGAAGCAGAAGCGGCAGAAGTACCACCGCAGGCGGTCATGCCAGCAGCCAGAGCCAGAGCAACAACAGCGATGCAAATATTCTTGAGTTTCATATCAATGATCTCCTTAGTCTTCTTGTAAATGTTTAGCAGCGGGCTTTCGGTAGCACCTCACTGCGATGCTATATTCTAATCCGTTTTTGAAAAAAATCAAGAGGATTTTGGTCGAAAGTTATAATCCATGTAAAGAATCTACATAGTTGTCATAAAGTTTCGCCAAAAGTCAAAGACTTTTTGGTAAAAATAAAGCGCGGGATAGAGCCTGTACCGCCGGGCGGGAAGTACAAAAACAGAAAAATTTGAAAAATACTCATAAAATCCTTTTTATTGTACTGTAAATGTGGATAATAGAGACACAACGAGGGACGGACATCCCCCGGAGGGCTGAACGACAAGAACATTTATGGAGGGTACTACAATGAAAGACTTTGATTTTGGCTACTTTGGCACCGGCGACGAGGGCTATGCCCAGTACATGACCGCATTCGAGCGCAATTTCAGCACGGACAGCACCGATAGCTTTGCATCCGATGACGCAGACTGCGATGCAGACAGCTGCGACAGCACTGAGGACGATTTCTGAGCCTGCACTCTTTTGCCCGTTTGTGCATACAAAGGGCAAAGGGGGAATGCGGCTTGAACCGGATCGTTTTCACACTTTGTGTCTGGCTGTTCCCGGCGGCGTGTACCGCGCTGGGAGCAGCAGGGGTGTTTTTGCTGCGCAGGCAGACAAGGCCGGCAACCCGGCGTATTTTGTGCGGAATGGCGGCGGGTATCATGCTGGCGGCCAGCGTGTGGAGCCTGCTGCTGCCGGCCATTGCCCGGTCGGAGGGCAGGGCGGCATGGGTGCCCCCGGCGCTGGGGCTCATTTTAGGCGCTGTGGGGCTTTTACGGCTGGAGGATGCCGCCGGGCAGTTGCTGGCG
>ENA-OQED01001145-OQED01001145.1-human-gut-metagenome-genome-assembly--contig:-NODE-1145-length-10102-cov-1.015639_pt1 | contig 10102 bp, 12 predicted proteins | sample MGYA00242790_ERZ504625 | MGnify/ENA primary metagenome ERZ504625 (study PRJEB26092, sample SAMD00036345) | human gut metagenome | host: Homo sapiens | study: EMG produced TPA metagenomics assembly of...
TGCTCGAGCTGGCGCGGGTGTACGGCTGGCCGCGCAGCCGCATCCTGCGGCGGATCTATCTGCCGGGCGTGCGGCCGCACTTTCTCGCGGCGCTGCGCTCCGGCATCGGCTTCGGCTGGAAGTCCGCCATCGCTGCCGAGGTGCTCACCGTGCCGCACAGCGCCATCGGCCGCATGATCTATGAATCGAAGCTGTATCTGCAGACCACCGACCTCTTCGCGTGGACGCTCGCGGTCATTCTCCTGAGCGTCGGGCTCGAGCGGCTGGTGCTGCGCGCGCTGACCCCGCGCGGGAAAGGAGGCGGCGGCACATGATCGAGGCGCACGACCTCACCGTGACCTATGACGGGCGCGACGTGCTGCACAAGGTCACGCTCACCGTGCCCGACGGGCAGCACCATGAGCAGCGAGATGAACACCGGGCAGCCAGTCGCGCGCGATCCACACGAGCGCGAGCACGACGAACGACGCCACCGGCGTGGACTTGACGACCGTCATGAGCGGGCGCAGCAGCGCGTCAGCGGTTTTCGACACCGAGCACGCGACGGCCATGCCCGTGCCGAGCGCGACCGCCGCTGTGATGCCGAGCAGCACGCGGCCGATGGATACGGCCGTGATGCGCCAGAATGCTGCCGTCGCCGCGAGCTCGCACAGTCTGCGCACGACGACCCACGGCGCGGGCAGCAGCAGTTCCCGGTTCACGAGCAGTGCGAGCGCCGCCCACACCGCGACCCAGAATGCCAGCGTCAGCGCACCGCGGGCGAAACGCTTCATTTCAGCACGCAGTAGAAGTCATCCCCCGGCACGCTGCCGCCGATGCTCTGCGGAGCGACGGTGCTCAGCGCGGTGAGAAATGCCGTGAGCGGCGCCTGCATCTCCGCGCCGGAGACAAAGCAGACGTTGCAGTTCGGGATGGCCTTGGCGGCCACGGCGGCCTTGGCAAAGATGCCCGCGTCCTGGATCATCTGGCCGGCCTGCTCGGGCTCGGCGGTCAGGAATTCGATGGACGCCTTGTATTCGTCGAGAAACGCCTTGACCTCGTTCGGGTGCTCGTCTGCAAACGCCTTGCGCACGACGACGCAGCCCTGCACGAGACTGCCGGCCTCGGAGACCTTGTCCCATTCGGCGGTCAGGTCGAGCGCGGCGGTGAGCTCCGGATTGGCGCGCGGGCGATCGTGACCATCGGCTCGGGCAGCACGGCGATGTGCACCTCACCGGAGGCGAGCGCCGTGTTGAGCTCGGCCGGCTGGGCATAGGTATTGTCGATGGTGATGTCCGTGCCGGCGGTCAGACCATTTTTCTCGCACAGGTACTGGAAGATGAATGTCGGGTTCTGCACGGGGACATAGACGTTCTTGCCGCGCAGATCGGCGAAGGACGTGATGTTCTCCGTGCCGTCGGTCACAACGTAGAGCACGCCGCGCGTGTTGAGCGCGAGCACCTGCACGGCGCCGTCGGTCTTGTTGTAGAGCGCGGCGGCGGCGTTCGTGGCAGGGCGGCGATGTCGGCCGTGCCGTTGACGAGCGCGGCGGTGGCGTTGCTCGGGTCGGTCTCGACGGTGAAATTGTAGTTGAGCGCGGCGCTGCCCGCCTTGCTGTCGGCCATGAGCTTTGCCATGCCGAAGCCGGTCGTGCCGTTGAGTGAGACGACGTTGACGGTCAGGTCCTTGTCGACGGCGCTGCCCGTGTCCTTCTCGCCGCAGGCGGCGAGGGCGAACACCATCAGGACGGCCAGCAGCAGGGCCGTGCATTTGTGCAGATGTTTCATTGCAGATCTCTCCTTTTCGTGATTGCCGCCTGCATCAAGAGACAAAAAATGCCATGCCCAGAAGGCATGGCGGTGCGGCAAGGCACGCACGCAGCCTTCCACCTCATGGGCGATTCGGTGTCAGATTCGGTGCGGGATCGGCGGCGGCCGGACCGGCAGCAGAGCTTGCGGCGCGGGCGCATAGTTTGGTTCGATTATGACACGGGAATACAGACGTGTCAAGCGTTTGCGGCGACTTTTCCAAAAGATGCACAGAGGTTGAAAAATGGGAACGTATTGTGAAAAAATCTCTCAGTTTGTCGTTATCAAAACGACGGGGCTGGGCATTGAAATCACAGAAAAAATCCTGTATATTGTATATAGAAAACCTGCATCAGCCGGGGTAGGAGCCGGCAAAGTGCAAATTTGTTGGAAAGGGAATCGAAATTATGGAACAGATCGATTACAAATTCATTGACCAGGTTCTTGCGGATCACGCCTGCGACGCCTCGCAGATCATTGCGATCATGCAGGATGTGCAGGCCAAGTATCGGTACCTGCCGAAGGACGCGCTGCGCTACATCGCGGACAAGGTGGGCATCAGCGAGTCGAAGATCTACGGCGTGGCGACGTTCTATGAGAACTTCTCGCTCGACGTCAAGGGTAAGTATGTGCTCAAGGTCTGCCGCGGCACGGCGTGCCATGTCCGCAAGTCCGGCAACGTCCTGCAGGCGCTGTATGACGCCACCGGCCTGAGCGAGAGCAAGCCGACCACGGACGACGGCCTGTTCACGATCGAGATCGTCTCGTGCCTCGGCGCGTGCGGTCTGAGTCCGGTCGTGATGGTCAACGACACGGTCCACCCGTCCATGACCCCTGAAAAGGCCGCAGATCTGATCGAGGAGTTGCGTGCAAAGGAGGGTGCGTAATGCGTCAGAGAATCGAATCCCTGGAGCAGTTCCGCGCGCTGCAGGCCGAGTACATGGCCGCACGCGAGGCGGAAAAGCGGAAGATCCTTGTCTGCTGCGGCACGGGCTGTGTCGCCGGCGGCAACCTGAACGTCTATCATGAGCTCAAAAAGCGCATGGATGAGCTCGGTATCCCCTGCGAGGTCTCCCTGACCGAGCACCACGACGACTCCGTCGGCCTGAAAAAGTCCGGCTGCCACGGCTTTGCGAGATGGGACCGCTGGTGCGCATCGAGCCCGAGGGCTGGCTGTACACCAAGTGCCAGGTCAGCGACGTGGAGGAGATCATCCAGAAGACCATCCTCGGCGGGCAGTTCATCGAGCGCCTCGGCTACAATCGGGGCGGCGAGCTCTATGAGCGGCAGGAGGATATCCCGTTTTACAAGCGTCAGACCCGCCGCGTGCTTGAGCACTGCGGCCACATCGACGCGGAATCCATCGAGGAGTATCTGTCCATCGGCGGCTACGGCGCGCTGGCCAAGGCGCTGTTCGAGATGCAGCCGGACGAGATCGTGCAGGTCGTGAGCGATTCCGGTCTGCGCGGCCGCGGCGGCGCAGGCTTCCCGACGGGCAAAAAGTGGGCGCAGGTCGCTGCGCACACCGAAGAGCCCGTGAAGTACATCGTCTGCAACGGCGACGAGGGTGACCCCGGCGCTTCATGGACCGCTCCTGCATGGAGGGCGATCCGCACAAGGTCATCGAGGGCATGATCGTCGCGGGCGTGGCCACGGGCTCGACCGAGGGCTACATCTACGTCCGTGCCGAGTATCCCATGGCCGTGCACCGGCTCACCGTCGCCATCGAGCAGGCGAAGGAGCTGGGTCTGCTGGGCGACAACATCCTCGGCAGCGGCTTCAATTTCCATATGCACATCAACTGCGGCGCAGGCGCGTTTGTCTGCGGCGAGGGCTCGGCCATGACCGCGTCCATCGAGGGCAACCGCGGTATGCCGCGCACGAAGCCCCCGCGCTCCGTCGACAAGGGCCTGTACGGCAAGCCCACCTGCCTGAACAACGTCGAGACGTTTGCCAACGTCCCCGACATCATTAAGAAGGGCGCCGACTGGTTCAAGTCTGTCGGCACGGAGGGCAGCTCCGGCACGAAGGCCTTCGCCCTGACGGGCAACGTCGTCAACACCGGCCTGATCGAGGTGCCCATGGGCACGACGATGCGCGAGGTCGTGTATGAGATCGGCGGCGGCATCAAAAACGGCAAAGCGTTCAAGGCCGTGCAGATCGGCGGCCCGTCCGGCGGCTGCCTGACGGAGGCGCACATGGATCTGCCCATGGACTTTGACTCGCTCAAGAAGGCCGGCGCGATCATCGGCTCGGGCGGTCTGGTCGTTATGGACGAGGATACGTGCATGGTGTCCATCGCGCAGTTTTTCATGAACTTCATCTGCAACGAGTCGTGCGGCAAGTGCACCCCGTGCCGCGAGGGCACGACCCGTATGCTCGACATCCTCACCCGGATCACGAAGGGCAACGGCCGCCCCGGCGACATTGAGGAGCTTCGCTCCCTTGCCAAGATGATCCAGAATTCCTCCCTGTGCGGTCTCGGCAAGACTGCGCCGAACCCCGTGCTGTCCACGCTCGCAAACTTTGAGGATGAATACCGCGAGCATATCTTCGACAAGAAGTGCCGCACCGGCAGCTGCCGCAGCCTGACGACGTATGTCATCGACCCGGCAGTGTGCAAGGGCTGCACGAAGTGCGCGCGCAAACTGCCCGGCCGGCGCCATCACCGGCGAGCTGAAGAAGCCGCACCACATCGATCCGGAAAAATGCATCAAGTGCGGCGCCTGCAAGGCCGGCTGCCCGTTCGGTGCGATCAAGGAGGCGTGAACCATGGCTGAAAAGAAAATGATCATCGACGGTGTGTCCTGCCCGTTCACGACCGAGCGCAACGTGCTCGAGGTCGCCCGCAACAACGGCATCGACATCCCCTCGCTTTGCTACTGTGAAAACCTGTCCATCTACGGCGGCTGCCGCCTGTGCCTTGTCGAGAATGACCGCGGCAAGATGGACGCGGCCTGCTCCATGCAGCCGCGCGACGGCATGGTCGTCAATACCCACACCAAGCAGGTGCTCGACAGCCGCCGCACGACGCTGCAGCTGCTCATGAGCAGCCACCGCGCCGACTGCCTGACCTGCGATCAGAGCGGCCGCTGCAAGCTGCAGGAGTATGCCCGCCGCTACCACGTGGACGAGCACCGCTTTGAGCCCAACACCTACTGCACCGAGCCCATGGATCTCTCGTCGCCGAGCATCGTGCGCGATCCGAGCAAGTGCATCCTCTGTGGTCTGTGCGTGCGCACCTGCGCCGAGATCCAGAACATCGGCGCGGTCGATTTCAGCGGCCGCGGCAAGAAGGCGCACATCTCCGCCGACTTCGGCAAGACCCTCAAGGATACCGACTGTGTCGGCTGCGGCCAGTGTGCCGCCGTGTGCCCGACCGGTGCGATCACGATCCGCAACGAGACCGAAAAGTTCTGGTCGATGCTGCAGGATCAGACCCGCAAGGTCGTCGTGCAGTACGCGCCCAGCGTGCGTGTCGGCATGGCCGAGCGCTTCGGTCTGCCCGCAAACGAGCCCTGCACCGGCAAGCTCGTCGCCGCGCTGCGCCGCCTCGGCGCGGACGTGGTGTATGACACCAACCTCACCGCCGACCTCACGATCATGGAGGAGTCGGCAGAATTCCTCGAGAAGGTCAAGACCGGCGCGAAGCTGCCGATGTTCACCTCCTGCTGCCCCGGCTGGATCCAGCACGTCGAGAACCGTCACCCGCATCTCATGCCGCAGGTGAGCACTTGCGGCAGCCCGATGGCGATGTTCGGCTCGCTCATCCGCAAGCAGTTTGCGGGTGAGGACGTCTATTCCGTGGCCATCATGCCCTGCACCGGCAAGAAGTTCGAGGCTGCGCGCCCCGAGCTTGAGAAGGACGGCGAGCGGCTCATCGACCTCGTCATCACGACGAGCGAGCTGTGCGACATGATCGAGGAGGCCGGCATCAACTTCGCCGCGCTCCCGGATGAAGAGCCCGACGCTCCGCTCGGCGACTACACCGGCGCCGGCGTCATCTTCGGCGTGACCGGCGGCGTGACCGAGGCCGTCATCCGCCGCGTGCTCGATGATGCCAGCCCGAACACCCTGCAGACCATTGCCGAGTGCGGCGTGCGCGGGCTCGAGGGCATCAAGGCGTTCAGCGTCACGGCCGGCGACCTGACTATCCGCATCGCGGTGGCGAATGGCCTGGCCAATGCTGATAAGCTCATCGCCAAGGTCGAGTCCGGCGAGGAGCAGTTCGACTTCATCGAGGTCATGGCCTGCCCGAACGGCTGCATCGGCGGCGGCGGTCAGCCCCCCGCCTGCAACAAGCGCAAGGCCGAGCGCGCCGAGGCCATCTTCAAGGCGGACGAAGCCTGCGCGCTGCGCATCCCGCAGCAGAACCCCGATCTGAGCTATGTCTACGACAATCTGCTCAAGGGCCGCGCCCACGAGCTGCTGCACATCCACTACCCGGCACACGGCGACCACGCCTGAGCCGCGGGCAAACACAGATAGAAAACGTGCATGGAAGCTCGCTTCCATGCACGTTTTTGCTTGCGGTCTGTGCTGCACCTCCGGTCGAGCGGAAAGGTGAAAAATCTCCGGTGTCCGTAGCGCCGGAAAGCCTTGCAGAGTCTTGCCGCCGGAGCGGCGAAAGAAAATACCTCTCAGGCTGCAAGTGTGGAGTTTGGGCGCGGAGAGCGTCTGCGCACCTCCGGTCGAGCGGAAGGGTGAAAAAATCTCCGGTGTCCGTAACGTCAAAAAACCCCGCGCCGGATGGCGCGGGGTTTTGCGTGTTTTGCTGTTTGCTCAGGCAGAGCGGGCAGCGGCGTCACTCCATCGCGTCGGAGATGAGACCGTAGCCGCCGTCCTTGCGCCGATAGACCACCGACACCGCACCGTCGGCCGCGACATCGCGGAAGACGAAGAACGTGTGCTCGAGCAGATCCATCTGCAAAATTGCCTCCTCGACGCTCATGGGCTTGATGGGGAAGCGCTTGCGGCGCACGATCTCGAACGCGCCGGCCTCGGCCGCGTCGTCTGCGGGGAGAAAATCGGGCTGCACCTCGCGCTCGAACGCACCGTCGCGCAGCTTCTTGGCGAGGCGGGTCTTGTTCTTGCGGATCTGGCGCTCGATCGTCGCCACGGCGGAATCGACGGAGGCGTACATATCGCTCGTCGTCTCGTGGGCGCGGAAGAACGTGCCGTTGTTCTTGATCGTGATCTCGGCCGTGAAGCGGCCGCGCTCCGTGCTGAAGGTGACGTTTGCCTCGCTTTCCGTGCGGAAGAGCCGGTCGATCTTGCTGACCTTCTTCTCCGCATACGCGCGCAGGGAACCGGACGGGGCCATTTTCTTTTCGATGAACGTGAACTTCATAAAACGCCACTCCTTTCAGGTTTGCACTCCGGGTCGCCCCGGATCGTTATATACATGATAACCGATTTCGCGGCAAAAGGGAAGTGGAATCTGTGAATTTTTTCTCAATCGCCGCACGATCGGCAATTTTCCGGCGGAAAGCGCGGGGCTCAGCCCTTTTTCGCCTCCGCCTTGGCGAGAAACTTCTCGGCCATGATGAGGAAACGCTCGTGCGTGCCCTGACCGATCGGACCGGCATCGTCTTCCGCGGTGACGCGGAACACGAGGCGGCGGCGGTCGACCTCAACGAGCTCGGCCCTGGCCGTGACGTGCATACCGACGGGGGTCGCCGCGTCGTGCGAGACGTCAAGCTTCGTGCCGACGCTGCTCTGGCCGTCCTCCAGAGCGTCTGCAATGGCGTTGCAGGCGGCATTTTCCATCAGGGCGATCATATACGGCGTTGCGAACACCGGCAGGGAGCCGGAGCCGACAGCGGCCGCGGTATTTTCAGGCGTCACGACGGTGGAAGCGGTACCGACGGCGCCAACGGAAATGGACATTGGAAATCTCTCCTTTACTACGTTTGTGAGCCACCGGCGACGTCCGACGTATGTGCGTTTGTCAACCGGGGGTAAGGTTAGTTTAACATGATTTTATAGGGAACGCAACAAAATTCCGCGCTGCGTGCGCAGCCGTGTTAACGTTGTGTCAGTCCTTGCAGGGCGGGCATTTGAGTGCTATAATACTTATTTGTCCGGTCGTGTTATCTGCGCTCGGGCGCGTCCCGCCGAAGCCATCGGCGGAGATCATTTGGCTTCCGCCATCGCCATTGGCGGAGCAGGGAGGAAAATCATGAAAAACACCGAAAAGACAATGGACAAGATCGTCGCCCTGTGCAAGAACCGCGGCTTTGTGTACCCCGGCTCTGAGATCTACGGCGGCCTCGCCAACTCCTGGGACTACGGCCCGCTCGGCGTGGAGCTGAAAAACAACGTCAAGCGCGCATGGTGGCAGAAGTTCGTGCAGGAAAACCCCTACAACGTCGGGCTCGACTCCGCGATCCTCATGAACCCGCAGGTCTGGGTGGCTTCCGGTCACGTGACGACGTTCAACGATCCGCTCATTGACTGCAAGTCCTGCAAGATGCGCCACCGCGCCGACAAGCTCATCGAGGGCTGGCTGGCCGAGAACCCCATGCCCGACGTGAACGTTGAGGCCATGACCAATGACGAGATGGTCGCCTTCATCCGCGCCCAGCAGATCCCCCTGCCCGGGCTGCGGCAAGAGCGACTTTACCGATATCCGCAAATTCAACCTCATGTTCAAGACCCACCAGGCGTGACCGAGGACACGGCCGCCGAGGTGTATCTGCGCCCCGAGACCGCGCAGGGCATTTTCGTCAACTTCAAGAACATCCAGCGCACGACGCGCCGCAAGATCCCGTTCGGCGTCTGCCAGATCGGCAAGAGCTTCCGCAACGAGATCACGCCGGGCAACTTCATCTTCCGCATCCGCGAGTTTGAGCAGATGGAGCTGGAGTTCTTCTGCGAGCCGGACACGGATCTGGAGTGGTTCGACTACTGGCGCAGCTTCTGCCACGAGTGGCTCAAGGGCCTGAACATGCACGATGAGAACCTCCGCCTGCGCGACCATGAGAAGGAGGAGCTGAGCTTCTACTCCAAGGCCACGACCGACTTTGAGTATCTGTTCCCGTTCGGCTGGGGCGAGCTCTGGGGCGTCGCCGACCGCACGAACTACGACCTGAGCCAGCACCAGAAGTTCTCCGGTCAGGACATGGACTATTTCGATCAGGAGAAAAACGAGCACTACATCCCCTATGTCATCGAGCCGTCGCTCGGCGCAGACCGTGTGACGCTGGCCTTCCTGTGCGAGGCGTACGACGAGGAGGTCGTGGACGAGGCCAAGAACGACACCCGCGTCGTGATGCACTTCCACCCGGCGCTTGCGCCGTTCAAGTGCGCGGTGCTGCCGCTGTCGAAAAAGCTTTCCGAGCCCGCGACCGAGCTCTACCACAAGCTGCAAAAGCGCTTCATGTGCGACTATGACGAGGCCGGCTCGATCGGCAAGCGCTACCGCCGTCAGGACGAGATCGGCACGCCGTATTGCGTGACGTTTGACTTTGACTCGGCGGAGGACGGCTGCGTGACCGTGCGCGACCGCGACAGCATGCAGCAGGAGCGCATCCCCATGGATCAGCTCGCCGACTACATCGCCGCGCGCATCCGGTTTTAAGCCATGCCGAAGATCGTCCCGCCGCCGGATCCGACCGAAAAGGAGGAGCCCGGCGCGCAGATCGCCCGCTGGCTCGGGCCGGTGGGCGGCGTCTTCGTGCTGCTGCTCTCGGCGCTGATGGTCGTGTTTTGCTTCACGGCGGGGGCAAACCCCGTGCCGGGCTACACGCCGCCGCACGACAGCGCGTATTACGCCGGACACCTCGACGAGCTCGCGCAGGAGCTCAATGCAAACTTCCTGCCCGTGCTCGACGAGACCGCGCACGCCGAGGTGAGTGACGGTACTGTCACCGTTACAGCGTCAGAAAAGGAATACGTGCCTGTGCGCGGCGCGGTGCTGAAGTTTTACGATGCGGCGCTCTTTACGTTTGAGAAAACAAATTAGAATAGAAGAAAAGGAAGAATCAACATGAAACACGGATTTATCAAGGTTGCAGCGACTGCTCCCGAGATCCGGGTAGCAGACCCGATGTTCAATGCGGATGCCGTCATCCGCGCCATGGACGAGCACGCGCGCCTCGGCGTGAAGGTGCTCGTGTTCCCGGAACTGACGCTCACGGGCGCCACCTGCGGCGATCTGTTTTACCAGAATACGCTGCTTGCGGGCGCGGCGGCCGCGCTCGAGAAGGTCGTTCAGGCATCTGCGGGCAAGGACATGCTCATGTTCGTCGGCCTGCCGGTCGCGCAGGGCGCGAAGGTGTATGACGCGGCGGCCGCCGTGTGCAACGGCGAGC
>ENA-OQED01001146-OQED01001146.1-human-gut-metagenome-genome-assembly--contig:-NODE-1146-length-10099-cov-1.370237_pt1 | contig 10099 bp, 10 predicted proteins | sample MGYA00242790_ERZ504625 | MGnify/ENA primary metagenome ERZ504625 (study PRJEB26092, sample SAMD00036345) | human gut metagenome | host: Homo sapiens | study: EMG produced TPA metagenomics assembly of...
TGCCCCCGAAGCACGATGCGGGTACCGCAACCCGACATTATCGAGCATTTTGGCAACGCAGATGCCGTGCCGCAGCCGCCGGAGCGGTGCTTAAGCCGTCAGGCGGGAATTGTGCGGTGTTGCCTTAGGTCAGAACTGATTGCACGCAAACACGCTGGCTCCGGTGGCGCGGGCGGCGGCAAGGCCGGGGGCGCTGTCCTCAAAGATCATGGTGTGGGCGGCGTCCACGCCAAAGTGGGCCATGGCTTTCAGGTAGCCCTCCGGGTCCGGCTTATTGTTGACCACATCTTCCTGGGTCAGGATCAGGTCAAACCAGTCAGTGCAGTGAAAGTGGTCCAGCATTTCCGTTGCGTTCTGGCGGCTTCCTGTGGTAATCACGGCCAGGTAATGGGTGGGGCGCAGGGCTTCCAAGATGACAAACAGTGCCTCGTTTTTGCGGGCTATGTCCATGCTGGCGGCGTAATACTGCTTTTTCAGGTCATGCACCCGCTCCACATCCTCGGCAGAAGGGCTGCCGCCCATCAGCGGCTGCAAAAAGGCGCGGTAATGACTGCCGTTGCAGTAAGCGGCATAGTAATCATAATCCACCGTAAAGCCGAACGACTCCAGCGCACGGCGGTAGCTTTCAGCGTTGACGGCAACCGTATCAAACAATGTGCCGTCCAGATCAACGGCGATCAGTCCTTGCTTTTTCATCAAACTTTCCCTCGTTTTCCCATGTATTCAGGTCGTTGGCCACCATGACAAGCCCAGCATAGAACATGGGGGCACGCTTTTTATCTTTGTTGAGCTTGTAGGGCATCAGGCGCAGCCAGTGGATGAGCTCGTGCGCCAGGATACTGTGCAGCCCTGCCGCGCCGCAGCGGGCACACAGGTCATCGCAGACCGCTTCAAACAGCGTATCATAGGCGGCGGAGCGGGTCAGCTGGAAGTCAATATGGTTTTCCTGCACAGTGCAGCGCGGGGTCATCATCATGAACTCATAGCCGCCGTGCAGGCTTTGCAGCAGTTTGCCGTAATCCAGGTAGGGGCTGTCGTGCAGGTTGCCGGTGTTGGGGTCAATGATGTACACGCTTTATCGGGGTTCTCCACATCGGTGCGGCAGATGATGTTTTCCACCGTCAGATCGCCGTGGATATCCGCCACGGGGTCTGCGGCAAACAGGGTACGCAGCGTATTGTGGTCAAACAGGCGGCCCAGCTCTTTCAGGTTGCGGTAGCTGCGGCCATTGATCCAGATGCGGTCATAGTTCCACAGTTCTTTCAGGATGCGGGCGTCCCGGATCTTTTCCAGATTGGCATCCATCTTTTTGTTCAGGTATTCCTCAATTTTTTCGGGATCCGCCGGGCGGGCTGTGGGGCGGTAGAGCTGTTCATCCAGTGCCCGCAGCACACTGCGCAGGATGGCTGCGCTTTTTCCCGGCGGGTTGGAATGGATATAGCGGAACAGCCCCACCGCGCTGCCAGAATAGGTCATATCATACCAGCAGTAGCCTTCGCCGGTGCCCTCGCGCAGAATTTCGCACAGCGGCAGGCGGGTGGCATTGCGGCGCAGCCAAGCCAGCTGTTCGGCCAGTTTGGCACCGTCCGCGCCAAAGGCGTATTTGCGGTAAAAGGTCGCGGCACCATCGGTACACAGCATGGTAGTTGCGTTGGAACCGGCGGAATAATCCTGCAAAATGGTAATGTTCTGGTTGATCTCAATGAACTTGGCCACATAGGCTTTGTTCTGCAGGCTGAAATACTGGTTGAGGAATGCGCCGCGGTCCCGCGGGTCCACCTGGGGCAGCAGGTTCAGGTAGTTTTCCTGCCCGGCTTCTCGGTTGGCGATCGGCTCCGCTGCACCGTTCAGGGCGGCGCGCAGATGTTCCGGCAAAAGAGGTGCCGCAAACATAACCGCCAGCGGCAGCAGGAACCAGGCGATCACCAGCCCACGGGCGGCATCGCTCAAACCGAGGGAGCCCGCCACGCCAAGGCTGGTCACATCCACGCTCTTGACGCCGAACAGCATGTTGAACACTTCCACCAAGCCAAAGCTGCCGCCAGCGCCGCCGCAGGCAATGATTGCCTGCCCCAGCACCGCGTAAGAAGCAAGGTAGGCCCCCCCACATGAGAACCGTATTGAGCAGCAGCCGCCACAGGTTGATGCGGCGCAGATCCTTGAAGGTATTGATGAGACTCCAGCAGAACACAAGGCCGTCCAGCTTGATGGTATCATTGAAAATGCTGCACACGGCCAGGCAACACCGCTTGAGCAGGTCCCGCAGCAGCACCACCAGCACCAGGGCGGCGGCCAGAAGCAGCGCAAAAACCAGATAATACCGCGCTGCGCCCAAACCGCAGCGCCGCCCAGCCCGGCCAGCCGGAACCCGCCGAACAGCAGCGCCACCACCCACACATCCAGAAAGCGATCCATGATGACAGTGGCAAAAGCAAAGCCTGTTCCGGTTTTCATTTTGCGGCCAGCCAGAGCGGCGCGCAGAAAATCGCCCACATGGAATGGCAGCAGAAAGTTGACGGCATAGCCCCCGGCCATGGCGCGCAGCAGGCTGCGGCGCTGGGGGTATTCATAAATGCGGATGAACTGTTCCCACCGGAGCAGGCGGAACACATGCCCCAGCAGCACCAATGCCGCGGAGGAAAGCAGCAATAATAAAATGGTTCCGAAAGGTTGCATCGGCGGTCACCTGAATCAGTTAGTTTATTGGGGGGATTTTACATCAGCATTTCAAACGCGGCCTTGTTGGCTTCCTGTTCCGCCTGGGCATACTCCGCCGGGGTGCCAAAGGGCAGGTGCAGATCAGTTGCAAATCCGCGCAGGTCCGCCCCGCGGTCCGCCAGCACGTTGTAAATGCCGGAAACAAAAAATTCTTTATAATCGCAGTGGTTCAGGTACTCTGCACAGGCGGAAGCATAGAGCTGCTTATTTTTGAAGTAATACGCCCCGCAGATGGCATCATGGCTGACAACCTGCTTTTCCACCGTGTGGCACACCCTGCCGTCGGCCCCATATTGCAGGTAGCTGTAGGCCGGGGAGTCGCTGGCAAAGGTCAGCAGTGCGCCGTCCGGGCCGTTGGCAAAATCGCCCGCCTTGCAAAACTCATTGAACGGCTTGCAGAGGAACAGGTGGTCGCAGTCATTAAAGAGCAGCGGCTCATCGTCCGGCAGGCTTTCCGTCCCGCGCAGGGCGGTGATGGCGGCGCCCTCCGTCACTTCGGGCAGGGCCACGATTTTGGCATCGGGGTAATAGGTTTTGATTTCCCGGTCAATGGCATGGTCGCGGATATGCTCCTCCAGCACCACAAAGGTGATATCGGCACAGTCCACAAATTTGGCAATGCTCTGGGTTGCCCAATAGAAAAACGGGCGGCCGTTGATCTCGATCAGGGGCTTGGGCATCACAAAGCCGTTTTCAAAAAAGCGGCTGCCGCGCCCGGCCATCGGCATTACAAGGTGCAGCTTTGCCATGTTATTCCCCTTTCGCATCGCGGGCAGCCAGCATGGCGCACTCGTTCTCGATCACGCGGCGCAGACCTTCGCGGATGTCGATCTTCGGCTCCCAGCCATAGCGTTCTTTGGCGTGGGTGTTATCGCACAGGGAATACTTGTTGACCTCGTGGTCCAGAATTTCCGGCTTGATGCCGTAAGCGCCGCCGTACAGCTCCGGGTACTTGGCCCAGTAATGGCTGGACGGGCAGTATTTGGCTTCGATCTGCTTGCCCATCAGCTCGCAGGCCGTGGCGTACAGTTCGCGGACGGAGTAGTTCTTGTTGCTGGAAACGTTGACGGCATCAAAGCCCGGCTGATCCCACACGCGCATGGCCAGGTCGATAAGGTCATCCACATAGATATAATCGCGGCGCTGGTTGCCGTCAGAGTGGAACTCCGGCACGCGGTCATAGTACAGCTCGCGGATCATATAGCCCACAAACGGCGGCTGCTTGCGCAGGCAGTCAATGTGCGGGCCGTAAACGTTGGCAAAGCGCAGGCAGGTGATGTTCATGCCGTAGGTGTCGGCAAAGCTCTGGCAGAACCGCTCGCCGCAGTATTTGGTGTTGGGATAGATCAGCGTGGGCGGGTTGAACTTGGATTCTACGGTCGGGGAACTCGGTTTCATTCTCGTACATCGCGTTGGTGGATGCCTGAATGACATGCTTAACACCGGTGCGGCGGGCGTTTTCCAGCACGTTGACAAGGCCCAGCGTGTTGACGCTGACGGCCTCCACCGGATCGCTCTGGCAGTCCGGCAGGGGGGCAATGCCCGCAATGTTATAGACGATATCAAACTTTTCCTGCTCAAACAGGGCTTTCATACCCTCTTTATCGCGGATATCCATCTTGATGACATCAGCGGAAAAATCATGGTCGTCAAAATGCAGGTTATCGGCGCTGCCATAGCTGTAGTTATCCACACCAATGGCGGTATGGCCGTTTTTCCACAATGCATGCATAAGCTGGCCGCCGATAAACCCGGCAGCACCCGTTACCAGAACCTTCATAATCAACATCCCCCTTTACAGATTGGAAGCAATGATGGTGCTTGTATATTCTTCGATTGGTTTTTCCCGCCATTCGCGGGTCACAAACTCGTTTTTGTTTTTCAGGTAGCGCCCGCACAGTTTGAGCAGGCTGACGCCAAAGCTGGTCAGTTTGTTGTTGGATACCTGGTCTTCCTCCCGCCAGCTGATGGGGAAGAAAAGGACTTTCTGCTTGAGGTGGCAGAGGGCCAGGATCATGCAGTCATTAAAATACAACGTATCCGGAAATTTTTTATAATAACCGTTTGCCAGCGGTGGCACTGCGTACAGGTTCAGGCCGCTGCCCAGGTCGGTGATCTTGTGCCCGGCCACCAGGCTGAACAGCCAGTTAAAGCCATAGTTGCCCACCACACGCAGAGTGCTGTAGCCCTTGATGCGGCTTCCCGGCATAAAACGGGAGCCAAGGCAGCAATCATACTTACGGTGGCGGCCGCTGTGTACCAGGGGCAGCACATCGCGGATATCGCCCTGGTCGTCGCCATGCAGCACAATCAGGTAGTCGAAGTTATGCTGAACGGCGTACTGGAATGCCACTTTATGGCTGCCGCCCAGGCCATAGTTCTGGTCGTTGCGCAGCAGGCGGACCGGGGCCTGCGGGTGGGCCTGCATCCAGCTTTGCACGGCGGCCTCGGTGCCGTCGGTGGAGCGGTTATTGACCACGATGCACTCGGTGACCATAGCGGCCACCTGACGGTCCAGCAGCTGGTTCAGCACACGGGGCACCTGTTTTTCACAGTTATAGGCAGGGATAAAAACAAGAAAGCGTTCCGGCATAGGGCAAGCCTCCTGAACAAGATATTTTGATTGATTATAGAATACTATATTTGGGGCGGGGGGTCAAACGAAATCGCATGATTGCCAGGCGAATCATGCGATTTGAATGAATAATGAATAGAGAATAAAGAATAATGTTGGTGGACCGCCGCGCGGCGCGCGGCTCAAAAATAATAGTGGGGTCGTTTCCCTTGCAAATGCCCGCAAACTTTCCACATTTTTTCCTGTGCTTGTGGAAAGCTCAATCAACTACCAGCACTTGCAGGTGGGCGGTGCCGTGGGTGACGGGGTAGCGGGCGGTGATGGTAAAGTTTTCTTCGATCCAGGCATGGAACGCGGCCATATCGCGCACTTCGGCTTCATCATACAGAATCACATCGGGACGCTTCTCGGGCAGTTCCTCATAATACTGGATGAACCGCGGGTCGCTGTCGGTACCGGAGATGACGGACGCCTGACCGATGGTCAAGGTTCCTCCCGCCATCATAAAGCCAAGGCCGTGCTGCTCGCCAATAGCCTGCAGCACCTGCTTGCCCGCAAAGGGTTCCAGCGCTTCGTACAGGGCCATCTGCATATCGGCGGCTTTTTCGTCCGCCCAGGTCCCTGCGGCGGGGCCTGCGGTGATCTGCTTCAGATTGGCTGTTGCCACATTGGCAGGCTTCCAACCCGTTACCAGAACGCACCAGAACCGGCACACCAGCAAAAATACCAGCAGCGCCGCCAGCACACACTGGCCCTGGGGCAGTTTTCCCTGCTCCGGATTCTCCTGCCTGCACGCCAACATGGCAAAGCAGCCGCAGAGCGCGGGCCAGGTCAGATACATAAAGGTCGCCGAAAAGCCCAGCAGCGTAGAGCGCAGAATGAACGCATACGCCGCTATGCCCGGCAGAAAGCCCAGCCAGAACAGCGGCTCCCGCGCTGTGCCGCGCCCCTTGCGGAACGCCCAGGCCGCCGCCAGCACCAGCGCCGGCATAAAGTAGCGCTCATCGGAGCTGGAGTCCGCCACAGCGCGCACCGCGCAGAGCAGGGCCGCCAGAATGGCCCAAAGGTTCAGGGCAAGGCCGGTCCAATCCCGTTTTTGGCGGGTTTTGGCCCACCACAGCAGACAGAGCACCACGCTGGCGGCCAGCGGCTTTGCCAGGAATTTGGCGGTGTTCAGTGCCTGGCTTGCCAACAGGGCCAGCCGCTGGCTTGTGGTAAAATCATACTGCGGGTCGTTCAGGATCAGGCTGACGCGCTGCAAAAACACGGTAAGCCCCATGCCGGGCAGCACATACGCCAGAAACGCTGCCGCGCAGGCCATACAGCCCAGGACAAACAGCACCGCGCCGCGGGGGATCTTACAGATCGTCGGCTCCTTGCCGCGGCGGCCCAGCAACACCATGCCGATAAAAATCACCGCCGCCGCCAGTGCGCTTTGCGGGAACGCCAGAAAGCTGAAGCAGGCGCACACCGCCCCCAGCACTACCAGCCATGGGCGGCGGAAACCATGGGTGTAATAATGGTAAAAGCACAAAAATGCCGCCACGGTGAAGTGGAACTGCTGGCTGATATAATCCGGCCCCAGGAACCACTTGGGGGTGTAGACAAACAGCACCACCGCGCTCAGCAGCGCCCCATGGCGGCCAAGGGTCTGCTTGAAATCGCGGTAAAATACCGCGCTCATGGCCGCTTTGCAGACCAGCACCACAGCGCGCACAAACAGCAGCGCCCCGGTGGTTGTGCCTGCAATGGCGGTATACAGAGCCAGCACCAGCGCTGCCGGTAAGGCCGAAAGCTGGTGCGGCTCCCACATGGTATAAAACAGCCGGTCCCCCTTTACCAGGCGGAAGCCCAGGGAGAACGCATATTCTTCATCAATTTCCAGCCCCACAAACAGCGTTTTGGCCATGGCGAGAACCGCCAGAACCAGCAGCACCGGGGTTAAAATTTTCCACAGGCGGTCCTGTGCATTTTTTTGCGGCATAGGCCGCCCCTCCTCTATTGTTTGATTTCATGTAAGGCAAAGCGACGGGCGCACAATGTGCGCCCCTACGGGAGTTCTGCAATTTCTAATTGCTAATTAGGTTACAGGTGTTTTTGCAGCAGTTTGTCCCTTGCGCACAGCAAATACGGCAGGTAGTTTTCGCAAAAGGCTTCCCATTTGCATTGCAGCCAGCTGCGGGTGTGCTGAGAATGGTGTTTGACCGCTGCCACATCAAAGTAGCGGGATTTATTGCGCACAATGATTTTTTGCTCAAAGGGCATCTGCCAGCCTTCCGGGTACCAGTAAGTGGGGGGCAACAGGCGGTAGCTGCCGGGGTGTTCGGCGGCATAGCGGTTCAGCTGGCTTTCGTCATGCCACAGGGGCACCACGCCGTTGCGGATATCCTGCTCTGTGCGGCGGTCCAGCTCTTTGCACATAGCCAGGAATGCCGCGGAGGTACCGCCGTTCAGCCCGCCGGAAACATAGTCCCGCCCGCAGTTGTACGGGATATAGGCCGTACATCTGGGGTTGCGGTCATAGCTGTAAAACATCGGCTTTTTGTTCCAGAACCCCGGCTGCTGGACCAGCAGCAACTGTTCCCCCTGCTGCGGACGGGGCAAAAATTCTTCCGGGGTAATGACCTCCCGGCAGGTCAGGTTGGCGTTGAAAAAGAAGAGATAATCCAGCTGTTCCAACGCCTTTTCCTGGGTCAGAAAGATGGCAAAGCGCTTCATGGTGCTCAGCGGCCAGTCATAGGCGGGCTGGTCAATGCGGTGCACAACGGGGTCATCCTCGTGAGCGATGGACGGTGCATCGGTAAAGACAAAAATATTCTTTTTGCAGCCGGGTAAAAAATTCCGGCTGAAAGTTTCATAAAATTCCGGCCAGAACACGGTGTATTTGCCGGTGCAGATATACAGCATGCCAATGGTTGCCATGTTGTGTTTCCCCCTTAACGATGGGTAATTTTTTGCCAAAGGCGGCCAGCCTGGGTGCGCAGATAGGCGGCATCGCTGGTCCAGATATAAAACGCAAGGTTCAGCAGGTTGGGCAGGATGCAGACCACAACAGCCCGCCCCAGCAGCCCCAGAATACCGCCGGACAACAGGGCGCACACGCGGTAGCTGCCTGCCATAAGCACCACAAGGGTGACAAGATGCACCGCCTGCACCCGCAGGTAGCGCCAGCCGCTGCCGCGCATATACTGGCGGCAAACCACAATGCCACGCCCCACCCACATGATGCAGTGGGCCACAACGGTAGCCGCCACAATGCCGGTAATGCCAAACGCCGGGAAGAGTGCAAAGCTTAAAATCAGGTTTGTGGCGGCAGAGGCGACCATGAACCACTGGTCCTGCTCAAAGTGGCCCAGCACGGCGCGGTAGGAGCCGAGCATCCGGTGGTTCCAGCCACATATTCGTTCAGGCTGAACACAATAACAAAGCCCAGCGGCAGCAGGCGGTCACTGCCCATCCACAGGCTGATAAACGGCTGGAACAGGCAGAGATATGCCGTTGCCACAAAGCTGCCGAAAAAATAGCTGAACAGATCCAGCCCCCAGAACACCTGTTTATCATGGGCGTTGGCCGCGGCGGATTTATCGTACACGATATTGCCGATGGCTGCGGCAAAGCTGTCCATGATTTTATTGCCGATGTTGGTGGCGCTGTCCGACACGGTGGTATAGTTGCCAAGGTTAGCCGTCATAGCGCTGCCCGCCATACGGCTGGTGACGATGGTATCGGACGAGCCGTAAATGGTGTTGGACAGGCGGTGAACCAGGTAATACTTGAGGTCATGGAAGATGCCAAGATCCTTGAAATCCCGCAAAGTAACCTTGACCTCGTGCAGTTCGGGGAAGTCCTTTTTATACCGCGCTGCCACCACCAGGTTGGCACCGGTGTTGAACAGGATGCTGACGCCGAAATACAAAATATAGTTTGGCAGCCACAGCGCAATGGCAATGCGGGCCAGATAGTTGGCAACATTAAAGCAGAAGTCGATGCGGGTACACAGGTACCCCTGCTGGGTGCAGGTGTACATCAGCCGCCGGGTGACAAGGAAATAGCCCGACAGCGTGGAGATGGTGTTGAGCAGGTAAACGGTATAGGCCGTCTGGATGCTGGCCACGCCGGGCATGATCCACGGCAGGGCCAGCGCCCCGATGCCCGCCAGCACGCAGATAACCACACCCACGGCGCGGTATGCCCATTTATACATGGACATATATTTGCTGATCTTCTCGGTATCCTTGGCGGCGATCTGTTCATACAAGCGGTAGCTGATGACGCTGCCAACACCGAATTCCGCGATGGAGAAAAAGTTGAACAGCTTATCCACCACCTGGGATGCGGCGGTGATATCGTTGCCAAAGTTAAATACCAGCAGCCGCCGCGTGGCAAAGCCCAGCAACATCAGCAGCAGGCTGGACCCCAGCGCATAGACCAGGTTCAAAATTGTTTTTTGTGTACGCAATCAGGTGTTCTCCTAGGTGTTTTGATAGGGTCAAGGCGCGGAAAGGCGGCGGGGTCGAGTGACCCCACTACGGGGCATGGAGCCGAAACCGGCATTTACGGCAGAGGTTCATGGAGCATCGGGGACGCCGCCCCCTACAATGGGTGCAGAGCTTTATTTCCGTTTCAGCAGCCCGGCCGCCCAAAGGGCAAAGCGGGGGCCGAAGTGGTTGAGGAGGAAGGCAAACAGCTTCCAGTCCGGGCGGGTGTTCTCGTCCCCCAGTTTCCAGAGTGCTTTGCAGGCGGTCAGGCCGGGGGCACAGGCGGCGCGTACCTCGGCATCACGGCAGGCAGCGCCGCGGGCCTGCG
>ENA-OQED01001148-OQED01001148.1-human-gut-metagenome-genome-assembly--contig:-NODE-1148-length-10082-cov-1.405927_pt1 | contig 10082 bp, 10 predicted proteins | sample MGYA00242790_ERZ504625 | MGnify/ENA primary metagenome ERZ504625 (study PRJEB26092, sample SAMD00036345) | human gut metagenome | host: Homo sapiens | study: EMG produced TPA metagenomics assembly of...
AAAAAAAATGTTTCTGTGGTCAGAAAGCTGCTGAAACAGTATGGGTCAGATCCGTTTGTTCGAAAAACCCTGACGATACGGAATTGCCTGCATTACGCAGTTCAAATCAAATCGGTATTCTGGAAACTATTGAGCTTCACCCTCGTATTATTTTTACGTATTCACGCATATGGTTTTTTGTCAGCTATCCTCGTTTTCATGTCCCGGCTTGGAATTGACAGTCTGTAGATGATTCCTGACAAATCTTTCTTTTTTCTGAATGTTTTTAACTTTGCTTGTTATTTTTTCATCATTATAGTATGATGAATACAACAGCCAATTTTTTCAGAAAGGGGGAAAAACGCATGGGTATTACAGCTTACCTGCCGGTTTACTGGCTGATTGCACTCGTCGTTTTTTTAGTGATTGAGGCAGCAACACTTGGTCTTGCGACGATCTGGTTTGCAGGTGGGGCGCTTGTTGCTTTGATCGCTGCCATGTGTGGAGCCGGGATTGTAATTCAAATTGTACTGTTTCTTGTTGTATCGCTGGTACTTCTGTTTTTTACACGTCCGCTTGCCGTTCGCTTTCTGAATAAGGATACACTGAAGACGAACGTGGACCGTGTGGTTGGCATGGAAGGAGTCGTGACGGAGGAAATCTCCAATCTTGCGGGAACCGGAAAGGTTTCGCTTGGAGGAAACATGTGGACTGCGCGTACAGAGAACGAAGGAGGTACGATTCCCGTGGATGCAGTCGTTACGGTGCTCCGTGTGGAAGGCGTCAAGCTGATTGTAAAGGTCAAAGAAAAAGAAGGAGGAAATGAAACATGAGTGGTGGAGGAGTTGCAGGAATTTTATTGATTTTGCTTCTTGTGGTTGCATTGTTTATCGCAGCATCGTGTGTGAAAATTGTACCGCAGGCCAGTGCTTACGTGGTAGAGAGCCTTGGAAAATACAAGGACACCTGGGCAACCGGTCTTCATTTTAAGGTTCCGTTTATCGAGCGTGTAGCGATTCGCGTAAACCTGAAAGAGCAGGTGGTGGATTTCCCGCCGCAGCCGGTTATCACAAAAGATAATGTTACGATGCAGATTGATACCGTTGTATTCTTCCAGATTACCGATCCGAAGCTGTTTGCATACGGTGTTGTCAATCCGCTGATGGCAATTGAAAACCTGACGGCAACAACGCTTCGAAATATCATCGGAGATCTGGAGCTCGATGAAACGCTGACATCCCGTGAGATCATCAACACGAAGATGCAGGCTGCGCTTGATATCGCGACCGATCCGTGGGGCATTAAAGTAAACCGTGTCGAGCTGAAAAACATTATGCCTCCGGCAGCCATCCAGGAAGCAATGGAGAAACAGATGAAGGCAGAGCGTGAACGCCGTGAAGCAATCCTGATTGCAGAAGGGGAGAAAAAATCGACCATCCTTGTTGCCGAAGGTAAAAAACAGTCGGCCATCCTCGATGCAGAGGCTGAAAAACAGGCGGCGATTCTTCGTGCAGAGGCAGAAAAAGAGAAACGAATCCGTGAGGCAGAAGGCCAGGCAGAGGCAATCCTCAAAGTACAGCAGGCAAATGCCGATGGTATCCGTGCGATCAAAGAAGCCGGTGCGGACGATGCCGTTCTTACCTTAAAGAGCCTCGAGGCACTCGGTGTTCTGGCAAATGGAAAGGCAACAAAGATTGTTGTTCCGTCCGATCTGCAGGGACTGGCAAGTCTGGCCACCACATTTAAAGGTATTGTGGAGGAACAGAAAGTGCCGGCAGGAAAAGAAGTGCAGAAGTAATCAGAAATAGTTAGAAGAGATCAGAAATAAAACAGAAATAAAGAAATAAGTAAAACAGGATTCTCCCGTGAAAAGCATCAAGCCGGACACGGGAGAATTTTCTATATGAAAAGTACAATGAAATGCATAAAATACATATATTATGAATATTATAAAGAAAATACGCAAAAATATACATTTTCCTCTTGACAGATGAACAGGCCTGTTTCATAATAGAGAATATTCAAGGAAACCAAGGGGCAAAAAACCTTTTGACCCAACATCACAGTATAGGAAATAATAAAATACACCATATGCAGATATAAGGAGGAACAAGCCATGGATTTAAAAGGACGCGATTTTCTGACATTGAAGGATTTTACACCGGAAGAGATTGCCTATCTGCTGGACCTGTCCGCAGAGCTGAAGGAGAAGAAAAAGAAAGGCATTCCGGTGGATACCCTGCGTGGTAAAAACGTTGCACTGATTTTTGAGAAAACCAGCACCAGAACCCGCTGTTCCTTCGAGGTAGCTGCACACGATCTCGGTATGGGAACAACGTATCTGGATCCGATCGTTCCCAGATCGGCAAAAAAGAGAGCATTAAAGATACAGCCCGTGTTCTTGCCGGTATGTATGAGGGAATTGAGTATCGTGGATTCGGTCAGGAGATTGTAGAAGAACTGGCAAAATATTCGAAAGTTCCGGTATGGAACGGACTGACGAATGAGTATCATCCGACACAGATGCTTGCCGACATGCTGACGATCCAGGAAGAATTCGGCCATTTAAAAGGCATCAAATTCGTTTACATGGGCGACGCCCGCTACAATATGGGAAATTCCCTGATGATTGCATCTGCCAAGATGGGAATGGATTTTGTGGCCTGTGCACCGAAGAAATACTTCCCGAACGCAGAGCTTGTGGCTCAGTGTGAGGAGTATGCAAAGGAGAGCGGTGCAACCATCACCCTCACCGAGGATGTAAAAGAGGGAACAAAAGATGCCGATGTTATCTACACCGATGTCTGGGTATCTATGGGTGAGCCGGACAGCGTATGGGAAGAGAGAATCCACGATCTGACTCCGTACCGTGTCACAAAAGAAGCAATGACAAATGCAAAAGATACCGCCGTATTCCTGCACTGTCTGCCGTCCTTCCACGATCTGAAAACAAAGATCGGAAAAGAGATCCACGACCGCTACGGCCTGAATGAGATGGAAGTAACCGATGAAGTATTTGAATCTGCGCAGTCGAGAGTATTCGAAGAAGCAGAGAACCGTATGCATACGATCAAAGCAGTTATGGCAGCGACTCTCGGAGCATAAAGTTTTGGGTGGAAAAACCGGAATAGACTGTGTATAATAGAATAACGAAGAAACACGCACAGCAGCGCTGCGGAAAACTCTTCCGCAGCGCTGCTGTTGATTTTCGAAATGCATAAAGCGTGCTTCTTATAGTCAGAAAGCAACACAGGGAGTGTGATAATACGATATGCTGGAAAATAAGAGAGCTGAGACGCTGCGCCTTCTGCGGGAATCCGGGAAAAATGTTTCCGGACAGGAGCTGTGTGAACATTTTGGAATTTCCCGCACCGCAGTATGGAAGATGATGAATCAGTTGAAGGAAGAGGGATACGAGATTGAAGCCGTTCAGAATAAGGGATACCGCCTGTTAAACGAGCCGGATCTCGTAACGAAGGATGAGCTGGAAAGCCGCACGCATACGAAATATGTCGGACAGACGGTTTATTATAGCCGCGAGGTGGATTCGACAAACACGTGGGCGAAGCGGTTGGCGGAAGAGGGTGCGCCGAACGGCACCCTGACAACAGCCGAGACGCAGACTGCCGGAAAAGGCCGCCGCGGCAGAGTCTGGAAATCGCCGGAGGGAACCTCTGTTTCGATGTCGATTCTGCTGTACCCGGATCTTGAGCCGGCCAAAGCACCGATGCTGACGATTGTAATGGGACTTGCCGTAGTGCAGGGTGTGCAAAAAGCGCTCGGTGTCGATACGAAAATCAAATGGCCGAACGACGCAGTGCTGAATGGGAAAAAGCTCTGTGGTATCCTGACAGAGATGAGCGCACAGATTGATATATCAATTATGTTGTCATCGGAACCGGAATCAATGTCAATCAGATGGAATTTCCGGAAGAAATCGCGGAGATTGCGACCTCACTGGCGATAGAAATGGGTCATCCCGTCAACCGGGCGAAAGTGGTCGCAGCAGTGCTGGAGGCATTTGAGGAGGACTATGAAAAATTCCTGGAAGCAGGGGATCTCTCTGAGCTGAAGGAAGCATATGAGGCTGTGCTTGCAAACAAAGATCAGCCGGTGCGTGTACTCGATCCGAAGGAACCGTTCGAGGGCGTTGCACTTGGCATCACGCCGACCGGTGAGCTGCGCGTGCAAAAAGAGGACGGAACGATCGTTGAGGTGCATTCCGGCGAGGTTTCGGTGCGCGGCTTATACAGTTACGTATAGAGAGATCGGAAAAAGGAAGAGAAAGGAAAAATCATGTATTCAGATAATGAAAAAGTAGTGCTCTGCGGAGCAAGTGCATACGAACAGAAATATTATTTTAACCAGGATTTTGCATCCCTGCCACAGTCTGTGCAGGATGAGCTTCATGTTATGTGTGTTATGTTTACGGTGGAAATCGGCGGTATTTTTACCATGTGGTTTGACAGCGACGGAAGTCTGCAGTTTGAGACAGAGGCTGTAGACGCAGATGCGATGTATGACGAGATCGGCGGCGCGCTTCGGATTAAGCAGTATCAGGAAGAAAAAAAGGAGTTGCTGGAATCCCTGGAGCTGTATTACCGTGTCTTCTTCCTCGGTGAGGAGGTGCCGGAGGAGGCGCTGATGGAAGAGGACGGAGAGAAGCCGAATGGAAAATAAGAAACGTACACTGCAAAAGATGCCGCCACTGAAAATCGGAAACGTGGAGATGCCAAACCCACTCGTGCTTGCACCGATGGCGGGGGTGACGGATCTGCCGTTTCGTGTTCTGTGCAAGGAGCAGGGCGCGGGCCTGATCTGTATGGAAATGGTGAGCGCGAAGGCAATTTTATATAAGAATAAAAATACCGAGGATCTGATGACGATCGATCCGGGTGAGCATCCGGTGTCCCTGCAGCTTTTCGGCAGTGATCCGGAGATTTTGGGGCAGATTGCCGCTCAGATCGAAGAAAGGCCGTTTGATATTCTGGATTTTAACATGGGCTGTCCGGTGCCAAAGGTTGTCAATAACGGCGAAGGCTCGGCCCTTATGAAGGATCCGCATCTGGTGAGGGAAATCGTGACAAGCATGGTAAAGGCAGTGAAAAAGCCTGTAACCGTAAAGATCCGAAAGGGCTTTAACGAAGAATCGGCGAATGCTGTGGAAATTGCGAAGATCCTCGAGGACTGCGGAGTGGCCGCAATTGCGGTTCATGGAAGAACGAGAGCGCAGTTTTATTCCGGAAAAGCAGACTGGGATATCATCCGCCGGGTAAAAGAGGCAGTATCGATTCCGGTTATCGGAAACGGCGATGTGACAGATGCGGCAAGTGCCGAGGCACTGGGTGGAGCAGCCGGCTGTGACGGAATCATGATCGGACGCGGCGCGGAAGGAAATCCGTGGATTTTTAAACAGATTCTTCATTATATGGAAACAGGCGAAACGCTTGCAAGGCCGACCCAGCATGAGGTAAAAGAAATGATGCTCCGCCATGCACGGATGCAGGTGGAATACAAAGGCGGCGCGATCGGCATCCGCGAGATGCGCAAGCATGTTGCATGGTATACGGCAGGCTTTCCGCACTCGGCAAAGCTACGCGCGGCGATCAATCAGGTGGAGAGCCTGCAGGCGCTGGAACAGATGCTGAATGAGTGGGAACGAGGATAAAAAATAAGTCAAAAAAGTACCTATGATATGCCAATATTGATATATCATGGGTGCTTTTTCTGTGCTATACTGATAAACAGAGGTATTGGGACAAAAAACACTAAAGAGGGAGTGTAGTGTATGACTATGAAGGAACTTTTCGCACCGTCCGACATGACGGTGGGAAAGCCGTGGGAAAAGATTGTAGCTTTTACAATCCCTATGCTGATCGGCAACATTGCCCAGCAGCTCTACAACACGGTTGACAGTATTGTGATCGGAAAATATGTCGGGGACAATGCGCTTGCGGCAGTTGGAAGCGCCAGCCCGATCTTAAACATGCTTCTGGTTCTGTTCGTCGGAATTTCCGTCGGCGCCGGCGTCATGGTGTCGCAGTATTTTGGGGCAAAACAAAGAAAAGAGCTTTCGATGACGATCGGAAACTGCGTCACGCTGACAGCAATTTCTTCCATCATTATTATGATTCTGGGAGCCGTCCTCTCAAGGCCGCTGCTGGAAATGCTGAAAACACCGGATTCCATCATCGACTGGTGTACCTCGTATCTGGTGATCCTGATGGTGGGCTGTGCCGGCAGTGCGTACTATAACATTCTATGTGGTATCCTTCGCGGACTCGGCGATTCGATTTCGGCGCTGATTTATCTGCTGGTGGCAACGGTCATCAACATTGTATTGGATATTGTATTCGTTTCCCAGTTCCACATGGGCGTTGCCGGAGTTGCATACGCGACCGTGATTGCGCAGGCAATTTCTGCAGTACTCTGCATGTGGCGTCTGATGCGTATGACCGACATTTTTGATTTCAGACCCAAATACCTGAAAATGAAAAAACAGTATTCGATGGAAATTATCCGCCTTGGCCTGCCGTCCGGTATTACCCAGGCGATCTTCTCCATGGCGATGGTTATCGTACAGTCGCTGACCAACAGCTTCGGTGAAATGGTTATCGCCGCGAATGTTATCATCATGCGTGTCGATGGCTTTGCAATGATGCCGAACTTTTCGTTTGGTACCGCGATGACAACGTATGCCGGTCAGAATGTCGGTGCACGCCGTATGGACCGCGTAGAGCAGGGCGCAAAACAGGGAACACTGATTGCAGTCGGAACCTCAACGACCATTACCCTTTTAATTGTTATTTTCGGCCATCATCTGATGGGAATCTTTACGAATACCACAGAGCTCGTAACATTAAGTGCCAATATGATGAAGATCCTTGCGGTCGGCTATATTGCCATGGCAGTAACACAGTCGCTTTCCGGCGTCATGCGTGGAGCAGGCGATACGATGACCCCGATGTGGATTTCGATGGTTGTTACCGTTGTCATCCGTGTGCCGCTGGCATACGGTCTGGCCTTTCTGACCAGAACGCCGGAGCTGCCAAACGGACGATATCAGGTACTCTGGATTTCCATGCTGGTAAGCTGGTGCATGGGTGCGCTTCTGACGCTGATTTTCTATAAAAAAGGAAATTGGAAAAAGAAAGCACTGACAGGAAGCTCATCCGAAAAATAAAGGAAAAATAAGAGAAAGATGCAGGAAGGATTTGTGAAAAAGAAAATCTTTCCTGCGTTTCTTTTTTTCTTGACATTCCGTGGGCAATCCTTTATACTACTTTATTGTTAGGATAGGCGGAGTCTATCCTTATTTCAACCGGGAATACTGAAAATACAGCGCATTTCCGGAGAGTTTACAGAATAAAATCAGATATGACTGGATACAGAAACGATAGAAAGGGTGTATAAAATGGAACAGAAAAAAACGATTCTTACCTATGCCGGCCTGAAAAAACTGGAGGACGAGCTTCATGACCTCAAAGTAAACAAACGTAGAGAAATTGCCGGTAAAATCAAAGAAGCAAGAGAGCAGGGAGACCTTTCCGAGAACGCCGAGTACGATGCAGCAAAAGATGAGCAGCGTGACATCGAGGCAAGAATTGAAGAGATCGAAAAAATCCTGAAAAACGCAGAGGTTGTTGTTGAGGACGAAGTAGATTCCGATAAGATCAATATCGGATGTAAAGTAGACGTACTGGATCTGGAGTATGACGAGGAAATCGAGTTCCAGATCGTTGGCTCCACCGAAGCAAACAGCCTGGAAGGAAAAATTTCCAACGAGTCTCCGGTAGGAAAAGCTCTGATCGGCGCGCACAAGGATGATATTGTCGATGTAGAAACACCGGCCGGAATTATGCAGTACAAAGTACTTTCTATCCAGAGAAATATCTAATAAAATACAAAGAAAAGGGAGTGAAGAGATTGGCACAGCAGACACAGGAACAGGACATTAACCACTTACTGAGGTTCGCCGCGAGAAACTTGCAGAGCTGCAGCAGAACGGAAGAGACCCGTTCCAGATTACAAAGTTCGATCAGACACATCATTCGCTTGAGGTGAAAGGTCTTTACGAGGCACATGAGACTGAGCTGTTAAAAGACCGCCAGGAGCCGAACGTAGAGGGAATGGATGAGGAGCAGGCGAAAGAAGCTCTTAAAAAGGATTACGAAGAGAGAAGAAATATCATGGACGCAAGCCCGATCCATGTGGCAATTGCAGGACGTATGATGTTTAAGAGAGTCATGGGCAAGGCATCTTTCTGCAACATTCAGGATTTACAGGGAAGCATCCAGGTATACGTTGCAAGAGATGCGATCGGAACAGAGTCTTACGCTGATTTTAAAAAATCGGATATCGGTGATATCTTCGGAGTGGAAGGATTTGCTTTCAGAACAAGAACAGGTGAGATTTCTATCCATGCAGAGAAAGTGACACTCCTCTCCAAGAGCTTACAGATCCTCCCGGAGAAGTTCCACGGTCTGACAGATGTAGATACCCGTTACCGTCAGAGATATGTAGACCTGATCATGAATGCAGAGTCTAAAGATACCTTTATCAAGCGTTCCAAGATTCTCAGTGCGATCCGCAAGTACTTAAGCGGAGAAGGATTCATGGAAGTTGAGACTCCAATGCTTGTACAGAACGCAGGTGGAGCAGCAGCAAGACCGTTCGAGACACATTTCAATGCCCTGAACGAAGATCTGAAGCTTCGTATTTCCCTGGAGCTGTACCTGAAGAGACTGATCGTCGGAGGACTCGAGAAGGTATATGAGATCGGACGTGTATTCCGTAATGAGGGTCTTGATACAAGACATAACCCGGAGTTCACTCTGATGGAGCTTTACCAGGCATTTACAGATTACCACGGCATGATGGATCTGACAGAGAACCTGTATCGTTTTGTCGCACAGGAAGTACTCGGAACGACACAGATCGTATACAAAGGAATCCCGATGGATCTCGGTAAGCCGTTCGAGCGTATCACAATGGTTGACGCAGTGAAGAAATACGCAGGCGTTGACTGGAATGAAGTTGAGACTCTGGAGCAGGCAAGAGAACTTGCAAAAGAGCATCATATTGAGTTTGAAGAGAGACATAAAAAAGGTGATATCCTGAATCTCTTCTTTGAGGAGTTTGTAGAGGAGCATCTGCTTCAGCCGACGTTCGTTATGGACCACCCGGTTGAGATCTCGCCGCTGACGAAGAAAAAGCCAGAAAATCCGGAATATGTAGAGCGCTTCGAGTTCTTCATGAATGGTTGGGAGATGGCAAATGCTTATTCTGAGCTGAATGACCCGATCGACCAGAGAGAACGTTTTAAAGCCCAGGAAGAACTGCTTGCCCAGGGCGATGATGAAGCCAATACAACAGATGAAGACTTCATGAACGCATTGGAGATCGGTATGCCGCCGACCGGTGGTATTGGATTCGGCATTGACCGTATGTGTATGCTTCTGACAGGAGCGGAGGCAATCAGAGACGTGCTGCTCTTCCCGACAATGAAATCACAGGGCGCTGCTAAGAACGAAGCAAACAACGCAGCTCAGTCTGGTGCAGCAGCTCCGGCAGAGACAAAAGTAGCTGAGAAGGTTGATTTCTCCAATGTGAAGATTGAACCAATCTTTGAAGAGATGGTAGATTTCGATACATTTGCAAAATCTGATTTCCGTGCAGTTAAGATTCTGGCTTGTGAAGCAGTTCCGAAATCCAAAAAGCTTCTGAAGTTTGTACTGGATGATGGAGAACGCAAGGATCGCGTGATCTTAAGCGGTATTCATGAGTATTACGAGCCGGAAGAACTGGTTGGTAAGACAGCAATCGCTATCGTGAACCTGCCACCGAGAAAGATGATGGGAATTGATTCTGAGGGTATGCTGATTTCAGCAGTACACGAGGAAGATGGTCACGAGGGACTGAACCTTCTGATGGTAAATGACAGAATCCCAGCAGGTGCTAAGCTCTATTAAGATGATGTAAAGATGTACCGTTTTACCAAATAGACGGGACGTACTTCATTTGATAAAAAACTAAAAAAACAGCGATTTACATCAAACTTACATCAATTGATGCAGAAATCGGTGCAAGCAAGAAAAAATCGC
>ENA-OQED01001149-OQED01001149.1-human-gut-metagenome-genome-assembly--contig:-NODE-1149-length-10080-cov-1.328243_pt1 | contig 10080 bp, 9 predicted proteins | sample MGYA00242790_ERZ504625 | MGnify/ENA primary metagenome ERZ504625 (study PRJEB26092, sample SAMD00036345) | human gut metagenome | host: Homo sapiens | study: EMG produced TPA metagenomics assembly of...
GGTCTGTTCCGGCGGCAGGGCGTCGGGCTGCTGGGCAAAGGCAGGCACAGCCAGCAGCACCAGCGCAGCGGCGCTGCACAGCCATGCGGTAAAACGGGGATGGTTCATGGATGATTCCTTCTTTCTTAAAGGCAGACGGGACGATTGAAAATGGCCTCCGCTTGTGCTCTGGCCATAATGAGCGGAATTGGTTTTTTATTCGGGATTCAGAAAAGCCTGCGGGCTTTTCTGAATCCCCTTTTCACGGGAGGGGTTACCCCACCTCTTCTTCCAGCTTACGGTAGTCGGCCTTACCGGCGGGGGTCAGGGGCATTTCGGGAATGATCTTATAGGCCGAGGCGGCGGGCTGCACATACTCCGGCAGCTCCTCCAGGCACAGCTGGCGCAGCTCCCGCAGGATCTGGCGCTTTTTGCCGGTGGCGGCAGGCTCCAGCACCACAAAAACGAAGGGGCAGACGTCCCTGGGTGTGGTCGGTATCGGCGCAGCCACCACGCAACACTGGTGCACGGCGGGGTGGCGGCTGATGACGTTTTCGATCATGGAGGGGAACACCTTGAAGCCGTCGTGCCGGATGATGATGCGCTTGATGCGGGCGTCCAGATACACAAAGCCGTCCTCGTCCATGGAACCGATATCGCCGGTATGCGCCCACAGCTGGCCGTCGGCGTGGCGGCGCAGCAGATAGGCGGTTTCCTCGGGCTTGTTGTAGTAGCCCTTCATGGCGGTGGGGGTGCAGATGCAGATCTCGCCGCGCTGACCGATGGGCAGCTCGGTCTCGGTGCCCGGCTCGAAAATGGAGACCACCGTGTTGACCATGGGGATGCCCACGCTGCCGGGCTTTGTCACGTTGCCGGCGGCAATGGTGGCTGCCGAGGATACCTCGGTCATGCCGTAGCCCTTTGCCAGCGGGAACTCCACCCCGTGGGCTTTGAGGAACTGGTTCACCGTCTGTTCCGCGCCCAGCGAGAGGGAATCGCCTCCGGCGGCGTAGTTGCGGATGAAGGAGAGGTCTTTGTTTTTCAGCAGCGGGTCGGCGGCAAGCTGCTGGTAGTGGGTGGGCACGCCGAACATGTGTTCGGGCTTGTACTTCCACACCAGTGCGCCCAGCTTTTCCGGGTCCAGATTGGGGATGATGATGATATGCAGCCCCATGACCAGCGGCATATGGATGCCGCAGCTGTAACCGTAGGCGATGAAGGGGGGCATGACGTTCAGCAGCTTCTGCCCGCGGTGGAACAGACGGCTCTGGGCGGCAAACTCCTGCGCAAGGGCGTTGAAGCAGTAGTCGGTCAGCATAACGCCCTTGGGCGAGCCGGTGGTGCCGCCGGTGTGCACCACACGCAGGTGTGCTGGGGGTCGTAGGGAGCGGCGGCGGGGCTGTGCCCTTTGCCTGCGGCGATAAAGTCCTTCCAGCGCAGCACGTTGGAGGCGTAGCGGTTTTTATCCGGCTCTGTCAGCTTGTAGCCCACGGCTTTGGCCAGCGGCAGACTGTCGGCGGGGCTGAGCACCACCACCCGCTCCACGCTGGTGCGCTTTGCGGCCTGATGGCAGCGGGGGTACACCACGTTCAGGCAGATCAGCAGGCGGGACTCCACCTCCTCGATGTACTCCCGGATGCCCTCGGCGCTGTACCGGGGGTCTACCAGATTCAGGGTAGCGCCCAGCAGGTCGGCGGCGTAGAAGGTGTAGACCACCTCCGGGGTCATCACGCTGACCACCGTGATGATATCGCCCTTTTTCACCCCCAGCGCCTGCAGGGCGGCGGCGGTCTTTTTTATCTGCACGATCAGGTCGGCGTAGCTGAACTTGCGGCCGTAGTATTCCAGCGCGGTGTCGCCCAGATGCCGCTCGTTGTTGCGGCAGACCAGCGCAAAGGCCGAGCACTCCGGCACGGATTGGTGGATGTACTTTTCGTCATAATATTTCAGCCATGGCTTTGCCTTGGAGGCGTAGACCGGCTCCTTGCCATCTTCCATCATAGGATCAGACCTTTCTTTATCATCATTCGGAGCGCGGCGCTGCGGGCGCGGGTGCCGTCACGTTTGCCGGGGCAGCGCTCTGCCGGCGGGATGGTCTCCGGCAGGGCGGCAGCGGTCTCCACGGTCTGGGCTGCGGCAGTCTCCACGGTCGGGGCGGCTTCCGCTGTGGTCTCCGCAGCGTTTTCCGCTGCCTTGGCGGCCTCCTCGGCGGCCTTGGCGGCGCGCTCGGCCTTCAGCTGCTCGGCGCGCTGACGTGCCTCCTCCTGCCGTTTCAGGGTGCGCGCTTGATGCGGCACACCGAGCACAGACCCTCGGCGCTGTCCGGGGCAATGGGCTTGCCGCACTGCTTGCACAGGGTCTTGGTGCACTTGTACAGCACCACGGGGCCAAGGGTGGTCAGCTGGTACAGCTTCATGCCGTCAAAGCCCTTGTTGGAGCATACGTTCATGCACACGCCGCACTCGCTGCACTTCCACGGGGTAAGCACCATGCGGGTCTGGCCATTGGGCATCTCCTCAAACTTCAGGGCGTTGGCGCGGCAGGCTTTCTCGCACCGGCCGCAGCCAAAGCAGTTGTCGGTGAACTTGGGCATATAGTAGCCGTACTGCAGGGGCGTTTCCATGGCGGCTTTCAGCTGCTTTGTGCGCTGGTGCAGCAGCAGGCGGAAGTCCACCCCGCTGTCCTCTTCGCTGCGCAGACCGGGCAGCATCTGCAGCAGCTTTTTGGTGCCGCTCTTGGAGCCGTGGCTCACCTGTTCCAGCATCTCGCGGCGGGTCAGCTCCTGCACATGGTAGGGGTACTCCTTTTCCTCGTATGCCAGCGAGAACCGCGCTTCAAACATCGGCTGACCGAAAAAGTCCACAAGGCGGGTCAGCTCCTTGCGCAGCTGCTCGGCGCACAGGTCGTTCTCGCACTGCCCGCAGGGGGTCAGGTCCAGCACGATCTTTTTGTTCAGCGCCAGATACGCCAGCGCCTCCCACGAGAGGGCACAGATGCAGCTGCGCACCACGGTGTTCTTGCGGCTGGACTTCTCACAGCCGATCCAGATGGTATCGTTGTCGGTGTCCGCCGCGGCGGTATCCCGCTGCACCTGCTCGGGCGAAGGCGCAATGCAGCCGCTGCGGCAGGCGGAAACGCACAGTCCGCAGTCGGTGCAGGGGTCCCAGTCCTTGACGAGGTTCGGGCGGGTAAAGATCTCCTCGCCATAGGGGCAGATGTCCTTGCAGGTCGTGCAGGGCTTGCGGTGAGGGTGCAAATTCCAGCACTGGCGGCGGTTGATCTCGGGATGGCTGGTCTTCATCAGGGCATCCATTGCAGTTCTGGTAAAAAAGCCCATGGTCTTACTCCTTTTCCACAACAGAGGTAAGGGCGGCGTGGTCGAGCAGGAAACGCTGCACCTTCTGGTTGGTCACGGCGGCGGCGATGGCGTCCCGGCTGAGCACCTTGCGGATCTCCTCCTCCGGGGTGTCGTGCAGCTTGGAAAGACGGGCGATCTCGGCGTCCACCTCCTGCTGGGTCACGGTGATCTTTTCGGCTTCGGCGATGGCGCGCACTGCCAGCATTGCCCGCAGCTGGCGCTCGGCTTCCCTGCGGTAGCCCTCCCGCACCTGCTCCGGGGTCAGCCCGGCGCTCTTGCAGTAGAGCTCCATGGTCATCTGGCTCTTGCGCAGCCGCTGGCGCAGCTGGTTCATCTGGTATTCGGCGTTCTGCGCCAGCAGCTCTGCGGGCAGCTCCACGGTCAGGTTCGCGCCTGCCATATCCAGCAGCGCCGCCCCGGCAATGCGGTCGGCGTTGGCTTCGTGGGAAAGGCGCTTTTTCTCCCGCAGGCTCTCCCGCAGGGCCTCAAGGTCTGCAAAGCCCAGCGATTTTGCAAGGGCATCGTCCACCGGGGGCACCTGCTTGCGCTCCACTGTGTGCAGGCAGATCTCAAACTGCGCGGTCTTGCCGGAAAGCTCCGGCACCCGGAAGTCGGCAGGATAGGTAAAATCGAACCGGAAGGTCTCGCCCGCGCAGTGACCGTACACCGCTTCTTCGGCGGCGGGCATCAGCTGCCCGGTGCCCAGCACTACGGTCACCTTTTCCATCCGGCTGTCCGGGATGGGCGCACCCGCGAGAAAGCCCTCGAAATCCAGCGTGACGCGCATCCCGCGGGCGGCGGGCGCACTGACCGGCACAAAGGGCGCGTGGACCCGCGCCAGATTGCCGATATCCGCTTCCACGGCCTTTTCCGATACCGGGCGCACCCGGCGGGTGAAGGCAAGCCCCTTGTACTGCCCCAAGGCGGCAGCGGGCATGGTGTTTGCAGTTTGTTCCATAGTCGAACACTCCTTTTTATAAAAGCGGCGTTACAGCCGCGGGCGGCCAGCCAGCTTTCTGCGATCTCGGAGAACATCTCCGGGTACTGGGCGTCCTCTTTCTTGAAGGCGCTCAGGTAGTACTCCACCTCGGCGCGGGTGGGGGCCACGGTGCGCCGCCAAATGGTAAAGGCGGTGCCGTTGCCCATATCAAAGGTGGCTTCCTGCGCAAAGTACTCGTCCCGCACCGCAAGGAACCTCTCGTTCAGCTTGTGGGACATCTCGCCGTTGCCCACAAAGGTCTGGGGGAAGGGGTCGGCGGTGAGGACATATTTGGCCTCGAAGAACTGCATAGGGAAGTTGTGGGTGCCCGGCACCGAGAAGCCGAAGGCCAGCTTGTCGTTGATGGGGGTTGCGGGCAGCTGGCAGTTCTTGAAGTGATCCGGGCAGTACAGCATATCGTGGGGGATCATGTAGCTGATCTCGCCCTCGGCGCAGTGGGTGTCGATCCAGTTGGCAATGGCCTTGATCTGCGGCAGATCCTTGCGGTCATAGATCAGCTTGTCCAGCCGGACGAACTCCTCGGTGACTGCCAGCGGGAAGTGATCCACCAGAAAGCCCGGCAGGGCAATGGTGGTCAGGGGAGAGCAGCGCACCGAGGTGGCAAAGGCGATGGTGAACAGCCAGAAGCCGATCTTCAGGTTCCGGCGGCGGGTGATGCCCTCGGCCAGCGCGCGCGCCCAGCAAAAACAGGATAAACCACCCCGGGAGGAACAGCAGCATCTGGTGGGAGCCGGTGTTCTGGATGCGGGTGAACAGCAGCATACTCAGCAGGATCTCCAGCCCGGCAAGGCAGGGCAGCGCGGGCATTTTGCGCTTTTTCAGGCTGAACCACAGCCCCATGCCCACGAGCACAAGGTTCATCAGACCCATGCGCCAGAACTGCAGGCTGATCTCGGCCACAAAGCCGCCGCCGTTATAGTAGGAATAGCGCTCGGCGTAGCTGTAAGCGAGGATGCGGCTGACCATCGGCCACAGCAGGATCAGCATGGCCACCATGCTCATCAGGCCGAACAGCACGAGGTTGCGCACCTGCAAAAGCGCCTGCTTTTTCTGCCCGGCGCGGGCAATGCGCGCGCTGCTTACCAGCACCAGCACCGCGTAGGCAAAATAGTAGCCCACCACAAAATATAAGTACCACCGGCGGGAAAGGATGATGGCTGCCGTGGCGGCAAACAGCAGGCAAAAGCGCACCGGCTCCAGCTTTTCAAACCGGAAGTCCAGCGTGAGCAGCAGAATGCTGAAGCCGAAGATGAGGCCGAACCAGTCCGGCTGGCTGAGCATGGCGCTCATGCGCAGCCACGGGTAGGTGACCATCCAGGTCATGCCGATGAGGAAGTACCAGAAGCGGTTTTTCACCCGCAGCATCTGCCCCACCTTGATGGTAAGCCCTGCCAGCAGCACCAGCAGCATGGGCAGGATGCTGAACACCTGACAAAAGGCAAAGCTGTCGCCGGTGTGGTCGCTCAGGCAGAAGGGAAACTCCAGAAACAGGGTGATGAAGTTGGTGTAGTCCTCGGCAAAGGAGCCGAAGATGAACTGGAAGCCCGCCGCCGGGCTTTGCAGAAAGGCAGCTTCGGCCCAGTACTGTTTGTTGATATAGTTGACGTAATCCCAGATATACACAAAGCTGCGGCGGCCAAGCGCCCAGAAAAAGTAGACCAGCGCCGCCGCCCACAGGCCGACGAGCACCGCCTTGTGGGAAGAGGTCAAATTTGATTCCCGCCACCCGCAGCACCAGCAGCACACAGGCAAACAGGGCAAGGTTGCACCACAGGCTCACCAGCGGGAAAAAGAATTTGCTGCCGGGCGCAGCCTGCGCAAAAACGGCCAGCAGCACCGCTGCTGCCGCCAGCACCAGCACGATTTTCGCCGCAGCGGAAACGCGGGGCTTTGTAATGGGTTCGGACATGGAATAGGACCCTCCTTGCAAAATTTCACACCTTACAGTATAACAACTCCCCCGGGCACTGTCCAGCACCCCGGCGGCGAAAAATGCAGAATGTCCCGCCGCTTTCAAAGCAGACGGGACATTTTTGCATAAATATTACTTATCGGAAACTTCTGCAGCGGTCTTAGCAGCCTTTGCCGCCTTGCGCTTTTGCGCCAGCGCCCTGTTGGCGCTCAGGCGGGCGGCGTCCGGGTTCGGGGCTTCCGGGGACAGCCGCAGCAGATAGCTGCCCATGGCGGGCAGGTCCAGCGTCAGGGTGTAGTCCCGGCCGAACACGCCGCCGTCGGTGGTGTGGAAGCTCTGCTTGCGGTGCGCCTTGTGCACGCCGCCCCAAGCCCCGGCCTCGGTGTCCAGCACCAGCTCTGCGCTACACGGGAATTTAAGGTACAGGGGGAACTTTTTGTGGGCGTGGTCCTGGGTGTTCATCACGCAGAGCAGGTTCTGCCCGCGCCCCTTGCGCAGCCATGCGTACACACCCTCGGCGCAGCTTTCGTTTGCCACCCACTCAAAGCAGTCCGGGTTGTACTCGCCATCGTACAGGGCAGGCTCGGAGGCGTAGGTGCGGCTCAGAGCGGCAAAGTACTTCTGGAAGGCATCGTGGAAGGGGTATTCCAGCAGATTCCAGTCCAGCTCCCGCTTTTCGTCCCACTCCCGGAAGTGTGCCAGCTCGTTGCCCATAAAGTTCAGCTTTTTGCCGGGATGGGTGTACATATAAAAATACAGGGTGCGCAGCTGGGCGCATTTTTCCGCGTAGCTGCCCCACAGCTTGTCAATGATGGTCTTTTTGCCGTGCACCACCTCATCGTGGCTCAGCGCCAGCAGATACAGCTCGTTGTAGAAGTAGTGCATACTGAACAGCAGCTTGCCGTAGCAGCCCGGGCGCTCGCCGAAGGGGGTGGCAAAGTAGTCCAGCGTGTCGTGCATCCAGCCCATATCCCACTTGTAGTCAAAGCCCACGCCCTCGTAGCGGGTGGGGGCGGTCACCTTTAAAAAGTTGGTGGAGTCCTCCGCCATGTAGATGCCGGTGGGCCAGCGCTCGTTCAGGCCGTGGTTCAAACTGCGCAAAAAGTTCACCGCGCCCTGATTTACGCCGCGGTTGGGGTCGCCCTGCCAGTACAGTGCCCGGGAGATGGCGTCCATGCGGATGCCGTCGCAGTGGTACACGTCCATCCACAGCCCGGCGGCGCTGCTCAAAAAGCTGCACACCTCCCGGCGGTAGTAGTTGAAGTTGCAGGTGCCCCACTCGCTCTGTCCCACGTCGCTGTCGTACTCGTACAGGTAGGTGCCGTCAAACTTTGCCAGTGCGTCGGCGTTGGCGGCAAAGTGCACCGGCACAAAGTCCATGATGACGCCGATGCCCATGCGGTGGCAGGCGTTGACAAAGCCCGCAAATTGGGCGGGGGTGCCGTAGCGGCTGGTCACCGAGAAGTAGCCGGTGGTCTGGTAGCCCCAGCTGCCGTCAAAGGGGTGCTCTGCCAGCGGCAGCAGCTCCACATGGGTAAAGTGGTGCTCCAGCAGCCACGGAATCAGCTCCCGCGCCAGCTCCTCGTAGTTGTACCACCCGTCCGAGCCGTCCGGCCGGGTTGCGCCGGGCTTATGCTTCCAGCTGCCGGCGTGCAGCTCGTAGATGTTCAGCGGGCGGTTGCGGCATTTGTCCCGCCGCTCCATCCACGCGGTGTCGTCAAAGGTGAAATCCAGCTTTGTCAGCTTGCTGGCGGTGCCGGGGCGCAGCTCGGTGGCAAAGGCGTAGGGGTCGCTGCGCATCACGGTGCTGCCGTCCGCGCCATGCACGCGGTATTTGTACAGATCTCCTTCCGCAAGGCCGGGGATAAAGGCGCTCCACACGCCGGTATCGGCTTTTTCCATGGGTACGCCGCGCTCCCAGCCGTCAAAGCCGCCGCACACCTCCACGGCGGTGGCACCGGGTGCCCACACGGCAAAACGCCAGCCCTCGGCGCCGTTTGAGTCGGTGCAGGGGTGCGCACCCAGAATGCGGTAGGCATCGAAGCAGTCGCCACTGAAAAACGTGCGGGGGATCACAGGGTAATTCATGCAAAGATCTCCTTACTTCTCTATGTTGACCGGCGGTGTGCGCCGGTTGATACAAGGCTGTTTGGGCAAACTATCCAAGAAAAACGCTTTTTACCGGCACAGTAGCCGATAATCTTAGCGAATCTTGACAAAAAACGGCAAAAATACACATATTTGCCAGAGGGTGTGGTATACTGTTGCTACCGCCTTGCGGGCGGTGCAACTTTTTAGAGCAACAGAATGGGAGCGAATGATCATGGCTTGGTATGACGAAGCAGTATTTTATCACATTTATCCGCTGGGGCTGTGCGGCTGTGCGCACGAAAACGACGGCCAGCCCACCCCGGGCGCTTTTGCAAAGCTGGAAGCATGGGCAGCCCACGCGGCAAAGCTGGGCTGTACAGCCATCTACATCGGCCCGCTGTTCGAAAGCGGCTCCCACGGCTACGATACCATCGACTACCGTCTGGTGGACCGCCGCCTTGGCACCAACGAGGAGTTCAAGGCTTTTGTGGCGGCCTGCCACGCCCGCGGACAGCGGGTCATCGTGGACGGCGTGTTCAACCATGTGGGACGCGATTTCTTCGCGTTCCAGGACCTGAAAGCAAACCGCGAGAACGCCCGCTATAAGGACTGGTTCTGCGATGTGAACTTCTGGGGCAACAACGAGTATAACGATGGCTTTTCCTACGGCAACTGGGGCGGCTACAACCTGCTGGTCAAGCTGAACCAGCGCAACCCGGAGGTGCAGCAGTACCATTATGATACCGTCCGCTTCTGGGTGGAGCAGTTCGACATCGACGGCATCCGTCTGGACGCAGCCGATGTGCTGGATTTCGACTTCATGCGCGGGCTGCGCCGTCTGGCAAACGAGGTAAAGCCGGAGTTCTGGCTGATGGGCGAGGTCATCCATGGCGATTACAGCCGCTGGGCAAACCCGGAAATGCTGCACTCCGTCACCAACTACGAGCTGCACAAGGGCCTGTGGAGCGGCCACAACGACCACAACTATTTTGAAATTGCCCACACCATGCGCCGGCTGCAGGGACTGTGCCACGACACCCGGCTGTATCTCTTCTCGGATAACCACGACGTGGAGCGCCTGCCCAACAGCTGCGCAACCGGGAGCACATCCGGCACATCGCCATTCTGGTGTACAGCCTGTGGGGCATCCCGTCCATCTACTACGGCTCAGAGTTCGGTATCGAGGGCAAAAAGGAGTGGGGCAGCGACTGGCCGCTGCGCCCCTGTCTGGAGCTCAGTGACTACGCTGATGCAGAACGTACAAATCCTGTTACCAGTGTATACAAAGCGCTGGGGAAATGCAAGGCTGAATTGCCGGAAATGACCTACGGCGAAGTAAAGGAATTGCAGCTCACCACCCAGTGCTACGCCTTTGCCCGGGTATTGGACGGCAAGGCCGTGGTAGCAGTGCTGAACAACGGCGATACCCCCGCACAGCTGGAGTTCCAGCTGCCGGTGGAAACCGCCAAGGTCACCGACCTGCTGGCGGACACCGTGGGCGCGCAGGAGGTGCTGGTCTCCACCGAGTGGAACCGCATGAAGGTGCAGCTGCCCTCCAATTACGCCACCTTGCTGAGATTGGAATAACCTTGCACATTTTGCCGCGTTTTGCTACAATAAGGAGAGAAAAGTCGTTTTACGGAAAGGAAGCCTGACCCCCCTATGAATGCAGCACAGCGCAGAGAACGCATCCTGACCCGGCTGAACAGCGCCGGTGCCCCCTTAAGCGCCAGCACGCTG